>Ga0073928_10007436_pt1 | contig 14205 bp, 11 predicted proteins | sample PaiPotPPA55metaG_FD_76969 | JGI IMG/M metagenome (GOLD analysis project Ga0073928, IMG submission 76969) | Iron sulfur acid spring bacterial and archeal communities from Banff, Canada, to study Microbial Dark Matter (Phase II) - Paint Pots PPA... ... | reverse complement strand
CCGGCGCGATCGCGCTCGTCGTCGGGCGCCGGCTCAGCGAGCTCGTCATGCCGGCGACGACGCCCTCACCGCTGGTCGCGTTGATCCTCGGGCTGGTCGTCGTTTCCGCCGCCGAGATCGTACCGCTGGTCGGCTGGGCGGTCTCGGCGCTCGTCTGGCTGGCCGGCCTTGGCTCGGCGATCCTATCGTTCGTGCGCTCGACCTCGCTCGATCGCGCCGTGCGCACCCCGATCGGTGCCGCGCCGCCGTAACCCGAACCGAGGCCACATCGACGACGGGGATGCGCATTGGGGCGCGCCCGTTCGCGGAGTCTAGCCGAGCTTTTGGAGCGCGAGAACGTCTTGATGCTCGTCCCAAGCACGCTCCCCGATCGCGACCAGCCGAACGTCCGGCCAACGCTCGACCAGGCCGGCGGTCCACGCGAGTGACGTCAACGAGACCCCGTATCCCGGCTGATCGATGTAGTCGGCATAACCGTAGCCGGACGCGCGATAGTCATCGATGACCTGGAGCCATCGATCTGATCCGATGTATGTGACGCGGCCGATCTTGGCGAACTCGATCGCGGTGCGGCCGTGCGTCGTCGCAATGACCAGACCGCCCGGATTCGTCCAATCCAGCCACCGCCGCAAGATTCCGGTCGTCATTTCCGCAGAGAGATGCGTCAGGACCGAGCCCGCCCAGATCAGATCGTACGTGTTCGGCGCCGCCAGCCTGTCGATCTCGACACGCGATGTCCAGGCCTTCACGCCGAGACGGTCGCGGCAGAATGCGACGTCGGACTCTCGAATGTCGCACGCCTCGATCTCGGCGTCCCCGAACGCAGCTTTCAGCCAGCGGGTCACGCGCCCGGCTCCCGCCCCGAAATCGAGCATGCGGTGCGGCGCGGCGTTCCCCCCCAGTTGCAGAACGGCTGCAATCGTATTGAGCGCCGACGCGCCGCACGAAAGATAATGCCCGACGTTGCCGTGGAACATCCCATCGTACGGCGATATCTCGAGGCTTACGGACCCGAGATACCCTCGAGCCGGATCGGCGACGGAGAGATTCGGGAGGCTAACGTATGTCATGCACCACCGCGCGAAATGTGCGTCCGTCGTTCGGGGCTCCGGTTAGCCCCCCTCCATGCGGAGCGGCGCGGTCGGCGGCCGGCCGGGGGGCGATGCGGCTCCGGCAAGAGGATGCGGATCGGGTGCAGCCCGAACGCGACGGTTCTGCCACCGCATCGCAATCTCGAACGAGGTAACCCCGTGGGCTTGGTCGTGACCGGTATCTCTCAAGACGGCGACATCACGGCGCTCGAAGCGGCGCTCAAGGCCGCCGGGCTTCCGCTCGATCCGATTCAGCTCATTGGACCCGACGACTCGACGCAGGGTGCCGCCTCGTCGCTCGGCTTCACGAACCCCGGTTTGATGACGGGCGGCGGTCAAGGGACCGGCGTCCCCGGCGTCACGAGCGGCGTTCCCAGCGCAGGCGGGTACGGGACCAGGTATTTCCGGAACGAGCCGCTTTGGGATCGGCTCGGCGATCTCGAGATCCCCGACGACGAAGTCGAGAACTACGTCGGCGCGCTCGAAGCAGGCCGCAGCGTCGTCGCGTATTTTGCGAAGCCCGAGAATCTCGCTCAGGTCGAGGAGATCTTTCGCTCCAGCAACCTGGTAAAGAACAAGACATTCTAGAACATACGCCGGCCTTGCATAACGATCTCGCGGACGACATCGAGGCCGTCGACCGCAGCGCGCTTTTCGACGAGCAGTATTACGCACGCGTTTCGGGGTCCGCGGGCAGCCGCCGAGAGCTCGCTCGCCACTACCTGATGTACGGCGAATCGGAACTCCTCTCGCCGTCCGGTGACTTCGACATCGGCTTCTACCGGCTCGCGAACCCGGACGTCGTCGCAAACGGGATGAGCGCGCTCCTGCACTACATTCGGTACGGGCAGGCCGAAGGGCGTTATCCGAACCAGAAGCGGCTCAGCTTCGACGTTGCGAAGGTTGAATCGAGCGGGTTGTTCGATCATCGCATCTTTTCGCAGCGGTTCAAGGCAGTAGGCTCGTCGGGCCTGACGGACATCGAGTTTTACCTGATGAGTGACGTCCCACTTCCGAGCAGCGCGCTCTTCGACGAGGACTTTTACGCCGGCGCCTATGATGACGTGAAGGACTATCCGAAAAAGCCGCTGCTGCACTACATCACGATCGGGATGGCCGAGGCACGCGCTCCCACGGCCGACGAACTGCTGCAGCGGCGCCTCGCGACGCGCGATCTGTTCGACGCCGATTACTATCTCGCGCAACTCCCGCCGGGGGAACGCCCGGCCGACCCGCTCGAGCACTACATCCTGACCGGAGCGAGACTCGGGTTCGACCCGTGTCCCGAATTCTCGATCGACTACTACTTCCGGCGGAACCCCGATCTCCGTGGAAAGGGGATCGATGGGTTTTACCATTACGCGTTGCACGGGAAATCCGAAGGACGGAAGGCCCGGCCGATTTTCTCGGGCTGGTTCCGGCGCGGCAAACGCAAGCTCGACCGCTCGAAGGCGACGATCGTCATCGCCAACCACGAAGCGTCACGTACCGGCGCACCGCTGGTCGGGCTGACGGTCGGCGCCAAGCTCGCAGAGCGATACAACGTCATCGTGATCCTCGGCCGCGGTGGGCCGCTGGAGATCGACTTCCTCGAGTATAGCTGCACGGTCGTCGTCGGTGCTCCCAGCGGACTCGACGCCGAGTATCTTCTGAAGGAGATTGCGGCGGCGTACGACGTCGCAGCGATCTTGCTGAACTCCGTCGAAACCGCCGAATTCGCGTTCGGTTCGCTGTACGCGCAGATCCCGTCGGTCGCGCTGCTTCACGAGTTCGCAGAGTATACGCTCCCGCCCGGAAAGATGACCCGCGTCGTCCAGGCCGTCGACCGCGTCGTCGTCCCTGCCGACTTGATTTGGGAATCGGTCCAGCGCGAAGTCGCGCTCCATTGCGGCGGCGGACCGGCGAACAACATCGTCGTTCGCCCACAAGGCTATTTGCCGCAGCTGCCCCAGCACGAGGAGCTGCACGACCTGACGCGCGACGAGCTCCTGGCGCTGCTTGGAATCGACGACCCGGAGAACACGAAGGTCGTGCTGGGGGCGGGGTTCGTGCAGATGCGAAAAGGAGTCGACCTTTTCGTTCAAACCGCCGCCGAGATGCGCGATCTTTGGGGCGACAAGGTCCGGTTCGTCTGGGTCGGCGACGGCTACGAACCAGGAGTCGACGTCCAATACTCGACCTGGGTCGCCGACATGGTGCGCCGGTTGGATTTGGAGCAGCACGTCTACTTCTTGCGCCACCAAGCCAGCCTCAGCGTGCTGTTCGACTTTGCGGACGTGTTCTATCTCCCCTCACGACTCGACCCGTTTCCGAACGTCGTGCTCGACGCATTCAAGGCGGATAAGGCCGTCGTCTGCTTCGACCGCGCGACGGGCGTCGCGGCCGTGCTCAACAGCGGCGATGCGCGCGGCGCGGCCGTGCCCTACTGCGATGTTCGCGCGGCGGCGCGAGCCCTGATCGAATACGCCGAACCGCCCGACGCCGCGGCGCGGTCCAACAGCCGGTTCGTCGACGACGCGTTCGCTTTCGATGCCTACGTGGAGTTCATCGGCGAACAGCTCGAGATCGCGCAGCGGCTGCGCCGCGAGCTCGCTCATTGGGCTACGTGCATCGCCGAATCCGACGCGTTCGACGTGCGGTTCCACGAAGGAACGAGTGCTCCGGTATCGCAGGCCGATCTCGAGCGTGCCGTGATCGACTACGCCGCGCATGGGGTGAAGGGCTTGTCCGTGTGCAACGCTCGGCCCGGGTTCAGCGACGGCCTCTACTGGAACGCTCACCCGAGCGGCATGCGAGACCGGCCGGCGCTCGCCGACGCGCTCATCGCGGAGAGCCCGCCCGCGACGCACCGCTGCGTCGAGCTCGATCCCGGCAAGTGGGCTCCCGCGTTCACCGGGAACGCGGCGCTGCATCTGCACCTGCACTACACCGATCTCGCCGCCGACTTCGCGGCGCGGCTCGAGGCTGCGAGGTGCCGGGCGGACCTGTTCATCACGACGACGTCGCCGCAGAAGCGCCTCGAGATCGAGTACGCCTTCCGCCGTTACAAGCTCGGCCGCGTCCGGGTCGTCGAAGTCCCGAATCGCGGCCGCGATATCGGCCCGCTGCTGGTCGGGGTGAAGTCATACCTGCGCTCGGGAAATTACGACATCATCGGACACCTCCACGGGAAGCGCAGCGCGGCCGTCGACTCGGACATGGGCGACCGGTGGCGGACCTTCCTCACCGACACCTTGCTCGGAGATCGCGACAACGTGCGACAGATCTGGTCGTTGTTCGAGACCGATCGCAAACTCGGGCTCGTCTTCGCCGAAGACCGGCACTCGGTGGGCTGGACGAAAAACCGGAACGTCGCGGAGAAGCTCGCGCAGCGCTTGGTGCCGCCGCCGGATCTCGCGGACTTTCCGCTGTTTCCGCTCGGCACGATGTTCTGGGCGCGGCCCGGCGCACTCGAGCCGCTGTGGAAGCTCGATTTCACCCCCGAGGATTTTCCGGTCGAGCCGGCGCCGTACGACGGAACGATTCTGCACGCGATCGAACGAATGCTGCCCACGGTGGCAGAGTCCGCCGGCTATTCCTGGTCTACGGTGCACAAACCGGGGAGCACGTGGTAGTGCGCCGGTCAGCCCGCATTTTGTGAGTACCGGTACCGAGGCGCCGCTGAACGGTGTGCGGTGCCTCGTTGTCGGGGCCGGCGGGTTTCTCGGCCGCGCGCTCTCCGCTTCGCTGTGCGAGCGCGGCGCGGTCGTCCAGGGATACGGGCGCCTCCCCGAGGACGACGCGGCTCGCGACCATCGCGTCGCCTGGACCAACGCGCCGTTCTCGGACTATCCGGCGCTCGCCCGCGCCGTCGAGGATCAGGAGATCGTGTTCCACTTGTTGGGCTCCTCGATCCCGGAGAGCTCCAACTCCGATCCGGCGGAAGACCTGCTGGCCAACGTGTTCTCGACCATCAAGCTGCTCGATCTCTGCCGGGCGGCTCACGTTCGAAAGGTCGTCTTCGCATCGTCGGGCGGGACCGTCTACGGGATACCCGCAGTGGTGCCCACGCCGGAGACCGCGCCGACCGATCCGATCTCGGCGTACGGCATCAGCAAGCTCGCCGTCGAAAAGTATCTGGCGCTCTACCATCACCTGCACGGATTGGACTATCACATCCTGCGCATCGCGAACCCCTACGGGCCGGGGCAGTCGCCGTTGAAGAAACAAGGCGTCGTCGCGTCGATCTTGTATCGCGCGATCACGGGAAAGTCGTTCGAAATCTGGGGTACCGGCGAGGTGACGCGCGATTTCATCCACGTCGACGACGTCTCGGCAGCGTTCATCCACGCCGCCCACTATGCCGGCGAGCAACGCATCATGAACGTCGGAAGCGGTCACGGGCTGACGATCAATCAGGTCGTCGGCGACGTGCAGCACGTCTTGGGCCTGACCGGTGTGCGGGTGACCCGGAAGCCCGGCCGCGCGGCGGACGTGCCGGTAAGCATCCTCGATACGGAGCTGATCCGAACCGCAACGTCATGGCGCCCGCGCGTGTCGTGGATCGAGGGACTGACGCAGACGGCAGTCTGGATGCGGCACGTGCTCGCAACCTGACCTCGCGGACCGGTCCGGCAACCGTCAGGCCGGCCGGCGCCCTCGCATGATCCCCACCACGCGGCGCATCAACGAGGTCAGTTTCCAGGAGCGAGAGCTCAAGATACCGCGCAGCATCGCACCCTCGCGTTCGGCGCGATCACGGAGGGCGAGCGTCGCGGCATGTTCCTGGACGAGCCGGCCTTGGAGCTCGACGATACGCGCCTCCATCGCGTCGCGCTCGGCGACCATCGCCGTCAATGCTGCGATGCGGCTTCCTTGCGCTGCGACCACATCTTCCAGCTCGGCCACGCGATCGTCGCGCGCGGCCAGGGCCGCGTCGCGCAGGCGAACCGTCGCGTCGTACTCGGCGACCGCCGTATCGCGCTCGGCGATCAGCGCGTCACGGCGGGCGAGCTCTTCACCCCGTTCGCCGAGCGCGCGCTTGAGTTCCCCCAGCCGCAACCGGTGCGCAGCCAGCGATGTGTCGCGCTCGGCGATCGCGTCTCGCACCTCGGCCAGACGGCTCTCGAGCGCGCGGCCGCGCTCGGTCTCCGCCTGGAGCCGGATCGCGCCGGCGTCACGGAGGCCAGCGACTGATGCGAGATCGGTCTGCACCTGCGCGAGTTTCGCTTCCGCCTCCCGTGCGGCTGTCTCTGCCGCCGCGCACCGCGCCTCGAAATCGCCGGCTTCGGAGAGGCGCCGGCGCAGCGCCGCGATCTCGCTCTCCAGTCCGCCGCGCTGCTCTCGCTCCGCCGCGAGGGCGTGCTCCGCCAGGTCGGCGCGGTCACGCTCGGCACCGAACGCGTCGGCTTGGCTTTGCACGAGTCCCTGCGCCGCTTCGGCGCGCGCATGCTCGACCTCCAGCGTGTCGGCATGCTTGCGCGCGAGTGCCTCCGCCGCGTCGGCGCGGGCCTGCTCGGCGGCCAACGCCGCCTCCGCCGAACGCCGCGCCTCTTCCGCCGTCCTGGCCGCTTCGAGCGCGGCAGCGACCGACTCCGTCGCAGCTCCGTCTTGGACCGCCGCGATCTCGTCCTGCGGGAGGTCGGCGCGCTCTCGCAGCTCGCCGGGGAGCGCGTATCGATCGGCGGAGGTCAGCGCGCGGGGGTCCGTGCCGGAGGGGAGTGACTGGTCCAGTGAAGCTCGGGCGCGGAGCATCTCCACCTCGTGCCGGAGGTGGCCGTACAAATCGTCGTGAGGGTCGACGAAACCCGACGCGACGCGATCGTACAGCGGGCCGTCGCTGCAAACAGCGACAAAATACACCGGGGCGGTGAAGGTCGGGAGGCCGTCACCGATCGCGCTGAGATCGCCGGCGTACCAACCGGCAACATCGCTGCGCAGCCCGGAGAGCGGGTGCAGGACGGACGAGCTGACGAAACGCTGGCCGTAGATCTCGACGTTCGCGAAGCGGCGCTGGAGCAGATCGCGAAACTCCTGGTAGTAGAGCTCGCGGACGTGGAACGGGTTGCGGTAGTTCGGAAGATCGGAGTAGACGAGCTTGTTCGGTGACGAGATGAACAGCGTCCCGCCCGGCGCGAGAACGCGCCGGAATTCATCGAGCATGCGGTCGTGATCGGACAGGTGCTCGATCGTCTCGAACGAGGTGATGACGTCGACGCTGGCGTCCGGCAGCGGTATGTTCGTCGCCGATCCGTTGGCGAACCGCAGGTTGGCGAGGTAGTAGGCCCGGCGTGCGTGTTCGACCGCGGCGGCGTCGATGTCGACTCCGACGACGTCGGCGGCATGCCGGGCGAGCAGCGCGGCACCCCAGCCTTCGCCGGAGGCGAGGTCGAGCACGCGCTTTCCCGCGCAGGCCGGAGCCGCGATCGCGTACCGGTGGACGTGCTCGTAGTAGATCTCGCCCGTGAGGGTCGGAATGTATCGCTCTCCGGTGAACTCCATCATGGTCCTCCCTCGGCTACAGCAGGTCCATGAACTCGGGGCGCAAGCGCCTGAACAACGCGTGCCCGGTGACCGCGATGACGACCGCAAACAACACGAACCGCAGGATGATCCCGAAATCGACCGGACCGGTGGCAATCGATACTTCGCGCACCGCGCCGATCGCCAGACCGACGGGATTGATCACGAGAAAGCGGCGCACTGCCGCGACGACGAGTTCGGCCGGGTAGAATACCGGGCTGCTGAGCCATAGGACGAAGCCGATGATTCCCCACAAATACGAAAGATCGCGGAAGAACACGTAGAGCGCCGACAAGGCGACGGAGATGCCAAGCGTCATCAGTACGAGCGCGGCCAGAACGCACGGGACCAGCACGGCGCGAACGGGATCGTGCGTCACGAAGACCGAGACGAGCAGGATCGCCGGAAACGTGGTGATCCCTTGCTGAAACGTGTTGGCGGCGACGGCGGCGACGGGGAACGTCTCGGGATCGATCGCGATCTTGTTCAACAAACCGCCGCTGCTCACCACCGCGACCAGCGACTCGCCGGTCGCCTGGAGAAAATACGTGACGACCGCGACGGCAACGAAGGCCGAGACGACGTAGCGGCTCGTCGAGCCGCCGTAATAGCGAGCGAACGCGGTGCCAAAAATCGAGGCGTAGATCGCCGTCATCAGCACCGGGTTGACGAACGACCAGAGGACGCCGAACGCACTGCCGCGATAGCGCGCGCGCAACTGTCGGTTCGCGGAGAGCCGAACCAACTCGAAATGTCTCCGCCAATTGATCGAACCGGCGAACGGCGGCGACTGGGCATCGAGCGCTAGTGACACTCCCGCGACCATTGGCGCGGGCGCAAATGGGTACCTTCGCGCGGATGCAGAACGACCGGCAGGTCGCTCGGCCGACGCGGCATGGCTGCGCTACGGGCCGCCGAAGGGGACGCCGGACAACTCCATGCGAAAAACCGCTTCGTGGCCGTGCTCACGCATATCGATCTTCCGCAGGGCGGTGTCTTGCGCGGTCCGACTGCGCTGATTCAAGGATGGATCGCCTCGAACGAGCACCAGCGCTTCGACCGCCTCAGTTTGGTGAACCCGGTAGGGTCGGTCGTTCCCCTCGGAGCCGTCGATCGCCCCGACGTGCGCGCGGCGCGGCCCGGATATGCCTCGACCGGCTTCGCCGGTTGGATCGACATCCGCGAAAGCGGGGATGGGCCTTGGCGCCTTCGGTACGAGGTTGGCGGCGGGACCTCGGCGGAGACCACCGTCGCGCTCCGTACCGAAGACGCGGACGTTCGGCGCTTCGTGGAAGCGAAGGCGCTCAAGCTCAGCCGGCTTCGGCCCCTGCTGCGCTGCCCGACGTGCCGTCAGGCGCTGAGCGACGGTGACGGCGAGTTGCGGTGCACCGACGGCCACGCATTCGCGGCGCGCGCCGATGCCTACGATTTTCTCACCGACGAGATCCGCGAGCGCGTCGGGATCTTTCGCACGGAGAACGTTTCCGGGCACGGCTACGACGCAACGCTGCTCGAGTTGATCGCGTCGAGCGACGGGCCGATCGTCGACGTGGGCGCCGGCCTGCGCCCAGACTACCGGGCAGACGTCGTTAACCTCGAGGTGGTCCCCTATCCGTCGACCGATGTGATCGCCGCGAGTGAATACCTGCCGTTCGCCGACGCGACATTCGATCTCGTCATCAGCGTGGCGGTGCTCGAGCACGTTCGCGACCCGTTTGCGGCAGCGCGCGAGCTGACGCGCATCGTCCGTCCGGGCGGCCGCATCTTCGCCGCCGTTCCGTTCCTGCAGCCGTATCACGGGTACCCGGACCATTACTACAACATGACGGCGGCCGGTCTGCGAAACCTGTTCGCCGAGTTCGACGTGGAGCGGCTCGACGTGCCCGCATCGGGGCATCCCGCCTTCGCACTCACCTGGATTGTGAAGTCGTGGCTGGCCGGGCTTTCGCCGCAGAATGCGAGCGCGTTCGCGCAGCTCAGAGTCAGCGATCTCGCAACCGATCCGCTGACGCTGCTCGACCGGCCTTTCGCGAGCGAACTCTCTGCGTCTGCGCAGCTGGAGCTCGCCGCATTAAACGTCCTGGTCGGGCGGAAACGAGGCTGACCGCGGTCGAGGAGCGCAGGAACGACCGGGGAGACGCCCAAAGCGGGCGCTAATGCTTCCGGACGCCCGCTGAAACGATGTACATCTTCGTCTCGCTGCTCGCTTTCGTGTTATGGCTCGTCATCGCGTTTTTCGTGTTGCGGTTCTTCTTCGGCAAGTACTTCCACGAGCCGCGGCGCGCCGAGATCGCGGCTCTCGCCGCGGCGGTCGCGTTTGCGGTCGGAAGCGCATGGCCGTTCTCGCTGCGCGCCGGTGTCGGCACCGTCCCGGGCGCTCCGCCCGGTGCGGCTCCGAGCTCGGCCACCGCGGGCCCGCTCGTCGCAAGCACGCCGCACGCCGCTCCCGCGAAACCTCCCCGAGATGTTTCGGCACTGTGCCGTTCCGCCAAAGCGCCGGGCGGTCAAGCGAAGCCGAAGGCCGCAGCCAATCCCAATGGATCGGTAAATCCCGTCGCATCAACGGAGCATCCCGACACGAACGTCGCCGACGGCGGGCAGATGAAACGCGGCGAACACTACCGCGTACAGGGATGGGCGATCGCTCCTGAGGGCGATCGGGCGGCTCTCGGGGTGTGCCTGCTGATCGACGGCCGTATCGACGGCCGAAGCCGCGTTCTTTACGGATTCGCGCGCCCGGACGTCTCCGCGGCGTTCAAGCGTCCCGAGGTCTCATTGTCCGGGTTCGAAATCGACGTACCGGCCGGCGACTTCCCGCCCGGGCCGCATCGGCTGCAAGTGGCGACGATGATGGGCCGAGGCGAGATGCGGGTGCTCTCCGACGCCCGCAACGTTACGATTTACTGACGCGACGCGGGCTCGCCGGCGATGTGCTCGGCCGTTTCGACGATATAACTCGGCCGGTTGCGCGCATTTTGCAGCGTGAGCCACAGATACTGTCCGATGATGCCGAGCCCCAAGCTCGTCAGCGCGCCGAAGAACGAGATCGTTAGGACGATCGGAGCATAGCCCGGCACCTGAATCATGCCCATGAGCTTTGCCGTCAGAATGAGGAGGGCGAGGATCACGGCGGCGAACATTCCGAACAACCCGACGTATGACAGAAGCTGGATCGGCAGATCGGTAAAACTGAAGATACTCTCGATCCCGTATTGCAACTTCTTCTTGAACGTCCACGCGCTCTTGCCCTCAGCGCGCGGCGCCCGGTCGTAGAGCACGAACGCCCGCCGATAGCCGACCCAGAAAAGCAGCGCGATCAAGTTCGTGTTGACTTCGCGAAACTGCACGATACAGTCACGAACGGCGCCCGTGCAGGCAAAGACGTCGACCCCGCCGCGCGGCATCTCCCGCACGACGAAGCGCCGATATACGCTCCAAAAGACGTTCGAGGTCAGCCGAGTGAACCACGGATCCGCGCGAGTACTGCGGGAACCGAACACGATGTCGGCATCGTCCGCCAGCAGCACCTCGAGGAAGCGGAGCACGAGCTCGGGGGGCTCTTGCAGATCGGCGGCAAGCACGGCGAAATAATCACCTTGGCCGCGCTCGAGTCCGGCTCGTATCGCCGAGAAGGAGCCGAAGTTCCGGCTCAGTGCAATGAGCTGCGAACGCACGGATAGCTGCGGCAGACGGTCTCGCAGGATCGCGTGACTACGGTCGGGGCTGCCATCGACGACGAAGATGAGCTCGACCGGTTCGGCGATCCGTTCGGAGACGCGAACCAGTTCCGAGAGGAGCCGCTCGATGCTTCCCTCGTTCTTGTAGACGGGGATGACGACCGAGAGCATCAGCTGGTCCACCCATTGCACGCGTCGACGACACGTTCGAGCTCACCATCGGTCAAATAGGGATGGATCGGCAGGCTCACCTCCGTACGGCACTGCTCCCGCGCACGTTCGAGTGGGCCGACGACCTCGAACGGGGCGCCGCCCAACGCTCGCTGGTCGTGAATCGGTATCGGATAATGTTCCGCCGATAGCACGCCGTTGCGTTTGAGGTGCGCCATGAACGCCTGCTTCCGCTCCGCATCGACGTAGACCGGAAAGAGGTGCCAGGTAGACGCCGACCCCTCCGGCGCGCCGGCGACGGCGATGCGATCGTTCTGCAGCAGCCGGCAGTACGACGCTGCGATCTGACGCCGGCGCGCGAGCCATCCATCCACAAGGGGCAGATAAACACGGCTCATCAGTGCGGCCTGCAGCTCGTCCAAGCGGCTGTTGTACCCGATCACGTCGTGGCGGTATTTCGCCGTCTGACCGTAGTCGCGCAGGTGCATCACCGCATCGCGACCGGCGCTATCGTTCGTCAGGATCGCGCCCCCGTCGCCGAGCGCACCGAGATTCTTGGTGGGGTAGAAACTGGTGGCGGCGATCTGCCCGGCCGAGCCGGTCGGCCGCCCGCCGAACGAAGCGCCGATCGATTGTGCGCAATCTTCGATGATCGCGACGCCGAAGTCGTCGTGCAGCGCCGCGAGTTTGGTCAGATCGAGAGCGTGCCCGTACAGATGAACCGGGATCAAAAAGCGGATGTCATCCCGCTGGCTGAGGAGAGCACGGCATTGGTCGAGATCGATCAGACCGAAGCGGTCGACATCGACGAAGACAGGCACGCCGCCGGCCTTGACGATCGCCAGCGTGGTCGCGAACGCGGAGACAGGCGTGGTCAGAACACGATCTCCCGGCACGCAGCCAAGGACTTTGAGCGAGAGCTCGAGCGCGTCGAGCCCGCTGGCGACGCCGGCGCAATGCGCAAGACCCCAGTAGCGCGCCAGCGCGGCCTCAAAATCTCGAAGCTCCTGCCCGAGGATGTACCAACCGCTCGCGCCGACCGATTCGAACGCGGCGAGCGCGTCGCTACGGGTCGCTTCCCACTGCCGCTTGAAATCGTTGAGGAGAATCACGGCAAGCTGGAGCGCAGCGCAACAAAGTCCGTGTAATCGCGGACGTAGTCCGCCGGATCGTAGTGCCCCGAGGCGAAGACGAGCAACACCGCATCCGGCGAGTACTTGTACTGCACACCCCACGTCATCGGCGGGAGGTGCACGGCCAGCGTCGGATCGTCCAGCACGAACTCTTCGCGGTGGGTGCCGTCATCCGCCAGCACGTGACACTTCCCGTGCACGCAGAGCAAGAATTGATGCAACGTCTTGTGGGCGTGCTCTCCGCGGATCTCCTTACTGGAGACGCCGTACACCAGGAAGTATCGCTTGACGTCGAACGGCAGGTGCTTCCCGCTCTCGCCGAACGAGAGCAGACCTCTGATATCGTCGACCATCGGCAGCCGATGGAGGGTTACTCCGGCGACGCTCGTTGCGGTGACGCTGGGCTGTGCCGAACCGGTTCGCACGGGGATGTGCTCCGGCGATATTGGTGCGCTCGTATACCCGACGATTCGCGCGGGATTGCCCGCCAGGATCGCGTTGGGCGGGACGTTCCGCGTCACGACGGCGCCGGCCCCGATCATCGCCGACTCGCCGATCGTCAGGTTCGGCAAGATCGTCGCGTTCGCACCGATCGACGCGCCCCGTTTGATCAACGTCCGGAGGAACGCGGCCGGATACTGTTTGCTGCGCGGAAAGATGTCGTTGGTGAACGTGGCGTTCGGTCCGATGAACACATCGTCCTCGATCGTGATCCCGTCCCACAGCTGAACGCCGCACTTCACCGTGACGCGGTCACCGATCCGCACGTCGTTCTCCACGAAGGTGTGATCGCAGATATTGCAGTCCGCGCCGATCACCGCTCCCGGCAGGACGTGCGCAAAGGCCCAAATCCGCGTCCCCGCCCCGATAGCGTCGCTTTCGACGAGCGCGTTCGGGTGCCGAAAGGAGTTCGAGCCGGTCGCAGCCCCGTCGCTCATGGCTAGCCCGGCCCGGCCCGCAGCTCTTCGACGCGCATCGTGCAGAAGTCGATGTCCTGCGGAGTCCGCGGATTGGCCTTGAAGTTGAGGTACACCGTTTTACCTTGAGTCTCCGTAACGACGGAATCGAATCGCATACCGCCGGCGCTCGGCTTGAAAACGCCCAGCGGCGTTTTCGGATTCGTGCTCCCGTAGTCCGTGCCCGCGACGATCTGCGCACCCTTGCATTGCGGCGTGTAGAAGCGGACGAGTCCCGTAAGCCGCACGCTCGCCATCGACGTCGGGCCGAACTCGATCACGGTCTCCGGCTGCTGGCCCGCCCGGGTTGGGTGTCCGGAGAAGACGAACGTGCCGTCGGGCTGCAACGCGACGTCCATCGGGTACGGGCTGGCCTTGCGCACCCACGTTACGGGTGGCGCTGCGTCGACGGCGCGCGGGGTCGCCGGCGCGGACGGCGCGCTGGAGACCGCCGGCGCGGAGCCGAACGGGTCGGCCCCGGATCGAAGCGCGGCGGCGGTGCGCGAGCCCAGTGCGCCGCCTGCCGGCTTGATCTCGATATGCTCGAGCGCGAGCGTGCAATAGTCGACATTGTGCGGCGAGGCCGCAGCGTGATCGATTTTCATGAAGATCGGATTGCCGCGAACGTGACGCACCAGGAGATCGAACCGTTTCGCCGGCTCACCGCTGGTAAATG
>Ga0073928_10007434_pt1 | contig 14209 bp, 10 predicted proteins | sample PaiPotPPA55metaG_FD_76969 | JGI IMG/M metagenome (GOLD analysis project Ga0073928, IMG submission 76969) | Iron sulfur acid spring bacterial and archeal communities from Banff, Canada, to study Microbial Dark Matter (Phase II) - Paint Pots PPA... ... | reverse complement strand
CTTCGGACGCCGGCGCGTAAGGGATTTATTCAGCGCGATCATTCGCTGGAGCAAGAAACGTGTGCCTCCAGACAATTCCTCAAACTTGGCCCGCAGTCCGCGTTCCAGGTTCTTGAGGATCATGGGAACCAGGGAGACATAAGTAATTTTGTAGCGCATAAACGCGTCACGTACGAACTCTGGCCGCAGCGTACGAAGGTGAACCACGCAAGCGCCGCATACGAACGGTCCGATGAAGCCAACCATAAAATCAATGGCGTGATTGGTGGGCAGAATACTGAGATAGCGCACGCCCGGCCAGAATGGATACCACGCAGTCAGCGCCTTACACTGCTCCAGATAATTTTCATGCGTGAGAACGCATCCCTTGGGACGCCCGCCTGTTCCCGACGAATAAACGATGCACGCTGTATCCTGGCGCTCTCGCATCACAAAGGAGGGATCGCCTTTGCGACGAAACTCCTCCCAGCGATAAGCCCCCGCGAGATCGGCGCGCAGCGGGGCTTCCGTAACGAGAACTTTCTTTAGCATGTGATTCTTAAACTCTGGCGCCTGCGTAATCGCGCGCCACAGGTGATACTCAATGATCAGAAAACGGGCTTGGCTGTGCTGCAGTAACTGCAGATGCTCGGCGGCGGTAAGTTTGTAGTCGAGCGGCACCAGCACACCGCCGCGATAGAAAACTGCATACGCGGACATCAGCCATTTCGACTGGTTCGTCATGATGATCGCCGCGCGATCGCCGGCCTTGAAGTCAGCATCTTCAAGAGCGCGAGCCAAGGACAAAGCGACCTCTTTGAAATCGGAGTAGGTTAGCCGAGTTTTCTCCCGATCCCGGTCCGCCTCGATGAGGCAAATCTCGTTTGGCCAGCGGTCTAACGCATCTCGCAGCGCAGCTCCGAGGCAGCTGTATGGGTCGAGGTTGAGCATGGGGAAAGTACGGTCACGATTGACGCGGCAACCGGCAATTGTAAATCGTGTTGCTACAAGCGTGTTTGAATACGGTTAGCCAGCGTGCGGAAATCTGATACTCCTTGCAACTCATAATCCGGCAGTTCAACGCGGAAATGGTGCTCCAATCGAGTGAGAAGATCGAGCGCCTGTAAGCTGTCGATTCCAAGTGTCTTGAAAAAGTCCTCGTCAGGCGTGAGCTTCTCGCGCGGCACTTTGAAGTGATTGGCAGCGAGATTCAATATCTGCTCGAGTGTTTCGTCAGGTGCCGTCATAATTCAATCGCTTTAATTGTCATCCTTCGCGAAGCGAAGGATCTATGCAATTTCAGGTAACGCAGATGCCTAAGGCAAATACGGCTGCGCATCCTCGCTCTCTACAAACCGTCTCAAACCAACCTCCACTGCGGGCTGAACGAAGAGATCACAAAAAATATCGATCTCACGCTGCAACTCTTCATAAGGAATCGGTTTGATGAATTTCTTGGCCGCAACCGCAGTGCGTCGATCAAACTTCCCCAACTGCGCTGCAGTCGCACGCGCCACTCGCAGTGATTCACCTTCACCGACTATTTGACTCACTAAGCCGGCTTGCTGCAGTTTGGTCGCATTAAAACTTCGTCCCGTCAGCAGCAGATCACGAACCACCGCGTTGCCCAGATCGCGCTTCAGTCGCGGAATCCCCCCGAAGCCGGGAATCAATCCGAGCCGCAACTCGGGAAAACAAAATCTGGTCATCTTATCGGCGATAATCAAATCGCAAACCAGCGCCAGTTCGAAGCCACCACCAAACGTCACGCCATGCGTCGCCGCGATGGTCGTCAACGGCGAAGCATCGATCGTGTTTAGCACCCGATGAATGCGCTCCAGATAGGCACGCACGCCTGCAACAGCCTCGCGCGGCGCAGATTCTTGCGAACGGTAAAAAAGTTCACGCAGATCAGCGCCCGCGCAAAATCCAGGCTTCATCTCGCTGTAGATGATAAGCGCATGGGCTTGGTTGTTGAAGCTGTCGAGGTTGGCGACAAACTGTTCAAGTTCGTCGAGCGTTAGCGAGCCGATCTCATTGCACGGTTCGCGATGCAATGCCAACTCGACTACGCCGTTTTTCAGCGTCCACGAAAGCGCCTGACCGCGAAAAGATTCCATTTAGTCCACGTTTGATCAACTAAGAAGCCTGCGTCACCAGATACATTTCTTCGATCTCATTCTTCAACCGCGCCGCAATTAAGTCCCGCTTGAGTTTTCCGTTAGCAGTCAGAAATCCGTTTTCGATCGAGAACGGCTCTGCATATATATGAAACGCTCTTATCTGTTTGTAATGTGGCAGGCCGGGATTCACCGCATCCAGCGCGGCCTGCACCTGCTCGCGCGTTACGGGCCCGGTGACTACCGCTGAAAGATATCCGCGCCCATTGCCCACCAGCACCACCTGCTGCGCCGCCGGCAATTTCTGCAAAACTTCATCCTCGATCGGTTCGGGAGCGATGTTGTGACCGGATCCGAGAATGATCAGATTCTTGATGCGTCCGACAATGCGCCAGTTCCCCGCCGCATCTACCTCACCCTGATCGCCCGTGTGAAACCGACCTTCGCGCAAAGCCTTCGCAGTCTCGTGCGGGCGGTTCCAATATCCCTGAAAAACATTTGGGCCCCGCACCACGATTTCATCGTGTTCGCCCAGCTTCATCTCAATCCCGCTGATCGCGGGGCCCACGCGGCCGGGTTCGACATGACCGGGCTCGTCCATGGTGCAGATCGCAGTCGTCTCGGTTAACCCATAAACCTGCAGCACTCGAATTCCGAGCATCATGAAATAGAGTTGCGTTTCCACGTTAAGCGGTGCTGAACCGCAGATTAAAGCCTTGAGGTTGGAACCAATCATTTTCTTGCGAATGGTAGGAAACACCACGGCATTGGCTAACCTCAACCACATGGTATCGGCGAAGCTTGCTTGTTTTTCCTGCTCGCGTATCCAAGCGCCTTTGGCTCGACTGTAAATGTTCAGAACGATTCCACCCGTCTTCCAAAGCTGCTCGTCGACAGCCTTGCGCATGCGTTCAAGAAGTGCAGGGACGTTGAGGAAATAATCGGGCGCAACGGCTCGCATTTCGCTCGCGATTTGAGTCAAGTCAGTGTTAAGTGTCAGCGAACTACCGCGCAGGAGGCAAGTCAGCAGCATGATCCACGAGCCGGCAAAACAAAACGGAAGATAATGGAAAACGCGATCCTGGCCTGCCGTGTTTCCCATTAAAGCGTCGAGTCGCTCCGAAGTGCAGCCCAACATATGTCCGACGTTGCCGGCGGTAAGCACAACACCTTTGGCTTCGCCCGAGGTGCCGGACGTATAAATAATCGCGACCGGATCGGCGGCCGCTAGTTTTTGGTGCGGAAGATTGGACGTTTGCTCGACCCCTTCCGCGGCATTATCGAAGACATCGTCCAACAGTACGGTCGGCGGTGCCTGTGGCCAGTTTTGCAGGATCGCGTCCCGCAGAGCCGTATCGCCACAACCAATCAACGCCGGAGAACAATCTTTCATCACGGCCACAAGTTCTATCGGGGCCTGCCGCGCGTACAGCGGCACCGCAATCATTCCTTCTGCCATGATGGCCAAATCCATCGCAACCCAGCGAATACTGTTGGGAGCTAGTAAAGCGCAGCGGTCGCCACGTTTAAATCCGCGAGCGCGGATCGATGCTCTGGCTTGAGCGATCAACCTGAGTAAATCGCCGCCGCTCTGCGCAGAAACTGCTGGCTGAATTTTGTCGCAGCGAAGCTCTTGCAGAACGATGGTTCCGTCCACCGCCTCAAGCTTCGCAAAAATGTCGCCGAGAAAACTCATCGATTTATTTAGACGAAGAACTGCATCAGCTATACGCTTCAGCCAAGCTATGCAATCCCGTACTCATTGGCGGCAAATAATCTTCCCAACCCCACTCGCCCTTGCGGGTCGGGAACTCGGGATAGCGCTTCTGCACTTCCTCCTCGAAATACACACCCATACGCGCCATCACCTTGAGATTTCGGACCACGGTCCGGGCTATGCCATCGGCAATTTTCTCACCATCCTGGCTAAGCTTGATTAGCGCCGCAAAGAGTTTCGATTCCAAATCGGCATCGTCGACGTTCATAAGCAAATGTTCATGCCCTCGATCGCGCATGAGATTGCGAATGCGTTCGTCCATAGTGATGCCCGCCGACGGCACCAGACCCGGCATGGAAGTCACAATACCGTGATAGCGCGACGAAGCCATCATGTGGCAGGCGCGCAGCACGCTTACCAATTCATACATGTTGTAATCTTCTGAACTCAGCACGGGCACGCCACCAAGCTTTTCTGAAATACGGTTAGCGGGACGCGCATCCAGGCGTTCGGTCGCTGCGAGGATCACGAACACCTTTTGCTGCTTCCGAAATGCGTCTACCGCGTTCGCAATTGAGGTTAGATAGTGCTCGTAAGCGCGATCGGCTGCTGGGCCCGAGTTATGAAAGTAAACGGATCGGTAATGGCTGTCTTTGTAGGCCCCCGTCACGCCGTGCAACGCGAACTTGGCCACCGAAGCTTTCACCGGCCATTCAAATGGGTTGATCGGGCAGACCACCAGCACAGGAGTACTTCCATCCCAGCCAACTTCGCGCAGCGCCTTTCTGCCATATTCAGCCGGATGTGGCTCAAAGGTCCAAGCCGTATCTGTACCCAATTCATTGGGCATGCCGAGCTCGCGCAAGATGGTGCGCGATTCTTCGTTGCGCGTTATCACCAGCGAATTCCGGCAATAGCGAGCGCACATTTTGGCGACCAATGGATCCATGTGCCCGGCCTCGGCTCCGTAGCCCACCGAAAGTTTGTTCTGCGCCGCGGCAATGCCCAACGATCCAATCATCATCGTGGTCAGCGCATTGGCGAACTTGCTCTTGAACATTGATCCTTCGCATGCGACCACGCCGTGATGTTTTGGAACTTCGTCCGATAAGAAAGGAGGGAAAATATCGGGGAGATGAACCTGCGCTGTGTTTTCGAAATATCCGCGCGAGAATTTGGGGACTTGCGTCATCACGCTGAACGAGACGCGCACCGCGCCCAGAATGTGACGCAGTTGTCGCAGCATTTCTTCCACACGCACGTCCGAGCCCATATTGCGGGTACCGTTGTAGCCTGCAAACAGCAGTTTCAACTTTTCGCCCGGCCGCCAAGGCCTGCCTTTGCCCAGCATCCACGCGGCTTTCGATTTTTCAATGGAAGCACTAACCCAGGCTTCGAGCAGGAAATCCATCATGCCGCGGACCCTCCGACCTTTGCCGGCCAGTCTTGATACGGGTACGAAAAATTCGTTTCGCGACTGAACTTCAACAACGGATAACTGTACTGCGAGAATGGCACGGGCTTGCGGCCCAACTCCGATGTGACGCGAGTATTATCGAATACCGTATTCCACACGAGATAGGGCATAAAAACTTTCATCAGTGACGCGCCGTGCGCGACCACGCCATTGCGATTCGCCAAAGTGTTCACGGTTCCGGAGAACGGCCGCTCGAGCATGGGCAAAAACACTGGCGGGCGTTTTTGTTGTGCAGCCGCCAGTGCAACGGTTAACTCACGGAAAGTCTGGGAAGCTCTGCCCGAAGACAAATGATAGGTATCGAACTGGGGATTGTCTTTCTGATGCAGGGTGGCGATGGCATCGGCTACGAAATCCACATTCACAATGTCGATCTGATCTTTGGGTCTGAATGGAAGCACGCGTAAACCGGCCAGAAAAACGAAGGCCTTCACCATGTCGAATTGAGTGGTTTCGGGACGCCGGCTGTCTCCGAGTACAATGCTGGGGCGAAAAATCGTGATTGGCACTTCAGGCAGAAGCTCCCGAATCATATGCTCGCAGAATTTTTTGGTGCGCGCGTAAGGATCGTAGTCCGACCGCTCCCACTCAATCGAATTTTCTTCGGTGACAACTTCATTCGTTCGCTTTCCCGCGACGGCCACCGTGCTCACCTGGCTGAAGCGTCGCAGCCCGTGATAGTGATGCACCCGCATGGCCAGCTGCAGCACCTCCAGAGTTCCGCGAAGATTTACGTTCAGACAACTTTTTTCTGACTTTCGATTCAGCGATGCCGCACAGTGAATCACGGAATCGCTGGTGTGAATCAAGCGGTCGTAGTCGTCGCGGGCGAGGCCAAAATTCGAGTCGGTGATGTCGCCACGAAAGACTCTTATGCGCGTTTGCAGATTCTCATAGAAACGCGGAAAGCTCATGTGTAATTGCAAGGCCTGCCATAAACGCACTTCAGCTTCGCGCGGGTCTCGTGCGCGCACCAGCACATTCAGGGCTGCGCCATGGTCTTGCAGAAGATTGGCGGCGACATGTCCGCCGATGTACCCGGTAGCGCCGGTCAGGAATATCGCCACGTTGCTCCGTTTGTGCCCGTTTTAACGGTCTCTCCGTTGGTCTCGGTTTCTGCGAGTTGAAAGTGGCGTGACGGCCGCGCTTCCAAAGGACGCCCCTCTATCAGCGGGTAGGTCCAGCGCCTGAGTGCCGGAATGTGGATGTTGATCCAGTACTCCCACCAGTCAATGCTGCGCGTGTCGTAACCGAAGGCTGCACGCTCTTCCGGCACCAGCGCATACGCCAACTTTTCCACATTTTCTGCCACAAAATCATGCTCGTTCAAAAGAATGAAGGGTTCAAATAGTTCGATTAGTTTTTCGACTTTTTCCAAATTCCGCTGCGCCCGGGCCAGCGGGGTCTTGCGTAATGGCAGCGGCGAGACAATACGCTGGATCGATTGAATAATCGCTTTCTGGGCCGGCGCTGACATGCGCTCGTAGCGCTGCTTAGAGACTGGAATTGCATCAAAACGCAGGCGGAGCCAGCTTTCCAGCCCTTCCAGAGCACGATAATGTTTGCGATGGGCGAGAGACGTCAGTTCGATCGAGCGCCGCATATCGCACGGATTTGTGACTGAGGTCGCCAACTGATAAATTTGCGCATTTCTGCGTTCGACGATCGCAGCCGCAATCAAAGTCATGCCGCGGCATACCGAATCCACCGGGATTACGTCAAGCCGCTTACGTTCGTTCGAAGGCAACTGCCGGAAATACGTGCCCAGCAAATAGGAGAGCGAAGCGGAAGTGTTGATGCCTTCATTCCAGCCGATAAATGGTTTCTCCAACGAGGTCTCGACAATTGCGGGACGCACAATCGCAATCGGTAAACCCGCGCCGAATTTGATGATCAAAGACTCGGCCAGACTTTTCGTCAGCGTATAAGTGTTGGCCCAGCCCAACTCATTGGCGCGCTTCTTCCCTGCTTCGGTCAAATAATTTCGCAGCCAGCGTACCCGGTTTTTGCGAACCTGATTCTCCAGCGCCGCTCCTTTTAGATCCTTCGAAGCGTGTTCTTTTTGGAGTGCCTGCCGCCGCAGTTCATCGGTGACTTCCGCGCTCTCGGCTTTCTGTGCCGCAAGTTTCACAAAGTCGTGGAGCGAGCGCCACTCCGCGTCGGCATCGAAATTCGCGACACCGGCAGGAGTGTAGTTCGGGCGCACTGCTTCACTCACGCGTCCATCACGCGCACCCGCCACATAACAGGTTGAAAGATGCAACAAGCCAGCATGATCCGAACTGCGCACAAATTCGACGATGCTTACTGCCGCATCTACATTCGTAGCCAGCGCGTCTCGCAGATCAGGATTAAAGTCTGTGAGACCGGAGCTGTTGATCACGAGATCGAGACTCTTGCGTAAAGCTTGCGACACGTCTGGCGCTAAGCCAAGCTCGGGCGCCGACACATCGCCTTCGACTACTTGCACGCGCTCTCGAAGAAATCTTGCTAACCCAGCGCCGTAACGTTTGTACAGAGGATCAAAGACGGGCGAGTCTTCGATCATCTTTTCAAATCGCCCCAGTGCCGGATTCGATTTCTGGCGTCGGATCAGCAGATAAATGCGGCCGATCTCCGGCAGGTCCATCAGCAGATTCACCAGCCACACTTTTCCAATGAAGCCGGTCACTCCAATGAGCATGATGCTCTTTCCAGCAAGCGTCCGTCGCACCGAAAGAGGCCCCAACAGCTGCGCGTCGTCAAAGTGGACAATAGGACGCTGCAGCACCGGCAGGCGCCGCTCCGCCGGAGTAACTGCCGCCTGCAATTTCTCTACACCTTGCGGCCCAGAATTTAAACCGAGATCCCGCACCAACTGTTCAGGCGCGCGTGTTCCATCCGGCCCCGCTCCGGTGATCCTCGCAAAGACTCCACGAGGACGAATCACGGGATCGAGCAATCTTCCAGTTGCCATGCCGTCGCGAAACTCGAGACGATTGGCGATCACCCACTTTGCGCCTAGATGCTTGGCCAGCGGGGCCATCACATGATCGAGCCCCTGGCTGACCAGCACCACTTCGGCGCCAGAGTCGATCAACTCTTTCAGCGCTCGCACGCCGTCAGGCTTCAATTGCGGCTTTAGCTTGTACTGAAAATATTCTTCCCCGAGTAAATCCAAGCGGTCGCGGCTGACTCCACGCAACACGGTGTGAACCACGCGCGTCGCAAAGACACGATTGGCCGCGTATAAAAAAGGGCGTAGCAATGCCATTAAAAGGACTGATCCGCGCCGCATCCAGCGTCCGATGAAGGTTTGCCCGTTCCAGGTAAAGAATGCGATTGGCCGCACAGTGGTCAGTTCGAGAAGACTGCCTTCGACCCGCCAATAGACCCGCGCAGTATCCCTGCCGTCGAAATTGTGAGTTGACTGTTTCAAGTTCCGCTTTGGCCCCGAGACCGAGGCATACGAACCGCTTCCCTGATTGTGCGCAGACTATCTATTGTAAACAATAGCTGCCAAAGGACGAAGCTTAAGAGAAACAAATCTGGTTATTGGCACCGGATAGCCAACTGCGGCCTCACGGCCTCTCCAGAAATCTGAGCACCTAAAGCGATTAAGTTTGGCTAACAATCTGCGTAAATCTATCCATATCAATGTTTCCGCCTGAAACGATAGCCACGATTTTTCCCGAGCCTGCGCGTCCGGATAGGGCTGCCGCGACGGCGCAAGCCGCAGCCCCTTCCACGATGATCCGATTGCGCTCGGCTAACAATTTTAATGCCCGCGCGGCGTCATTCAGAGTTACGACCAATGAACCATCAAGCAATCGCCGGGCATGCTCGAACATGTTGGGAAACACCATTTTGCTGCCAATACCATCGACGAATGAAGGCGTGTATTCCACGGTTCGCGGTTCGCCGGCCGCTAGCGATGCAGTCAGCGGCGCCGCGGTTTCAACCTCGGCTGCATAGATACGCACCCGCGGCGCCCGCGCCCGCAATACGGCTGCGATGCCGCACGATAACCCTCCGCCGCCCCAGGGAATTACCACAGCGTCGAGATCAGGAAAGTCTTCCAACAATTCCAGGGCGATCGTGCCATTGCCTGCCATGACGTCCGGATCGTCGAAGGCATGGATAAAAGTAGCCTCAACGCCGGGATAGGATCGCGTCTCGAAAGTTCGCCACCATTCGGCAAAGGGAACTTTGATCACGCGGCCGCCGATGCGCTCCACCGCGGCAATCTTGGTAGCCGGGGCTGTCTCTGGAGCTACAATAGTTGCCCGAATACCCATGCGGCGGGCGCAAAAAGCCACGCCCTGCGCCATGTTTCCGGCTGAAGCCGTAAGCAGTCCTCGTTCCAATTGCTGCCGTGGAACCCGCGCCATCACATTCGCCGCGCCTCTGATCTTGAATGATCCAATGGGCTGTAGGTTTTCGAGCTTCAGATAAAGCTCGAACGGCGCATCCGCGTCGCAGCGAACCAGCGGAGTTCGCATCGCAACAGCAGAGATATTGCGCCGTGCTTCTTCCGCTTGAGCAACCGTGATAGGCATATAAGTATCTTAAATTCGAGCCGCGACTTTGCATCAGCCCGCGTGTTGCGCACTGTAGTTCAGCAATTCCACCTAATCACAATACTTCATTCTGATACAGGAGTAAGTAGTCCTGTGTACAGGCTGCACTCGATAGACCATCCCGCCTTTGGACTTTAAGCTTGCGTGTATGAAATCGACACTTCGCGGCGTGCGACCTGAATTGAAATCGATACCTGAAAGGAAGACTCTGGTGAAAAGCGATACGGCGGTCACAGCAACGGTTCCTCTGACTTCGGACTTGGTTAAGCGTGCTCAAGAAGGCGATTCGGAAGCGTTCGCGGCTCTATTTCACGCGCACAAAGCCCGCATTTATTCCGTGTGTTTACGCATGACCAACAACGCCGCGGAAGCGGAAGACCTTACTCAGGACGCATTCCTGCAAGTGTTTCGCAAGATCAGCAGCTTCCGCGGAGACTCGGCATTCTCCACCTGGCTGCATCGAATTTCCGTTAACACCGTTCTCATGCATTTCCGCAAAAAGTCATTGAGCCAGGTATCGCTTGACGAACCTTACAGCAACGAGGATGGAAGCAAAATTCGCCGCGAATTCGGTACGCGGGATTCAGATCTTATCGGCTGCGTCGACCGCATCTCACTGGCTCGCGCCATGACGGAACTTCCTCCCGGATACCGCACAATTTTCTTGCTGCACGAAGTAGAGGGCTACGAGCACAAAGAGATCGCGGAGATGCTCGGTTGCTCAGTGGGTAATTCGAAGTCTCAGCTGCACAAAGCCAAACTGCGGATTCGCGAATTGCTAGCGCGATCTGTGGAAGAGCGAACGGCAGCGCAAGCACATCCTCGTACTAGGAGACGGACAGTGGCAGCGCGCTCTTTGGCCAACTCGGTGGCGCCATCGAACTGGAGTATTCCGGAAGATATGGTTATGCCACCGGTCGCACTTGTACCCGAAATTAGGCCGTCAATCTGAGGGCAGCGTTCGGGCCGGGATGGCTACTCCTCTGGGGGAGTAGATAAAACGCTGGCGGTCTGGATGCCGCTAGCGATCTCAGGAATGATGCCCAAGGTTCTGTAAATCGGGCGCACGTGTTCTCGGATCGTGTTCAGTTGCGATGCGAACCACGCTGCGCCCGCAATGCATACCGCCCCGCTGATCATCACCGTGCGTGGGGCGCCAATCTGATGCGCCACTCCCCCAGCCAATAAACTGCCAAACGGCGCCATCCCCAGAAATGCCATGGAATAGTAGCTCATAACGCGACCGCGCTTATTGTCTTCCACAATGGTCTGTAATACTGTGTTGCTGCCGGCCATTTGAATCATCATTGCGCAGCCAACCAACAGCATCACTGTTAGCGAAAACCACAAGTAACGAGATAGACCGAGGGCAATCAGTCCGGCTCCGAAACCTGCGGATGCCGACGGAATTATGCGTCCGAGGCCGAGCACACTTTTTCTCGTCGCCAGGAACATTGCACCGGCTAGCGCCCCAACCCCCGAAGCACCCATCAGAAATCCTAAAGTGTGCGGTCCTCCATGCAGAACCTGGCCGGCAAAGATCGGCATGAGCACCGTATATTGCATGCCCACCAGGCTGACCAAGGCTAACAGCAAAAGAATCGAACGGATTGGGACGAATTGCGTTACGTAGCTCCAGCCTTCTTTAAGTTCATGCCAGACCGGTTTACTGGCTTTTTGCTGCTCGACTGGGCGGATTCTCATTGCCAGGAGAGAAGCAATGACCGCGAGATAGCTGAAGCCATCGATCAGGAAGCAATAGCCTTCACCAACCGCTGCAATAATCACGCCGGCGATCGATGGGCCGAGAAGCCGAGCCGCATTCACCATCGAAGAGTTCAGCGCAATGGCATTGCCCAGGTCAGCACGGTCCTCGACCATCTCGATCACAAATGCCTGCCGAGCCGGCATATCAATGGCATTGATCACACCCTGCGCCAGCCCTAACAAGATCACCTCGCGAATGGTGATGATTCGCGCCAGCGCGAGCCATGCGAGCGCGAACGATTGCAGCATGGAAAAAATCTGAGTAACGATCAATGTATGATGACGGTTCCAGCGGTCAATCCATACGCCCGCGAATGGCGCCAGGAAAAAAGTCGGTATCCGCGAGGCGAAGCCCACGATACCCAATAGCCACGCTGAACCGGTCAGCCGATAAACTAGCCAACTGGTTGCAACCTGCGTCATCCAAGTACCGACGAGTGACACTGACTGACCGGTAAAAAAGAGGCGATAATTTCTGGAGCGCAGGGCGCGAAGCGCAAACTTCCAACTCGATGCTACTTCGGCCTGACCATGAACAGCGTTCGGTCGCGGGTTTCTTGATTGCAGTTCCGGCATTGCTTGAGAACCTGGCAAGTGTTTATTGTCATTCCGAGCGAAGCGACGAACCTGGGTTCTTGGCTTGGGCCGAGGAAGAAGCCAGATCCCTCGCTGAGCTCGGAATGACAAAAGTAGAGAACTATAGATGCTATTCCCCTGTGAGGGAGAATTCGAGTCCGGCGTGATTCCGATTGAGTCTAATTATTTTTCAACGCGAAACTGATGCCTGAGACTAATCCACCTTCCAAACACATTAATCCCTGGTTGATTGCCATTGCGGTTATGTCGAGCACTTTCATGGAGGTGCTCGATACGACCGTGGTCAACGTATCGCTGCCTCATATAGCCGGCAATCTTTCTGCCAGCACCGACGAGGCCACGTGGACGCTCACATCCTATCTCGTGGCCAACGCCATAATTTTGCCGATGACAGGATGGTTAGCCAGCACCTTCGGACGCAAACGACTGCTGATGTTGTCGGTGACTGGTTTCACGACCGCATCTTTTTTCTGCGGGTTGGCGCCTTCGCTGCCATTCCTGATTTTTTTCCGCGTGATTCAAGGGGCGTGCGGCGGCGGATTGCAGCCGCTGTCGCAGGCGATACTGTTGGAATCGTTTCCGCCCGAGAAGCGCGGCCAAGCCATGGCCTTCTGGGCTCTCGGCATCGTGGTAGCGCCCATGCTCGGCCCGGTTACGGGCGGCTGGCTTACCGACAACTATAGCTGGCGCTGGGTTTTCTACATCAACATCCCGATTGGAATTTTAGCGATTATTCTCACGCAGGCCTTCATTTTCGATCCCCCATATTTGCGCCGGGAATCGAAGGGCATCGACTACTGGGGAATTGGCCTTCTTGTGGTTGGAATAGGCGCTCTGCAGATCATGCTCGACAAGGGCCAGGAGGATGATTGGTTCAGTTCGCATTTCATTCTCACTTTGGCTGTGCTTGCTGTTGTAGGTTTGGGTGGGCTAATCATTCGCGAACTGAGAGCCGAACATCCGATCATCGATCTCAGTGTCTTCCGCTATCGTTCCTACGCGATTGGCACTTTCATCATGACGGTCGTGGGCTTCGTGCTTTACGGCAGCACCGTTTTGCTGCCGCTTCTGATGCAAGAACTGCTCGGCTATACAGCCACACATGCCGGCATTACGAATTTACCGCGCGGCATGGCGTCATTTCTTTTCATGCCGCTAGTTGGATATCTCACGGGAAAAGTAGACGCTCGGAAGCTGCTGGCGGCGGGTTTTATCAGCACGGCAGCCGCCATGTACATGATTTCGCGTTTCAGTCTCGGCGTGGCCTCATCGAATTTCTGGCTGCCGCTCACCATCCAGGGTGCAGGGCTAGGGCTGATTTTTGTGCCTTTGACCACTGTCACTAACGATCCTATCCCTCGCGAAAGAATGGGTAATGCGACCAGCATCTTCAATCTGATGCGCAATATCGGCGCCAGCATTGGCATCTCCATGGTCGAGACCATGCAGGTGCGCAGAACACAGACGCACGTGAACATTCTGGGGAGATACGTGAATCAAGGCAATCCGCAGGCGCGTCAAACGATAAACGGGTTGCGGGCACTTTTCATGTCGCAAGGCAAGGACGTTGCTACCGCCACGCGCGAGGCCTACGCGGCGGTCTGGGGGATGGTGCAGCAGCAGGCCGCGATGCTTTCCTACAATGATACGTTCCGCCTTCTGGCAATGATGTTTCTGCTCATGCTGCCGCTACTTCTCCTGGTGCGCAAGGCAAAGAAGGGCAAAGCAGTGATGGCACATTGAAATTGGATCGAGGGACTACTGCGCAGTTATCTGATCTTTGATCTTGTCGTACTCTTGCTGGGAAACGATCTTGCGGTGAACTAATTCGGTCGCGCTGCGATACGGCCGTCCTTCGATAATGCGCTCTGCCCCTTCCGCGCTCATTCCCGGCAAGCTTTGCAATTGATCTTTAGTGGCTTTATTGATGTCGAGGGATTGGTTGCGATTCCATCCATCTTTCACGCCGTCAGCCACTGCTTTTGCGTCCTTT
>Ga0073928_10007433_pt1 | contig 14214 bp, 11 predicted proteins | sample PaiPotPPA55metaG_FD_76969 | JGI IMG/M metagenome (GOLD analysis project Ga0073928, IMG submission 76969) | Iron sulfur acid spring bacterial and archeal communities from Banff, Canada, to study Microbial Dark Matter (Phase II) - Paint Pots PPA... ... | reverse complement strand
CGAGGTAGTGCTGCAGGGGTTCAACTCGGTGCTGACCATGCTCGACGGCCGCAGCGGCGCCGGCGCTGGCGGCGGCAGTTTCGCCTCCGATGATCAAGCCGGCGATTTCGGCGCCGGCGGACCATCGAGTGCAGCGCCCCGTCGCGCGGTTGCGGCTGGCGGCGCCCGCAACAGCGACATGGACGACGACATTCCGTTCTAAAGCTTCATCCGTTCCGATTGAATCGGAACGGAAGCTCCAACTTCTTGTTTTGATGCGTTTTCTTTGCGCGAACCGGGGGGCCACTTCGCTGGAAAACACTCTCATGATCAGTTTAAGGTAAATCCTTGAAAACCGCTCATAGATCTTTGGAATTGCCTTCGAAATAAAGCTGACTCGAAATGGCGTATGAGGAGCGCTGCCGATGAGCCTCGCGCCTCTGCTGGACGCCGCGCCTGCGATTCCCATTCATGCCTTCGCGGCGATGATCGCGTTCGTGCTTGGCGTCGTCCAGCTTGCCGCTCCCAAGGGAACGTTGCCCCATCGCACGCTGGGCTGGATCTGGGTCTGCCTGATGGTGTCGGTGGCGCTCAGTTCATTCTGGATTCATCAGATCCGGCTGGTCGGTCCGTGGAGCCCGATCCATCTGCTGTCGATCTTCGTGCTGATCACCGTTCCGCTTGCGGTGTGGAGCGCGCACCAGCACCGGGTCGCGGATCATCGCCGCATCATGATCTCGGTGTTCTCCGGCGCCCTGGTGATCGCCGGCCTGTTCACACTGCTTCCGGGACGGATCATGCACGCGGTGGTGTTCGGCCCGTAGCGCCCGTCGCGCGGGGGTCGCTCAAGGCGCGTTTTGGCGATCGGGAACAGGCGATGCCGAACCGGTTCCGAGGGCGGGTTTCAGCTCCGCCGCCAGCATCCGCTCCGCCACCTAAGTCTCTGGAAAAACGAAGGGAAAAACCGCTTCCGCAACCCAGTTAAGGGTGGTTTCCGCGCCCCCGATGCGCTATATGATTCTCAACCAGAACTGACCGGATTTCCCCCTTGTCTGACCCCGAAGATACGAAGCCCGGAGAGCCGCCGGGCCCTTCCGATATTCGTCCCGTATCCATCCTCGACGAGATGAAACGCTCCTACCTCGATTACGCCATGAGCGTGATCGTGGCGCGGGCGTTGCCCGATGCGCGCGACGGCCTCAAGCCGGTGCATCGCCGCATCCTCTATGCGATGTACGAGAACGGCTTCGAGTGGAACAAGCCGTACCGCAAGTCGGCCCGCACCGTGGGCGACGTGATCGGCAAGTATCACCCCCACGGCGACCAGTCGGTCTACGACGCAATGGTCCGCATGGCGCAGGACTTCTCCATGCGCGTGCCGCTGATCGACGGGCAGGGCAATTTCGGCTCGGTGGACGGCGATATGGCCGCCGCGATGCGTTACACCGAATCCCGCCTGACCAAGGTCGCGCAGCTGCTGCTCGACGACATCGACAAGGACACCGTCGATTACCAGGACAATTACGACGGTTCCTTCCGCGAGCCGCGGGTATTGCCGGCGAAATTTCCAAATCTGCTGGTCAATGGCGCCGGCGGAATCGCGGTCGGCATGGCGACCAACATCCCGCCGCACAATCTCGGCGAGGTGATCGACGCCTGCGTCGCGCTGATCGAAAATCCCGCGCTTTCCATCGATGAGCTCATCAACATCATCCCGGGGCCGGATTTCCCGACTGGCGGCATCATCCTCGGACGCCAGGGCATCCGCTCGGCCTATCATCTCGGCCGCGGCTCGATCGTGATGCGCGGCAAGGTCAAGATCGACACCATCCGGAAAGACCGCGAAGCCATCATCATCACTGAAATTCCCTTCCAGGTGAACAAGGCCACCATGGTCGCGCGGATCGGGGAACTGCACCGCGAGAAGACGATCGAAGGCATCGCCGATCTGCGCGACGAATCCGACCGCGACGGTCTTCGCGTGGTCGTCGAATTGAAGCGCGATGCGGTGCCCGACGTCGTGTTGAACCAGCTTTACCGGTTTACCCCGCTGCAGACCAATTTCGGCGCCAACATGGTGGCGCTCGACGCCGGCCGGCCGCAGCTGATGAACCTGAAGGATCTCTTGACGCTGTTCGTCGCCTTCCGCGAGCAGGTGGTGACCCGGCGCACCAAGTTCCTGCTCAACAAGGCGCGCGACCGCGCCCATATCCTGGTCGGCCTCGCGATCGCGGTGGCCAATATCGACGAGATCATCCATGTGATCCGCACCTCGCCGGATCCCAACACCGCGCGCGATACCCTGATGTCGCGCGACTGGGCGGCCAAGGACGTCGCCGCGATGATCACGCTGATCGATGATCCCCGGCACACGCTCGCCGCCGACGGCAGCGCGCGGCTGTCGTTCGAGCAGGCCAAGGCCATTCTCGACCTGCGGCTGGCGCGCCTGACGGCTCTGGGCCGCGAGGAAATATCCGAGGAACTCGACAAGCTCGCGGTCGAAATCGCCGATTACCTCGATATCCTGCGCTCGCGCGCCCGCGTTCAGGCCATCATCAAGGGCGAACTCGCCGATGTGAAATCCGAATTCGCGACCCCGCGCAAGACCGTGATCGCCGAGCATGAAGACGAGGTCGAGGACGAGGACCTGATCCAGCGCGAGGACATGGTCGTCACCGTCTCGCATGCCGGCTACGTCAAGCGCGTGCCGCTGTCGGCCTACCGCGCGCAGCGCCGCGGCGGCAAGGGCAGGGCGGGGATGCAGACCCGCGATGAGGATTTCGTCAGCCGTCTGTTCGTGGCCTCGACCCACACCCCGGTGCTGTTCTTCTCCTCGCGCGGCCAGGTCTACAAGGAAAAGGTCTGGCGGCTGCCGATGGCGGCGCCGAACGCCCGCGGCAAGGCCATGATCAACATCCTGCCGATGGAGCAGGGCGAGCGCATCACCACCATCATGCCGCTGCCGGAGGATGAATCCTCCTGGGCCAATCTCGACGTGATGTTCGCGACCACCGGCGGCAATGTCCGCCGCAACAAATTGTCCGACTTCATCGACGTCCGGCGTTCCGGCATCATCGCCATGAAGCTCGATGACGACGAAGCGATTGTCGACGTGCAGATCTGCACCGAGCGCGACGACGTGCTGCTGACCGCCGCCGGCGGCCAGTGCATCCGCTTCCCGGTCACCGACGTCCGGGTGTTTTCGGGGCGCACCTCGATGGGCGTGCGCGGCATCGCCTTGCCCGGAGGCGACAAGCTGATCTCGCTGGCGATCCTGCGGCATGTCGAGGCGACCTCGGACGAGCGGTCGGCCTACCTGAAAATGCGCCGCGCCGTGGTCGGCGAAGTCGCGGCCGAGGAGGCCGCGGAAGCCGACACCGAAGAGACCTCCAGCGCCATTCAGCTCAGTTCCGAGCGCTATGTCGAGATGTCGGCGCTGGAACAGGTGGTGCTGACGGTTTCCGTGAACGGATACGGCAAGCGCACGTCATCCTACGAATACCGCACCACCGGACGCGGCGGCAAAGGCATCGTGGCGATGTCCGTCAACAACCGCAACGGCAAGCTGGTGGCGTCATTCCCGGTCGAGGACTCCGACCAGATCATGCTGGTGACCGACAAGGGTCAACTGATCCGCTGCCCGGTGGAGGGCATCCGGGTCGCCGGCCGCTCGACCCAGGGCGTCATCGTGTTCGACACCGCCGAAGACGAACATGTGGTGTCGGTCGAGCACATCGGCGAGGACGCCGAGAACGGCAACGGCAACGGCAATAGCAATGGAGGCTAGGCGACCGCCAAGCCTCCACTTCAAATCCACCGAAACAATGGTGATCCCGGCTTCTCGCTCCACGGCGTGCGGTCGGCCATGACCGGGCGGGCCTCCCGGCGCGTGCGTGGTGTTGCAGCCTGCGACGCGCCGGCAGGACGCTGCGAAATTCGGCCGGGCCTGTTGCGCGACGGATCTCGCAGACGGCTTTTTCAAACTATGGAAAGTTGCATGGTGTAATTATCACCATCTGTGATAGTTTGAGCCGTCATGAAGCTCCTCATCGTTCTTGCGATCTTGCTGACCGCTCCGGGCGCTCTGGCCTGTGAGCTGTCGCTGGTCACACAGGCGTGGTCGGTCCTCAAAAATCCCGTTCAGGCAAAAGCCTCGCTTGCAGACGACACCTTGACCGTTCGCTACTCAGTGTCGTCGCCGTCACTGAACGCCAGAAAGGTGCTCGGTCCTCAACAACATCCATACATGTTTGACGTGGTGGAATTGTTTGTGACGTTTTCGGAAACCGGATTTCCGTACTACGAATTCGAGGTATCGCCGTTCAACCAGACCTTTCAGGTGAAGATCCCTGGCGGTGGCAAGCCTCATCAAGAGGGTGTCGATTTGGGTCTGGTGTCATCTGCGGCTATTCGGCCGGATGGCTGGAGCGCGGAGTTGAAGATCCCCCTAAAACCGCTGGGCTGGGATGGCGATCCCAGGAAAATCCGGGGCAATTTCTATTCCATTCTGGAGCGCGCGCCACGGAGCTTTTGGAGCTCATTCCTGCCGAAAGCCAGAAAGGCGAACTTTCATCAGCCGCCGTTTTTTCAGCCGTTGCTGCAATGTGAATAGGTTCGGGGGAGACAAAATGAAAAGGCGTGATTTTCTGAAGGCCTCGGGCGGTTTGTCGGCGCAAATCATTGTCGGTGGTTCGCTGCTTTCGGCCAGGCAGGCCGAAGCCGACAGCGGTTTGCCGATCGCAGCACTGCAGGCGTTGCTGGATCCCAATAAAGATAAGGTCTTGATCCCGGTTACCAAAACCTCCCGCCAGTTTGACATTTCCTTCAGCAAGCGAACTCAAATCACGCCGCGGGTGCGTGTCGTTGCAGCAAGCGCTGCGGCGGTCAGCAGTACGATTCTTTGGGCCACAAGGAATGGACTGAACTTCGCCATCCGCTCACACGGTCACTCCTATGAAGGATTTTCGCAGAGTCCCGATCTTGTCATCGACGTTCGCGGGATGAAGGGGATCAAGCTCTCAGGCGACAAGAAGTCGGTATCGATCGGCTCAGGTTCATCTCTCGGATCGGTTTATGACGCGCTGGCGTCAAGCCATCTGGCGATACCGGCGGGAAGTTGTTTTCCCGTAGGGGTCGCGGGCCATTCGCTCGGCGGCGGCTTTGGACTGCTGGGGCGTCCCTTTGGCCTTGCCTGCGATAGCATCCTGTCGATGCAGGTGGTCGATGCTTCCGGCAAGATTCTCACGGTGAGCGACCAGGAAAATCCCGATCTGTTCTGGGCGCTGCGCGGTGGCGGCAATGGAAGCTTTGGCGTGGTGACGAATTTCAACTTTCGAACGAGTTCGGTCAACATGGTTGCCAAATTTGCGATCACGTGGATTAAGCCGGTCACGCAAGCGGTCAAAATCGTGCAGGCATGGCAGCAATGGCTCGAAAACCTGCCGTCATCGATCACCGGCACTCTTCATTTGACGAAAGAGACAGGCGGATTGATCAAGGTGCACATGGCCGGGCTGTCGGTGCAATCCGAAAGCAACTTGAAAGTCGAACTAAAGCGTCTTCAAACCGTCGCCGGCGTGGCGAGTGAATTTGGAACAAAAACGATGACGTTTCATCAAGCGGCCACGATCTTCAACGGCGGCGAGAAGGACCCCGATTCCGTTTTGATGAAGGGAAAGTCTGACTATGTCGTGGAGGCTATGACGGAGCAGGGGATTTTGACGCTGTTGAGTGGCCTGCAGACAGCTCCGGGTGAGATTGCCGTCCTATGCGACACCTATGGCGGAGCGATCAACAAAATGGCTGCCGACGCGACAGCCTTCGTGCACCGCGGAAATACGAAATACTCAATGCAGTATTACATGCAGTGGGACAGTCCCAGCGCCTCCGATGCCAACATCACGGCGATGCGGACCTTGTATGCGTCGATGCGGCCGTTCGTTTCAGGCGGATGCTATGTGAACTATTGCGATCTCGATCTCGGCGATGGTTATGCCAAGGCCTATTGGGGCGATAACCTGCCGCGGCTGACGAAGATCAAGGCTCAGTTCGACCCGAAGAATATCTTCAGGCATGCGCAGAGCGTGCCGCTGAGCTAGGGCGTGTATTCATCGAGCTTGCCGCGGCGTGGTCCATATCCGCTATTCCCCGAATTCCACGCTGCGCGTCTATGGCGACCGGGTCGCATTGAAGGTGTTGCCGATAGACTTCCCGGTTCAACCATGGCCGGCCGTGATTGTTGCATTGAAAAACCGGACGCTGAGCCCCGTGGTCGAGCGTTTCATTCAGTACGTTCGGGACTTCACGCGACCGATGCGTAACGATGAACTAACTCCTCGGCGATAAGAACCCATGTCTTGGGCTCGGCGACCGGATCAAGCATCGGCCGGCGGTAGAATTGTCCGGCGGCGAACAGCAATGTTTATTTCCAAATATTTCAAGAAATCATTGGCGCACAGGGATTTCTTAATTTTTTTTAATGCTTTTTCCTATGGCAATACGAGACAGCGCTGGTAAGAGTCTCAGCGCAGATTTGGAGCAAACACAGCTTCACAAGCAGGGGATTCAGATATGAAACGACTCACCATTCTCGCGGCAGCAGCGATCACGGCTGGCGCCGCTGCACCGGCCGCCGCCGCGGATCTTCCCGCTCGGGCGCCGGCGGCCTATTCGAAGGCGCCGGCGATCGTCGAGGCTGCCTATAACTGGAGCGGCTTCTACGCGGGTATCAATGGCGGCGGCGCCACCAGCAACGTTGACTGGAATTCGGACGGCGGCGGCGGCTTCGCCAGCGGGGACGAGGGCAGCCATAAACCATCGGGCGGGACAGTTGGTGGCCAGATCGGCTACCGCTGGCAAATGTCATCCGTGGTGTTCGGCCTGGAAGCGCAGGGCAACTGGGCTGATTTCAGCGGCAGCAATCCCAGCTTGCTATTCCCCGGCCAAACCAATCAAACCAGGATTGATGGCTTCGGCCTGTTCACCGGCCAGATCGGCTATGCCTGGGACCGGGCGTTGTTCTACGTGAAGGGCGGTGCCGCGGTCACCGACAACAAGTACACGGCGATTTCGACGCTCCCGCCGCTCGTCGGGATCGATACTGCGAGCGAAGCCCGCTGGGGTGCCGCGGTCGGCGTGGGCTTCGAATATGCCTTTGCCCCGAGCTGGTCGCTGGGCTTCGAATACAACCACCTGTTCATGGGCAACAACGACGTAGTTTCGCCCACCGGCTTCCTCATCGTCGACCATATCAAAGAGGACGTCGATCTCTTCACCGCGCGCGTGAACTACAAGTTTGGTGGCCCGATGGTGGCCCGCTATTAAGCCAAGCGGACCAAGCAAGGCCTTCTTCCTCGACATCTCAAAACCCCGGCCCGTTGGCCGGGGTTTTTTGCTGATGTCGGGTGAGAAATCGCCGCCGCACCAACCAACGGGATTATCGAGCGTGGAAAGTGTCGAGCATAAGAAGGAGCGGCTTGAGCTGCTCTTTTTTGCTTTTATCGGCAAGGACGCCACTGCCCACCATCGTCCATATACTTCCCGGACGCCGAATTGTAATACGCCCAACGCTGGCGGCAATAGGAAGCATCAGCGCTCGATACCGCCACGGAGTCGCTGCTTGCTTGAACAGCGTGGAACCCGCCATTGCCAACCATCCCGACGCCGCGCAGTCCCGCGGCGAAGGCCGGGGTTGCAACTATCAACGCGAGTGACAGGGCCGTCGCTCCTGCAATACAAAGTTTCGACATTGTGCTTCTCCATAAGAGTTTGAACCATCGCCGCTAGGCTTAGGGTCTACGTAGGTCAGCGATGGGCCGCGCTCTATGCCCGATGTTGGGAAAGATTGATGCGCGGCGCGCAACGCGCGGGGACCGTCAGGTGATGCTCTCGATCCGTTTTCTTCGATGACGGCGTGCGAGGTTTTACCGGTCCTCAGTCCAAGCGGGATCCCAGTAGGGCGGCTTGCCAAACCGTTTCTGGGCAAAATCCAGAAAGGCCCGCACCTTCGGTGGCACCATGCGATGCGGAGGAAAGATCCCGAAGATGCCGCTCGGCTTCGTGGCGATCATGGAGGACCACTCGGGAAGCACGTGCCGCAGGCGACCCGCCTTGATATCCTCGCCCACCAGCCATGTCGGAAGGAGCGCGACCCCGACGCCGTCAACCGCTGCATCGCGCAGCGGCTCGGAGTCGTCAGCGCGCAACGTGCCGCTGACGGGGACTTCCTCGAAAGCAGCTCCTGTCTCGTCCTGGTGACGAAAGAACCAACGATCGGTCGGCTGCAGCGTATAGACAAGACAATTGTGCTGCAGCAGATCGATCGGCTCGGCGATCGGCGGCGTGCGGTCCAGATAGGCCGGGCTCGCGCAGGCAATGCGCCGGTGCGGCGCGAGCTTGCGGGAGAGCAAGCTGGAATCGATGAGCGGACCGATACGGATCGCCAGGTCAGCGCCGACGGACAGCAGATCGACCCGTACATCGGTCAATGAGATGTCGAGACGAATATCGGGGTAGGCGGCCAGGAAGTCCGGCACGAACGGCATGATATGCAGGCGGGCGAAGGCGCCCGGGACGTGCAGACGGATCAATCCCTGTGGCCGGCCCTCCATTGCCGCGGCCGCATCCCGCGCTTCCTCCAGGCCCCGCAGAACGCCGCGTGCGTGCTCGTAGAAGGTGGCGCCCGGCTCGGTGAGATGCGCGCGGCGCGTGGTGCGATTAAACAGGCTGACTCCAAGATCCTCTTCAAGGCTGGCGATCGCGCGCGAGACGGTCGATGTCCTGGTATTCGTGGCAATTGCAGCTTTCGAAAAGCTGCCGGCCTCTACCGCTCGCACGAACATACGCAGCGCGCCCAGATAGTCCATTTTGGCGCCTCCGTATCGCCCTTGCGACGAAACGTCGAGCACTCGCCCGATCAGTCCCTTGCTGCGACCCTCGGTATTCCGGCGAGGTCTTCGGTCGATTTCAATCGGCACTCCAACATTTGTTTGCGCGTTTCGCAACAATCATTTCCACCATTTCCGGCTGCCGGAATTGGGCCCGATGCCGCGGCCCGGCCTGGTTGAGAATGGCCAATCGTCTCACGGCCATTGATCACGCATGCAGCGCGCGTAGGCATTGTCGAAGAGCGTGGATCTTTTAAGCCGGCGTGATCTGTCGGCGGCTACGGCGTTGACGGTGGGCCGCCCCCTGATGCGGAAGACATCGGCCCATATGCTATCGGCCGAATAGCGATAAGAGTAATCCTCAGCGTAGGCACGACAACCTTCCGATGACTGGGCGGATGAGGTTGTGATTGCCAACAAGGATCCAACCATCGCCAATACAGCCGCGACAACCAACCTTCGCCATTCACAGTGCAGGTGTTTCATTTTCGAGTCTCCTTGTTACATCCTCGCTGGGCCAACGGGCATTTCGAGCTATCGGAGCGGCTCGCGCGCGGGCTCAGAACGAACCTGCAACGGAGCCGAGCGCGATGACGGCGGCAAGCGCCACTAGGGCGCCGATAATGCCGACCACCACGATATCGCGATAGCTGTCTCGGTGCGTCGATCCGCAGACCGCAAGCAAAGTGACCACCGCGCCATTGTGCGGCAGGCTATCGAGTGTGCCCGAACCAATCACCGCAACACGATGGAGCAGCTCCGGATTGAGCGCTATCTCCGCTGCGCGCGACATGTATGTCGCCCCGAGCGCGTCGAGCGCGATGGTCAGTCCACCCGATGCCGAGCCGGTAAGCGCTGCGAGCACGTTGGTGGCGACTGCCAGTGACACCAACGGTCCGCCACCAATGCCGAGTACTGCGTCGCGCACCACGGCGAAAGCAGGCATCGCCGCCACCACGGCGCCGAAGCCGACCAGGCTCGCCACGCTCATCGCCGGCAGCACCGCGGCATTGGCGCCGGCGTCCATGGTGGCGCGCAGCGCCGGCAGCCGCCGAAAATTGACCGCGAGCACGGTGACGATCGCGCAGGCAAGCGCGGTGATCACGGCCCACACGCCTCCGACGGCCGCGAGTGACGTCTCTCCCCAACGAGCTTCAGCGAGAAAGCGGGTGTCGAGTGCCGGCAGGATGAACAACGACATCGCGAGATTGACGACGATCACCATGATGAGGGGCAGCGCGGCGAGCATGGCTGGAGGCGGCACGTCGCTCGCCGCGCCGTGCATGATTTCTGCCGGATCGAACTCGCGCGCGCTGGTGGTGCGTTCACGCAACTTTTCGTCGGTGGCAAGACGTTCGGCCGGCATCGGTGCGCCGTCGCCGAAGCTTTCGCCGTTCCTCTTTGCGATCGCCTCTTCGCGATTGAGCCACCACAGGCCGAAGGCGAGCATGATCAGCGATGCCAGAATACCGAGGCCGGGCGCCGCAAACGGCGTTGTGCCAAAGAACGGCATCGGGATCGCGTTTTGGATCGACGGCGTGCCGGGCAGCGCCGACATGGTGAAGGTTGAGGTGCCGAGCACGATTGCCGCGGGCATCAGACGCCGCGGGATGCCGGCCACTCGAAACAGTTCCTGTGCCATCGGCGCCAGTACGAAGAAGGCGACGAACAAACTGACGCCGCCATAGGTGACGAGCGCGCCGGCGAGCACCACCGCCAGCACGGCCCGCTGCGGGCCGAGCCGCTGTGTCATAAAGCCCGCGATCGCGGCAACCGAGCCGCTGTCCTCCATTAACTTGCCAAACAGCGCACCAAGCAGAAACAGCGGAAAGAAATGCGCCAGAAAGCCTGCCGCGCTGCCCATGAAGGTCTGGGTCCAGTGGGCGAGCAGCGGCTCGCGGGAGAACAGCGCAGCGATCAATGCGGCAAGCGGCGCCAGCAGCAACACGCTCCAGCCCCGGAAGGCGAACCAGATCAGAAGGCCGAGCCCTGTCAGGATGCCGAGAAGCCCCAACATCATCGTCACCTCAGCATTCCGCCAGCAGCACGTCGAAATCGGCCGTGGAGACCTTTCCGATATCCTCGCCGTGGGCGGTCAGAAATGCGTCGGCGCTCCTGCGCCCCTCTTCTTTCAGCAGCGAGACGAATTGCCATTCGGCGTTGAGCTTCGACGACGCACCGAAGGCCACGAGCTTGTCGCTCATAATCCGGTGTGTGCGCATTTCAGCCCAGCGCGCGCCCTCGCCGTGTCCGGGGTCCGCCACCTGGCGCAGCAGCGCGATCATGCGCAGTTCCTTCATCAGCGGCGAGTTGAAGGAAACCTCGTTGAGCCGGTCAAGGATCTCGCTTGCGGTGCGGGGTGTGTCCGGCCGTTCGCGCGGATTGATCTGCACCAGGATGGTGTCGTGCGCGTCACTCTCGCGTATCAGCGGCGTAAGGGTCGGATTACCTGCGTAGCCACCATCCCAATAGGGATCGCCGCCGATCTCAATCGCCTGGAACATCGTTGGCAGACAGGCCGAGGCAAGCAGGACGTCGGCCGTGATCTCCGCATTGCGGAAGATGCGGCCGCGGCCGGTACGCACGTTGGTCGCGGTGATGAAAAGCTTGATCGATGCGCCGGCAAGCCGGTCGAAATTTATGCTTTCGGCGAGAATGGTACGCAACGGGTTGAGGCCGAACGGATTCAGATCGTAGGGCGAAAGCACACGGGCCATCAGGTCCATGACGAGATAGGCCGGGGACGTGTCGAGTGTCCAGCGGCCCATCATTCGATCGAGCGGCGAGCGCTGCAGCGGACTGAACGCCGCGGCGCGCGACACGCGCCGCCAATAGGTATCCAGCGCCGCCCGCGCGCCTTCGGCTCCGCCTTGCGTCCATCCGTCCGCCACCAAGGCGGCGTTCATCGCGCCCGCCGACGTGCCGGAGATCGCCTCGATCTGTAGCCAGGGCTCCTCGAACAACCGATCGAGCACCCCCCAGGTGAACGCGCCGTGGGAGCCGCCGCCCTGCAAAGCGAGGTCCACCAGAACCGGTTCGCGCGCTGTTACCTCCATCGTCACCCTCTTCGGTCGGAGGTGAAACGACACCTAATTCAAGACGAGCTCATAATACTTCGTCTCGAACCTTCGTAAGATCGACGCAGCAGCGCGAACAGACTGCCGCCCGTCGCCGTGCCCAGGAGGTAGGCGACGGCGGCCAACAGCGCGAGCGGCACGCGGGCATTGAAGCCAAGAAAGGATATGGTGACAGTCTCAAAGTTCTGCAGCGCGAAGATGATCGTCGCCGCGGCGAACACAACGATGACGCCGAGGTAAATCCAGCGCATGGACCCTCCTTATCGTCGGTGAAGAGACGGCGTGGCGCTCAGTCCGCCAACTACGCCTCAATGACTGCGGCGCAGGCTGAAGCCCAGTCCGATCCAGGCCGCACCCGCCATAATGAGATCGATGCCAAGGAACATGCCAAGGATATAGAGACTTGAGACCGGCCAGTGCGCCAAAATCAAAAGGCCGAGCAGCAGCGTGATCACCCCGGACAGCAACACCCAGATCCAGGGCGTTTCCCGTTTCATGCTGAAGGCCAGGATGATCCGCATGATACCCGAGGCCGCCAATGATGCGCCGAGAATGAGGGTAAGCAGTGCGGCGGCGAGCAGCGGATTCTCGAATGTGACGAACCCGGCGACGATGTAGAGCACACCGAGCAGGACCCAGAGCAGGAATTTGCCCCAGCTCTTGATCTGGAAGGCACTAAAGACTTCGGCGACGCCGGCGATGATCATCATCACGCCGACAACAAGGACACTCGCGACGGTGGCCATTACAACGCTGCCGAGCGCGATAAACCCGGCAAGCAAGTAGACGGCGCCGAGCGCGACGATCCAGCCCCACTTGGCGCGTAGCGGCGCCGTATCAGAACCGGCTTGTAGATTTCTCAGGGTGTCTGAAGCATTGGTCATGACGGTCCTCCGTGTGGAAACCTATCTGACGTTCGTCTGCACGAGACGAGAGGATAAAACATATCGAACAAGTGATGCCGGCTGCAATCGCTATTTCTTGCCATTTTCGACTTTTCGGTTTTCGATATGGGCTCACGCTTGCCGACAATTTTAGCGAACGACCGACCGGAGCAGTGCTTGGTGGCGTATGACGCGCATTGGCATATGTTCATGGCGGCGGTGTCGCCTGCGATCCTCGTGACGGCGGATCCCGGCTACCTCAACCTGTTGGCCGCGCGACAAGCCGAGGCAACGTTGATGCGGGGTTTCACCACCATACGCGACATGGGTGGTCCGGTGTTCGGACTGAAGCGCGCCATCGACGAGGGCGTCACGGTTGGCCCGCGTATCTATCCTTCGGGCGCTCCTCAGCGAAGAACTCATCGGACAGGATCGAGATGTCAGGACTTTCGAGTCCCGCTGCCTTCATAATGTCCACTATCTTGGAGACGACCGCACGGCTGACGAACTGTATAGCCAGCTCCCGTTCGGCGCTGCTTTTTTTGCTGTCGCCTGGCAGATAGGACAGTAAGCGTGACCTTGCCTTTTTGAATGTAAAATACCGTGTACGTCGCCTTGCTCAATACGTGCTGGTTTTTACGGAATTTGAAAGATCGCTTTCCCCGCACCCACATTCGCGAGAAAGAGTTTGGGATCAAACACATTCCTGGCTGACTTCCCCCAAAAGCTTGGCTGACTTCCCAAAAGCCGCCTCCTTTGGCTCGACCAATTTCACCTCCCAATTTCACCTAACCGCAGCACGCCACGCCGCTAAGGTTGAAGCAACTCACCGTTAGTGATATGGAATTGCTAGTGCGGATGTAGCGGTCGCGCCAAAATAAACCGGCGTGGGTGGGAGTGGCCGCACCCCTTCTATCATCCGTGAGGGAGGATTGGTCATGTCGCTTCGATCCATCGTCTTGATTGCCGCCTCGGTTATCATCGGCATCGCGTGTATCGCGACTTTCTCAACCGACACCTTTGCCCGCGCTGCCGGGGTGACTCGCCTTGACCATAGCCGTCACCATCATCGCACTGTCCATCATAGTGGACAAGTGCGCCATGGGAGCACGGGGAACGCTGCTCGGGCGACGCGCTAGAGCCTGCTCCGCGCTTGGGTCCCGGCATTTGTCCGTGGCTTTTGTTGGCGGCCAGAGCATGCCCCGCGAATGCTGTTGAAGGTAATCTGGATTGAACAGCGGGTGATGTCACCTGTTGGTGCTGTGGACGGCTCCTCCACCGTCACGTGAGTGCCATGGATGTGGGGGCTGTTAAAGCTCCCACGATTCAGAGTCTCTCAGTTGTTGGGCTCTACGGCTTCGCGGAGGTGAATTCTAGTTCCTTTTAAGG
>Ga0073928_10007432_pt1 | contig 14215 bp, 13 predicted proteins | sample PaiPotPPA55metaG_FD_76969 | JGI IMG/M metagenome (GOLD analysis project Ga0073928, IMG submission 76969) | Iron sulfur acid spring bacterial and archeal communities from Banff, Canada, to study Microbial Dark Matter (Phase II) - Paint Pots PPA... ... | reverse complement strand
TGACTTTTCCTGCTGCACGCATACGGCCGGCACGCTGGGCGTACCGCTTATCGACGGTGCGGTGGCGGCGCTTGAATGCCGGGTGGTGGCGCAGCAGGTTATTGGCACGCATACGGTGTTTTTCGGCGAAGTGGCGGCTGTCACCCGCGCGCCGGTGACGCATATGCCCTTGCTCTATTGCAAGCGCGACTACGGCCAGTTCCTGGCGTTCTAGACGATCCCGTTTTAGACGCACGACATTCCCAACGGACCGAGGCACAGTAAATGATCAGAACCGGCGAGCAGTATCGCGAATCCATTCGTGACGGACGGCAAGTCTGGATCAACGGCGAACGCGTGAACGACGTGACCACGCACCCCATGTTCAAGCCTATCGTCGACATCCGTGCGCGTATCTACGACATGGCGCACGAGAAAGCGACGCAGGGCGTGATGAGCTATGTCGATGAAACCACGGGCGAGCGCAACGCTATCGGCCTGAAGCTGCCGTACACGCAGCAGGATTGGCACGACAAGCGACTGGCGGTGGATACCGTGCTGGATGACGTTGGCGGCATTGCCACGCGGGTGGGTGATGAAACCATCGGCGAGATGTGGTCGCTGTACGACGGCAAGGACGTGCTCAACGAAGTGGACCCGCGTTTTGCGGAGAACATCGAGCGCCACATTCATCGCACGCTGCACGAGGACCCGTTCCATGTGTCCGCCAACACGGACCCGAAGGGCGATCGTTCGAAGCCGCCCCAGGAGCAGGACCCGGACATGCTGCTGCATGTGGTGAAAGAAACCGACGCCGGCATTGTGGTGCGCGGCGCCAAGTATGAAACGGCCGCGGCGTATGCGAACCAGGCGTTCGTCAAGCCGACTATCGCCAACTGGGGCGACGCGAAGCTCTCCGACTACGCAGTGGGTTTCATCGTCAACATGTCCGCACCGGGACTCAAGTTCATCTGCCGCACGGGCTTCGCGGGCCGCGCGAATCCGGAGGACTATCCGCTCTCCAACCGATGCGATGAGATCGATACGCTGCTGATCTTTGACAACGTCCTGATCCCGTGGGAAGACGTGTTGTTCTATCAGCACACGAAGGCGGCTACGTTTATTCGCGCCACGCTGCATCGCTATAGCGCGTTCGCATTCGTTCAGCGCAACCTGCGACTGGCCGACCTGATGATTGGCGCCGCGCTGTTCAATGCGCGTCAGACGGGGCTCGAAAAGCAGCAGGCCGTGCAGGAAAAATTGTCGACCCTCGCGGTGTACAGGGAGACGATCAACGCCCATTTGACGGCGTCTATTGCCTGCGGCGAGCGTAGTCCCGCCGGGTTGATGATGCCCAACCAGTCGCTGCTTTATACCGGCCGCGTGCAAGCGTGTTCGCGGCTTCACGAGATGATGCATCTTGCCCGCGAGTTGTGCGGCGGCCAGATCTGCGTGACGCCGGATGCTGCATCATTTGCGAATCCCGAGATCAGCGACTGGCTCGACAAGTACTACACCGTCAATGAAAACTGGGTCTCCGACGACCGGCGCAAGTTGCTCGCCTTTGCCCGCGACCTGCTGAATTCCGACTACGCCGGACATCGGCTGACGTTCCAGTTGTTCGCCCAGTCGCCGCCGTTCGCGCATCTGGGCGCCGTGTTCCGCAACTTCGATTTCGACAGTACGCTTGGTTACGTGAAGAAGGCCGCGAACCTGTCGGACCGTGTTGTTCAATCCAGCGCAGAGCCGCGGCTCAAGCGCGTAGTGTGAGGTGTCCATGAGCCATACCCGCATCCGCAAATTCAATACTCGCGAGACCTACCCCGAGCAGAAACTGGATAATGACTTATGCCAGGCGGTGGTCGCGAACGGCACGGTGTACTTGCGCGGCCAGATTGGCCAGGATCTGGATACGCGCGAATCGGTAGGCGTAGGCAATGTCGCCGCCCAGACCGAAAAGGCCATGGCGAACATTGCGATGCTGCTGGACGAAGCTGGCAGCAAGCTGGAGGATATCTGCAAGATCACGGTCTATCTCGTCGATGTCCGTTATCGCGAGGCAGTCTATACGGTGGTGGGCAAGTGGTTGAAGGGCGTGTACCCCGTCTCCACCGGGCTCGTGATTTCAGCACTCGCACGGCCCGAGTGGCTGGTTGAGATCGATGTGATCGCCGTCATTCCAAACAGTTGAACGGAGCCTTCTCATGACCTTTTCACTGGCTGGCCGATGCGAGCGTACAGGCATGGTCGGCGGTATCGTGTGCAGTTCGAGCATTGCAGTCCCCAGCCGTTGCTTGTGGGCCAGTCCTCATGGCGTGGTGCTGAGCCAGAACGTGACTGACCCGCGCCTTGGCGTGCTTGGCCTGCAATTGCTGGCGCAGGGATTCGGTGCGCAGAGCACCTTGCGGCAGTTGCAGGACGCGCGGCCCTACGCCGAGTGGCGACAGCTTGCGGTACTGGACGCTGATGGTTCGCGAGAAGCGGTGACCGGCGCGAAAGGACTTGGCGTTAATGCAACGAAGGCGGGACGCGACTGCATCGCGGTGGGCAATCTGCTTGCCCACGATGGTATCCCGGCCGCCATGGCCGCCGCCTTCGAAGCGTCTCATGCCAGTTCGCTGGCCGAGCGCTTGATGCTTGCGCTGGAAGCGGGCGCGGCGGCAGGCGGTGAGGCGGGACCGGTGCATTCAGCGGGATTTTGCGTTTACGGACGGGATGTCTGGCCGCTTGCGGAATTGCGGGTGGACTGGTCCGATGAACCTATCGCCGACTTGCGTGCGCTCTGGCAGCGCTACGAACCGCAAATGAACGACTATGCGACGCGTGCAAAACGTCCCGAGCAGGCGCCGTCGTATGGCGTACCCGGAGACCTTTAGCTCATGACGTTCGCCTTGCCGCTTGATCGGGGCTAGGCACTAGCCGGCATTAACCCGATCCTTGCTCCCTAGCGATTTCGTGTGACATCCGCGTTAAGCGATGTCGCGGCGAGATCGCCTTCTCTCAAAGTCCATCGTCTCCTTCTGTTAGCGTTAGCGCTGATCCCGCGCATTGTCTGCGCACTGAAAGGCGCGACTAATTCTTGTCTAAGCGTGGCGTCATAGCCTGCAGCTAAACCGGTCGAACGTCGTACAAACCATTGCTATTCGCAGTTACTCGCACGTTAAGGGTCTTTAACCAGTTGGTGCGCTTGATCCGTTAGGATTTACTGAGAAATTTTCCGTAATCCAGCGAGGAGAGCAATCCCTTGGCATCCAAGACAGAGTTAAAGAGGTTCAGGTCGAACCTGGCCGACGAGCTCGACAGCGCGGCGCTTTACGAAACGCTGGCAAGCGTCGAGAAGGATGGTTCGAAGAAGGCCATTTATGCGGAACTCGCCGCGTCCGAGTTCACGCATGCGCAAGTGTGGCGGGAGAAACTTCGGGCGAACGGCGTCAAGGTCCGGGCGCATCAGTACAGCACCAAGACCCGGGTCATGCGGGCGCTCGTGCGACTCTTTGGACCGGATTTTGTGTTGCGCACCGTCGCTGCTGCAGAATACGCGGACAGGGACAAATACGCGGGGCAGCCGGACGCTGCGCAGATGGCCGAAGAAGAGCATCGGCACGCGGACATGGTGCAAAGCGTGGCGAATCACAAGCGCCCGGAGCAGTCGAAGGGCGCCGAGATTGCCGAAGCGGAATCGTGGCACAAGGGCGTCTCATCCGGCAATGATCTGCGGGCAGCGGTCCTTGGGGCGAACGACGGGCTGGTATCGAATTTTTGTCTGATCATGGGGGTGGCAGGCGCGGGGACCAACAACAAGACGATCCTGCTGACGGCCTTCGCCGGTCTGATCGCGGGCGCATGTTCCATGGCACTGGGTGAGTGGCTTTCAGTGACCAACGCACGGGAACTCGCGCGCACCCAGATCGCGAAGGAAGCGGACGAGCTTGAGCACACGCCTGACGCTGAGCGGCACGAACTCGCGCTCATCTACCAGGCAAAGGGTCTGGATGGCGATGAAGCCCGGCGGGTTGCCGCGCAGATCATGCGAGACAAGGACAAGGCGCTCGACACGCTCACGCGGGAAGAACTCGGCCTTGATCCTGCGGAGTTGGGCGGGAATCCGTGGTCGGCTGCCGGCGTGTCGTTTTGTCTGTTTTCGATGGGCGCGATCTTTCCGGCGATGCCTTTCTTGTGGAGCAGCGGGCTAGCGGCAATCGCCCAGTGCGTGGCGCTAAGCGCGCTGGCGCTCGCTGCGATCGGCGTGTTCACGTCGCTCTTCAATGGACGTAGCGCGGCGTTTTCGGCGATGAGGCAAATCGTTATCGGGTGTATCGCAGCGAGCTTCACGTTCTGCGTGGGGCGCCTGCTGGGCGTGTCAATATCCTGAGGGTTGCATGGGGTCGAATGCGGTAAGCGGGTGTTTGGACCACGGGGTTTTCGCGGAGCAACGTGATGAGCGTTAAAGCGACGAAGGTGCGCGTGATGCCGGCTGCCGGCATCACGGCCTTTGCGCTTGTAGCGGGTTTTTACGCGTACGGAACGTCCACGGGCACGGTCGCTTCTCTCTACAGCACGCTGGGGACTGTGGTCGGCGTTGGCGTGGGTCTTGCGTTACCGGCTCTGCACGCAATCCGCGCGAGACGTGCGATGCACATGCTCAGGCTCGAGCGCTTGCGTGAGACGGTCACTGTAGTCAACATCAGCCGCGGACTCGCCGACCAGGCGAACGCCGCGCTGTGCGACGGTGCGTGCGACAACAGCTACTTTCAGCAGACCTACAACCACTCCCGGATCGAATACGCATGCCGGCTTGTCGACCGGATCGAGCCGGTTTCATCGACACGGCACGCGAACGCTGCAGTTGTGGACACCCGGCGTGACCTGCGTACGTTTTTCTCGCTCCTCCATAGTGCGGCGTCCGATTTCCGGGACTGTCAGGCGGTGCCGGAAAGGGTGATCGGGAGTCTGCGAGCGTCGTACGGCAAGGTGGCGCACGACATCGATTGCCTCGAAAACGAGTGCCGGCGGCTGCAGGAAAAAATCGACTTCTGGCACGTTGCGCGCAAGGCTTGAACGCTGATGTTCAACACGCGCGGCGGGAGGGAAAACGTCTAACGGTCCGCATATTGGTGTTCAACGCCGCGTCCTGAACTATCGGCGCCGGACGATCCCAGCTTGCGCGCCACCGCAAGCTGCCATGCGAACAGTCCGGGAACGAAGACGAGCAGGTCGCGCAAACGTCTTGCACCCGCGAGTGCGAGACTCACGGACGGATCGAGACCCAACGCGCCTCCGATCAGCACAAATCCCCCTTCCTGAATGCCCAGCGCACCGGGTACGAAAAACGCGGCGCTGCTGAGTGCCTGAATCAGCGATTCGAGCACGACAGCTTCGGCGAAACTGATCGGCGAACCTAGAAAGTAGAGGGCCAGCCAGATCTCGAGAGACGTAGCGAGGCATTGCAACGGCTGCCAGATAAACAGGTAACGCAGGACGACCCCGCGTCTTCTCCAGATCCGCCTGATCGACTGGTCGATGCGTAGCGACGAACCGGCTAGTGCTGCAATCTGGCCGCTGGTCAACCGATTGAACAAGCGGGTTATTCTTTCGAACAGGTTCACGTGCTGGATCAGTGCGAAGCCCGCCAGGAGCGGTGCGAGCAGGGCCAGTCCCCAGAGTACATCTACTGCAAGCTGGCGTTCGCCGGGTGTGGCGTGGCCCATCAGGAATGCTATGCCGACCAGCGTGAACACGAGCTGGCTGATCAACGTGAGCTGCATGTCGACGACCAGGCTCGCTGCGGCAGTAGATGCCCGCAAACCGGCGCGGGTCAGGAGCCGGAACGAGACGATCTCGCCACCAACCCGCGCAACCGGAAGCAGGCCGTTGACGGACTCGCGAATCCACACCAGCCGCAGCATGGCCAGCAGACCCGGCCGGCTGGGTCCGATAATGAGCGTTTGCCAGTCCCGGGCATTGGCCAGCATTGGCAGCACATGGACGGCGGCGGCCAGGACAAGGCCGGGACCCGCGGTGCGCAACAGCGCGAACACCGAGCGTGGATCTTCGCGCCACACCAGCGCCAGTGCCACGATGAGTCCAAGTGCCGCGACGACACGGCCGAGATATTTAGTCATGCGGTTCAAATCAAGGAATTAAGCTGCAACGATCACTTTTCCCCGAGCGGATAGAGCAGGCCATCGCGGCCGACTTTGAACTGGAAACCTCGCCAGAGTACGCGCGTCGAGAAAAAGCTGCTGACGAAAATGGCGAAGCAGACGAGATCCCAGATTGGCAATAGCCATAGATCGCCCGAGGCCTGGCCAAGCGCGTGGTCCAGTTGCAGCTTCAGCGCGAGCCGTGTGAACAATGCCGCTAGCGTGAGCGGCCAGGTCCACGTGGCGGCGCCGGATAATGCAATCGCGAACAAGGCGAACACAAGCGGATGCGTGAGCGCCGAGCCCAGGTGGCCGGCCGGGTCGATTGTCCGGATGGTACGGCTCCAGCGCAGTTCATGGGAGATCAGTTGCGCTGCGCTGGTTTCAACGCAAGCGTGGGTCACGATGATGGGCGGAACAACGACCTTCTCTCCCAGTTGCCGCACCGCTTCGCCAATTGCATGGTCCTCGGCAAGATGATGAGTGAACTGTGAGAAGCCGCCAATCTTTTCAAGCGTTGCCCGGCGCAACGCAATGGTCTGCCCGAAACAGGGGCGCGCAAGCCGAAGCGCCATGCCGACTACCACGCTGGGAAGAAACTGGTAGTTGCTCGCCTTGGCGGACAGTCGAGGCCAGAAACCGGCATCCGGCAGCCCGCGATAAAGACAGGTGACCAGGCCGACTCCCGGCTTTTGCAACTCGCCGACAATACCGCGCAGGTAATCGGGGCTGACCCCCACGTCGCTGTCGGCGAACACGAGGATGTCATGCTGCGCATTGGGCAGCATATTGAGGATATTGCTCATCTTGCGGTTCGGGCCATACAACCGGGAATCGATCACGATCGCAATTTCAGCCTGAGGATGCAACTGCCGCAGACGTTCTACTACGTCGAGCGCGGGGTCCGTCTTGTCGTGAACGCCGAACAGGTACTGCACGGGCCCGGGATAATCCTGCTTGCAGAATCCCGACAGGTTTTCGAGCAGCGCCTGTTCGTTCCCATGCAAGGGCTTGATGATAGTCACACCCGGAAACGAACTGGGCTCCGCGCAAGTGCGCGCGAGAAAGCGCCTCGTCAACGCCGCGGCAGCCAGCATGTAGACGATCCCGAAGACCGCGCTCGCGCCGCACACATAGGCTGCCCAGTGCAAGGTTGCGCGCGCCATAGGCGGGCTGCCTGCGTAGATAGCGAAGGCCACCAGCAGGCTGGCGCCTGCCAGCCACGCGGATCGCACATAGAGCCTTCGAAGCCGTCTGCGTTTCGCATGTGACACGTCGGGAAACTGACCGGGCATGTCGGGCACGTCCGGGGTCATGCCTCGTGAGCCCGGAGAAACTTGAAGAACTCCACGCCCTCGCGCAAGCGCCGCTTCATCATCTCCCAGCTCATCAGCATCTCGCGGACGATTTCCCAGATCTTCGACGGCCTGAAATAGAAGCGCTTATAGAACTCTTCCAGGCCGTGATAAATCTCTTCACGTGACAGATGCGGATAGCCGATCGCCGAAAGCTGGACACCCTTTGAACTGACGAGGTTGATGACCTTGTTTTCCTGCAGCCAGCCGTTGTCCACCGCCTGCTTGTAAAGCGTGGTGCCCGGATAGGGCGCGGCAAGCGACACCTGGATAGTGTGCGGATTGATGTCCTTCGCGTATTCAATGGTCTTCTGGATCGTTTCGCGGGTTTCGCCCGGAAGGCCAAGGATGAACGTGCCGTGGATCTTGATGTCGAGCTTGCGGCAATCTTCACTGAAGCGCCGCGCGATATCGGTGCGCAGGCCTTTCTTGATGTTGAGCAGGATCTGGTCGTCGCCGGATTCATAGCCCACCAGCAACAAACGCAGGCCGTTCTCCTTCATGATCTTGAGCGTGGCGTAGGGCACGTTCGCTTTCGCATTGCAGGACCACGTGACGCCAAGCTTGCCGAGTCCGCGGGCAATCTCTTCCACGCGCGGCTTGAAGTCGGTGAAGGTGTCGTCGTCGAACATGATCTCCTTCACTTCGGGCATGTTGTCCCTGATCCATTTCACTTCTTCGAGCACGTTTTCAACCGAACGCGTGCGGTACCGATGCCCCCCGACCGTCTGCGGCCAGAGACAGAAGGTGCACTTCGACCTGCAGCCGCGCCCGGTGTAGATCGATACATACGGATGTTTCAGGTAGCCAATGAAATAGTTCTCGATCTTCAGGTCGCGCTTGTAAATGGGCGCGACGAACGGCAGCTCGTCCATGTTCTCGAGAATCGGACGGGCCTCGTTGTGCATGATCCCACCGTCCGGCTGGCGGTAGCTCAAGCCTGGAATCGAGGCAAGCGGCAGGCCCTGCGCAATGTCCCGGCAGGTGAAGTCGAATTCCTCGCGGCACACGAAATCAATCGCCTCGCTAGCCACGAGCGAATCGTGCGGGTCGACGGCGACCTTTGCGCCCACCATGCCGACGAGCACTGCGGGATTACGTTGCTTCAAGTGTTCGGCGAATAGCGTGTCGGTCGGAAACGAGGGTGTACTCGTATGAATCACGACGAGATCGTATTGCTGTGCGATGTCAAGCGACGCTTCCACCGAGAGGCCATCGGCGGGTGCATCGAGCAAACGGCTTCCTTCAATCAGGGCGGCCGGCTGCGCGAGCCATGTCGGGTACCAGAACGAACGGACTTCGCGCTTGGCCTGATATCGCGAGCCCGCTCCGCCGTCAAAACCGTCATAGGAGGGGGCCTGCAGGAACAGTGTTTTCATGGGTACTCCGGGATGGCGCGATGTGGGTAAATACAGGGACCGATTGGACGGAACGAACGTTACCGCCGTGTGATGAAGGACTTGATCATGTCGAATAGAGCGGAGATTCCGCGGCCGGCATATTGAACATGGGTCTTGAGAGAAGGAACTGCCTTTCAAATACAAATGAAAGTTAGTCGATAGCCTTTAGTTATTTCTATCGACGCGCGCTCCCGGCGAAGGGCGCACACAGCTAGCACGCGCTGCGAACATGTCGAAGGCGTGACAAACAGGGAAAATATTGACCGTGGATCTGTAAAAAATGTCGGGCTGATGACCATCGAAGTAAAATAGACCGGCATACTTAGCCGATAGTTAGGCAACCTTAACCGTTTGTAATGTTGTTGCCAATCTTGTTCAACGGAAGACATTCGAATGCGCATCCTGGTGGTAGAGGACGACGAGTTGATCGGTACCGCGATTGCTCGTGCACTGCGCGACGCGGCTTATGTCGCGGACTGGGTCACGGACGCGCCCTCGGCAATGGGCGCCTTGCTTGGCCATGAGCATGACGCCGTGCTGCTCGACCTGAACCTTCCTCAGGGAGATGGCCTCAGCATCCTGCGCGACCTTCGGAAGCGGGACGCGGATACACCTGTCCTCATCATGACCGCGCGCGACGGTGTGGATGATCGCATAGAAGGGCTGGACAGCGGGGCGGACGATTACCTGGTCAAGCCATTCAACCTGAACGAAATGCTGGCGCGGCTTCGCGCGGCAACACGCAAGCTCGGTCACCATCCTGACGCCACGCTTTCAAGCGGCAAGCTGTCGCTTGATCCCCGCACGCTGGTCGCGGTGTATAACAATGTCGAGTGCCGTTTGTCGGGCCGCGAGTTCGCGGTGCTGAGGGCGCTGCTCTCGCGCCCCGGCATCATCCTGTCGAGGAGCGAGCTGGAGGACCGGGTCTACGGCTGGAACGAGCAGGTCGACAGCAACGCCGTCGAATACCTGATCCATACAATTCGAAAGAAAATCGGGCATAGCGCGATCCGCAATATACGAGGTGTGGGATGGATGGTCGACAGGGACGAAAGCCACGCTCGCTGACAAGACAGCTGACGTGGTCGATCATCGGCATCATTGTGGTGTTCGCATTGTTGGGGGGTGCGCTGTCATTCGCGGGCGGCTACCGCGAGGCGAGCCGGCTGCAGGACAGCCATCTGCATGACATCGGGGTTTTGATCAACAGCGGCAAGCTGATGCTCGCGGCCCCCACCGTGACGTGGCCCGATGCGCAGGGCAACGGTATGTCTATGATCATTTCACGCGTGAGTCCGGGGGCACCCGGTACCCCCACTGACGTGCCTTTGCCGCGAATTGAAACGCTTGCCGACGGGTTCCAGAACGTCGACTTCGAGGGCAGGCGCTGGCGCGTCAACGTGCAGACGCTGCAAGGCGGCGACCGCCTCCTGGTAGCGGAGCGCGCGACCATCCGGGACGAGATCGCTCATGACGGCTCGCTGCGAACCCTGGTGCCCATGCTTGCACTGACGCCGCTTCTGCTGATTGTCATCGCGCTGATTACTCGCGGTGCGCTAGCGCCTGTACGACGCCTTGCCGCAATCGTGGATGAACAGGACGAGGTCACGCTCGGCGCGTTGTCGGAGGTGGGAATCCCGAAGGAGTTGCTGCCTTTCATCCTCTCGATCAATCGCCTGATCGGCAGGCTCAAGGACGCCATGGCGCAGCAGCGGCGGTTTATCGCCGACGCCGCGCACGAACTGCGCTCACCGCTGGCCGCCCTGACGTTGCAGGCTGAAAGTCTGACGGCGGCTACCGATCCGGAGGACGCGCGCGGTCGGCTGACGGCCTTGCAGGCCGCCGTGCATCGCACTGCCAGACTGGTAGAGCAACTGCTGGCGCTGGCTCGTTCACAGCATGTGGCCGCGCCTGTGCGTTCGCAAGTCTCGCTTCACAAGCTCGCCGCGGACGCGATCCAGGATGCAGTCAACGTAGCCAATGCGAAAAACGTGGATCTTGGACTCAAGCAGGTGGACGACATCCAGGTCGATATCGACGCATCGGCTGTCACCATTGCACTGCGCAACCTGGTTGACAATGCGGTGAGGTACGTGCCCGCAGGCGGCAAGGTCGACGTTGCCCTGGTGAACCGCGAAGGTTATCTCGTTTGCAGCGTCAAGGACTCGGGACGAGGTGTGCCCGAAGACCAGCTTGTCCGCGTGACCGAGCGGTTTTATCGCGTGCCGGGAACCGTGTCCAGTGGAAGCGGGCTTGGGCTGTCGATCGTTTCCGAGATCGCTCGCCGCAACGGCGGCCGCCTGGAATTGCAGAACGCCAGCGATGGTTTTCATGCGACTTATTATCATTTGCTTTAGCGCTCGACTCTGGCCTCCCTCGCGTTCGCAGCGCGGGGGAGGCAAGAGTCGGGCGCCGCCTAAGTCTGTGCTAAGGCGTTTGTTCTATTAACTTCCGGCAGGTCACGGCGCAAGTCAATCACGTGAACGGCCACCTACCCGTCAACTTTCTCCTGGCGCTCTATCGATGCAAACAAGCCAACCTCCTGCCTTCAGCGCGCCCGCCAAGCTCTTCCACTGGCTTACCGTACTGTTGCTAGCCGCGCAGTACGCGATCGGCTGGCTGATGCCCGATATCCATCATGGCACGCAGCCTGTTGGTTTGATCGGGCTGCATCTGTCTTTGGGCGCGACGATCGTGTTGCTGGTACTGGTGCGGCTCGCATGGCGTTTCAGTCACAAGCCACCCGCGGAATCGAGCATCTTGCCGGCGTCGATGCGACTGGCCGCGAGGCTCACCCACGGGTTGCTTTACCTGTTGCTGATCGCGCTGCCATTGATGGGATGGGCGAACGCTTCGGCAAGAGGTTGGGCCGTTTCGCTGTTCCATGTCGTGCCGCTGCCCGCACTCGCCGCCTCGGGCTCGGCGTTCGGGCATACGCTTGGCGACGTCCACAAACTCACCGCGTGGGTCCTGCTGGTTCTCATTGGACTGCACGTGGCTGCTGCGTTGTTCCACCAGTTCGTCATTCGTGACGGCACCCTCGGCCGGATGCTGCCCGGCGCGCGCAAGATACGCTGAGAACGGCTTCATCAAAACGAGGCTGCTCTCCCGCAGCCTCGAAGGCGCCTGCCGCGACCTGGCCGATCGTCCTCGCGGTTTCCTTGGGCAGCAATCTTTGCGCTTGCCGCCTGATGTCTGGCCAGCTTGGTGGCGACCGGCTATTTGCAGCAGGTCGCCATTTGATTTCTAAGGATGCCGAAGATCAGCGGCGGACTTGGCTTCAAGTCTGGAACGGCGGGTTATCGGGTCACCCAGCCGCGCCGGATCAGCGGTGCGAACAGCGGCCGGTAAGCGATCATCGAGGCGTGCACGACCGGAGCCGCGAACCAGCGTCCGGTAAGTGCGCATAGCCATGCACTGATTCCCGAGACCAGCGCCGCGCCCACGATATCGAAGGGAAAATGCACGCCGATATAGATCCGCGCCCATGCCATCGGCAGACCCAGAAGCGCGAGTACCCAGCCCGCGCGACGCGCTTCGGGGTGCATCATGAGGCCGAAGGCGACCGCCCAGCAGAACGTCAAATGGTCGCTCGGAAAGGATGAATCCGCTCCGTGCACGATCAACGTATGCCCCAGGCCGATCATGAACGGCCGGGGATGCGGCCACATCACGCCGATTATCTGTGCCGCAAGCAAGGCAAGCAGTGCCGACGCGCTGGCTTCGACCAGCCGCTGCCGCAGTGTGTCGTTGCCGCGCAGCCAGCCAAGGACGAGCGTGGCGGGCACCAGCCAGATGGCGTATTCGCCGAACAGCATGGCCAATGCAACGACAGCCGAGTTCGGTTGCGCCGATGCGTTGATCAGCAAGAAAAGAGTCTGGTTGAGTGCTTCCATAACCCCGTCGATAGATTTGTGAATGACCGGCGAGCTTATCGAAGAAGGCTTAGCTGATGCTTATGACTTTTCTGATAAAGCTGCAATTCTCTGTTGCAGAATATGAGTGGCGGGGTTCAGTGAACCCGGCCTGAACCTTGGGCTCGCTGGATGGAGTATCGCTGTCCGGTTCATGTCGTAAACGTAATCTCGCAGTCACTTTGACGTTATCTGCTTAACGCAACAATGCTTTCAGTCGGATTGACTTGTCCCGGTTAAAGGGACGCTTCTGGAGAGTCAAGAAAGATGCGAGTATTGCTGATGGATGCGGGCGCGCTCGACACCGATGTGTCGGTGTCCTTGCGTCGTGAAGGTTACGTAGTCGACTGTGTGCAGGGAAGGGAAGCGGCTGGGCGAGCGTTCGGCTGCGCGCAGTACGATCTTTTTATTGTCGACGTCTGCCGTGACAGGCGCGAAGGCATTGTCGCGTTGACGCAGTATCGGAGGCTTGGCGGGGAAGCGCCGGTCATCCTTGTTACTGAAGCGGAGGCTATCGAAGACGCCTTGGTCGGGCTCGACGCGGGGGCTAACGACTATCTTTGCAAGCCGTTGGTCATGGGGCAATTGTCCATGCGGATACAGACGTGGCTGCGTCGGCATCGAATTGGCCGGAACCCTGTCTATACCCACGGTCTGCTTGAACTCGACCCGGCCGCTCGTAGTGCAAGCAAGAACGGTGTAGGCATACACCTCTCACCCCGCGAGTTCTCGCTGCTGCAAGCCTTGCTGGAAGAACCTGATCGGGTGTTTTCGCGGACGGAACTCGCGCAGAGGCTTTATAAGCGCGGTGAGGCGATTCGGAGCAAGGCGGTCGAAGTGCACGTGCATTACCTTCGTCAAAAACTGGGTAATGACGAGATCATCACGATTCGGGGTAACGGGTATCGACTCAAGATGCTTGCTTGAGAAACCATTGGGAAATTGTTTTCGTTCGCGCCGGTGGACGGGTTTTGGTTAGGGTTAGCGGTTGGCCGAGTGCGAACGAGAAGAGCCTCTCATTGAATCCTGGCGTCGTTACTCCCAAGCGCCATGCGTGTCGACCTCGCAGGCCGCGCCAGGACAGCATCCTCATCACGATGCCGCTCTACAACAAAGTCGATAAAAGACCGAACGACCTGAGTGATGAACGGCTGGCCCGAGTAAAGCATCCATACCGTACGCTCGTTGCTGTCGAGCTGGAAATCGCGTAGCAGAGCAACAAGCGATCCTTCGGCCAGCTCCCGCTCAACCAGAACGTTCGCAATGCGCGCAATGCCGAGGCCCGTGACGGCAGCGCTTTTGACTGCCAGCAAGCTTTGGGTTGTCAGGATAGGGTTCAACGGAACCCGATGCGCGCCATTGAAATCCCTGAACTCCCAATAGCGGTTCGGCGCATCCGTCGCCAGCAGGATGTCATGTTCGGT
>Ga0073928_10007431_pt1 | contig 14215 bp, 15 predicted proteins | sample PaiPotPPA55metaG_FD_76969 | JGI IMG/M metagenome (GOLD analysis project Ga0073928, IMG submission 76969) | Iron sulfur acid spring bacterial and archeal communities from Banff, Canada, to study Microbial Dark Matter (Phase II) - Paint Pots PPA... ... | reverse complement strand
GGCCGAACACCCAGCAGCGGGAAAAAATCGGCGGAAACACGCAGGCCGTTCACCTGCTCGGCATCCCCGGTGGCGGCCACCAGATTCACGGGCAGTTGCAGAAACGCCGCGATGCGCTCAAAGGAGTGATTGCGGGCGTGCCAATCGAGGAAGTTCTGCGTCTGTACGGAGGAGTTGATCTGCCCACCCGGATTGATTTCGCGCAAAGCCACCAGCCGCCCCGGCTTCGGAAACGGCAGAGGCTCCAGCAAAACCGAGTTGACCACGGTGAATATCGCGGTGGTTGCGCCGATGCCCAAAGCCAGCGCGGCCAGAACCACAACGGTGAATCCCCAGGACTTCCGCAGCGTCCTTGCGGCATACCGCACATCCTATACGACGCGGTCGATGGCACCAGCCATACTTGCCCCCCTTAGATTACGATACGTCGTAGCGGCTGGAAGGTTAGCGGCGGGCGAGCCGGAAGCCCGTATCAGACCCGGCCGGGGCGATGCGCCCCCGATCCCAGCATGAACGGGCCGTGCGAACCGTTCGGCAGGATGGTGTCGCGGTCGGTACGAGCCTGACCGAGCTGAGCTGGAGTGAGGCCCTGTGCGCGGTACAGGTTGGCATGGCGCAGGTCAGCGCCCATCATCGCGGCTTCCGCGAGGCGGGCTTCCGACAAATCCGCACGGGACAGATCTGCGCCGCTCATGCGCGCACCATCGAGGGTGCTGCCTTTGAGATTGGCGCGAAAGAAGGAGCTGCGGGACAGGTCGGCGCGGTCGAAATGCGCGCCGGGCATGTCCGCAAGGCGGAACTCGCAGTTCTGCAGGATCGCGGTCCGCCAGTTCGATCCGGCGGCCGAGATGCCAGCCATGCGGCAGGAGCGAAACAGCGCGTGGTAGAGTTGGGCGGCGGTGAAGTCCGCTTCGGAAAAATCGCAATCGACGGCCCTGGCTTGGTTCAGGCAGGCTTCCTTTAAGACCGCGCCCGTGAAATTGGATTCCTCCATGGCTGCCTCGAGCATACGGGCGGCGCGCAGGTTCGCCCTGCGAAAGGAAGTGCGCAGCAGGCGCGCTTCGCTCAGGTTAGCGGCCGCCAGCAGGGCGAAATCCAGCTTGGCGTCCATCAGATCCGCGCGCGACAGATCCGCATCCACCAGCGTGGCATTACCCAGGTCGGCATACTGCAGAACGGCGCCGCTGAGATTAATGCCAGACATACGCGCGTCGATGAAGTTCGCCGACTTCAGGTCGGCGCGCTCGAGATTGAGTTTCTCGATCATGGCCTCGGCCAACACGATTCCATTCAGCGTGGCCCGGAGGCCGCGCTCCGACCCACTCAGCCAAGCGCGGTGATCTTCGAGCACACGCTTCAAGGCGGCAGCGCTGAGGCGTGCGCCGACCGGGGTAGGCCGGGCTAACTCATCTTGATTTCCTAGGGCTTCAAATTGTTGCATCCATATCCTCCCGGACGGCGGCTCAGGCGCTGTGCCCAAAATCCGAGTCCATCAAGGCCATACCGGAGTCATCGGTCTCTAAACTTCTTAGCTTGGCCGCCAAGGTGGTGCGCTTAAGGCGCAGCATGTCAGCGGCTAGCTTCTTGTTTCCTTTCGTCTTGCGCAGGGCCTGCTCGAGGATGCTGCGGGCGATCTGCCCCACGGTCTGCTCGAAATCCAGGCCATCCTCAGGCACTTGTACCAGCGGTGCGCCTACGCGCTGCAACTTCGTGCGCGCGGGGCCGGCCAGGGGGAAGTCGGCCGGATAGAGAGTGGGGCGATCTCCACTCAGGACCACGGCGCGCTCAATGCTGTTCTCCAACTCACGCACATTGCCCGGCCAGGAATAGCCGGCCAGGCGATCCAGCGCCTCGCGGCAGATCTGTTTGGGAGCGATATTCTCCAACTCGCAGATCTTGTGGATGAAGTACCGGGCCAGCGCCGGCACGTCGCCACCGCGCTCGCGCAGGGGCGGTAGATGAATTGGGACGACTGCGAGCCGGTAGTACAAATCTTCCCGAAAGCGGCCTTCGCGGACGCGTTCGAGCAAATCGGCATTAGTGGCGGCCAGCACCCGCACATCCACACGAATAGTCTCGGAACTGCCCAGCCGTTGGAACTCGCGCTCTTGCAGCACCCGCAGCAGCTTGGCTTGCAGATCGAGGGGCATATCCCCAATCTCATCCAGGAATAGGGTGCCGCCATTGGCTTGCTCGAAGCGCCCGATGCGCTGTTGCACGGCGCCGGTGAAAGCTCCCCGTACGTGTCCGAAGAGTTCGGCCTCCAGCAGGCTCTCCGGCAGCGCGCTGCAGCAGACCGGCACCATGGGGAAGCGGGCACGCGGACCGGCCATATGCAGGGCGCGCGCCACCATCTCTTTGCCCGTGCCGGTTTCACCGGTCAGCAGCACCGTACAACGCCGGCTGCCCACTAGCCGCACCATCCGCACCACGTCCTGAAATGACCGGCTGGAGCCTACCAGGATGCTGCGCCAGGGTTCCTCGGCATCCTCGGGGATCTGGCCGTGACGGTCCTGAATGGCGGCTTGGAGCACGCCTGCAACACCGGCAGATTCGGTCTGGCCGCCCAGTACATGATAGGCGCCCAGCTTGATGAGACGCACGGCATCTTCGACGCTGGCTCCCGGATCCCAAATGATGAGCGGCACCTGGTCATCGGTGCGCTGGAATTCCTCAAGCAGCTCGACGGAGGTCCAGTCACCGATAGGCATACGGGCGATGGCCGCATCCACTCGGGAGCGTTTCAAGTATTCGATGGCCTCGGGCATACCCGGCGCGTAGTGCCAGGCAAAACCAGCGAAATCGACGGCTTCTGGGGCAGACGCAGGCAGGTCATCCCCGTCGGTGATCCACAACACCCGGCTTGGCTCCACGCTATCCATGGCTACTGTGAGAATCGGCGCGCACCGCCAAAAGCTTTAGCGCGCCTGTTGCCCGGCCCTAATGGATCTGCTGGAGCAGCATGCCTTGCACCTTAACCAGCAGATCCACCTCTCCACGCGGCAATCCCAAGGTGGCAGCGATTTTGGCGGCGTCTTCACCCGCCCGATGACGCCGCAAGACCTGAGTGCGCTTACTGAGGTTTAGGCCGGACCGGGCCGGAGCGGGCGCGGTGAGCATACCGGTCTGCTGTTCTACTTCCCGTAAATCCGACGCGAGCGTCTGCATCTCGAGCCGGGCCTCTCCCAGCGCCGTGCTGAGTTCCTGGACCTGTTGCTGGTCTTCGAGCCGGCGCCGTGTGAGCGCGCTCATTCCGGCCTTCAGGGTTATGAAAAGATACAGGCACAGGCCCAGCCCCAGCGCCAGCCAGCCGTAAAAGGCCAGGGGCTGCGAAAGGAAATCCACCGTGCGGGCAATATGGCTCATGGAATGCTCTCCAGACGTTCTTCGCGGCTCATGATCTGGTGGATGCGCACGCCGTAATTGCATTCCACCACCACCACCTCGCCGCGGGCCACTACACAGTTGTTGACGATCACTTCGACCGGCTCGTCCACCTGGCGGTTGAGCTCGATGATGGAGCCGGCGGTGAATCTCAAAACGTCCTTCAGGGGGATCTGTACGCGCCCGAATGAGACGCTGACGGGCAGCTCGACGGCCATCAGCAGATCAAACGTCTTGGATTGGGTGCCCGGTTTGGGCGGAGGAGCGTGTACCGGCTCCGGATCCGCCGGCGCGCCCGTTACCGCAAGCCACAGGCATGGCAGGGTAGCATCCGGATAAACCGCTCCCACTTCGTAAAATTCGCCGGCGGAGGGAGCCATGGATGGTTCGCTGCCGGCCGGACAAACCACCTCATGGCCCCATCGGCGGCTGGCGCCGCGGGCTAGCTCGCCCAGGGACTGTTGCAGGATCTCGAGATAGGTGGCACGAGCTTCGGTGGCGTCCGCCCCTTCCTCGATCCCGGCGGTGCCCAGCACCCGGCTGGCCAACTGGGACCAGGTCTGGTGCGGCGCGCCGATCCACAGAGCCGGAGCACCTGGTAAGGGAAAACCCTGCTCCCACCACAGCATTTCGCCGGCTGGTATGGCGACGTGGGACTCGTGGCAGGTCAGCGCAGGGCGGTCACCCGCCAGCGATTCCATTACATTGCCGAGCAGCTCAGTCCACTCCTGCGCAAACCAGCTTCCCGGACGCACATCGGATTCGCTCATACGACACCTCCACCTGGGTTGGGCCACAGTTTCTCGATATCCGCACGCAATCTTAGGATGGCTTGTGATTTCAAATGGGAAATACGCGACTCATGCAAGTCGAGCACCTGCGCGATCTCCCGCAAGGACAGCTCCTCGAGGTAGTAGAGGCCTAACACGGTGCGTTCCTTTGGGGGCATCTTGCGGATGGTGCTGGTGAGCAACTCTTCGAGTTGGGAGCGTTCCAACAACCGCGAAGGAAGCAGGTCCTGGTCGTCGCTGACGTACTCCAGCACCGGGCGTCCTTCGCCGTTTTCCGAGGTGTAATCCAGACTGCCCAACTGCAGGCCTTGCACGTCGACCAGCCAGCGATGATATTCCTCCAGGTCCAGGCCCATCTCGGCGGCAATCTCGTCTTCGCCGGGAATGCAATGGAGCCGCTGCTCCGCGCGGGAGATGGCAAACTCGATCTGTTTGGCTTTCTTGCGGCGGTCGCGGGGCGCCCAGTCGAGCCCGCGCAGACTGTCCAGTATGGCGCCACGGATTTTGTGCTCGTCGTATGTCTTGAGCTTGACGTACCGGCTTGGATCATACTGGTCAATAGCCGCGATCAAACCGATGATGCCGGCCGAGATCAGATCCTCCAGGCTGACGCTGTCCGGCAGGCGGTCATGGATACGGCGCGCGATGAGGCGGACCTGCGGCAGATGCTCCAGGATGCGCCGCTCGCGGTCATCCGCGCAGGCTTCGTCGGCGTCCTTAGTGCAATATGCATTACCCAACACAGCACGCTTCCTTTCGTCATGCCGCGGAACGAACCGCTTCGCTGGTTTCCGGCCAGAGCAAGCGCAGGATGCGTTCCGCAGTGGCCGGCTCGAGATCTTCCGGAATTTCCTGGCCAGCGGCCAGAAACGAGATGGGCAGCGCACGGCGTGCGGCGAGCGAAACCGCCGTCCCGAGCGACTCGGTCTCGTCCAACCTGGTAAACACCAGGCTGGCCGGGCGGAAGATATCGAAACGGTCGGCCACACGTATTAGATCGGCTGATTTCATGGAGGCCGTTACGACCAGGTGTGTCGTGATGCCCGGCTTGGTGGACAAAAAGCGGGCCAGATCGGCGGCGCGGTCCATGTCGCGCGCGCCGAAACCCGGAGTGTCGATCAGGATTAGCCCCTTGCCGTGCAGTTCTGCGAGAGCTTGGGCCAATGCACCCACGGTTTCCAAAGCCCGGAAGCCGGCGCCCAAGATAGCGGCGTAAGAGCGCAATTGATCCGCGCCGCCCACCCGGTAATCGTCCATCGAGAGCAGTTGCACGGGCCGGCGGGCGGACAAACCGAAGGACACCGCCAGCTTGGCCAGAGTGGTGGTCTTGCCTGCGCCGGGCGGGCCTACCAGGGCCGCCATCAGGGGGCCCTCGGCCGGCTTTGCCAGGACCGCATTCACCAGGATGCGTTTCTCCAGTTCCGCGTGCACGGCGCGGTCCAGCCGTTCTCCGGCCGCGGGCGGTTCGGGCGAGTCTCGTGAGACCGCCTCCAGGATCTGATCGGCAAGCTCGCCATCGAGGTCGGCGGCCATCAGCCGGGAGTGCCATTCCGCGAGGGCGGGGCTGGCTGAGGTCCAGCGCGGGCCGCTCCATGCCGAGCGGGTGATGGCCCGGGCCATGCTGTCCATTTGCTTGCGCATAGCGGCCAACTCGCGCGCCATACGGCCGTCCGGCGCGTCCCCAGCGGTTTGGTTGGCTGCGACGCTTTCTTCCACCAGGGCGCAGACCACCTCATACTGGCCCAGATGGCGCGCCTCGAGCGGCGCCCGGCGGGACTGTACCAGCATGGCTTCCGGTCCCAATTCCTGGCGGGCTAGCGCGGCCGCCTCTTCCACCGTGTCTGCATAAAACGACTTGATGCGCATACTTGTCCTCTATTGAATGACTCCCAGCGAAACCACCTTCACCCCGGCTGGAATCTCGTTGTGCGACAGAAAAAAAAGATTCGGGAAGCTGCCCTCCGCCATTTGTTGCAAGAAATGGCGTGCGCCCGCCGTGGTGACCGCGACTACCGCCGCTTCCGGGTTCCCAAGCTTGAGCCGGATGCGGTCCAGGATGTCCCGGATGGTTTGCGGCGCCATGGTCAAGTGGCTGTTCTGCTCGCCATGCTCGACCGCCGACTCCACGGCCTGCTCGATCGAGGGGTCCAGAAAGTATGCCGGCAAGTTGCCGGAACCGTCCAGGAAACGTTTGACCAGCGTGCGGCGGATCGACTGGCGGGCATACTCGGTGAGCAAGACCAGGTTGTGCGTGGAGAGGGCGGCTTCTCCCAGCGCTTCCAGAATGGAACCGGTATCGCGGATCGAGACGCGCTCGCGTAGCAGATTCTGCAAGACGCGCTGCACCACCGATAGCGGAAGCTGCTTTGGCACCAGATCCTCGACCACCTTGGGCTGCTCGAGCGCTACCCGGTCGAGCACTTTCTTGGCGTCCTGGCGGGAGAAGAGCTCCGAGGCGTGCCGCCGCGCCAACTCCGCCACGTGCGTGCCCAGCACGCTGACGGCGTCCACCAGGGTATAACCGAGGCTGCGGATCTGCTCTACACGGTCGTTAGGAACCCACCAGGCCGCCAGGCCGAACGCGGGCTCGCGGGTGGGCGTTCCTTCGATGGGGGCAGACGGCCTTCCGGAGGGGATGGCTAAGTGGCATCCCTGCGGCAGCTCATAGCGGGCGATCTCGGCGCCCTTCAGCGAAACTACGTATTCCCGAGCGCGCAACGTGAGATTATCGGCTACCCGGACCGGCGGCAATAGGTACCCCAGGTCGCTGGCAAGCTGCCGCCGGATGCCGGCGATGCGCTTGAGCAGTGGCGAGTTCTGTCCGCCCTCCACCAGCTTGACCAGTCCCAGCCCCACTTCAATCGACAGCGGCTCGACCCGCAGCAGTCCTTCCAGATTCTCGCGGGCCGGCTTGGCCGTGGCCTGCGCGGCCTGCGGGAGAGCCGGCCGCCGCTTGTGCCAGGCCATGGCCCCCAGCCCTATGCCCAACAGCAGAAACGGCGGACCAGGCAGTCCCGGAAAACACGCCAGCGCGACGAGCACACCGCTGGCCAGGAATAAAGGTTGGGCACCGCCGAAGACCTGCTTGCGAAAATCCGTGCTGAGCCGCGTTTCCGAGCTGGTCCGCGTGATGATCAAGCCTCCTGAAATGGAAATCATGAGCGCCGGAATCACGGTAACCAGACCGTCGCCGATGGTGAGTACCGTGTACGTTTCGAGCGCGTGGCGCAGCTCCATGCCATGCTGCAGCACGCCGATCAGGAACCCCGCTACGATATTGATCCCCGTGATGAGGATGCTGGCCACCGCGTCCCGCTGCGTGAAGCGGGAAGCGCCGTCCATGGCGCCGTAGAATTCCGCCTCGGCCGCCAGTTGCTTGCGCCGCTGGCGGGCCTCCGCTTCGTCAATCAGTCCGGAGCCCAGGTCGGAATCGATGGACATCTGTTTGCCGGGCAGGGCGTCGAGGGTAAAGCGCGCGGTGACTTCGGAAATGCGCACGGCGCCGTGGTTGATGACCACGTACTGGATGGCGATCAGGACCAGGAAAATCACCGTGCCGATGATGTAGTTGCCCCCTACCACGAAGCTGCCAAAAGCTTCGATCACGTGCCCCGCCGCGCTGGTGCCGGTGTTGCCGTTCAGCAGAATCAAGCGCGCCGAGGAGATATTGAGGGCCAGCCGGTACAGTGTGAGCAGCAGCAGGGTAGTGGGAAAGACGCTGAATTCCACCGGCCGCGTGATGTACATCGCGACCATCATCACGATGACCGACATCATGATGTCCAACACCAGCAGGAAGTCCAGCACGAAGCCGGGCAAGGGCGTGATCAACGCCACCACGATGGCCAGCACGGCTATGGGCACGCCCAGCTCGGCGGCATTGTCGCTCAGCGTCGCCAGCGGTTTCCACCCGGGTTTGGCTAAGGCTACGGTTTGCGGCATAAGAGCAATCAGCTATCAGCGATCAGCTTTGAGCTGCATCTAACCTGGTAATCGACCGTTCATGAGTTTATAAACATAGGCCAGGATCTCGGCCACGGCGCGGTAGAGGTGCGCGGGAATCTCCTGGCCCACCTCCACGTTGCGGTAAAGCGCCTGTGCCAATGGCGGATTCTCGATGATGGGAACCTGGTGCTCGATGGCCCGCTGGCGGATGCGCTGCGCCAGGTAGTTCTTGCCTTTGGCCACCACCAACGGAGCGGCCATCGAGCCCACCGCATACCGCAACGCCACGGCGTAGTGGGTGGGGTTCACCACCACGGCGGTGGCGCGCGGGACTTCCTTCATCATCTGGTGCCGCAGGCGCTCCCGCTGCAAGCGGCGCACGCGCGCCTTCATCTGCGGACTGCCTTCGCTCTCCTTGACTTCGTCGCGGATTTCCTGCTTGCTCATGCGCAGGTCCTTGCGGTAGTGCTGCCGCTGGCGAAACAGATCCACCGCGCCCAGCACCAGGAACACCGCGGCCCCCTTCCAAAATAGGGCGCCAAAGGACCCGCAGGCCTGCTCGAAACCGGACTCCAGGCTCTGAAACGGGAGCGCCCAGTAGGCCGCCAGGTTGTCCCGTACGATGCCATAGACCGCCAGCCCGAACAAAGGGAGCATTACCAGGGCGCGCCCCAGCGCCGGCACGTTCTGGCGCGGCAGGTCCCGCAGCTTGGCCAGCGGACTCAGCCGCTTGAGATCCGGCGTCAGTTTCTTCAGGCTCATGCCGAACTGGGTGGCAATGAGCTGCACTCCCAGCGTGGCGGCCAGCAGCACACCCCCCGCCGGGGCCAGCAGGCGCAGCAGACGGAGCATGAGATAGTGGGACAAATCGACCGGCTGCGCATGCGGATTGAAAGCGGTCTCTAGCGCCTGCCGCATGAGCTGCCGCAATTCGGCATACCAGGCGCCCCCCCAAGCCTCCAGCACCAGGACAAAAGCCAGGAACTGCATGGCGGAAACAAACTGCCGGGCCGTGGGGAATTGACCCTCTTTACGCGCCTTTTCCAGCCGCTTGGCAGTCGGTTGTTCGGTTTGCTGGCTCTTGTCCGGCACCGGTTTCCCTCAGAAGCGCAGGACTTGGCGCAGGGTGCCCAATACCGCGCCGGCGTAGCCCGCCATGAGCCGGGGAACCAGCAGCAGGATCCAGGCGAACAGCAGCAGCCCGGCCATCATCTTGATGGGAAACGCCAGGGTGAGCAACTGGAGCGCGGCATTGATGCGGCCCATCAGCCCCAGAGCCAGGTCCACCAGCACCAGTAATGCGATTACGGGCAGGGCCAGCCGCAAGGCCAGTTCCAACATTCCCTGACCCAGGCGGAGCACCGCCTCCGCCGCAGAGGGCGACATCCAGACGCCCGCCGGGTGCGCCTCGAGACTGGAGGCCAAGGCCCGGATGACTTCACGGTCCAGTCCCAGTGAAAAGAAAATCAGCCCGCCGGCCAACTGCGCGAACACCATCAAGACGCCCGACTCGGCTTGCGTGGTGGGATCGATCGTCTGGGCGAAGCTGAAACCGGCGTTCAAGCTTAATACCTGTGCCGCCACCAGCAACGCTTCCAGGATGAAGGACACCGCTAGCCCGGTGGCGATCCCCACGAACATCTCCGGCAGCACCCACATCAGTATTCCACCCGCGTCCAGCCGGGCCGTGTCCGGATGCGGCCAACTGGCATAAAGCGCCAGCGTGAGCACGATCGACAGCACGATGCGCGCCAGCGCCGGGCCGCTTCCAAATCCCGGCAGGGGCACGATGGCGAATACTCCGGAAACCCTTGCCAGCACCAACAAGAAGCCGAATAGCGTGCCCAGCGTGAGCTCAGCGGGCATACTGCCCCAAGTCGGAGAGCAGGGCTGTGGTGTAGGCCGTCATGCGCGCGACCATCCAAGGCATCAGGAGCAGGATGCCTATGCCGAAGCAGACCAGCCGGGGTATGGTGCTGAAACTGGTGTCCTGGATCGAAGTGACAATCTGCGCCAGGCTCATCACGATCCCCCACACAAAGGCGAGGGCCAGCAACGGCGCAGCAATCCAAAACGCGGCCAGCAGCGCGTGACGCAAAATCGCGACGACCGTGTCCGGAGTCATAACAGTTCCTCAGGCAAAGCTCTTCACCAACGCGCCTACGACCAGGTTCCAGCCGTCCACCAGCACAAACAGCAGGATCTTGAACGGAGCCGAAATCATCACCGGCGGCAACTGGATCATGCCCACCGAGATGGTCACCGATGCCACTACCAGATCAATCACCAGGAAGGGCAAGTAGAGAATGGCGCCGATCTGGAAGGCGGCCTTCAACTCGGAAAGGATATACGCCGGAATCAGGACTTTGAGATCCACATCCGCGGGGCTGTCCGGCGGCGGCGTGTGCGCAATCCCAACAAACAAAGCGATGTCCTTCTCTTTAGCAAAGCGCAGCCAGAACTGGCGCATGGGGCGGGCGGCCTGCTCAGCCGCTTGTTCGGCTGTCATTTGGCCGTTTTGCATGGGCGTCCAGGCTTGCTCGTAGATCTGGCTGGCGATAGGCTGCATAGTGAGTAGAGTGAGGAACAGCGCCAGACCGGTTAATACCTGGTTGGAGGGCGCGGTCTGGGTTCCCAAGGCCTGCCGCAGAAAATGCAGCACGGTGATGGTGCGCAGGAAAGGAGTGACCGATACCAGCGCGGCCGGCAGCAGCGTTAGCGCCGTCAGCACCAGGACAATCTGCATGGGTTCGCTGAGCGAAGCCGGCTTCCCATGTTGCAGGAAGCCGACCGAGCCGGCGGCCCAGGTGGTCAGTGGCGCCAGCAGACCGAAGAGCAGGCAGCGCATCAGGATACCTCCCGCGCATCTGAAGACAAGGCGGGCGGTTGTATCGCCGCCCAGTCAAAGCTATCGAGCAGCGTGCAGCCTGAGGGTCCGGCAGCCACCAGCAGTCCGCGGCCGCCCACCCGCACCAGGTGCAGCGAGTGCTGCGGGACGAGTGCCAGCCGGTCTACGGTTTCGAGCATCCGCGGGCGGCCGCCGCGACGCGGCCGTACCTGCGCCACGCCGTGGCGCCGCAGCCACCACAGGGCTCCGGCCAGCAGCAGCAATACGCCGCTCACGGCCACGATTTGTCTGACGAGTTCCATAGTATATTTACCCCACCGGGCCGGCGAAATCCGTAATGCGGACTCCCAGGGTATTCTCCGCCACCACCATCTCCCCGTAGCCGATCCGCGCACCCCCCACGTACAGGGTGATATTTTCGCCGGCCGACCGCTTCATCGTGATCACACTGCCAGGCTCGAGCCCCAGAATTTGCCGGCCCGTCAGGATGCACCGGTCTAGCTCCGCTTCGACCGGAACCGTGACTTCGGCAAAGCCGGCGATTTCTTCCATGGGCGTCATCCGCTGTCCTCCTAAGTGATGAGATTGGTGGTGTCCTGAGCCAATTGATTCGAGGTGGTCACCACTTTGGAATTGGCCTGGTAGGCGCTTTGCAACACGATCAGATTGGTGAACTCGGTGGCGATGTCCACGTTGGAGGCTTCTAAAGCGCCGCCCACCACCGTGCCGCGACCCCCGGTGCCGGGCGCCCCGATGACGGGCGGCGCCGTCAGGGCGCTGACCTGGTAATCGTTATTGCCGACCGCGATCAGGCTTTCCGGATTACGAATGGAGGCCATGGCCAATTGCCCGACGACCATCTGCGTGCCATTGGAATAGGTTGCCAGTAACTGTCCCCCATTGCCCATGGTGACTTGCGTCAGTTGCGCGGCCGCGTTACCGTTCTGGCTGTTGGCCTGGGCGGCCGAACTCTGGCCGTATTGCGTGATGTCCCCGGTCGCGCCGCCCGCGCCATACAGGTTCCAGGTCAGACCCTTGATGTCATTGGCGCCGTCCGACAGCCCGGCGATATCGAAAGTAATAGGAGATCCTGGCGCCGGTGTGTTCAACGTGCCGTCCGGGTTGAACACCAGGGTGCCGGTGGCGACCTGCGAAGGCGTGCCGGCCGTGCCGCTGGTGAGGTCCGTGCCGGGCAGGCTGAGTGTGTACGTCCACTTGTTGACATCGCTCTTCTGAAAATCCATCGTGAGTACGTGCGAGTTGCCTAGGGAGTCGTAAATCTGGATCGTCGTCGACCAGTCGGAAGTGGCGCCCGTCGCGGCGCTGGCATCCAGGTTGGCATTCAACGACAAACTGGTGGTCGCGGTCGGCGTTTGCATGCTGCCGACCGGCACCACAATATTGCTGATCGGCCCGCCGGTATTCACCACGCCGTTCACCGCGGTCCAGCCCTGCACGTTCTGGCCGGTAGGGGTGAGCAGATTGCCGGCCAGATCCACCTGGAAGCTGCCCGCCCGCGTGTACTGGGTCGTCGGGCCATTCTGTACCACGAAAAAGCCTTGACCTTGGATGGCCGCATCCAGCGGCCCGTTGCTGGACTGGATGGCGCCCTGCGAAAACTCGCGGATGGTCTGCGGCATGCCCACGCCGAATCCCACCTGGGTCTGACCGGCGCCCATGGCTTCGTTTACCAGGTCGTAAAAGTAAGCATTGGATTCCTTGAAGCCGTCGGTGTTTAGGTTGGCGAGGTTGTTGCCGACCACATCCACGGCGGTCGAGTCGGCCTGCATGGCCGAAAGGGCGGTGCTGAAAGATGCAAACATACGTTAATTTCCTCCTTGCGTGCTGCCGGTTGTGCTGCCGGTATTCTGGGTCGTGCTGGCCATCTGGCTCTCGATGTCGGAGCGGATGGCGATCATCTGTTCAAGTTCGCTGAATTGCGCCAATTGGGTCACAAATTGGGTGCTGTCCGTCGGATTGGTCGGATCTTGATTCTTGATCTGGGCCACCAACAGAGTGAGAAATTCGTTTTCGTTGACATCGGTGGGCGGACTGGGAGCCGCGGCTGCGGCGCCTGCCGAAGTCTGGGATGCTGTCAAGGGTTGTATGGTCATGTTGTGGACTCCTGGGTGGGCTCGAGAGTAGCCTGCCACTCTCCGGCCCAAACATTGGATTGCGGTTGCCGCTGCTGGCGGCCACCTCTGCGATCGCCGCCGGCATGTTGCTGGGGCGAACCGGAAAAGGCATCGCTGTCGCGGCGGCCATTGTCCGCCGGCGCCGCCGGATGCCAGGTTTCGGCCTGAAAGCCTCCTTGCCGCAACCTGCCAACCAAGTCTGGCAGATCGCCGCGCAGCGAGCTGGCTAAGTCGTGGTCGGGCGTCTGGACCAGCACCCGGATTTCGCCGCCACGCTCGTTCATCTTAATATCGACGCTGCCCGGGCCATTCCCCAGGCGCAAGGAAATGTCGTGCGAGACCGGCGGTGCCGATGCGGGCGGTTCCGTCTCGACTGCTACGGGCCCCTCTGGCTCCCGCGCCACCGGCGGTGTTGCCGGCGGCCGGTCCGCGGATACCGGCAGGGGAACGCTGTCTATGCTCTTGGCTCCCGAAAGCACCGCACGTCCCGCTTCGGAAGATTCGCGCTCAGGTGATGCGAGCTTGGCTGCCGAACTGGCTGGCGGGCCGATGGAATCCGGTCCCGGGGGCGCTGCCGGTGGCGGCGGCGGATGATCTTGGGAGTGGCCGGCATCGGATGACGAGCTCCCGGACGGCTGCGGCCGCGCCACCGTGGCGGCCTCCGTAGCCGGTGCCGCACTTGCTGCAGGAGGTGGCGGTGGGGATACGAGCTCCGGAAGCTTCGGCGAGGCCGCCGGCGCCGGCATAGCCACTGCCGCAGCCAGCATCGGCGAGGCCACTGGCGCAGGCATGGGCACTGCCGCAGCCTGCGGCGGTGCTGGGCTTAGGGCTGGCACGGCCTGGCACTTGGGATCGTTCGGTGAAGCCGCATCGACGGACTGTGCCGTTACCGGACTCACGGCCAGGGGCAAGTGGCTTTGCGGAGCGCCTGTCCCATCGCCGGACGGTAGAAGCTCCGCGTGCATGGCTCGAGGCAATTGGCTCGGGAGGATATCCATCACATTGTCTGCCGGCGGTTGCTTCTGTATCGCGGGTGACGCCGCCGTGGGGACCCATCCGGTCGTCGCCGTAGCAAATGACGGCACGGCCACCGGCGGCTGGGGAACCCACAG
>Ga0073928_10007430_pt1 | contig 14217 bp, 11 predicted proteins | sample PaiPotPPA55metaG_FD_76969 | JGI IMG/M metagenome (GOLD analysis project Ga0073928, IMG submission 76969) | Iron sulfur acid spring bacterial and archeal communities from Banff, Canada, to study Microbial Dark Matter (Phase II) - Paint Pots PPA... ... | reverse complement strand
GGGTGGTGTTCGGGGGCCTTATCGGGCTCATCGCCGGGGCCTGCGGTGGCTGGTTGGACGCAGTCCTGATGCGCGTGACCGACGCCTTCCTCTCGCTGCCGGGGCCGATCCTCGCGCTGGCGGTGGTGGCCGCGATCGGGCGGTCGTACCCGCACACGCTGATCGGCGTCGCGATCGTCTGGTGGCCGCTCTACACGCGCATCGTGCGGGCCGAGGTGCGCAGGCTGCGGGCGTCGCCGCATATGGAAGCCGCCAGGGTGGGCGGCGCGGGTTGGTGGCGGTTGATGTATCGCCACCTGTTGCCCGGGGCGGTGCCTGTCACGATCGTGACCGCCAGCCTGGACATCGCGGCGCTCGTCCTGATGGTGGCAGGCCTGTCGTTCCTCGGCCTCGGGGCACCGCAGCCCGCGCCCGAACTCGGCTCGATGAGCGCCCAGGGCGTCACCTACATCTTCAGCTCCTGGTGGATCCCGATCATGCCTGCGGTCGCCGTGGCACTCATCGCGGTCGTCGCCAACTTCGCCGGTGACGCGATCCGTGACCGGATCCGCGACCGCTGATGCTCACCGTCCTGCCCCGGCGCCTGCTCGGCGCGATCCCCGTCCTGCTCGTGCTCGTTCTCGGGGTGTTCACGCTGCAGAAGGTGGCGCCCGTCGACCCCGTCGCGGCGCTGGTCGGCGCGAAGGCCTCGCCCGAGGTGTATGAGGCCGCGCGGCACCAGCTCGGACTCGACCAACCGTTGCCGATGCAGTTCTGGCACTACCTGACGCACGCGGTGAAGGGCGATCTCGGCCAGTCGAGCGTCACCCGCACCCCTGTCCTCGCCGACCTCGCACAGTTCCTGCCGGTCACGTTGGAACTGCTTGTCATGGCGCTGATCTTCACGGTGATCATCGGCTTCTTCATGGGGCTGGCCACCGCGCAGGGCTGGCGCGGGTCGGGAGTGCTGCGCGTGCTGATGGTGTCCGGTGCGTCGGTGCCGGTGTTTCTGGCCTGCCTGCTCGCGATGTTGGTGTTCTACCGCTGGCTCAACATCCTGCCGGTGACCGACCAAACGTCTTACGTGGATGCTCCGATGGGCCCGACGCACTTCCTGCTGATCGACAGCTTGCTGGCGGGGCGGCCCGAAGTGTTCTTCGACGACCTGTATCACCTTGTGTTGCCTGCGTTTTGCCTGGCGCTGACACCGGCAGCGGCCGTGGGGCGGGTATTGCGCAGCAGCCTGGAGACAACACTGCGCGCCGACCACACCCGAACAGCACGCGCAAAAGGCCTGGGTGAGAAGCGGATTCTGATCATGCACGCGCTGCGCAACTCCGTCGGCCCGGTGTTCGCGCTGATCGGGCTGCAGCTCGCGGTGATGGTCGGCAACTGCATTCTCGTCGAGTTGATCTTCGCCCGCCCTGGCATCGGGCTGTACATCTCCCGGGCGATCGACAAGGCCGACTTCAACGCGATTGCCGGGGTGACGCTCGCTGTCGGCCTGCTCTACGTGCTGACCAACATCGCCGTCGACGTCATGCAGTCGATCGCCGACCCGAGAGTCGCACTCTGAAGCACCGCTGGCTGCCGGTGCTGCTCGTCAGCTCGTGGTTCTGGCATCTGACGCGATGGAATGGCCTCTTCCTCGGCACATATCTGGTCACCCATCTCGGCGGCCCGCCGATCGCCAACCAGTTCGTCGGCGTCGCAATGTTCGCGCCGATGCTACTGGGCAGCTACGTCTCCTCGCGCAAGGACTTCGCGCCGCGGAAGCTGGTCTTGGTCACCGAGCTTGTGTCGCTACCGATTTCGATTCTGATGGCTGTGCTCGTCGGCTGGGGTGCCATCCAGATGTGGATGGTCTACCCGTTTGAACTCGCGTACGGGTTCGGCGGAATGGTCAACATGACCGCGCAGCGCGAGCTGCTCTTCCGGATCGCCGGGCCCCTGCACTCGATCCGGGTGCTCAACACCGAACTCACCGGGATGGCGAGCGCAATGATGTTGGGCCCGTTGGTCGGCGGACTGACTATCGCCGCGTTCGGTCTCGGCGTCGCGTTCGCCGTTCCGGCGGTGGTGCTCGCCCTCTCGGCGCCACTGCTGTGGATTTCGACGCGCGGGCTGCCGGCAGAACCACCAAGGGCCGCGCCGGGCGGCCGGGGGATGGCTGACTGGCGGCTGCTGCGCCGCTCGCGGACGCTGGCCGTGATCTTGGTGGTGACCGTGATCTGCAATCTCTGCTATTTCGCGTTCCTGCCGCTTGTGCCCGTCATTGCCAAACACCTCAACGCCGGCGCTGTGATGGCGGGCGTGATCGGGGCGACGGCAGGCATCGCGCAGCTTGCGATCACCGCGGTGCTGGTCGTCCGGCCGGTGCGGCGCCCACTGAGGGCGTACACGTTCGGGGTGGCGCTGTGCCTGTGCTGCCTGGCGGTACTCGCCTACACCCCGGTGCTGACCGCCGCGCTGCTGACCTTGGGCGTGGCGGGGATCGGCCAGGCGCTCTTCGGCTCCACCCAGGCGATGCTGCCGGTGGCTGCCGTCGCCCCACACGAGCGTGCAGCCGCGCTGGGACTGCTCAGCACCACGATCGGCGTGGCGCTGCCCACGGGCATGGTGGTCCTTGGTGTGACGTCGAGCCTGCTCGGCGCGCAGCCCGCGATGCTGATGTCGGCGCTGGTCGGGCTCGCGGCACTGGCCGCAACGGTGCTCGGCAGCTCAGGCCGAGCGATAAGCGTTGGCGGAGAACGCGACTCGGTCGCCGCGCAGCCGGAGCTGAGCGAGCGCCCGCGGCTGCCCGTTCTCGTCCTCGATGACGTCCTCGAGCCAGACCAGGGGCGCACCGACGTCGACGCCGACGAGTTCGGCCGTCTGCTCATCGGCGGCGACCGCGCCGATGGTGGTTTGGCTGCCGCCGATGCGAATCCCGAGTTGCCGCTCGAGGATCAGGATGACGTCGGGTTCGTCGATGTCGAAGTCCGGCGACTGCTCCTCGCCGAGGGCGATGTAGCTCACCGAGAGCCCAAGCGGGAGACCGTTCTCCAGCACAAGGCTCTCGATCATCAGCACGGTCCAGCCGACCGGCAGCCGTAGCCGGTCGCGCACCATCGGCGGGCAGCCGAGCCCTCGCCGCTCCAGGGTGCGGGCCTCGACGGTGCTGGACGGCTCGGTAGCCAATTGAGCAACGGTGCTGAGCTTGTCGATGCGAAGCAACAGCGAACCGGTAGCCCGCGTTCCGTTCTTGGGCTCGCGGGTCACCAGTCCCTCACGGGCGAGCTGCTGCAGAACGGCCCGGACGGTGTTTCGGCTCGCCGACAGCGCGTCGGTGAGCTCGCGTTCGACCAGAATCATGTCGCGGCCAGTGCTGACGAGGGTCGATCGCAGCAGATCGTAGGTGCGCCGCGCCGAGTTGTTCAGCCGGTCCGGGCTCTGTCGCTGGCGTTGGTAGAGCACCTCCGGGCGGGGCTGGCCTGCGGGGTGCAGCCGTGCGTGGCATGCTCCGTACCGCGCTGGTTCAGGTGTTGACACGTGTCCATTGGAGCAGTCGATTGTTAACAGACCCCGGCGTCATTGATTCGCCCGAGTTACGTTGGCGCCATCCGCTGCCCAACGACGCGCGCCAACTGTGCGCTACCTAACAGAACGATCGCAATGATGGCGAACAGCGCAGCGATCCCGATCTGGGCTTCCAGCACTGCGCAGCCGACCGACCCGGCCAGCAGGCCGATCCCGGCCGAGATGCGAAACTTCGCCAGACCCGCTGAGGACTCACCGACCTGAGCCACCACCATCACCGGCAGGCTGGCGGTCGCACCGGCCAGGCAGACGCCGAACAGGGCGGACGCCACCAGATAGGTTGTCGCGCTGGGAATCAGGGCGAGCAGCGTCGCACACCCCATCCCCAGGGCGAACGATGCAATGAGCACCGCAACGACCCCGGTGCGGCTGATGAACCGGTAGGCCACCGAAAGGACGACGATTTCCACCCCGGACATCAGCGCGATGGCCACGGTGATCGTGCTCGTCGAGTACTCGCGTGCGGCGCCGGCCAGCGGGAGCGCGGTGAACAACACGCCGCCACGCAGAAAGTCCCCGCTCATCGCCAGCACGAGCGCGGCGCCGCTGCCGGGTGCCCTGTCGAAATGCGGCAGGCCGATCCGCGGCGGCGGCATTCCCGCCGGCGCTGCCAGGCTGGGCAGTGCGGCGGCCAGCGCAGCGGCGACAACCACTGCGAGCGCGCCGGTGACGATGAACGCGACCTGGTAGCCGGCCCGTCCGTCGATGATGCCCGCGACAAGTAGGCCGCCGGGCGAGCCGACGGCGCCGCCGAAAAGGAACGCTGCGTTGAACCGGCCAAGGGATCGGGCGACATCGGCACTTGTGGTCGCATTGACGCGCACCGCGGCCTGAAGCCCTGCGCCGAGCACCATCCCGCCGCCGAAGCCCTGCAGCACCCGCGATGCCATCAGCAGCACGCCGCCGCGAGCCACGCCCATGCCGATGCACGCCACCCCGAACAGGCACAGTCCGGCGGCCAGTGCGACGCGGGCGTCCAGTCTGGGAACAAATCTGGTGCCGAATACGTCGACGGCGATCATGCCGGCCGCCGCGCTCAGCATGAAGACACCGATGTAGATGTTGCTATGCCAGAACTCGCGCACGAACAGAACTTCCAGCGGAGCTGTCAGGCTCATCGTCACGCCGCTGGCCGCCATCAACGGCAGGAACCAGCGCGACTGGGCGGGCATCAACTGGGCATCGACGCGAGGGTGTGTGGGGTGGGTCCGATCGGCAGCTGCACTGTCTCGGCGACCTCGAGACCATAGGCTTCAAGCCCGATCCGCTTGACAGGATGGTTCGTCAGCAGCCGCATCCGGCGTACCCCGAGATCGGCGAGGATCTGGGCGCCGATGCCGTAGTCGCGCGCGTCTGCGCCGGCATCCTCGGGGTGATACGCGTGCCGGCCCTCGTGTCCCCGAAGGTAGACCACGACGCCGCGACCCTCGGCGGCGATCATCTGCATGGCCCGCTCCAGTTCGGGGCCGCAGTTGCAGTCAGCGGATTCAAAGACGTTGCCCGTCAGGCACTCCGAATGCACCCGCACCAGCGTCGCCGATAGACCATGTCCGGCAGGGTCGCCCATCACCAGGGCGATGTGCTCACGCCCGTCGAGCAGGGAGCGGAAGCCGTGCGCCTGGAACTCGCCGTGTTCGGTTGGCAGCCGGCTGCGGGCCTTGAACTCCACCAGGCGCTCGGTGCGATGTCGGTAGGAGATCAACTCCGACATCGTCACGATGGGCAGCCCGTGCTTGGCGGCGAAGGCGCGCAACCGCGCCCCGCGGGCGACCGCGCCGTCGTCGTCGACGACTTCGCCCATCACCGCGACCGGCGGCAGCCCCGCCATCAGCGCCAGGTCGACGGCCGCCTCGGTGTGCCCGGCGCGGCGCAGCACGCCCCCGGCCACCGCCCGCAACGGGAACACGTGCCCTGGCCTGCTCAGGTCCCCCGGCGTGGTGTCGGGGTGCGCGAGCAGAGAGATCGTCCGCGCCCGGTCGGCCGCCGAGATTCCGGTGCTGATTCCCGTGCGGGCATTCACCGACACCGCGTAGCCGGTGCCACGGGGATCCTCGTTCACCGCGACCATCGGCGGCAGCGCCAGCCGATCGAGGTCGGGTGCGGGCATCGGCACGCACAGGATGCCGCTGGTGTGCCGCACCATGAACGCCACCCGCTCCGGCGTTGCGTACGACGCGGCGAGCATGAGATCGCCATCGTCGTGCGGGTTTTCGGCGTCGACGACGATCACCATCCGGCCGCAGCGCAACGCGGCGACCGCCGTGCCAACCGGGTCGCCGAAGCGGCCTGTGCGCCGGCGGAAACCGATCACCGGCATGTTCAGAACTCGCGCAGGGTGTCTCGCAGGTGTGTGTGCGTGTATTCCGTGCGGGCCAGTCCCTTGCGCTGCAGTGCGGGAATGAGGCCCTCGCAGATCTCGGTGATGTAATGCGTGCTGACCTTCTTCTTGCTGATCAGGAAGCCGTCGCCGCCGACCTGTGCCATGGTCTCGCCCATCTTGTCCGCGACCTGATCGGGGGTACCGACCAGTTCGATTGAATCGGATGTCCCGCCCGCGTCGATAACCAACTGGCGCAGCGTCTTTCCGCTGCCCCACTGGGCGAACTTATCGAGCGAACCGCGCTCGCCGTTGGTCTCCAGTGCCGGCAACGGCTCATCGAGGTCGAACTGCGAGAAGTCGATGTCAGTGACCGACGAGATGCTGGCCAGCGACTGTTCATAGAACTGGTCGCTGTCCATGAAATGCCGTTTGCGCGCCAACGCCTCCGCCTCGGTGGAGCCCAGTGTGGGACTCACCACGAACAGCACCTTGATGTCGTCGGGGTTGCGGCCCTGAGCCGCCGCCCTGGCACGGACGTCGTCGCGGTAGGACTTCATGCCCTCGACTCCGTTGGCGACGGCGATGATGGAGTCGGCGTACTTCGCCGCGAATTGGCGGCCCTTGGGTGAACCCCCGGCCTGGACGAAGCTCGGGCGGCCCTGCGGCGAGCGCACCGTATTGAGCGGTCCGCGAGACTTGAAGTACTTGCCCGCGAAGTGGATTGCGTGAACCTTCTTGAAATCGGCGTAGGTGTTGGTGTCGCGGTCGCGGATCACCGCGTCGGGCTCCCAGGACTCCCAGAGCTGGCACACCAGGTCGAGGTATTCGTCGGCGATGTCATAACGCAGGTCGTGCTCGGTGAGCTTGTCCATGCCGAAGTTCTGCGCCGACCCGTCCTCACCGGAGGTGACGATGTTCCAGCCGAAGCGGCCCTCGGCGATGCTGTCGAGGGTGGAGCAGAGCCGGGCCAGCAGGAATGGTGGATAGAACGTCGTCGACATCGTGGCGACGATGCCCATCCTGGAGGTCGCCGCGGCCATCACCGCGGCCAGCGGCGCCGGGTCGTGCTTGGGCGCCATTGTGGCGTACTTCAGATAGACCTCCGAGGTGCCGCCGTATGCCTCCGACACCATCAGCGTGTCCTCGATCATGATGTAGTCGAAGCACGCACTCTCCATCGCCTTGGCCATCTCGACGTGAAACTTGCCGTTCCAGGGCATACCGTCGTTGCCGAACGGCGTGTTCCACTCGTTGGCGGTGAAGTTCATGAACCAGCCGAGATGGAAACGCTTGTCAGCCATCAGAACTCACGCAGATGCTCGCGGAGCATGGTCTTGGTGTACTCCGACCGGACCAGACCGCGCCTCTGCAACTCGGGCACCAGACCATCGGTGATCTCGGTGACGTAGCGGCGGTTCAGCCGCATCACCGGACTGGTGATCAGGAAGCCGTCGCCACCGACCTCGTCCATCACCGCCCCCATCTCATCGGCCACCTCGGCGGGGGTGCCGACGAACGGGACGTTCCCGGAAAGACCACTGCCGGTGACGATCTCGCGCAGCGTCTTGCCCTTGCCCCTTGCCATGAAGCTCTCCAGGGCGCCGCGCTCGCCGTTCGTCGACACGTCCTCCGGCATCGGCTCGTCCAGATCGAACTGGGCGAAGTCGATCTCGGTGATCGAGGAGATCTCGGCCAGCATGTATTCGATGTAGAGCGGGTCGGTGAACCACCGCTCCTGTTTGGCCAACGCCTCCTCGTGGGTATCGGCCACGATCGGGGTGACGAGGTAGAGCAGCTTGCAGTGCGCGGGATCGCGACCGTTGGCCTTCATCCTGGCGTGGATGTCGTCGCGGTAGGCCTTCATCGCCTCTACGCCGTTGGCGGGCGCGACGATCGTGTCGGCGTGCTGAGCGGCCAGCTCGCGTCCTGGCGGCGACGCGCCTGCCTGCGCGATCGTCGGGCGGTACTGCGGTGATGGCGCGGTGTTCAGCGGACCGCGGGACTTGAAGTACTTGCCCTCGAAGTCGATCGTGTGGACCTTCTTGTAGTTGGCGTACGTCCCGGTCATGTAGTCGCGCTCGATGGCGTCGGGCTCCCACGACTCCCAGAGCTTGCTCACCAATTCCAGGTATTCGCTGGCCCGCACATAGCGCTCATCGTGTTCGTAGAGCTTGTCGAGTCCGAAGTTCTGCGCGGAGCGGTCCTCGCCGGAGGTGACGACGTTCCAGCCGAATCGTCCGCGGGCGATGTGGTCGATGGTGCTGCACAGCCGGGCCAGCAGGAACGGCGGGTAGAAGCTGGTCGACATCGTGGGGACGACGCCGAGCCGGGTGGTGGCGTTGGCCATCAGCACGGCGAGTGGAACCGGGTCGTGTTTGGGGTTCACGCCGTGCTTGAGGTCGTGCTCCATCGTGCCGCCGTAGGCGGTCGACACCATGAGCTTGTCCTCGATCAGGACGTAGTCGAACTTGGCGCGCTCCAGATCCTTGGCCATTTCGACGTAGAAGTCACCGGTGAAGTCACGTCCGCCGTCGCCCCAGTTCCCGTTCCATTCGTCAGCGACGAAGTTCAGGAACCATCCCAGATGGAACATGTCGGTCATTAGGCGTCTCCTCTCGCTTCCTCTCGCCGTCAAGAGAAGTCGCGACAAGTTACTCCAATGTGTCGACGCGGTTCCACCGAGATTGCGCTAGGGATTGCCTCGGGTAAGCGGGTCTCATTCCACCTGGTAGCGCGGGAACACGCCGACCGGTGCGGGCAGTGTGGTTCCGGGCGCCAGCCGGGTGCTGATCGCCGCGAACGTCCGGTCATCGGCCTGGCCGAGCAGGTCGAGGAGCTTGCCCGACGCCTCAGGCATCACCGGCTGGCTCAGTAGCGCCGCGATCCGGACCGTCTCCAGCGTCGTATACAGCACAGTGCGGAACCGCTGCTCGTCGGTTTTGCGCAGCACCCACGGCTCCTGCGCGGAGAAGTACTTGTTGGCCGCCCCCAGCACCGACCAGATCGCCTCGAGCGCGAGATGCATTGCGGTGGCGTCGTAGTGGCCGCGGACCCGTACCAGCAGACCGTCGGCGGCTTCCAGCAGCGCCTTGTCGTCGGCGGTGAGTTCCGCCGGCTCCGGGACGATTCCGTCGAGGTTCTTGGCGACCATCGACAGCGAGCGCTGTGCCAGGTTACCCAGCTCGTTGGCCAGATCCGCGTTGATGCGCCCGATGATGGCGTCTTCGCTATAGCTGCCGTCCTGCCCGAACGGCACCTCGCGCAGCAGGAAATACCGCACCTGGTCCACCCCGAACGCATCGATCAATGCGTTCGGGTCGATCACGTTGCCGACCGACTTGCTCATCTTCTCCCCGCGGTTGTACACGAAGCCGTGCGCAAAGACCTTGCGCGGCAACTCGATTCCGGCCGACATCAGAAATGCCGGCCAGTACACGGTGTGGAAGCGGATGATGTCCTTGCCGATCATGTGCAGGTCGGCCGGCCAGAATCGGTTGAAAAGCTCCGACGACGTGTCGGGGAACCCGACGCCGGTGAGGTAGTTGGTCAGCGCGTCCACCCAGACGTACATGACATGGTCGGGGTGATCGGGTACCGGTACGCCCCAGTCGAACGTCGTGCGGGAGATCGACAGGTCGCGCAGCCCGCCGGAGACGAAACTGACCACCTCGTTGCGGCGCACGTCGGGCTCGATGAACTCCGGGTGCACTTCGTAGTGCGCCAGCAGCTTGTCGGCGTAGGCCGACAGCCGGAAGAAGTAGGTCTGCTCCTCGGTCCACGTCACCGGGGCGCCGGTTTCGGTGGCCACCCGAACGCCGTCCTCGCCCAGGGTCGTTTCGGCCTCGGTGAAGAAACGCTCGTCACGCACCGAATACCAGCCCTGGTAGGCGTCCAGGTAGATGTCGCCGGCCTCGTTCATCCGGCGCCAGATCTCCTTGGACGCTTCGTAGTGGTCGGCGTCCGAGGTGCGAATGAACCGGTCGAAGGAGATGTTGAGCCTCTCCTGCAACCGCTGGAACACGTCCGAATTGCGCCGCGCCAGTTCCGCCGTCGCAATGCCCTCCGCCGCGGCCGTCTCGGCCATCTTGAGCCCGTGCACATCGGTACCGGTGAGGTAGCGCACATCGAACCCGTCGAGTCGCTTGAACCGCGCGATCGCGTCGGTGGCGATGTACTCGTAGGCGTGTCCGACATGCGGGTCGCCGTTGGGATAGGCGATGGCTGTCGTTATGTAGTACGGCTCGCTCATTAGGGGTCAGCTTATTGTGTGGCGGTGAGCCGTTCCCGCCCGGCGCCGCCCGCCCCGCAGCCGCTGAGCCCGTTGATCGATGCGCACACGCACCTGGACGCGTGCGGTGCGCGGGACGCCGATGACGTGAGGGCGATCGTCGACCGCGCCGCGGCGGTCGGTGTGCACGCCGTCGTCACCATCGCCGACGACCTGGACTCCGCACGCTGGGTGACCGATGCCGCCGACTGGGACTCTCGCGTCTACGCCGCCGTTGCGCTGCACCCGACGCGTGCCAACGCGCTTACCGAGGACGCCAAGACCGCCATCGAGCGGCTGGCCGAACACCCGCGCGTCGTCGCGATCGGCGAGACCGGACTCGACATGTACTGGCCGGGAAAGTTGGCCGGTTGCGCCGAACCCGCCGAACAGCGAGAGGCCTTCGCCTGGCACATCGACCTCGCCAAGCGCACCGGCAAGCCGTTGATGATCCACAACCGCGACGCCGACGCCGAGGTCCTCGACGTGCTGCGGGCCGAGGGTGCGCCAGGCACGGTGATCCTCCACTGCTTCTCCTCGGACGCGGCGATGGCCCGCACCTGCGTGGCCAACGGCTGGCTGCTGAGCCTGTCCGGCTCCGTCAGCTTCCGCAACGCCAACGCGCTGCGAGAGGCCGCGTCGCTGATCCCGCCCGGGCAACTGCTCGTCGAGACCGATGCGCCGTTTTTGACCCCGCACCCGTATCGTGGTGCCCCGAACGAGCCGTACTGCCTGCCTTACACGGTGCGGGCGCTTGCCGATGTCGTCGACCGCCCGGCAGAGGATATTGCCAGGGAAAGTACTACGACGGCCGTTCAGGCCTATGGGCTGGCGAGTTGCCGCCCCTAGGCCTATTCGTTACCGTGCTGTGATCAAACACGAAGCGCTCGTTTAGCTCACGTCCGATAGTCGGGGATAGACCACGTTTTGAATACTTTGAATAGGCTCCACGAAGCGCGCTCGCCGATGCTGCGGCTTTGGGTTGGTGCGACGCTGCTCGCGCTCACCGTTGCCGGCGGGCTGGCCGTCGCCGCCCACAAGACGGTCACCCTGACGGTCGACGGGGCGCAGATGACGGTTGCCACGATGAAGTCTCGCGTGATCGACGTGGTCAAGGAGAACGGCTTCGACGTCGGCGAACGTGACGACCTCTACCCGGCGGCCAACGCGGCGGTGCACGAGTCCGATTCGATTGTGCTGCGCCGCAGCCGGCCGCTGCAGATCTCGCTCGACGGTGAGGACAGCCGGCAGGTGTGGACCACGGCGTCGACGGTGCAAGAGGCGCTGGCCCAGCTGCAGCTGACCGACAAGGCTCCGGCCGCGGCCTCGCGTGGTAGTCGCGTCCCGCTGGCCGGCATGTCACTGCCGGTGGTCAGCGCAAAAACCGTGCAACTCGATGACGCCGGGGTAACCCGGCCGCTGCATCTTGCGGCGCCGAATGTCGCCGCCCTGCTGGAGGCCGCTGGCGTGCCGCTGGAGCAGAACGACACCGTGCAGCCCGCCGCGTACTCCCCGGTGGTGGACGGCATGCAGATAGCGGTGACACGGATGCGCATCGAGAAGGAGACCCAGCGCCTCCCGCTGCCTCCGGATAACCAACAGATTCCAGATTTAACGCTGAACATGAGCCGTCAGGTGGTGGTCGACCCCGGCACTCCAGGCACCCAGGACATCACCTTCGCTGTCGCGAAGGTGAACGGAGTGGAGACAGGCAGGTTGCCAGTAGCCAATGTCGTTATTGTCCCGGCCCGCGACGGGGTGCTTCGAGTGGGCGCCAAGCCAGGAACCGAGGTGCCGCCGATCAGCGATGCAGACCAGTGGGACTCCCTTTCCCGGTGCGAAGCCGGAGGTAACTGGGCCGACGACTCGGGTAACGGATTTTACGGCGGCGTCCAATTTGATCAAAACACCTGGGAACGACAAGGCGGTCTGAGGTATGCTCCGAGGGCGGATCTGGCGACACGAGAAGAACAGATCGCGATTGCTGAGGTCACTCGGGCGCGACAGGGTTGGGGCGCGTGGCCCGTGTGTAGCGGGAGGATTGGAGCGCGCTGACTATTCGACTACTCGGGCGGACCGAGATCCGGCATCTGGCGAAAGAGATTGACTTCAGGCCGCGCAAGTCGTTCGGCCAGAACTTCGTCCACGATGCCAACACCGTGCGCCGTATCGTTTCGGCCTCCGGGGTCAATCGTCACGACCACGTCCTTGAGGTCGGTCCAGGTTTGGGTTCCCTGACGCTGGCCCTGCTCGATCGGGGCTCCAGGGTGACTGCCGTTGAGATCGATCCGCTGCTGGCGCGGCAGCTTCCGAAGACCATCGCCGAGCATTCCCACAGCGAGATCAACCGGTTGACCGTGCTCAACCGCGACATCATGACGCTGCGCCGGGCCGAACTGGCCGATGAGCCGACGGCGTTGGTGGCCAACCTGCCCTACAACGTCGCGGTCCCGGCGCTGCTGCACCTGCTCGCCGAGTTCCCGTCGATCCGCACGGTGATGGTGATGGTGCAGGCCGAGGTCGCCGAGCGGCTCGCCGCCGACCCCGGCGGCAAGGACTACGGCGTGCCCAGCGTCAAGGTCCGGTTCTTTGGCAATGTCCGGCGCTACGGGATGGTGTCGCCGACGGTGTTCTGGCCGATCCCGCGGGTGTACTCGGGGCTGGTCCGCATCGACCGCCACGATGCTTCGCCGTGGCCCACCGATTCGCAGTTCCGCCAGCGGGTGTTCGAACTGATCGACATCGCCTTCGCGCAGCGGCGCAAGACGTCGCGCAACGCGTTCGCCGAGTGGGCGGGTTCGGGCAACGAGTCGGCCCGCAGGTTGCTGGCCGCCAGCATCGACCCGTCGCGCCGCGGCGAGACACTGTCGGTCGCGGACTTCATCCGGCTGCTGCAGCGCTCCGGAGAGTGGGAATCCGAGCCCACCGAGCCGCAGCCGCCAACGCAGGAGCCCAAGGCGCCGACCCAGGAGCCTCAGGTCCGCGTCATCTAGCTCAGTGCAACGCCCGGGTAATCAGTGCGACGAACTCCGAGCATGTTTCGTACCTGGCGTTAGGGCTCTTCGCCAAGGCCTTGGCCATGATCGAGTCGAATGCATGTGGGAGCCAATCGATCTTGCGGGACAGCCGCGGTGGCGGGGCGTGCAGCTGCTGGTCCACCAGCCCCATCGACGTGGTCGCGGTGAACGGCGGCGAGCCCGTTATCAATTCGAATGCCGTGCACGCCAACGCGTACTCGTCGGTTGCTGCCGACGGCGCCTGTCCGTGCAGCAGCTCGGGTGCCGAGTACGGCAGCGACGCCTCGATGTGCGCGGGTCTGTGGCCCACGTCCTCGGCCACCGTGTGTGCGACGCCGAAGTCGATCAGAATCGCGCCGCGCACCGAAAAGGACGGCGAAACAAGGATATTGGATGGCTTGACGTCACAATGCACGATGCCGCGCTGATGGGCGTAGTCAAGAGCACCGGCGATCTGGGCCAGCGCGGTCAGCCGGTCGGTCCGGGTCGGCAGCGTGGCCACCGTGCCGCCGTCGACCAGTTCCATCGCCAGCCAACCCGGCCCGCACGCATAAACCTTGACGATGTGCGGGTGGTCGAGCCGGTGGGCAAGGTCGAATTCTCGCTGCAGCCGCGCTAACTGGGCGGGTTCGCGGTGATGCTCGTCGAGAATCTTCAGCGCCACCACGCGATCGGGTTCCGCGGTGTCATGCGTGCGGTACACGATCGCATATCCGCCGTGGCCCAGGGTCCCGTCGACGACGTAGCCGTCGAACCGGTCGCCAGGTGACAACACTCTCTCAGCTTGCCATCTCGCTACTTCGGTACGTGTCTTGCTCGTCGCGGCGCTAGTGTCGTGCCGTGTCCGCCTCCGACGGAAGCACCGCGTCCGAGTGGATCCCCACTGGGTCGGTCACCGTGCGAGTGCCGGGCAAGGTGAACCTGTATCTGTCCGTCGGTGACCGCCGCGAGGACGGCTTCCACGAGCTGACGACGGTCTTTCATGCCGTGTCGCTGCTCGACGAGATCACCGTGCGCAACGCCGACGTGCTGTCGCTGGACATGTCGGGCGAGGG
>Ga0073928_10007429_pt1 | contig 14219 bp, 9 predicted proteins | sample PaiPotPPA55metaG_FD_76969 | JGI IMG/M metagenome (GOLD analysis project Ga0073928, IMG submission 76969) | Iron sulfur acid spring bacterial and archeal communities from Banff, Canada, to study Microbial Dark Matter (Phase II) - Paint Pots PPA... ... | reverse complement strand
TACGCTGCCGCAAACGCGCAATCGCTCGCGGTGGCACGAAACATGATTGACACATTTTCGGAAACCCCACAGGTTTCTGACATCATCGAGACCGCAATTTCCGATGTCCTCGCTAACAAGAAAACTTCGCCGCAGGCGCTGGATTGGGCCGCTGTCGAAATCAACCAGGCACTAGGAAGTAAATGTCCGCTTAAGTATCCTGCCTCCCAACAGAAGTGAAAGGGTGCCTGGAGGCCCCTTGTTATGAAGTCGGGTAGGCTGTATAGTACCTCTCGAACTCGTTTTGGATAAAGTTCATATGAGAACTATACGAAGGATGGCCGACAGCCACGAAATCAAGAATGCGAAAACCGATCTCGGCCAATTCTAAAACGCATGATTTGGTAGCGTAGGCAGCGTACAGCGTACATCGGGTTTCTCGGAACGGAGGGCCGTACCGCCGGGTTAGTTATTACGCGACTTGTCAAAGACGAGGGACGCCACTCATCGATTCGTGCTCGCGCCGCTTGGCCGGCGGATCTCCTATGGAAGCAGCAAATTGTGCAGAGGTTAAGAAAAACGAAGGAGTCTTGCAAAGTATGAAAGCCCTCGTGAAATTCGCGCCCGGCGACGGCAACGTTGACATCCTCGAGGTGGAAGAACCATCTTGCGGTCCGGCCCAGGTGAAGGTTGAAGTCGCATTTTGCGGTTTGTGTGGGACCGACATTCACGTGCTCCGCGATACCTTCCGCAACTACCCTCCCGTGATTCTTGGTCATGAATTTGCAGGTACGGTGGCGGAAGTGGGCAGCAAAGTAACCGGCGTGACCCGCGGTGAAAAGGTGGCCTGCCTGGGAGCGACGACGGTTACCTGTGGCCAATGCATGTACTGCGTTTCGGGAAATTTCATTTTTTGCGCGAAGCGGCGGGGAATGGGGCACGGCGTGAACGGAGGTTTCACCCGCTACGTGGTAATGCGTCCCGATCAACTCTATCGCGTCCCTGCGGACCTGCCCTTGGAAGAGGCGGCGCTGAGCGAGCCATTTGCAGCCACCATTCAGGCGGTAACAGAGTTGACCAGAGTGCGAATTGGGGACATAGCGCTCGTGTCAGGACCGGGACCGATGGGGCTTCTCTGTCTGAAGTTGCTGATAGCGGAAGGAGTAAAGACCATTGTGGCGGGCGCTTCGGGAGATGATGGTCGCCTGAAAGCAGCTCTACGTTTTGGTGCAGCCGCCGCAATCAACGTTGCCGACCAGAGCCTACTCGATGCCCTCCGTGAGCATACCGATAGCCGCGGTGTCGATGTGGCCTTTGAATGCGCGGGGCATGAGAACTCAGTGCGTGGCTGTCTGGAAGCGCTGCGGCCCCTGGGGCAATATGTACAAGTTGGAATTTGCGGCCGCGAGATTCAGTTTCCGATCGATCAAATCTTCTACAAACAGCTCAAGGTTACCGGATCCATTTGCTACACGGCCAAAACCTGGGATCGCATGATGAAAATCTTTGCGCAGGGGCGCGTGCGGTTGAACGATTTGGTTTCGGCAAAACTTCCCATCTCTCAGTGGCGTCAAGCGTTCGAACTGGTCGAAACAAAACAAGCGCTAAAGGTCCTGATGTATCCCGAATAGCGGGCGCTGCATATTTCGCAAGTACCGTGGTAGGGGAGAAGCAAGAAGATGAGCACGAAGCCTACGCTCCAGGAACGCACGCAATATAAGAGCCCTTTGCATCAAATGACCCAAACAACACCGACTTGCCTCTGGAATGACTCCGCAGCTCTGACAGAGCTTTCCTACTCGATTGAACACGGGGCTACGGGCGCAACCTGCAATCCAGTGATCGTTCTCGACGTACTGAAGAAAGAAACTCATCTTTGGAATAACCGTATTCTGGCTCTCGCCAAAGAAATGCCAACAGCTACGGAAGATCAAATTGCCTGGCGAGTGGTTGAGGAAATTTCCGCGACTAGAGCGAAACTGCTCAAGCCGATTTTCGATCAGCAAGCGGGTAAGAATGGACGGCTCTCGATCCAAACCGATCCTCGTACCTATCGCAATTCCGACGCCGCGCTGCAACAGGCTGTGCACTTCAACGAATTGGCGCCGAACATGATTGTGAAGGTAGCAGCTACGCAAGCTGGTATCGCCGCCATCGAAGAAGCCAGCTATAGAGGAATCAGTATCAACGCCACCGTTTGTTTCACTCTGCCGCAATGCATTGCCGTGGCCGAGGCTGTCGAGCGCGGACTCCAGAGGCGGGAAAAAGAAAGTAAAGACATCTCCACCATGGGCCCGGTCTGCACGATTATGGTGGGGAGACTCGATGACTGGTTGAAAGTCGTGGCCGAGAAACAAAATATCACCATGGATCCGGGGTACCTGGAATGGCCCGGCATCGCCGTATTCAAGAAGACCTACAAGATTTTTTGCGAGCGGGGATACCGCATTCGGCTGCTTTCGGCAGCTTTCCGGAACCACATGCACTGGAGCGAACTCATCGGAGGAAACGTCGTGATTTCGCCGCCCTATAAATGGCAAGTGCGGTTCAATGCCAGCGATGTGCAAGTGGTACCAAGAATCGACAAGCCAGTGGAACCGGCTGTGGTCGAAGAACTATTGCGGAAGTTCCCCGATTTCCAGCGCGCTTATAGCGAAAACGGATTGTCCGCGCAGGAGTTCGACACATTTGGACCGACCGTGCGTACTCTCCGTCAATTTATCGAAGCCTGCCACGACATGGCCGGCCAAGTCCGAGATCTGATGCTGCCGAATCCCGATAAGTAGCCGGCCTGATTTTAGCGGCAGGCAAAATCCTCATTCTGTCGGGGTGCCACGAGGCCCTTCGGCTTGCACCTAAGTCCCTGCAGGTTGCCCGAGAAGGAAGGAATCCGTGGGGCTATTTTGCTTTGCGGAGCTGAACGTGTGAGTTTTTGCCGATGAATTCGTGTTCGATGTAATGGGCCGGAGCCGTGGACTTGCCTCGCAAAGCCATCAGGGCAAAGCTAACCAACTCCGGACCGTAGAGCTCGGGATGAAATGACACAGTTCCGATGCAGGGGCTGTCGGGATCGGCAACCATATCGAGCATCTCTGGGCTCCCGCCATGACCGACAATAGCGATTTCGTTACGCCCATGGGCCTCCTCTGCGGCTTGGGCCGCCCCGATCGCGCTCTCGTCGTTGATCCCGGCGACGAGGATTTTTTTCGCTGATCGTTTCCGAAGAAAGTTTTGGACAGCAACCCGTGAGGTCGCTTTATCGCCGCCACTATCGAGGTGCTGCACTACCCTTGGGGGAAAAGCCCCCAGCAGGCTTTCGATACCTCGCCACACGCCGATCAGGCGGCTTTGTACCGTTCTCCCAGCGGGAGGAGATTCCAGCAGCAAAAGTGCATCGATTTTTCCGCGCCAGCGTTTTGCTGCGTAATCGGCCAGGGCCACGCCGGCGGAAAAGCCCGCACGGTAATTGTCCACGCCTAAATAGAGCGAACCATGGTGCGGATTTACGAGGGAAATGACCGGAATTCGCGCACGAGCGAAGATGTCGGCAATAACCGGCGCCACTTGCTCGAATAACTGAAACTCAATTGCGATGTCAACTCGGCGTTGGGCCATTTCTTCGGCATTGTGGATTGCCTTCTCGGCGTTCCGATCGTTGTCCCAAACAACCAAATCAACCCCGGAAGCAGCTGCGACTTTTTCTAAGCTTCTTTGAATTTCCACGGCGAGCGAAATCTGCGTTGAGAGGTTCGCAAATCCAAACTTCAACCTCCTTCGCATCTGATTCAAGCGGTACAAATGGCCGGTTTGATTCAAATAGTCCCGAGCGACTAGGGTGTGAAGAATTCGGTACGCGGTGGTATGGGGGAGCCTGGTCCTTTCAATGATTTCCTTCAAACTCAGGGACTCTCCTTCGTTCCGGAAGCAATCCAACAAGTCGATCGTTTTGGCCACAATGGGAACCAGATATTTATCGGATGTCCGATTGCTTGCAGGAGTCTTATTACCATGCTTTGATTTCATTCCCAGATGCTCCCCTTGAAATTGAGCCTGTTTTCCTGCCCGGCGGGAGTGAGACCGCACCGCTCCCGCAGGTTATCATTTCTTCCAAAGTAGGGGTTAGCTAACCAAAGAGGATCTCCCGACGAGAATGCCAGCAATATTCCCTCAATTCTTAATCGTTACCCAGGCCTTCTGCTTCGAACTTTCGACCACCGCCTCGAGAATACGCATCTGGCGAATTCCGTCTTCGAATGTGGGGTACTCCACTGGCGCGGACCGATCAACGACGGTTCGATAGAAGCGCCGAAACACCTGTTTAAAAGTGTCATCGTACCCTTCACTATGACCACCCGGCAGGTCTGCATAGCTCTGAGCTTTCGCTCGCAGGAGAGTGGGATCCTTGATTATGATTTCGTTCGGAGCATTGCGATGTCCGACCCAAAGTTCGTCCGGTTGTTCCGCGTTCCAGGCCGCAGAAGCGTGTGAGCCATATAGTTCAACGAACAACCGGTTTTTGCGTCCGGCCGCCACTTGACTGACCGTCAGAGCGCCGCGTGTGGTCTCGCCCATGCGAAACGATATCACGCCAAAATCCTCCGTCGTAATCGGCACCTCGTCGTACTCCGCAGGTCGCAGAGTCTTTCCGGCGAACGTTTGGGTGGAGTCCTTCGGCCTTCTGCGCGTTTTGTGGAATGTTTGCAGGTCGGCGCTGAGTGAAGTGATCCGGAGGCCGGTCACGTGCTCCACGAGGTCGCACCAGTGTGTTCCAATGTCGGCAAATGCGCGGGAAGAACCTGACTCGATACGCCAATTCCAATCCGTGTCGAACAGCAGCCAATCCTGGGAATAGGTGCCCTGCACCACGTAGATGTCGCCAAAATCTCCGGCTTCGCACATGCGACGCATGTTTTGGACTTGCGGATAGGACCGAACGTTGTAAAGCGTGCAATTCGCGAGGTTCCTTTCCGTTGCCAGCACCCCCATGGCTACAGCTTCTGCAACGGACGTGGCTAGGGGCTTCTCGCACACCACATGCTTCTGCGCCTCCAGGGCAGCTTTGCCCATGGGGAAATGCAACGAATTGGGAGAGCAGATGTGAACCGCGCTGATCCTGGTGTCTGACAACAGCTCCCGATAATCGTTCGTGGAAAGTTCAATCTCATGCGCAGCGGCGAACTCCCGCGCACTTTCGGCTGTCCTGCCGGCGACAGCGACGACTTCTACATTGCCGAGGCGGCGCAAGGCCTCCACATGAACTCGGCCCATAAATCCCGTTCCCAAGATTGCAACTTTTATTTTTCTCATATGCTGCTTCACAGGCCAGAGAGACTACAACGAGCACCCCAAGATACCGCCCGAAAGTCACTACCGACAAAATGCCGCGCAAAACCGGCACTCCATTCTTCAACCTTCGATACCCTTCATCAAAAACATCCTTGACGGAAATGGGTGACTGAGTATAGTTGGTCCCGGTTGCATTGTCTTGAAAATAGTTCGCCTGTGAACTATGGCGCCGTGTGTTGAACCTGTCCTGGGATGGGGTGTCCCTGACGCGCAGGCGTTGGCCGCCGCACGCCGTTCCCGGTTGCCGAGTGGTTTGCTCATGAGAGGCAGACAATGAACAAGGTTCTGATTTTCTATTTCTTCACTCTTCTTCTGGGTGTGGTGCTGGCCGTGCATCTCGCGATGAACAGCGAAGTGGGCAAAAGCATCGGCAATCCCCGCGTCGCGAACGCCGTTTTTTGGTGTATTGGCGCGCTCGCTGCGGTGATGATCGGTTTGACAGGTTGGCGGCCCGGGGTCTTAGGCGGCCTCCGCTCGATCAATCCGTTATTGCTCACCGCCGGCGTCCTCGGTGCCTGCCTGGTCTTCGCAATTATCTGGTTGATTCCCCAAGTAGGAGCCCGAGGGGTGTTTATTAATTTGCTCGCCGGACAGGTCTTCGGCGCGATGCTCTTGTCGCATTTTGGATGGCTGGGTTCCCCCGTTCAGCGCGTCTCCGCCCTCCACGTCATCGGGGCCATCCTCATGTTGGGCGGTGTGATTTTGGCGACCTACACTCGCTAAGCGAGTCGAGCCGGAGTTACGCCGCGATGATCCCGAGGAGGGTGACTCTGTGAAAAAAGTAAAACTTGGAACTTCCAATCTGGAGGTAAGCGCCCTTGCGCTAGGCACGGACTCGATCGGCAGCAAGATTGATCGCAGGGAGTCTTTTGCGCTCCTAGATTTTTACCGAGGGAAGGGCGGCACGTTTCTAGATACAGCAAATTTTTATGCCAGCTGGCTGCCAGGCTTCCAAGGCGGCGAGAGTGAAACCACGATCGGCGCCTGGATGAGGGAACGCCGCAATCGCAATGAGATGGTGATTTCTTCCAAATTAGCCTTCGACTATCCGGGAAGCAACGGCGGTCTTAGCGCGAGCGAAATCGAACGCGAGTGCGAAAAGAGTCTCAGCAGGCTTCAGACGGATCGAATCGATCTTTACTACGCCCACCGAGACGACCGCGCGACTCCACTGGCGGAAACCATGCAGGCTTTTGATCGATTAATTCGCGCGGGTAAAGTGCGCGCCATAGGCGCGAGCAATCTCCCGGTTTGGCGCATCGCCCAAGCGAGTGCAATTGCTCAAGCAAACGGCTGGAGCCAGTATTCTGTTGTTCAACAGCGATATACCTACCTGCGGCCGCGTCACGGCGCTGATTTTGGTCCCCAGACATTCTTGAACGAAGACATGAAGGATTACGCTCAGCACGAAGGGATAGGCTTACTAGGCTATGCAGTTCTTCTCCAGGGAGCCTACACGCGCAGCGACCGCGAACTCCCGGCCCAGTTTGCTGGACCTGACTCGGATGATCGTCTCAGGGTATTGCGGGCCGTTGCGACAGAACTCAGGTGCAGCCCCAGCCAGGTGATCATAGCCTGGATGCGTCAAAGCAAACCGTCCGTGCTTCCCATCATCGCAGGGAGCCGAGAGGAACAATTGGCCGAGAACATTGCCGCGCTCGAGCTTCCCCTCAGCGCCGAACACACGCTACGCCTCAGCACGGCGGGCAACCCTGCTATCAAGCGAGCCTGGCTGCAGCCTTCCTGAAGCAGCCTCCAAAAACTGAACCGCTCGGAAACCAGTTCCGTATATCTCCGGTCTGCGCCGCTCGACCGCCGAGTCTGGCCCCGTACTCATTGAAAAAAGCAGGGTTCGAAGCGGCGACAAAATCGCTTGACATCAGTCGGGAAGTGAGTATAGTCCGCTACCAATAGGCGGAAAAGAATTAAGTTCAATAGGGGAATTGGGGTGGGTACTTAAAAATCCGAAACTAATTCAGAAACACCTCGCGCCGATCAAATCCGTTTGGCGACAGATCAACTCAAGCGGCGACTTTGTTGGCAAAAAGGGGTTAGCCACGATGCTAAAAAACCTGGTGCGCGCTACGCAGTTCCGGCGGATCTGTCTTCTGTGCGTATTTGGCCTGTTGTGCGCAGTCTCGCTTGCCGGCCAATCCTTTTATGGTTCCATGGTGGGCACCGTTACCGACCCCTCTGGCTCCAGCTTGCCTGGCGCCGCCGTAACGGTGAGCAATCCTGCAAGCGGTTTCCGGAGAACGACTGTCACCGGTGATGATGGTTCCTATGTTTTCGTCAACCTGGTACCGGGATCTTATACCCTAGAGGTCGAGAAGGCCGGCTTCAAGAAAAACGTGCGCACCGGAGTCACACTCGAGGTGCAAGCGACGCTTCGCATCGATATCGCTATGACCGTGGGCGCCGTTGAGCAGACCATCGAAGTAAGCGCCGCGACGCCGTTGATGCAAACCGAGAATGCCTCCTTGGGGCAGGTCATCGGCGCTCAAACCGTTGACGATTTGCCGCTGAATGGTCGCAACGTGCTCAACCTGATATCACTGGTCCCCGGAGTAGTGACACAGGGGGGCGCCTCAGGCAATCTCACCACGCAAAACATCTTCGCGAGCGGGAACTACCAGATCAATGGAGGGACGGCGAACCAAAATGCCATGTACCTGGACGGTTCGCCAATTCAAGTCACCTACGGCAGCCTCACTGCGCTCATACCAACGCAAGACGCGATCGCGGAATTTCGGGTCCAAACCAACGGCAATGACGCCGAGTACGGCCGGTACTCCGGCGGGGTCATTAATCTCACGACCAGGTCAGGTTCCAACCAATATCATGGCACCGCATACGAATTCCTGCGCAACAAGGTATTGAACGCGAATAACTGGTTCAATAATTTGACCGCTACCCCGCGCCCGGCATTCACTCAGAATCAATACGGTGTCAGCTTTGGGGGGCCCATTAAGAAAGACAGGCTCTTCTTCTTCTTCAACTACGAGGGCTTCGCATTACGGCAAGGTCAGACGTTCGTGGAGCCCGTACCGACGCTTGCAGAGTTGGGCGGCGATTTTTCCAACTTCAGAGACGCCAATGGAAACGTAATCCCGATCTATGACCCGCTCACCTCTTCTTCTTCGTGCACCCAATCCAACAACCCCTGCCGTCAGCAGTTCCAGGGAAACATGATTCCCACCAACCGCATCGATCCCGTGGCAAAATATTTCGCCGCCAATGGCAGGATCTTCCCAACTCCCAACTCGACAAGTCTCCCCTTTCCATTTAATTTCGTGACCACCGCAAGCGTCGGAGGCAACAACGACCAGGTTAACTTCCGCAGCGACTGGAACGTAAGCGAAAAACAACGGGTTTTCGCGCGGTTTACTCGTTGGGCGTTCGACGAATTACCGTGGGACCCGTATAAGAACAACACCTATTGGTTTGATCTGGATCCACAGAAATTTGTGACCGACTCCATCGTTTTGGGCGACACCTACACGTTCAATCCGAACACGATCTTCGATATCCGTGTTTCCTATCTGCGTTTCCAGTACTTTCAAGGACCGCCGAACTCGATCACCGGTTTCGACATGACCACTTTCGGTTTTCCGGCGTACATGAACCAGATCCGTGCCCAGTTTCGGACCTTTCCGGCGTTCGCATTCCCTGATTACCCAACCGGCGGCACACAGGTGATCAGCAGTGTAAACAACAATTTCGTGATCAGTCCCAGCCTGACGAAGATTTGGGGGCGGCACACGCTGAAGTTCGGAGCGGAATTGAGGCGCCAAGACGCGAACTATTACCAGATCGCCTCTCAGGCGGGAGACTATTTCTTCGACAATACCTTTACGGCGGCCAATCCCTTCAATCCGGGCAGCACCGGAGGCAGCATCGCTGATTTCCTGCTGGGGGCAGCCAGTCCGGGGGGAGGTTTTACACCCTCCGCTATTTTGACGGAAAATATCACAGCTTCCACCATGCACTATCAGGGGTATTACGTCCAGGATGACATTCGGGTAAATAACAAGCTGACTATCAATGCTGGCCTGCGGTGGGAAATTCCCGGCGTTTGGACCGAACGTCACAATAGACTTTCGAATTTCGATCCCAACATGACCAACATTCTCGCGGCGCCCACGAGCTTGCCTCTGAAGGGTGGTTTTGTTCTCGTTAATACGCCGGGCCATCCGGATAGGGGATTGTATGCCGAGCACTTTCACTTGTTTTCGCCTCGCATCGGTCTCGCCTATCGCATAACTGACTCCACGGTCATTCGAGCCGCCTTTGGTTGGTTCTATGTTCCTTCGGACGCCATTTTCCAGGAGTCGCCCTTCCAGAACGCGGTGAACATTTTCAACAACGCAATGATTACGTCGGAGAATGGCGGCGTCACACCGAGCTCGGTGTTGAGTAATCCGTATCCCGGAGGTCTGGGATTTCCGCCAGGGCGCAGCGCGGACTTCCAAAATACTCTGCTCGGGTTGAATTTCTCCGCGGTGTCGGGTGCAGGTGGTTCGGTTCCCGTGGTCTGGCACCCAGCGTACTACGAAAACTGGAATCTGACGGTGCAACATCAATTTCCATTTGGAATCAATCTCGAAGCTTCTTATGCGGGGTCACACGGCGTGCACCTGCCGATTAACAGCGATAACGGCTTCAACATCAACCAGCTCCCCGACAAATACCTCTCACTCGGAAATCAGCTTTTGCAAGAAGTGCCGAATCCGTTTTTTGGTTTGATCACGTCGGGACCTTTGTCTTCACCTACTGTCCAACAGGGACAACTCCTGCGGCCCTTCCCTACGTACCAAAACGTTGTGGAGTCGGCCGCGTATATTGGGGGCAGCAGCTACAATGCGTTGCAAATGAAATTGCAGAAGAGATTCACCCACGGTGGGACAATTCTGGGGTCCTATACTTTCTCTAAGCTGATCAGCAATACGGAGACAAGCACCGATTGGCTGGAAACCGGTATCTTCGGATCCTTTGGGCAAATTTACCAGGATTTCAATAACATGCGCGCCGAGAGATCGTTGGGCCTCTTCGACACCCGCCAAAGTTTGACCATAAGCTACGTGTACCCCTTGCCCCTCGGTAAAGGGCAGCACTTCCTGAGCGACGTGCAAGGCCTAGCAGACAAATTTGTGTCTGGGTGGGAGTTCGATGGTATTACCACTTTCCAGGAAGGATTCCCGCTCAACCTCATTGCCATCCCGAATCTTACGAACTCCTTTGGTGGGGGCTTGCGGCCAAACGTGACCCCGGGATGCAATAAGAAGGCAGTTTCCAATGCGGGTCCGCACCATATAAATGAATACTTCAACACGTCGTGTTTCTCGGCGCCGCCGGAATTCACATTCGGTAACGAAAGCCGGACCGACGGTGCCATCCGCGCGCCTGGAATCAACAACTGGGATATCGCAGTCGTGAAGAATACTTCGATCACAGAGAGATTCAACCTGCAGTTTCGCACGGAATTCTTCAATGCGTTTAACCGGACGCAGTTCGGACCCCCGGGACAGGTCTTTACTTCCGGTGCGAACTCCACATTTGGCATCATCAGCACGCAGCAAAACAATCCCAGGCTCATCCAATTCGGGCTCCGACTCAATTTCTGATGGATCGGGGATGAATGAAGTAACCGGGGTCGCCGCGATAAGCTATGGACTCACAAAGGAAGCGTTGTTGGTGCAGCTTGTAAGCAAGCAGTACAGTCTGGGAACCACAGAGTTCTGCCACCCGAAGCATTGCGAAGCCTTTCCTTCTGCGGCCAGAAGGGCTCCGCAAGCGTTTGTGCGACGCCAAAGCAATGTTCCTCTTAGGTGCGGCACGCTAGATTGTTGTTGCTGCGGGGAAACGGCGGCGCATGCCGGGACCTCGACGGGAGAGTCATCGTGATGCGATCAACCCGGCGGCAATTCCTTGAAATTTCTTCGGCCCTGGGCGCACTGTTTCCCCTCTGGAGGCTTGCGCCTAAATCATTGGGCCTACCGTCGTCGCGACCGCTCGGAACTCCGCCTCAGGAAGCTACCAACTCCGCTTCTACCCCGGCGTATCAGTTTAGTGGTGGGGACCTGAACGGGTGGCACGTCGAAGGCGCCGGCAAATGGACCGTAGAGGACGCCCAAATCGTGGCGGCGGCCGACCCTGGCGGAAGAAGCGGATGGCTCGTATTGGATCGCGGCCTGGAAGATTTCGCTATGAGGTTTTCTTTTCGTTCGAGTGGCGGCGAGGTCGGCATCATTCTGCGCAACGCTCCTCTGAATTGGTCTCGTTTCTCCCACCCGACCGGCGCCAGTGATCGGACAGCCGGCATTTATGTCGTGTTGTCAGGCACAGGCGCCGGAGCCATATCCCTACTCACCCTCGACGCGCAGGGAAAGGAGATGGAAAGAAAGCCGGTTCCTCCACCTCCCTTGGATGTGGCTGGCGCTGAACACAAAATGGCACAAGGCGCCTGCGCGCCCATTGCTTGCGCGGGAATTAACGATCCAGTCGGAGCTCTGACGGGGTACCCACCGGAACCTCCCGTTCGAATTAGCCCGGGAAAAGACGGATGGCACGACGTCGAGATCGAATTGCGAGGCCCAGCATTGCCATGGGACGGTACGGGCATTGCTGCGGTCGCTGATGAACGGAGCCAATTTGGGAGAGTGGCGCTATGCGTTTCAGGTGGCGCCGATGCGGCTGCGAGTTTCAAAAACATCTCGATATTCGACCTTACCCAAAGAATTGCAGGGCTTGCCGCACACGCCGGCAATTCCCATTTCCGTCAACTGACAGACCTTTTCTATTCCGAGGCCATAACGGCGGGAGATCTAAATCGCGACGGCTACGATGAAGTTATCGCAGGACCGTTCTACTATGTGGGTCCTGATTACAAGATCGCCCGCGAAATTTTTCCGCCGGCAACGGTCAATCCCGGCGGCCCGGGAGAACACGGCAACTACACAAATTGTTTCCTAGCTCATGTCCATGATTTCACAGGCGATGGCTGGCCGGACGTCTTGATTATCATGGGCTTTGGCCCCATGCCGAGTTTCTCCGCACACCTTTTTATTAACCCTCGCGGCGAGCTCCGCCATTGGGACAATTACAACGTTATTCCTTCTGTAGATGCAGAAACGACAAACTTGGTCGACATCGACGGCGATGGACACCCCGAGCTGATCATGGCTCAGGCCGGCCAGATCGGTTACGCAAAGCCAGATTGGTCTAACCCCACCAAGCCGTGGACATTCTATCCCGTGTCCCAGAAGGGGAGTTGGGGTCCTCATGGCTTTGGTGTGGGCGACGTCAATGGTGATGGGCGCCTGGACATCTTGCAGGCGAGCGGCTGGTGGGAGCAGCCGCCCGCGGGAACCAAAGGCGTGTGGAAATTTCATCCCGCTCCGTTTGGCGCCACGGAGGGTGCCTGGTTCCTGCGGGGCGGCGCGGATATTTTTGTGTACGACGTGAATGGTGACGGTATTCCCGACGTCATCACCAGCCTCAACGCACACGGCCCCGGTCTCGCTTGGTTCGAACAGCAGCGAGATTCCCACGGTGACAACTCATGGAAGCGCCACTTGATCATGGGTGATCCTTCTACACCTCTCGTGGACCGCAAGGATTGGGGGGAGACGGACAAATCTGTCGCGTTCACCGAATTGCACGCCCTTGCATTTGCGGACTTAGATGGGGATGGCATGCCATGCATCATTACGGGAAAGCGCTGGTGGTCGCATGGGTATATCTATGACGAAAACGAGATTGATAATCCACCGGTTCTCTACCGGTTCAAGCTGGTTCGAAAAGCGGGTGGCGCGGTCGAATGGGTTCCCAGATTGATTCACAATGCATCGGGCGTCGGCACTCAGATCCTCGCCAAGGACATAAACAAAGACGGCAAGGTCGAGATCCTTACGACCGCACGAAAAGGCACGTTCATCTTCTTTGATAACCGCAGCAAGAGTTAAAAGGGGCAGATAGAATTTCATGTCTACGCAAGGGCCTAGCACTTCGGTCGTCAGCTCTCTGGCAAGCGCAGTGATCGGTGCATCGCTCATCGGGGCCCTCCTTTGGGCTGGCCCGCAGAAAGGCAAACCGTCGCACACCGCCTGGGAAACCTATCTTGGAAGCCCGGACTCCTCTCACTATTCCGCGCTGAAGCAAATCAATCTTTCGAATGTCAACAAGCTCGAGGTTGCCTGGTCGTTTGACCTAGGAAACGATCGCTCCTATGAGTTCAGTCCGATCGTAGTTGGCAAAACCATGTATGTGATGGCCCATCACACTTCGATCGTTGCGCTGGATGCCACGACGGGACGAGAACTGTGGGTCTACCGTTCCAAGAATGCTCCTCCGATCGAGATGCACCGCGGCATCAACTTCTGGCAGAGCAAGGACGGATCCGAGCAGCGACTCTTGATTCCCTTCGCCAGCCGCCTCGAGGCCATCGACGCCCGGACGGGAGGGTTGATCAAGTCATTTGGAGACGATGGCACAGTCGATCTGATGGCGGGCCTCGGCCGAGATCCGAAGACCATTTCTCAGATCCAGTCCGCCACTCCCGGCCAGGTATTTGGCGATCTCCTCATCCTGGGCTCGGCTACGGGCGAGGAGTACGGGTCACCTCCAGGCGACATCCGGGCGTATGACGTGCGAACTGGAAAAATGATTTGGATATTTCACACCATCCCGCATCCTGGTGAGTTTGGCTATGATACGTGGCCGAAGGATACATGGAAGTATGAGGGCGGGACGAACTGCTGGGGCGAGATGAGCCTGGACGAGGGGCGCGGGATCATCTACGTGCCCACCGGTGCTCCTACCTACGACTTCTACGGTGCCGACCGTGTTGGGAACAATCTCTTTGCAGACTCGCTGCTGGCACTGGACGCGCGTAC
>Ga0073928_10007427_pt1 | contig 14224 bp, 16 predicted proteins | sample PaiPotPPA55metaG_FD_76969 | JGI IMG/M metagenome (GOLD analysis project Ga0073928, IMG submission 76969) | Iron sulfur acid spring bacterial and archeal communities from Banff, Canada, to study Microbial Dark Matter (Phase II) - Paint Pots PPA... ... | reverse complement strand
GAAAGTGGTTACGCTGCGGTGGCACACATCACTGCTTGGGGTTATGGATTCCGGGCTCGCAGGCAAATCGGCACGGCCGATTTTCCTGCGCCCCGGAATGACGTCGAGGGGCAACTTGTGACGAGTACCACGACTTCAAGAACCTCAAGGATGTGGTACATTCTCAGGGACGAGGTTGATTGATGCGGCGATGTGATTCGAGCCTCGAAAGCGGTCCGATCCATTGACCACGCCCGGACCAAAAGAGGGATTGCCTCCTGTCCCCCAGGCCGTGCTTCAGTCATTGACGCGCACTGCGATCTTTCTGGTCGTGACATTGAACCCTGGTGTCGCCAGTCGTTCGGTTGTCCGATCATTTTGCGGCGACCTTGCAGCATTGCTGCGCGCCGTAGGTTTCCGCGACCTCGACGGAAATCTTTCCTGCGTGGTCGGCTTCGGATCGGACGCATGGGACAAGCTGTTCGGGGCCCCGCGGCCATCGCAGCTGCATCCGTTCAAAGAAATCATGGCCGGCTCCCGCCACGCAGTTTCCACGCCGGGCGATCTGCTCTTCCACATCCGCGCCAGGCGCATGGATCTCTGCTTCGAGCTGGCGACGCAAATCATGTCGCGTCTGAGGGATGCGGTCTCGACTGTCGACGAGGTGCACGGCTTCAAATATTTCGATGACCGCGATCTCATCGGCTTTGTCGACGGAACGGAGAACCCGACGGGGCAAACGGCAATCGACGCCGTGCTCGTGGACCTGGAGGACGCCGCGTTCGCAGGCGGCAGCTACGTGATCGTGCAAAAGTACCTGCACGATCTGGCCGGCTGGAACGCGCTGTCCACCGAGGCGCAGGAGCGCATCATCGGCCGCACCAAGCTTTCCGACATCGAGCTCGACGACGCCGTCAAGCCGACTTCCGCCCACAATGCCCTGACCACGATCGTGGAGGACGGGAGGGAGATGAAGATCCTGCGCGACAACATGCCGTTCGGCAGCGTCGCACAGGGTGAGCTCGGCACTTATTTCATCGGCTACGCGCGTTCGCCGCGGATAATCGAGCAGATGCTGGTGAACATGTTCGTCGGTCGGCCCGCCGGCAACTACGATCGCTTGCTCGATTTCAGCCGCGCCGTGACCGGCAATTTGTTCTTCGTTCCGTCCGCGACATTCCTGGAGAACGTCGGGGACGAGGAGCTCCCGGCAGCCGTGGCGCTTTCCGACGCAAGCGCGGCTGCGTCGTCGACGCCCCCTGCCTTCACGCGCGACGGCTCGCTTGGCATCGGTTCCCTCAAAGGAGACCCATCTCATGAATAACCTTCACCGCGAGCTCGCCCCGATATCCGATGCGGCGTGGTCGCAAATTGAGGAGGAGACGTCGCGCACCCTTAAGCGTTACCTCGCCGGCCGCCGCGTCGTGGACGTGCAGGGACCAGGCGGCGTTGCGCTCTCTGCCGTCGGCACCGGCCATCTGCGTAACGTCGATGCACCAGGAGAGGATGTCCTTGCGCGACAGCGTGAGGTCAAAGCGCTCGTCGAGCTGCGCGCGCCGTTCGATCTCGATCGCCAGCAGATCGACGACGTGGAGCGCGGCGCCAACGACTCGGACTGGCAGCCCGCGAAGGATGCTGCGCGACGGCTCGCCTATGCAGAAGATCGGGCCATCTTCGAGGGCTACGCTGCCGCCGGCATTGAAGGCATTCGTCAAGGCACCAGCAATCCGGTGACGACCCTGCCGGCCGACGTGCGCGATTACCCCGATGCCATTGCCCAAGCGCTAAGCCAGCTGCGTCTCGTCGGCGTCAACGGTCCCTATTCGGTGTTGCTGAGCGCCGATGCCTATACCGGGCTCAGCGAGACGAGCGACCATGGATATCCGGTGCTGGAGCATATCAAGCGCCTGGTGGACGGCGAGATCATCTGGGCGCCGGCGATCTCGGGCGCATTCGTGCTGAGCACCCGCGGCGGTGACTTCGGCTTTTACATCGGCCAGGACATATCCATCGGCTATTTGAGCCATACCGATGCGGTTGTGCGCCTGTACCTTCAGGAAACATTCACCTTCCTCCTGCTGACGACGGAGGCTGCCGTTGCGTTGGCGCCTCCCGGCAAGGCGCGGCCGCCCAAAAAGGAAGGGTCCTGAAGCTCGGCATCGCGGATACCTGAAATATTAGCGCGACGCGTTGCGTCCGGGGCACGGCCGTCCCGGATTGCGCAATGCAATCCAGGCTACGCATGTTACTCAGGCCGCGCGGGGGCGTACGTCCCTTGCGATCGCCGCTCCGTTCTCGCGCTGCGCCTTGGTCAGATCGTGCATCGCCTGCAGGTTGAGCCAGAACTCGGCGCTGGTACCGAAAAAACGCGCAAGCCGAAGGGGGCCGTATCCGCCGACACCGCCCGCTCGCCCTTGATGATCGCGCCGATGCGGGTCGCCGGGACACGCAGCGCAAGCGCGAGCGCATTGGCGGAGAGGCCAAGCGGCTGGAGAAATTCCTCGCCCAGAACTTCTCCGGGGTGAACAGTCACGCGGCGGGGGGTAGCAACGTGCCTGGCGGCCCCTCTCCTAGTGGTAATCGACGATTTCGACATGGGCCGGACCCTCCTTGGTCCAGATGAAGCAAATGCGCCATTGGTTATTGCGTACAACGCGGTACGAAATATTCACGATCCCGGCGCCTTCAGGACGACAGCCCGCGCGGCGCGACGCGCAGCAGCAGCGGGTCGCGCGGGCGCAGCGTCAAGCGCTGCTGCGGCCAGACGGTCTGGCCCGGCGCAAGCGCGATAGCGAAATTCGCCATGATGGTGGCGAGCACAAGGGTCGCCTCCTGCAGGGCAAAGCCCGCGCCGATGCACATGCGCGGCCCGATGCCGAACGGCAGATAGGCGTAGCGATCGATCTTTGCCGCAGAGCTCTCTTGGCCACCGCTTGCGTCCGTTGCGCTGGGTCCCGGATCTTCGCACCCGCGGCTGACGCCGGCGGCGCTCGTCCGGGACACGGGCGGGCGATCGAGAAAGCGCGCGGGATCGAACAGGTCCGGATCTTCCCATAAGCACCGATGCCGGTGCAGCACATAGGGCGAGATGACGATCAGCGTGTTGCGCGCGATGCGCTGTCCGGCGAGCTCGGTGGGCCGGCTCGCGGTTCGGGTTATGCCCACGATGGGCGGATAGAGCCGCATCGCCTCGTCGAGCACGGCGCGGGTCTCGACGAGCCGGTCGGCGACGCCTTCGGCGGGGCCGTCGAGCTCGCGTTGCGCCTCCGCGGCAACGCGCTCGCTCCACTGTGGCGACTGCGAAAGCAGATAGATCGCCCAAATCAGTGCCGTCGAGGTTGTTTCCTGGCCGGCGAGAAAGAAGGTCAGCAGGTTCGCCTTCACTTCCGCCTCGCTCATGCCGCGGCCGCTGACCGGGTCCCTTGCTGCGAGCAGGATGCCCAAAATGTCGCCTGGGGGTGTAAGCGTTCGAGGCTCGGCGCTTTGCGCCGATCTCCGCAGGGTAACGCGCGGGTCGGACCCATGCTCGTCGAGCGCGCGGCGGCGCCGCGCGATTGCCGCGTCGAGCGCCTCATCGAAAGCTCGCAGCAGCGTGCGCGTGCGCCAGTGGGTCACTCGAGGGAGGAAATCGGGAAGCCCGATCACATCGAACGGGTCGATGCGCCCGGCCGCGGCGAAATAAGTATGCGCGGCCGCGCACATCGTCGCGTGATCGCTGCCCAGGCCGTCGTGGAAGATGCTGCGCATCAGCGCATCGAGCGCAAGCGCGCTCATCTCGGCCTTGCACTCCAACGCCTCGCCGGCACTGCGGCGCCAGCGCTCGACCACGGTTGCCGCTGCGCCGGCCATGGCGGGGGCGAAGCGGACGAGCATCTTGCGTCCGAAGAACGGAGCAAGCATGCGGCGCTGGCTTTCCCACTGCTCCCCGTCGGCGGCGACCAGCCCCTCACGCAGGCGCGGAGAGAGGATCCGCCGCTCGAGCGCGCTCTTGCGGAAAGCGGCGGGCTCTTCCACCAGGATCTTGCGGATGGCCGCCGGCTCGCTCACCACCGCGACGCGCGCGAACGGGATGCCGCCCATCACGATGGGCTCGTCGAAGTGGACTTGCGCCCAGCACTCGATCGGATTTCTGGCCAGCGCGCGCAGGAGCGCGATAGGGCCGAGGAGCCGCGGCTGCGGGGTCGGTCGGGGTGGGCAGAGGCTGGAGGAGCCGGAGGGCATGGGCGCCGTTCAACAAGCAGGGCGGGAAAGCAACCCAAGTGGCCAGAGCCGACTTGGGCAACTTTGTTTGCCGATCTCGGGTAAACCCGAGATCGGTTGCCGGCCAGAACCGGCTCGGTGGCGCAACCCGCCGTCCTGCGGCGGATTACGCTACGCTAACCGTACTGCATCACAAACTACTCTAGCCCGTCATTCCGGGGCCGCGAGCGCTCGGACGGCGCTTCGCGCCGTCCGAGTGCGAGCGGAGCCCGGAATCCATAACCACAGGCCGTGCAGTGATGAAAGTGGTTAGGCTGCGGTGGCACACATTACTGCTTGGGGTTATGGATTCCGGCGCTCGCAGGCAAATCGGCACGGCCGATTTGCCTGCGCCCCGGAATGACGTCGAGGGGGCAACTTGTGACGCAGTAGCGCTAACCCGCCTTACAAGGTCACAGCGTGGCTTGACGTTCGTGGGTCATGCGGGAATCGGCCGGTGCCTCGGCGCGATCCGTCATGCCATAGTTGCGAATGACGGCGCCGATGCGCAGGCGATAATCGGCGAAGATGCCGGCGCGCCCTGCCGCCTGGCTCACGCGGTGGCGCGCATTGTTGCGCCAGGCGCTCACTGCTTGCTCGTCGCGCCAGAACGAAACCGACAACAGCTTTCCCGGGTCGGTCAAGCTCTGGAACCGCTCGATCGAGATGAAGCCATCGGCTTGATCAAGCTCGCTGCGCAAGGCGGCCGCCAGGCGCAGGTAGTCGTCCTTGCGTCCTTCCGCCGGCCAGACTTCGAAAATGACAGCAATCATCGCGCCCTCCGCTCCTGCTCCACGTTTTACAGCCACCGTGGGCATATCGATCAAAACATCACCACGCTGCGAATGGCCTCGCCGCGCTTGAGCGCTGCGAAGCCGGCATTGATGGCATCAAGGCGGATGCGCGCCGTTATCAGCTCATCGAGCATCAGGCGGCCATCGAGATAGGCCCGCGCCAAGAGCGGGAAGTCGCGCGCGGGGCGGGCCTCGCCGTAGCTCGATCGTCTGATCCTCTTCTCCTGCATCAGGGCGCCCCAGCAAAATGCAACGTCGCTATCGACATCGACCTTGCCGAGCCAGATCACTTCGATCTCGTGTCCCGGACGAGCGCCGGCGGCCTTTGCCGGCGGCGCGAAGATCCGGGACCCAGGCGCCACCGGCTCGTCGCGAGAAGCTTCACTTCTTGACGTCGCCTTTCTTCACGCCGGCTTCGGGAAAGATCCACATGGATACGACCATGAGGACGGCGGTCACCATGACAAGGGTGGAAAGGTCACGGCGCACAGGCGAGCCGCTCCAGTAGGCGAGAACAGCGGCCACGAGCACAACCAGCACGGATACGACAGTTTTTACGTCATTGGGCATGGCCGGACCTCAATACGAGCCCACGGGGACGGCCGCCGCCTCGTCGGGACGGCGCGGGGCGCCGCGCAGCTTGTTCTTGAGAAAGCGGGTCTCGTACCCGTTGAACAGATGGCCGAGCAGGCCGCGGTCGAGATCGGAGGTGCCGAACAGCCAGTCGGCAATCGGGAAGGTCAGGTTCATGTTGACCTCCATCATCAGCCGCGCGTTGTGATGGGCGGTGTGGTGGCGCCGCAACGTGTTCACGAACGGGCAGTTGCGCACGAACCAGCCCTCCTCCACGTGGCAGCAGAAATGCATGAACTCGTAGACGAGATACATGCCCGTCGTCACGCACATGAACAGCCAGCCGACATTGGGCGAGAAGATGAGGCCCAGGATCACTGCGGCCGGGATCGACATGAGAATGAACACGACCAGCGCATAGGGCGGAAACACGGTGACGCGCCAATCCTTGTGGTCGCGGAAGCGCATCTCGTCGTCGGTGAAGAACTGGTGGTGGTTGAGGGTGTGGCGCTCGTAGATCGCGCGCAGCCCCTTGATGTTGACCGGCCGATGCATGACGAACCGGTGCACGGCCCATTCGAACAGATTGGTGAACAGGAAGGCGAGGGGGATCGTTAGCCATTCCAGCCAGGTGACGTTATGGATGTGCTGGATGTAGATGTAGAAAGCCGCCGCGCCGATCGCGTAGATGATCGCGATGTGGAAATAGCCGTCGTACCACCCGAGAATGCGCGAGCGATATTCCTTGCGGAACGCGACTTGCCGCTGACTGATCATTGCTGTCCTCCTTGCCGCCGGCCCGCTCCCTCTCCCCGTACGGCCACCCCGCGACGCAAGCGTCGCGGGGACCCCGACCTACGGGGAGAGGGAGCGGACCAAGTTCGCCGCTCGGTCGATGCTAACCCAACTTCGCGGGCTAACCAGAGCGGCAGCTCACGTCGCCGATGCCTGATATATCACCGATCTATCAGCCGGAGAAGGGTTCAATCGCGCGGGATTGCCGGATGCCCCGCCCAAAGCGGGAGCTTGACAACCGGGCGCTTCATGCCGGCGCCGGGGTGCCCTCGATCACCCGCTGCACGGCTGCATCCCGGCGCGCCGCCTGCGGCGAGCCGGCGAAGATGATCTCGCCGCGCTCGATGACGTAAAGCCGATCGGCGAAGTCCGGAACGTGATGGATGTTGGATTCGGCGATCAAGACCGCATGGCCGAACGCACGGATGGCCGCGAGCCCATCGATGATGGACGGGACGATTACGGGGGAAAGCCCCTCGGTCGGCTCATCGAGGAGGAGGAGCTTCGGCCCGAGCGCAAGCGCGCGGGCAATCGAGACCATCTTGCGCTCGCCGCCGGAGAGAGCGTGGCCGCCACGGTCGCGATACGGCTCGAGCCTGGGAAAGACCCGATAAGCCTCGTCGAGCCGCGCTTGCGGGCTGCGCGGGCCGGGGCAGGTCCAGGTCGGGAGCGCAATGTTCTCGGCGACCGTGAGCTCGCCGAAGACCTCGCTCTCCTCCGGGGCAAAGCCGATGCCCAAACGCGCGATCTCAAACGGGCGCAACCCGACGATGTCCGTGCCGTCGAATGCGATCCGGCCCGCAATCGGCCGGCGAAATCCCATGACAGTGCGAAAGCTGGTGGTCTTGCCCGCGCCGTTGCGGCCCACCAGGCAGACCAGCTCGCCGGCGTTGACCTCGAACGTCACGCCGCGCAGCACGGCGCTGCCCAGGATCTCCACCGCAAGGTTTTCCACCAGAAGCATCAGTGGCCTCGGCGCCGGCCCACGACCGCATCGACCAGAGCCGGATCGGCGAAGAATCGAGCGGGCGGCAGATCGGCCAGCACCTTGCCGCCGGAGAGCGCGATGATGCGGCTCGAATAGGCAGCAACGAGATCCATGTCGTGCTCCACCAGCACGATCGCCTTGACGCCGGCCTTGCGGCCGGCGGCGATCAGGATGCTCATGATCTCGTGCTTGTCGGCGGTGGACACGCCGGAGGTCGGCTCGTCGAGCAGAATGACCTCTGGGTCGAGGGCAAAGGCGGAGGCGACATCGAGCAGCTTCTTCTCGCCCTGCGAGAGCGCCGCGGCGGCGGTGTCAAGCCGGCGCTCGAGACCGAAGATCCGCGCCACTTCGCACGCACGGGCCCGGATCGTCGCGTCGGCGGCAAGGCGCGAGAACAGATGCCAGCGCTTGCGCTGGCGCGAGATGAGCGCGGTGGCGATGGTCTCCTCGACGGTGAGCTGCGGGAAGATCGCGATGAGCTGAAACGAGCGTGCGAGTCCCTGCTCGGCGAGACTGACCGGACCGATGCCGGCGATGCTCTTTCCCCGAAACAGAACCTCGCCGGCCGTGGGATCGAGCAGCCCGGTGAGCAGGTTGACCAAAGTGGTCTTGCCGGCGCCGTTCGGCCCGATGACTGAGACGAGCTCGTTCGATGACACGGCGATGCTGACGTCCTCCAGCGCGCGCAATTCGCCGAAAGCTTTGCTGACACCGCGGGTTTCGAGAAGAGCGCTCATGCCTGCGCTCGCCGGACCGGCCACAGCATGGCGGGAATGGCGGCAATCCCGCCAGGGAAGCTGATGACGATGATGGCGAGGATCGCTCCCAGGATGAAGCGCCAATACTGGGTGAGCGCCTGGAGCTGATCCTCCAGCAATGTGAATGCGAGCGCCCCGACGATCGGGCCGAAGAAGTTGGAAAATCCGCCGAGCACCGCCATGAACACGAGCTGGCCGGAGTGGGTCCAATACACCAGCTCGGGGTCGGCCAGGCCGATGCGAAACCCAAGGATCGCGCCGCCCGCAGCACCGAAGCCCGCCGAGATGACGAATGCGGCGAGCCGGAAACGATGCACGTGCACGCCGAGATATTCCGCCTTGCGCGGGTTGTCGCGCAGCGCCTTGAGATGCAGCCCGAACGGGGAGTGCACGAGCCGCCACATCACCAGCCCGGCGATGACCAGAAGCGCCAGGCAGTAGTAGTAGAACGGCCCCGCCAGCAGCTCGATCTTGTTGTATTGCGCGAGCTCCATCCCGAGCAGATTCATGCGCGGCACCCGCATGCCGCTGTCGCCGCCGGTGAGGTGATAGAATTTGAACAGGAACGAATAGAGCAGCATGCCGAAGGCAAGCGTGAGCATGCCGAAGAAGATGCCCACGTTGCGCACGCAGAGGAACCCGATCGGAATGGCGGCAAGCATGGTGAGGAGCACCACGCCGAGCACCACCAGCTCGAAGGAGCGGATTCCGAGGACGCCTGCAAGCACAGCCGCGCCATAGGCACCGGCGCCGAGAAACATCGCATGCCCGAAGGAGAGGAGCCCGGCATAGCCGAACAGGAGATTGAAGCCGAGCAGGGCGATGGCATAGCCGAAGAACGGGATCATCAAGGTGGCGTAATAGGGCGGAGCTATGAGCGGCAGCAGCGCGAGGGCGAGCGTGCCTGTCAGAGCAAAGGCGGCAGTGTGCTTCATCTCGGTGCGGGTCGGATCATGGTGCCAGCGATCTGCCGAACAGGCCGGCCGGGCGCAACAGGAGGACCGCGATGACGATGACGTAGATCGCGAGCACTTCGAGCTCGGGATAGAGCACGATGGCAAAGGCGCGAATGAGCCCGACAATGAGAGCGCCAGCGACGGCGCCCCGCATGGAGCCGAGCCCGCCGATGACGACCACCGCAAACGCCTCCACCACCAGCTCGACAGCCATGTCGAGCGAGGCGGCCGCAGTAGGCACGATCAACGCGCCCGCGGTGGTGCCAAGCGCAGCGCCAAGCGTGAACACCGCCGCATAGACCCGCCGCACATCAACCCCGAGCGCCTCGGCCATGGCGCGATTTTCCGCGGTCGCGCGCAGGATACGGCCGAAATTGGTCCGCTGCAGGAAGGCGCCGAGCCCGGCCGCGATCGCGATCGCCGCCGCGATCACCATCAGATTATAGACGGGAACACCGAAGTCGCCGGCATTGATCGTGCCGTAAATCAGATAGGCATTATCGAGGGAGCGGGGGTTGGCCCCCCAGAAGAAGCGGAACACGTCCTGGAACATGAGCACGAGAGCAAACGTCAGCAGCAGCTGAAAGCTCTCGTCGCGTCCGTAGACGCTGCGCAGCATGCGCTCGATCGGCGGTCCGATCGCGCCCAGAGCCAATCCGGCGAGGATCAGCCCGGGAAAGATGAGCCAGGGCGAGAGCCCAAGCTCCGCGGCGTAGGCGATGAAGGTGACCCCGAAATACGCGCCGAGCGCGTAGAACGATCCGCAGGCCAGATTGACGATCTTCTGCACGCCGAACACGAGCTGCAGGCCGGCGGCGACCAGAAACAGAACGGCGGCGTGAAACACGCCGCCGATCAGGATGTTGGCGAAAGCAGCCATCAACGCTGCTGGTTAGACCGCGGTCCAGAGTCGCGTCTGTTTGTAGGGTGGGTTAGCTCTACTGCGTCACAAAATACGTATTCTGTCATTCCGGGGCCGCGAGCGTAGCGAGCGGAGCCCGGAATCCATAACCACAGACCGTCCGGTTGCGACCGGCGAGCCAGCAACGGCCGGCTGGGGTTATGGTTTCCGGGCTCCTCGGCAAGTCGGTGAAACCGACTTGCCGAGGCCCCGGAATGACAGCGTAGTTTGTGACGCAGTACCGCTAACCCACCCTACGCACGCGAAACACACATTATACCTTGAACTGGGCGGTCTTGATCCATTCCCAGAAATTGGCGCCGGGAGGTTTCTGCAGCTCGGTCGAATACATGGTCTCGAAGCTGCCCAGCGTCACAAAATCATAAGGGTTGTTGTAGGTGGTGAAACCCTGCACGAAAGTCTGGTCGGCGATATGGTCCTTGCGCCATGCGCCTTTGCCGCCGAGGCTTTCGATGGAGAGACCGGCGAGCGCATCGATGACGTCGTTCTGCGCGGGCCAGCTCCCGTTCCTGGCTTTTGCCGCCGCCTCGACCGCGGCCTTGTAGGAGGCGAGGGCGAAATAGGCGCGATCGGCTTCCCATTCCGGGTAGTCTTTGTAGGTCTTCTCGTACCAGGCCACGAACTCCTTGGCCAAGGGCGACGCATTGGGGTTGGCGAAATAGAGCGTGTTGTGGCCAAACAGCATGCCCTCCGGCGTGAATTCCTTCTTCATCAGCGTGTGCTGCCAGCCGGCGGCGGGGAATACGAGCTTGGTCCCCTTGGTCAGCTCCGCCGCATATGCCTGCTTCATGAACACAGGAAGGTCGGCGAACAGCAGCGAGGAAAAGATCAGGTCGGGCTTGGCCGCTTTGAGCGCGGCGACGTGGCTGGTCAGATCCATGGTGCCGACCTTGGGCCACTGCTCGGTGACCACCTTGTGGTCGATGTTGAAGCGTTTGAGCAGGGCGATGAACGCGGCCATGTTGTTGCGGCCGTAGGAGTAATCGGGGTTGATCCCGGCAACGGTGACGAACTGTCCCTTCCACTGCTTTATCGTGAGCAGCGAGGACATGATCGCCTCACATTCATTGTCGGTGCTGCGGAAGAGATAGCGCGGATTCGGAATCGTCTCGTTCACTCCGTCCTGGGTGGTCCCGTCCCAGTAGATGGTGAGCGCGCGCGCCTCCTCCACCACCGGGCCAAGCGCAAGCCCGACGCCGGTGGAGATGATGCCCTGCACGCAGTCGACCTGCTCCTGCTGCACCAGCCTGCCGAAGCGCTCGATCGTGTCCTTGGGCGAGGACTCTTCCTCGAGGACGAGCTCGATCTTGCGGCCGGCAACGCCGCCCTGCGCGTTGAAGCGATCGACCGCCCACTGGGTGGCGCGAATGCCGTTCTCCCCCGGTGCCGCTGCAATGCCGGATCGCGGCGCGAGAATGCCGATGCGAACGGGCTTGTTCTGCGCAATGGCGGGAGCGTGTATCCCGCCCGTCACCGTCATTGCGCTGGCGGCGGCTGCCGATTGCAGCAGCGTGCGACGCGAAATTCTCATTGTTTCCTCCGTGGCCTGTTGGGGCCGTGCTTATATGATCGCAGATGATATATCAGCTGCATGTCAGCGCCAAGGAAAGACCACGCCCCGCCAGCCCGGCTCCCGCAGCTCCGGTGTCGCAGGCTGCACGCGCGTGTCGGGGCGGGTTTGAAACCACGCCCCACAATTGCCGGCGGCGCAGCCGATTTATGGCTAAGCTGCCCTACGTGGTAGGCTGCTGCGCCGCTCTAATGGAGCACCCCATGCATGAGCATTCGATAGACCACTTTCGCCATGCGCACATGTTCCTTGGCGAATCGCATGAGCGCAACGAGCGCAAGGTCTGGATCGTGATTGCGATCTGCGCCGCCATGATGGCTGCGGAAATCGTAGGGGGCATCTGGTTCGGCTCGGTCGCCCTGATCGCAGACGGGCTGCACATGTCGACCCATGCCGGCGCCCTGCTCATCGCTGCGCTTTCCTACGCCTACGCCCGGCGCTACGCGCAGCACAACCGCTTGACCTTCGGAACGGGGAAGCTGGGGGATCTCGCAGCTTTCACCAGCGCGATCATCCTGGCGATGATCGCGCTGCTGATCGGATACGAGAGCCTGGAGCGGCTGCTGCGGCCGGTGCCGATCGCCTTCAATCAGGCGATTCCCATCGCGGCGCTTGGACTGTGCGTCAATCTGCTTACGGCGTATCTGCTGCGCGACGATCATGACCACCATCACGCCGGTCACGAGCATCATCATGGCGACGATCACGCGCACGTCGAGGGTTATCACCGCGACCACAACCTGCGCGCTGCGTTCGTCCATGTGATGGCTGATGCGGCGGTCTCGGTGCTGGTCATTCTCGGGCTTCTTGCCGCGCGGCAGTTCGGCTGGCTCTGGATGGATCCGGTGATGGGGCTGGTTGCCACCATCGTCATCCTCAATTGGTCATGGAGCCTGCTGCGATCAGCCGGCGCCGTCCTGCTCGATGCATCCCCCGACGGCGCGCTTGGCGCGAGCATCAGGTCGCGACTCGAGACCGGAGGCGATCGGATCTCGGACCTGCATCTGTGGCGGCTTGGTCCCGGTCACATTGCCGGAATCATCTCGCTCGTGTCGGACCATCCGCAAAGCCCGGCCGATTATAAGAAGCGACTGGCGGATCTGCCTGCGCTTTCCCACCTGACCGTCGAGGTCGAGCACTGCCCCGGCCCGCACCGGTAAGACAAATCCGGGATTGATCGATGACGCACCCCTGCACGCGCTCGTTACCTGCGCTGCTGCTCGTTCTTGCGCAGGAATGCGTCGATCTGCTCGCCGGAGACGGTCCAGTCGTTGTCGAGATTGGCGATGACATCGCGCATGAAGCTTTCCGATAGGCGGATCGCGCGATCGTTGTCGCCGAGGTAATCAAACAGCATGGCGAGAGCCAGCTGCTGCGGGCTGTCGCCTTCGTAGGTCCATTCGAACCCATATTTGGTGAAGCGCTTCACCTCGTAATGCTCGTCGAGCCGCTTGCCGTTGACGGTGACCACAAGGCCGTCGATCGTGCGCTTTCCCTCATATGTCTTCATCGGTCACATCGACACGGTTGCGCGGGTGAAGGTTTCCACATAGTCCATCAGCTTGTCGCTGGCCCGCGCTGCTGCCTCGCTGTCGCCGCGCGCGATGGCGCGCGCCTCATTGGCGTGCAGGCGCGCGCACAGCGGCAGGTCGGCGGCTTCGCGGTAATGCATGTACCAGAACCGGCGGGAAAGGCCCTGCAGCAGCTTCATGGAGCGCGCGGCGTAGGCGTTGTGCGCCGCTTCGATCATCAGCCCATTGAGCTCGCGGTCGAGCCGCATGAAGGCGATGTCGTCGTTGGTCTTTGCCGCGCGATCCATGCCCTGCGCGATCTCGATCATGCGGTCGCGCTCCTCGCGGGTCGCCCGCTCGGCGCCGGCGCGACACAGCAGCCGTTCGAGCTCGCGGCGCACCTCGAGGAGGAGAAGCTGCTGGCGCGGATTGATGTCGGAGACGAGGATGCCCTTGCGCGGCAGAATGACGACCAGACCTTCTCTTGCCAGCCGCTGCAGCGCCTCGCGGATCGGCGTGCGGCCGATCCTGCAGGCGGCCGACAGCATCTGCTCGGAAAGGATGTCGCCGGGCTTGAGCCGCAGCGTCACGATCTGTTCCTCGATGATGCGATAGGCCTCATCGGTGAGCGTCTCGGCGGAACTCGCCGGCGCAACGGCCCCACGCAGCAGTCGGGCAGAAGGCGCAGCCTTGCCCGCCATCGGCTTGCGAACCGGCGTGTGCCTGCCTCGCGCCATTGCAAAGACCGGTGATATATGTCTCGTATATTAGCGGTGCGGTTTTTGCCGGGTCAAGCGCGCCTCCGCCTCGCTGCTCGCCGTTCCACCCACACTGCTCACCAGCGCCAACGAGGCGATCGAGTAACCGCCCAACCGTTTGTTGCAGCGCAATTTGACAACCACAGCGAGGACCGCTTTGGATCATTTTGGTGAGATCGACTTGCTCCCGACGCTCTCGGCATGTCCGCTTCGCTCCGATTGCGTCCGAACCTTCGCACCCCAGCGAATCGACGCGCTGTGCCACAAGCCGACATTAGCCTGCCTACTCGATCACCTCGTCGGCGCGCACGAGAACTATTTCCGGGATAGTAATACCCAGTGCTTTCGCCGTCCTGAGGTTCACGACCAACTCGAATCTCG
>Ga0073928_10007426_pt1 | contig 14224 bp, 9 predicted proteins | sample PaiPotPPA55metaG_FD_76969 | JGI IMG/M metagenome (GOLD analysis project Ga0073928, IMG submission 76969) | Iron sulfur acid spring bacterial and archeal communities from Banff, Canada, to study Microbial Dark Matter (Phase II) - Paint Pots PPA... ... | reverse complement strand
GAATGTTTGCATTACTTACTTCCAAGCGAAGCACCATTTTAGTGCGCCGCAATCATTTGATTAACCAGATGAAATTACTCTACGCGAGTGTTTCTACGAACAATCACGTTGCAGATATATTATATATCAGCATGGTTTTCCCCTAATGATTTAATCTAACCAGCTATGTGAATTCTCTCATGTGTCACGGATTGAGTGGCAATGTCGAATCGCACTGAGGGGAGTCAGGGCGGGTGGTGCCGGCGGGCGTTACAGAGAAGAAGTACCGGATCGATGCGGAGAGGTACTCACCGATCTAGCGGCAGTCCACTAAATACCTGCGCGGTCTAGCAGCCGCAGGCGCCGCGCCGGCGTTCGGTCAGTGGGAGTGGGGCGCCTACCTAATCCAAGAAATCGCAGTTGCGATCGACGTGCGCCGCGAGGTCGAGGGTGTGCTGCCGCGTGAGCCGTTCGGCCAATTCCGTGTCGCGCTGTTCCAGCGCTTCGATAATCTTCAAGTGATCGACGATCGAGCGGGCCGCGCGGTCGCTTTGCACGATCGTCGCGCGGCGAATGGCACGCACGTGAATGAGAAGGTTGCGTGTCGCGTCGACGATGGTTTGCGAACCGCCCAGGGCGATGACCGCCGTATGGAACGCAATATTGGCATCGGAATACTCGTCTAGATGCTCGGAAGGCGGCGAGTTCTGAAACTCATCGAACAGGTGCCGCAGCCTCGCGATTTCCGCATCGGTGGCGTTCAGCGTCGCGAGCCGCGCGGCCATGGACTCGAGCGCGGCCCACATTTGGATCATTTCAATCATTTCGCGCTTCGACTTGCGAATAATGTAGATACCGCGACGCGGTATGGTGCGAATGAATCCTTCCTGCTCGAGGAGCGAGAGCGCCTCCCGTATCGGCGTCCTGCTGACGCCCAGCGCGGCTGTCAGTTGCCGCTCATCGAGACGCAGTTCCTGCTTCGGATCGTAGATGTCGGTGTCCGCGATCGCGTTTTTCAGCAGCGCATAAGCTTGATCGCGCAAACTCGTGGCATTCAACGGGCCTAGTATGAGCGGCGCCGCAGGCGCGGTGCGCTGAACCAGTTTTGCGATGGTGCTCATCAGACCCCCGATGCGTTTGTCAGGTTGCGCCAGACTTCCGAAAACATTGTATGGCTCGCAGTTCTGTTTCCCGAGAACCCATAACACGCCACAGATATATTATATGCAAGCAATCCGCATCTGACGAGTTGAATCTAAGCGTCACCGACCGGGTTACCTCTCCGCCACGCCAGTGAAGCATAGGTCGGCTGTCGCATCCACTGCGGTTGCTTGACAGCTCGAAATGCCTTCATATATGGTATACCAGAGATTAAAGAAACGGCTGGCAATATCGTTCGGACTCATGTGTCTGAATATTTTCGGGGGGCTTCGGGTGGGTCAAGCGTGCCGATTCGCATCTTCGACGAAGGACGCTCCGTACAGCTTGTCGTCCATGGCAGGACGAATTCATCAGTGCTGGATCCAACCTCAAGTTTGCGCTGCGACTGCGACTCGTTGACACTCCCCCACTCGATAAACGCGACTAAGGAGAACTAAATGAACGCGACTTCGGAAGCAACCAGACCCCAAGCAGGCTCGTCACCGCTCGGGAATCCATGGATTCAGTTGATCATCGGCGTCATCTGTATGGTGATGATTGCCAACCTACAGTACGGCTGGACGCTTTTTGTCGGGCCCATTGACGCGAAATATCATTGGGGCAGAGCCTCCATTCAAGTCGCCTTTACGATTTTCGTGGTGCTTGAAACCTGGCTGGTGCCGGTCGAAGGCTACCTCGTCGACCGCTTCGGACCGCGCTGGATCGTGGTGATCGGCGGCGCACTCTGCGGCATCGCTTGGTCGATCAATTCGGTGGCGGACTCTTTGCCCATGCTGTACTTCGCGGCCGCGCTCGGCGGTATCGGAGCGGGCGGCGTGTATGGCACTTGCATCGGCAACGCCCTGCGTTGGTTCCCCGGCCGGCGTGGCTTGGCCGCGGGCTTGACGGCGGCGGGCTTCGGCGCCGGTTCGGCACTGACCATTGTTCCCATCGCCAACATGATCAAGGTGAGCGGCTACCAACACACCTTTCTTACCTTCGGCCTGATCCAAGGCATCGTTGTCGTTGTGTTCGGCTTCCTGATACTCGTGCCCCCGGCCAGTTATATGACGGCGCCGGCGAAGCTGGCACCGGGCGCCAGCCGCTTGCAGGCCAAGCCAATGGAGATGGTGAAAACACCGGTGTTCTGGGTGATGTACGCAATGTTCGTCATGATGGCTACCGGGGGGCTCATGGCGGTCGCGCAGCTCGCACCGATCGCCAAGGACTTCAAGGTGGCCGACGTCCCGGTCAGCCTGCTCGGACTGACGCTGCCCGCCCTGACCTTCGCGCTGACGATCGACCGCATCCTCAATGGCTTGTGCCGGCCGTTCTTCGGCTGGGTGTCCGACAACATCGGCCGCGAGAACACGATGTTCATCGCCTTCACGCTCGAGGGTGTCGGCATCCTCGCACTTGCCAATCTCGGCACCAACCCGGTGATGTTCGTCATTCTCAGCGGCGTCGTGTTCTTCGGCTGGGGCGAGATTTACAGCCTCTTTCCCGCCACGGTGTCCGATACGTTCGGTACGAAGTTCGCCACGTCCAACGCGGGGTTGATGTACACGGCCAAAGGTACGGCCGCCCTCCTCGTGCCCTATGCCAACGTGCTGTCTTCGAAGACCGGCAGCTGGCATCTAGTCTTCATGCTGGCTGCAGGGTTGAACTTGGTCGCGGCGGCGATGGCGATTCTGGTGTTGAAGCCGATGCGCGGCTCCTACACCAATCGCGCGGAGACGGCGAGCCCCGCACCCAAACCGGCGTGACGCTGCCGTCCGATGAGTGGCCGTATCGTCACAAGGCACGGTGCTGATCGCGGACATTCCTACGAACACGGCCCGGTAGGCTCGCGACGCTCTCCATCGGAGCGCCGCGAGTTCTCCGGGGTCCAGTAACTACCTTAGTAAGGGGAGACAGTCATGCTCGGTACGGCCACCAAGGTTTCGGACACGCAGGCCACCACGACCGCGGACGACACGCTCAAAAAGAAGACTCGCGACGCCAACGTCATCTCGGGCGGGCACCTGGTCGCCAGAGCTCTGAAAAACGAGGGCGTGGATACCATCTTCACGCTTTGCGGCGGACACATCATCGATATCTATGACGGCTGCGTGGATGAAGGCATCCGCATCATCGACGTGCGCCACGAGCAAGTGGCGGCGCACGCGGCCGACGGCTATGCGCGCCAGACGGGCAAACTCGGCTGTGTCGTCACGACCGCCGGGCCGGGTTTCACGAACGCGCTTACCGGCATCGCCACCGCGTTCCGCTCCGAGAGTCCCGTGCTGCACATCGGCGGGCAGGGTGCGTTGACGCAGCACAAGATGGGATCGCTGCAAGATCTGCCGCATGTCGACGTCATCACCCCGATCACCAAGTTCGCCGCGACCGTGTCTAGCACGGAGCGCGTCGCGGACATGGTCTCGATGGCGGTCCGTGAGGCCTTTAACGGCGCTCCGGGACCGGCGTACTTGGAGATTCCGCGCGACGTGCTCGACCGCGAGGTCGATCTCGCCAAGGCGGTCATTCCCCAACCGGGCAGGTATCGCGCGTCGACACGCTCGATCGGAGACCCGCGCGACATCGAGAAACTGGCCGACATCCTGGTCAATGCAGAGCGGCCGGCGATCCTGTACGGACAGCAGGTGTGGACGGCACGCGGTCAGAACGAGGCGATCGCGCTGCTGCGCGGCCTGGATATTCCGGGATACTTCAACGGCGCCAGCCGCGGGCTGTTGCCGCCGGGCGACCCGCATCACTTCGACCGCACGCGCACTCAGGCGTTCGCAAACGCGGATGTCCTGGTGATCGTCGGCACGCCATTCGACTTCCGCATGGGCTACGGCAAGCGCATCAGCAAGGAGCTGAAGCTGGTGCAGATCGACATGGACTATCGGACCGTCGGCAAGAATCGCGACATCAGCCTGGGGTTGGTCGGCGATCCGGGTGCGATCTTGGGGGCGGTGCTGCAGGCTGCATCGGGCCGCATCAAGGGCGACAAGCGACAGGCCCGTCAGCAGTGGCTGAAGCAGCTGAGCGAAGGCGAAGCGGTCGCCACCGAAAAGCTCATGCCGCTTTTCAAATCGAACAGCATGCCGATTCACCCGTACCGGGTCGCGTGGGAATTGAACGAGTTCCTGGCCGACAACACCATTTATATCGGCGACGGCGGCGACGTGGTGACGATTTCGGCGCAAGCCGTTCGTCCGCGCGGACCGGGGCAATGGATGGACCCGGGCGCACTCGGCTCACTGGGGGTCGGCACCGGCTTTGCAATCGCCGCCGGGCTTGCGAACCCGTCCAAGGAAGTTCTGTGCTACTACGGGGACGGTTCGTTCGGCATGACCGCCTTCGACATGGAGACGGCCAACCGCTTCGGCGTGCCGTATCTCGCGGTCATCGGCAACAATTCGGCGATGAACCAGATTCGCTACGGCCAGCTCGCAAAATATGGTGAGCAGCGCGGCAACGTCGGCAATCTATTGGGCGATGTTCCCTTCGGCAAGTTTGCCGAAATGCTGGGCGGCTACGGCGAAGAAGTGCGCGATCCGGCGCAAATCGCACCGGCCCTCAAGCGCGCGCGAGAGTCGGTGCACAAGCTGCGCCGCTCCGCGGTGGTCAACATCTGGGTCGACCCGCGCGAATATGCACCGGGCACCAAAAACCAGACGATGTACAAGTAAATTCGGTCAAAGAGCAATGAGTAAAGCACTAGACGGAGTCCGCATTCTCGATTTCACGCACGTGCAGTCCGGACCTACTTGCACGCAATTGCTGGCGTGGATGGGCGCCGATGTGATCAAGGTCGAGAGGGCCGGCGCAGGCGATATTACACGGGAACAATTGCGCGATATCCCGGACGTCGACAGTCTCTATTTCACCATGCTGAACCATAACAAGCGTTCGGTGACGCTCGACACCAAGAGCGAGCAAGGCAAGAAAGTGCTCGAGAAGCTGGTCAAGCACTGCGACGTGCTGGTGGAAAACTTTGCGCCGGGTGCCCTCGACCGAATGGGTTTTACGTGGGAGCGGGTTCAAGAACTCAATCCGCGCATGATCGTTGCTTCGGTGAAAGGCTTCGGTCCGGGTCCCTACGAGGATTGCAAGGTGTACGAGAACGTCGCGCAGTGTGCGGGCGGCTCCGCCTCGACCACGGGTTTTGACGATGGGCCGCCCCTCGTGACGGGCTCGCAAATCGGCGACAGCGGTACCGGACTGCATTTGGCGCTCGGCATCGTGGCCGCGCTTTACCAGAGAAACACCACCGGCCGGGGCCAGAAAGTGCTGGCGGCCATGCAGGACGGCGTGTTGAATCTGTGCCGGGTCAAATTGCGCGATCAGCAGCGCCTGGACCGCACCCACGTGATGAAGGAGTATCCGCAGTATCCGAACGGCAAGTTCGGCAACGCGGTTCCTCGGGCCGGCAACGCATCGGGCGGCGGCCAGCCGGGGACCATCGTCAAGTGCAAGGGCTGGGAAACAGATCCGAACGCGTACCTGTACTTCATCGCGCAGGCGCCGGTTTGGAAAGAGATCTGCAAGGTGATCGGCAAGGAAGACTGGATCACCGACCCCAAGTACGCCACTCCGGATGCGCGCCTGCCGAGACTCAAGGAGGTGTTTGCCACGGTGGAAGCGTGGACCGTGACGAAGACCAAGTTCGAAGCCATGGCGCTGCTCAACGAGCATGACATACCCTGCGGTCCGATCTTGTCCATGGAGGAGTTGGCCAACGAGCCGTCGCTGCGCAAGACCGGCACCATCGTCGAGGTGGACCATCCGAAACGCGGCAAGTACCTGACGGTGGGCAACCCCATCAAGATGAGCGACAGCCCGACCGAGGTCAAGCGCTCGCCCTTGCTGGGTGAGCACACCGACGAGGTTCTGGCGGAGCTCGGGTACGCGGCCGCAGATGTCGCCGCTCTGAGATCGAAGAAGGTAATTTGAAGCGCGTGCAGCGGACGACTGACTGGTGTGAGCGGCAGACGCGTGCAATAGGCGCGTGTAGCGCGCGCGCAGCATTCGCTCGCAGCACTTGAGGAAATTACTGATGGCATATGACAAGAACGCCGTTCGCAGGATTCTCGACCAGGCCAAGGCCGCCAAGCGCGAGGCGCTGACCGCACCCGAGGCGCGGGGTGTCTGCGAGGCGTATGGAATCACCATTCCCAAAGAAGGCGTGGCGAAGACCGCCGAGGAAGCGGTCAAGCTCGCCTCCGACATCGGGTTTCCAGTGGTCATGAAAATCGTGTCGCCGCAGATTCTGCACAAGACCGAAGCGGGTGGAGTCGTCGTCGGGGTCAAATCGGCAGAGGCCGCGAAAGACGCCTACACCGCGATCGTCGGCAATGCCAAGAAGTACGACGTCAAGGCTGAAATTCTCGGCGTGCAGGTTCAGCAGATGCTGACCGGCGGCCAAGAAGTCATCATCGGCGCAGTGACCGACCCGGCATTCGGCAAGCTGGTCGCCTTCGGGCTGGGCGGCATCCTGGTGGAGGTGCTGAAGGACATTACGTTCCGATTGGCACCCGCCACCAATGAGGATGCGCTGTCGATGCTGGACGGGATCGCGGCGGCCGAGATTTTACGCGGCGTGCGCGGTGCCAAGCCGGTGCACCGCGCGGCGCTCGCTGGGATGATCGAGAAGGTGTCGACGCTGGTGGCGGACTTTCCGGAAATATCGGAAATGGACCTGAATCCCGTATTCGCCACCGATCAAGGCGCGACTGCAGCCGACGTGCGCATCGTGCTCGACTTCAAACCCGCCCCCGTGCGCGATCGTCCGAGTCAGGCAGCCATCGTCGAGAAGATGACCCGCATCATGAAGCCGAAGGCGCTGGCGGTCATCGGCGCCTCGGCCGAGAACGGCAAAATCGGCAATTCCGTGATGAAGAATTTGATCAACGGCGGCTACAAGGGCGAGATCTATCCCATCCACCCCAATGCCGAAAGCATCATGGGCAAGAAGGCCTACAAGAGCGTCAAGGATGTGCCCGGCGATATCGATGTCGCGGTGTTCTGCATCCCGGCGAAATTCGTGGCGGGGGCATTGACCGAGGTGGGCGAGAAGAAAATCGCCGGCGCCATCTTGATTCCGTCCGGATTTGCCGAGACCGGCAATGTCGCCGGACAGAATGAGCTGGTCGAGATCGGACGCAAGTACGGTGTGCGCCTCATGGGCCCCAATATCTACGGCTTCTACTACACGCCCAGCGATCTCTGTGCGACCTTCTGCACGGCATACGACGTCAAGGGCCATGCGGCGCTGTCCTCGCAGTCGGGCGGCATCGGCATGGCGATCATCGGTTTCTCGCGCTCCGCCAAGATGGGTGTGTCGGCCATCGTCGGGCTCGGCAACAAGTCCGACATCGACGAAGACGATTTGCTCACCTTCTTCGAGCAAGACGAGAACACCACGATCATCGCGCAGCACTGCGAGGATCTGAAGGATGGCCGCTCTTTCGCCGAGGTCGCGAAGCGGGTCTCCAAGAAAAAGCCCATCGTGGTCTTGAAAGCCGGCCGCACCAGCATGGGGGCGCGGGCCGCAAGTTCGCATACCGGCGCGCTCGCCGGCAACGACAAGATTTACGAGGATGTGTTCAAGCAGTCCGGGGTCATTCGCGCGCGAAGCTTGCGCGACCTGCTCGACTTCGCGCGGGGCATTCCCGTACTGCCGACGCCCAAGGGCAACAACGTGGTGATCATCACGGGCGCGGGCGGCTCCGGCGTGCTGCTCTCCGATGCCTGCGTGGACAATGGTTTGTCGCTGATGGCGATGCCCGCCGACCTCGACGCCGCGTTCCGCAAATTCATTCCGCCGTTCGGCGCCGCCGGCAACCCGGTGGACATCACCGGCGGTGAACCGCCGAGCACCTATCAAAATACGGTGCGCCTGGGTCTGCAGGATCCGCGCATCCACGCCCTGATCTTGGGCTACTGGCACACCATCATCACGCCTCCCATGGTGTTTGCGAAGTTGATGGTCGAGGTGGTGGCCGAAATGCGCGCGAAAGGCATCGAGAAGCCGGTGGTAGCCTCGCTTGCCGGCGACGTGGAGGTGGAGGAAGCGGCGGAGTACCTCTATCAGCACGGCATTCCTGCCTATGCCTATTCCACGGAGATTCCGGTCGCGGTTCTCGGCGCGAAGTACAAGTGGGCGCGTGGTGCAGGTCTCATTTTTGCAACATAAGTGCGGACCCTAGGGCATAACCAGGCAAAATCGTTTACCAAAATTGCTACACTGCGCGTGCCTCCAACGCAGCAGCCGTCAGAGGTGGAGGAGTTTGTTAGGCAGCGAGGGAGATTGCACATGCTGCAGGGGAATGTGTAATGGCGTCCTAAGGATCGGGAGCGGCTGGATTGGCCTCACAAGTCCGGCCGGCAAGACGTGAGGGTGGATGGCGACGACGAGAATGATTCAAACAAACGCGTTTATGAGGAATCACACAATGCTTAAATTTAAGTTGGCTAAGCCTATGCTGGTGGCGCTTGCGGCATGCGCCGCCAGTGTCGCCTTCAATGGCGCCGTCTTTGCAGACGATGCACAAACGCAGGCGCTGAAGGACCAGATGCGCATCATGCAGCAGCAGATGCAGGAGATGCAGAAGCAGATCGAAGCGCTGTCGAAGCAGAAAGCGGCCCCGCCCGCGGCTGCGCCCCCGGCCCCGCCCGCAGGCGCCGGACCGAGCGTCCCGAAGGCCGCTAAGGAAGCGCCGCCGGCGGAACCGAAGTTCGAGGCGTTCCTCAAGGGCTTTTACGGCACCCTGGACGTTTCGCTCGATGAAACCACCAAAGGCATGAGCGGCTTGGTTGCGGATCACTATTCTGGATACGACCCCGCCAATCCCGGTGTCTATACCAACGTAGGTTCGCCGAAGGCAGGTCCTCAGGGCCGCGTCGGCTGGATGCCGGCCCTGTCCACCAACAAGTCCGTGATCGGCTATCGGGGCTCACACAAGTTCGGCTCCAACCCCACGGAATTCATTTACCAACTCGAAGTGCAGCCGCAGATCACCAACGCACCCGGCACCAGCGGCGGCTACACCGCGACGTCCAATGTCACGAAAGGCGCTCTGGGGTACGGCGACAGCTTCGTCGGGGTCTCGAACAATGCCTGGGGCAAGTTCAAGTTCGGCACCAGCTACTCGCCCTACAAGAAAGCCACCGACCGCATGAACCCGTTCTCGGGCATGTTGGGTGACTATTCGGTGGTCATGGGCAATACCGGCGGCGACAACCGCGTCGAGTTCGGGACGCGCATCGATCATTCGATGTGGTACGAATCGCCCAAGATCGGCAAAGTATTCAGCTTCGACGTGATGTTCTCGCCGGGCCAGAATCGGACCAACAACAGCATCGTGCAGTCGTCGGGCTCGCCGGATTGCAACGGCGGCAACAACCCGGGAAGCGGCAATCTACCGCTTTCCTGCGACGACGGCGGCTACGACAGCGCGTACAGCGTCGACCTGAAATTCGAGCAGGGCCCGCTTTACATCGTGGCGGCGTACGAACTGCATAAGGCGGTGAATCGCGACAGCGACGGCATCGGGTCCAACCATCCATACTATGGGTATCTCACCAGCATCGGCTTCGACCCTGCCACGGGAGTGGGCACGTCGCCGCTGCTCGACTGGGCGGGCTACAGCGCGTTGGCGGCAGCCGCCCCGAGCTTCGTCGCCAACGGCGGATCGCCCGGATATTCAGGCGACGTCGCCAACGAGGCCGCGGCCAAAGTCGGCGTGCAATACACGTTTGGTTTCGGCTTGGTCGTCAGCGCCATCTACGAGGACATGCGCCGCTATCTGCCCGCCTCCTTGCAGTTCCAGAACGAGCGCCAGAGAAGCGGCGAATGGTTCGCCGCCTCGTACGACTTTTCGCCGAAGGACAACGTGAGCGTGGGTTGGGCGCATGCCGGGAGGACGCCGGGAGATCCGGGCGGGCAGCATAACTACGATCCGACCAGCCACGACAACGCGGCGAACATGTATACGATCGCGTGGAAGCACCGGTTCGACAAGAACATCTACTGGTATCTCGACGCGGCCGATACGGTGAACGGCACCAATGCCCATTACGACCTTGGCGCAGGCGGCCGTGGAATAACCACGGATTGCCATGACGGTACGACTTATCAGTACATCGACTACAGCAGTAATGGTCCCACCACCTGGGGTGGTTGTCATATCATCGGAGTTTCCACCGGCCTGAACTACAAGTTCTAAGCCTTAGGCTGAAGTAAAGAGCAGGGACCGCTGTGATTTGGAAGGACTTTCCGCGGCGAGACCAGGGGTGCAGGCACCCCTGGTCTCTTGCGGTGAGGTTTGTTAATTCGGGCATGATTTTTTGCGCTCCATGGGCGAACGTCATTGAAGATAGCGATCATCGGTGCCGGTGCGATTGGCGGCTACGTCGGGATTCGGCTTGCGCTGGCCGGAGAGGACGTGACCTTCATCGCGCGCGGAGCGAATCTCGAGGCACTGCGTAGCCGCGGCATTCGGCTGATCGCGGCCGATGGCAGTGAGCAGGCCGTTTCTACGGTCAAGGCGACCAACGACTACGCCGCCGCCGGCCCGCAGGATGTCGTCATCCTGGCGTTGAAAGCCCATCAGGTCGAAGCGGTCGCCCGCGACGTTCCGAAATTGTTCGGACCCGACACCATCGTGGTTCCGATGCAAAACGGGATTCCTTACTGGTACTTTCACCGATATCCCGGCGCGCTCGCGGGGACGCGGGTGCAGAGCGTCGATGCGAGCGGATTGATCAGCGAATATATTCCGTGCGAGCGGGTCATCGGCTGTGTGGTGTATCCGGCCGCCGAACTGGTGTCGCCCGGGGTCGTCAAGCACGTTGAAGGCAATCGCTTCCCGGTCGGGGAGCCGGACGGCACGACCAGCGAACGTGTTACACGTTTGTCCGAGTGCTTTGTCAGGGGCGGCTTGCAGGCTCCGGTGCTCAGCGACATCCGCGCTGAGATTTGGTTGAAGCTCTGGGGCAACTTGACGTTCAATCCCATCAGCGCCCTGTCGCGCGCGACGCTCGCGGGCATCTGTCAATATCCGCCCAGCCGCGCCATCGCAGCGGCGATGATGACCGAGGCGCAGTGCGTCGCGAACAAACTGGGCGTCACTTTCCGGGTATCGCTCGAGAAGCGCATTGCAGGCGCGGAAAAAGTGGGCCATCACAAAACATCGATGCTGCAGGACGTCGAGGCCGCGCGTACGCTCGAGGTCGACGCGCTATTGGGATCGGTGGTGGAACTTGCTCGATTGACCGATACACCGACTCCGCATATCGATACGGTATACGCTCTGACGAAGCTCTTGGCGAAAACCCTCGACGAGGACAAGACGCCGAACGGCGCGCGGCCGTCTGCCGCGTGACGTGAACCGACTCTCGCGTGCCGCAATGCGGCGGATTACCTCCCCGGGCGATGAAATCCCCGGGGCTACAAATTTCACTCGATTGACGAGGCTTAAGATATGAATGTTCATGAGTATCAGGGCAAGGCAATTCTACGCAAGTACGGGGTCGCCACGCCGCGCGGGGTGCCCTGCTTTTCAGTGACCGAGGCGGATTCCGCCGCGCGCGAGATCGGCGGAAAGGTCTGGGTCGTGAAGGCGCAGATCCATGCCGGAGGCCGCGGCAAGGGCGGCGGCGTCAAGGTAGCCAAGTCGTTCGAGGAGGTGCATGAATACGCCTCGAAGATCCTCGGCATGACGCTCGTCACGCACCAGACCGGTCCGGAGGGCCGCTTGGTAAGGCGCCTGCTCGTGGAAGAGGGCGCCGACATCCGCAAGGAGCTGTACGTAGGAATGGTGGTCGACCGCGCAACGCAGCGGGTGACCTTGATGGCGAGTTCGGAGGGCGGCATGGAAATCGAGGAAGTCGCCGCCCACACGCCGGAGAAAATCCATAAGGTCGCCATCGATCCGGTGGCGGGTCTGACCGAGCCCCAAGCCGACGACATCGCACGAAAAATCGGAGTGCCGGACGGATCGGTGGCACAGGCCCGCAACTTCATGCACGGTCTGTACCGTGCCTTCGTCGAGTGCGATGCATCGCTCGCCGAGATCAACCCGCTGATCATCACCGGCGACGGTAGAGTGCTGGCTCTCGATGCCAAGCTCAACTTCGATTCCAACGCGCTGTTCCGGCATCCGGAGATCGTCGCCATGCGCGATCTCGACGAAGAGGATCCTGCCGAAATCGAAGCGTCCAAGTTCGATCTTTCGTACATATCGCTCAACGGCAACATCGGTTGTCTCGTCAACGGCGCGGGGCTTGCGATGGCCACCATGGATACCATCAAGCTGTTCGGCGCCGAGCCCGCGAATTTTCTCGACGTCGGCGGCGGCGCCACCGCTCAGAAAGTGACCGAAGCCTTCAAGCTGATGCTGAAAAACCCTGCGGTCAAGGGAATTCTGGTGAATATCTTCGGTGGGATCATGCGTTGCGACACGATTGCCGAGGGCGTCATCGCAGCCGCCAAGGAAGTGAAGCTCAGCGTTCCCCTGGTGGTGCGCATGAAGGGCACGAATGAGGAATTGGGCAGACAGAAACTGCGGGAGTCGGGGCTGCCGATCATTTCCGCCGACAACATGGCGGACGCGGCGCAGAAGATCGTCGCCGCGGTCGCCGGGAGGTAGGGGCACCTATGAGCATTCTGATCGACCGGAACACCAAGGTGATGACGCAGGGCATCACGGGCAAGACCGGCGCCTTCCATACCCGTCTATGCCGCGACTACGCCTACGGCAAGGACTGTTTCGTCGCCGGTGTCAATCCGAACAAGGCCGGGGAGACCTTCGAAGGTATCCCGATCTTCGCAACCGCCCGGGAAGCCAAAGAGCAAACCGGAGCGACCGTCTCGGTGATCTATGTGCCGCCGCCGCATGCCGCCGGCGCCATCGATGAAGCGGTCGATGCCGAACTCGATCTGGTCATCTGCATCACCGAGGGTGTGCCCGTACGCGACATGATCTCCACGCGCCATCGAATGCGCGGCAAGAAAACCGTGCTGGTGGGACCCAATTGCCCCGGCGTGATCACGCCGGATGAGATCAAGATCGGCATCATGCCGGGACACATCCACAAGAAGGGACGCATCGGAGTCGTCTCGCGCTCCGGCACTCTCACCTACGAAGCGGTGGGCCAGTTGATGGACCTGGGACTGGGTCAATCGACGTGCGTGGGCATCGGCGGCGATCCGGTCAACGGTCTGAAGCATGTCGACGTCATGCGGATGTTCAACGACGATCCAGAGACCGATGCCGTGATCATGGTGGGAGAAATCGGCGGCGACGACGAGGAGACCTGCGCGCGGTGGATCAAGCATCACATGAAGAAGCCGGTCGTCGGATTCATCGCCGGCGTCACGGCGCCGCCGGGAAAACGCATGGGCCACGCGGGCGCGATCATTTCCGGCGGGATGGGCACCGCAACCGAGAAGCTGGCCGTCATGGAAGAGTGCGGGATCAAGGTCACGAGAAACCCCGCGGAAATGGCGACTTTGCTCAAGTCGGTGCTCTAGCATGCAATGGGCCCGGTTTCGGTCGAGCGACGGCCGGATCGGATTCGGCACGTTCGAGGACACCCATATCACCGAATATGAGGGCGACATGTTCGGCGCGTCGCGGCCGGCCGGCCGCACCATCCCGCGAGGAGAGTTCACGCTGGAGAGCCCTTGCACGCCATCCAAGATCATCGCCTTATGGAACAACTTCCACGCGCTCAGGGAGAAGCTCGGCAAACCGGCGCCGACGCATCCGCTGTTTCTCATCAAGCCGGGTACATCGGTCATCGGCCCGAACGCACCGATACGAAGGCCGGCCGGCTATTCGGGTAAAATCGCGTACGAGGGCGAGCTCGGCATCGTCATCGGAAAATTGTGCAAGGATGTACCCCTAAGCGACGCGGCCGATCACATCTTCGGCTATACCTGCGTCAACGACGTGACGGCGTCAGCCGTGTTGAACGAGAACGTCGACTTTGCACAGTGGTGCCGATCGAAGGGTTACGACACCTTTGGTTGCCTCGGTCCGGTCATCACCCCGGGTTTGGAGTGGTCGCGGCTGCGGGTGATCACTCGGGTCGAAGGGGTCGAGCG
>Ga0073928_10007425_pt1 | contig 14227 bp, 20 predicted proteins | sample PaiPotPPA55metaG_FD_76969 | JGI IMG/M metagenome (GOLD analysis project Ga0073928, IMG submission 76969) | Iron sulfur acid spring bacterial and archeal communities from Banff, Canada, to study Microbial Dark Matter (Phase II) - Paint Pots PPA... ... | reverse complement strand
CGGGCGATCAGAATCAATTTTGAGCCTATGCCGAGCACATTTGCCTCCCCCATCTCCACCGCACCATCCTTCGCTACATCCGAAAATCGGACCGAAATCGATAGAGAACGCCCGGATCACACCGGCTGATGGTACCCATAAGGAGTAGATACTTGGCAATGCATAGTCAATGCCTCTGTCGAATCGCCATAGATGAAATTTGGCCAAATTATCTATTGAATTTCCTTGATTGCTCACGCTGACCCCACCGTCTGATGCCGATTCACTGAGCCGCCTCCCGACGAGCGTCGAGGGTTGCGCCAGTGACAACAAGAGTGCGGCAATGCCCGATTTTCGGCTGTTGCCTGGCTGTGAGCGGCGGGTTGGTTTGATCCTATCGGCCGGGTTGGTTTGATCCGTTGATTCTGTTGATAATGAGGCGAAAACGAGGCATTAAGCGGTAGCTGGAAGCTGTCCGAGCCTATAAGCCGTACTAATCTACGAATAAACGAAAGGAGGGCGGCAGCGGGAGACTCCAAGTCGATGGCTGAATCAACTGAGGTTACTCAGGTCGCGTATCTCTTGAGGCTGGTTTTTCAGGCACTCTTCGACAGCCTGGACACCCTTGGGATTCCAGGGGAACGACTCAAGCAGGAGATGTTCAAACACCTGCAAAAGCGGCGCGAAGAGGCCAGCGCGCGGGGCGAGCCCCGAGGAGATGTACTCGCTCGCGCAGGGTGCTATTGCGCTCGATCCGGAAATGGAAAACCTTTTCATGGCTCTTCTCAAGAAGAATCGCCCACTGAACTAGGTCCGTCGATTCCTCACGTAACATCTCAGCCACAACGGGACGTAATAAGCGGACAGCAATGCGAGTGAACCAGTATTTCATCGGGCGTGCCCTGTCCTCTTTCTGCTTGCGGTTTTAGGAGTGAAATAATTCCTCCAAATTATGCTTTTCCGACATTTGATTGCTAAGGATGCAATTTTTCTCCCGTGTTTTGCTGCGCACCATCATGGTTAATCCGTCGTCAATTCCATGTTGAAAATGCCCCACGGATTACCTGCTATGCAGCCGCTGCCGCCGACATGAGCTTGCCACACAATCGGTTGTCCGGCCGGCGCGGCGACCGACAGTCCGGTGTTCAAATAATGCGTCGTGGAATTGACCGTCGTAATCACCCTCGATGGCTGCGGCACGCCGTTAATGTTGATCCGGAAGGCCGGATACTGCGTGCAGGACGCAGGCGCGTTTGTGCCATTAAAGGTGAGTTCGTTGGCTCGAATATGCATGTTTACGGAAGGCGTATAGGTGAACGCGGCGTTGAGCGAGTAGGTGACGCTCACCAGCGACGTGCTAAAGGCTAATGGGATTCGCGGCCCATTCAATTCCGTAATATCGGGCGCGCCGGCGTTCCAGGTGAATGCGCCGGTGAGGCCCAGCGTCGAGGCCAGCGTCGCCGCGCCAGTGACGCCGAGCGTCCCGCCGACCGTGGCGTTGCCCGTCACGCCGAGCGTTCCGCCGACCGTCGCGTTGCCGGTCGATACAATCTTCGAGCAGGTGAACGTGACTGTGCCGTCCGCCTGCTCGATCATCGAGCAGGCGCCGGTATGGCCAGCCGTGTTCATCGACAAAAGCGTCTCAACCGCGTTCGCATTCGCGTCTGCGAGTAGTACCAACGGCGCCGTCGCGCCCGAATGCAGGTTCGCGGTGAGCGCACTTTGCGCCGCGCCTGGGTTGAGAGTCGCCGCGGCGATCGCGGGCGCCGCTGTATCGCACCACAGGCCGCTGCCGTTAACGGCGAGTAAGTTCCCGATGGTCGGCGGTCCGGCGCACGCCGCCGTGGACTCGAGCAGCGTGTTCGCGATCGCCGTACCGCTGCACAGCCATTGCCCCTGCACACCATACGCATAAGCGCCTTGCCCACCGCCCGTGCAGGGATTCCCCGCCACGCCATCGCGCAGGTAGAACTCTTGCCCATCTTGTTCGGCCGGCAATTGCGCGTAGAAAATCTTTACGATGCGCGGCGCGATCGGCGTCACGCCTGAAAAATGATTATTGACATCATTGCGGAATTGCTGGCCCGCGCCGATCCCGGTGTAATTGGGAATCGACTGGAAATTGGGAACGGAGCCGCTTTGCGCGAGCGCCGCCGACACTAACGCGAACGCCAACGCCACAACCGCGAGAATCGTTACTCGGCCCCTCAAAACTCCCTCCGCGAGAGTTTCGCCAGCCGGCGCTCGAGCGCTTTACCGATCTCGTCCGCTTTTTTCTCGGCGTCGAACTTCTCGCCATCTTCGATCTTGATATTCATCGTGACGTAAATATTTCCGCCGCGCGCCGCTCCCGCGCCGGCCGCCATCGCCGGCGCACCTGCCCCGACCATCATCGGCGCCGCGAGCGCCGTCACCAGCGCAACCCGCCTGATCGCCGAAAGCATCGGCGCCGGGCGCATCGTGTCGGCGATCGTGCCGACCAGGTTGACGCGGTTGAGCTGATGTAGCGGGCCAAGCGGAGGCGGCGAGTGCCCCTTGAAATGATCGAGGATGAGCGAACCGATCTTACCCAGCGGACCGAGCAGATAGCCGACACCGGACAGCATCCCGTCGGCGATTCCGCGCACGATGGCGAGCCCCATATCCTTCCACCAGGTCACGCTCGCGAGCTTCGCCGGCAGCGCCGCAAACCAATCGTAAATCTCGTGCCGCCAAGTCACCCAGCCCGCGACCGTCGTCGCGATCGCGACGCCGATCGCCTCGATAATCGGGAGCATACTGCCGCCGATGCTCAGAAAGCCCGCCGCCGCCATCAGGCCGCCCGCCAACGCGATCGCGCCGCCGACGACAATCAGCAGTGCCGCGCCGATCGCAGCGAATGTCACCACGAACTTGGTCAACATCGGATGAGCCTTGGCGAAGCCCGCCACCGCGCTCAGCACAGTGCCGACGCCGCCCGCGACCGCCATCAACGGCCCCAGCAATTGCTTGCCGCCCGCCTCCTTGAACGCTTCCCACTTCTTGCCGAGAATCCCCATCTTCTCGTTGAACGAATCGAGCATCGTCAGCGCGCCCTGCATCGCGGCGCCGTCGACCAGGCTCGGATCGTGTAGCGCCTTCTGGTTTCTCACCAGGTCATCGACGTTGATCGTCAGCGCGCGCTCGCCACGGATGCCCAATGCCGATGACGCCTCCTGGAACTTCTGCAACGTGATCGCGCCGGTGCCCACCTCCTTGCGCAGATTCACGAAGGTTTGGATCACGTCGAGGCCGCCGCTCTTGGTTAAGGCCAGCGCGTTACCCACCAGGCCGGTGAACGCATTCCTGTGGCGGCCGAACGCCGCGAGTGATTCCTCCAGCGCCGTACCCGCATCGACGCCCACCGCCTTGAACGCATTGAGCGTGGCGAGCGTGTCCTCCAGGGACATTCCGGCCGCCTTCGCCGCGCCGATACTCATGCCCAGCGCCTCGTTCAGTTCGTTGACGTCGTGGAAGGCGCCATTGCGCGAGATGTACGCCATCAGATCGGCGAAGTGATTGATCTGCGGGAGCGCCGCCTTGGTCTTGTCGCCGAAGTCGTTGAACACCGTCGCGAGCTGCTGGCCAACCGTGGCGGCGTCGCCCATGTTGCCCTTCGCCACCGCGAGCGACGCCTGCGTCACCGCGAGCGCGGTGTTCCAGTCGCCGAGAAAACTCTTGGCGCGATACAAGTTGTCGATAATATCGGTCTGGGCGTAGTTGAACTTGACCGACATCTTTTCGGCGAAGTCCTGCGCCTGCGCAAATTCCTTGACCCCGACCGTGCCCGCGTCGAGGTTGGTCGAGAGATGCTGCATCGCTTGATCGACACTCGCCGCCGCCTCGACCGCGCTCTTGAGCGGCATCGCGATCCCCGCGCCGATTGCTGCGATCGTTCCGCCCATGTACGCGAGATTCGCCCCGGCCTCGCGCAGCGGGGCCATGCCCTTGGCGGAGCCGTTGATCGCGTCGAGCTGCGCGGCAACTTTTGTGAGATTGCCCGACAGGCCTCCGTCGATCGCGTTGAGGATGAAGCCCAGTTCGAAGAGCTTAATCGCCATCGCCGTTACTCACTCCGCCCCGTCGCATATTCTCTTCGGATCATCGCCCGCATCCAACTCGGCTCCGCGCCCAGCACCTCGCAAACATCTTCGAACCGGACATGCGCGCGCCGGTCGTTATTGAAAATCCAATCTCGCGCTTCCGCCGATAAGCGCCCGCGCTTTGACCACTCCGGCCGCCCAACTCCCGCGCGCCAGTCCATGATCGCCTGTCGCAGCATCGCGATCGCGAAATGGCTATTCCAGTTGTCCAAATCAATTTGAGCCGAATTACAACTCCACGTAGCTGATGGTCGGCGTTCCGCTGATCACGATCGCCGAGATGTCACCGCCCAAAGCCCGGCCTGGTCTAACCGGCCCGAACACGTACCAACTGCCGGGCGGAATCACGTGATGGTTCGCGGTTGCGGCGTTATTCGTGCCATTCGCCCATGCGACCGCGTTGTTTTTGTCATTATTCGTGATCAGCAGGTAGCGGCGCTGGTCATTCCATCCCGCCACCTGCGTTGGCGCGCCGATGCCCAGCGTGAAGAAGGTGCTTACTCCGGGAGTTGCCGCCAGCATCTTACTTCCACCTCGCTTTCTTCGTGGCTGGGTCTATGCGCACTCGATCGGCATAGGCCGGTCCAAGCCGATCGATCGCACCGGTCAGCATCGCCGCCGCGCGCGCAAGAATTTTCCACGCATCTGGTGCCGCCGCCCGTGCCAGGAATTGGTCGATCGCCGAGCGCGCTTCCTGCACCAAGTGGCGCGAATCCGTAGATTGGTTCTCGATCTCGTCGCGATGCTCCTCGAAGGCCTCGTCAACAATCTGCGGGCCAATCACTCCGCTCGGATTTTCCTTGCGCGACTGCGACGACAGCACCATTGGCCGGCCAGCTTGCCGGTCCTTGAGCCGCGCTGCGAACGCCGCCGGGTCGGTTCCCATCCTCCGGCAAATCGCCAGCTGATCGTCGGTGAGAGTTACGCCCGCGAAGGTTCGCGCGTCCTCGCGGCGCGAAGCCGCGATCGCGGGCAATTCGCTGAGTGCTGGATTATTCGTCAGCGCTGCGCGGCGAATGCGCACGACGCGGCCGGTCTCGACGCCGGCGGCGCTCCCGGCGGGCGGAGCGAACTCGAATACCGGCGACACGAAACGATATTCTTTGCCCTTGAGCGCGGCGGCGCCGCGCGGCGTCCATTCGACGAGCCCCTGGATAGCGCCGGCGACAACGCGGAACTTCGCGTATCCATCCGGCCGCCGGCGCCGGCAAGCCTTGCGGTGCCGCGCGATCCGTCGCGTGGTCGAAATCGATCGGCAGCCCGCCCTCCATCAACGCGCGGCTGAGTCGGATGACGGCCTGAGGGTTTGAGTTGTAAAACGGCCCCCGCCCATCGTTGGTGCTGAACGTGCCGGCGGGGATCAGCTCAATCCATTCCATGTTTGCCGAAATCACAAGGTCTCCTTCGCGGCGGCCGTCGCGGCGGCTTCGAGCTGGCGAAACCGCTCGGCAACGCCGGTCAAAGTTAATCTCTCGAAATGCGGCGCCAGCGCCGCCGCAGCTTCGCGGATTTGTGTGGCGATTTCTGTCGACGATTTGCGACTTGAAGCGAACACGGCGCATCCGTTCCAGCAGCACGATGCAATCGCGCACCTCGCGTTCGAGCCTCTCAAACGGCGCCAGCAACTCCTCGACGGCCGCGCGATATTCTGATTTCTGAGGTCCGAGAATCATCGTGTTAATAAACCTCCTCTGCCCCGGAAAATGGGTGAGCGAGGGTGCCGTTGAACGCGGCGATCGCGTGTTGCAGATAGTTCACGCCGCATACCGCGCACCGCTCCTCGCGCCGGGCGAAAATCGACTGGAAAATCATGTCCAAAAACCAATCCGGCGCGGCGCCCTTCGCCTGTGCGGCGAATTTCACGATGGCTTCGACCAGTTCATCCGGCAGCGCCGGCGGCTCGAATCGGGTGCATACATTCATCGGTTAATCCCCGCCCCGGCCGACTCATTTCGAAGAGCCTCTTCTCAAATGCGGTCAGGCCAGTGCTCAGCCGTTCGATCGTGTGCGACCGATCACCGAGTTTGTAATTGATGCCATCCGCCAGCTCGCCGAGCTGCTCAGCGACGTACTGCTGGACCTCGGGCGAAAACGTCTGCGCCACGATTCGTTCAATTATTGCGATCAGGTTTTCGCTCGGATTGATCAAGGTGCGGCGCAAGGCGCCCGTCAGCACGGTGCCCGCCCTGTCGATTTTCATTTTATGGTCGGCTGGCTTGTTCAATTCGCCCTCAGAAGACCATGCCCCCGAAAATTATTCGCGCCATCCCAGTCAGCCCACGCCGTCGCGCGCGCACCGGCCCCTTGCGATGCGGGTGTGCGCGACGCCATTCCTTTTGACGGCAGCTCCGTTTGCAGAATTTTTGCCCGACCCGTGGATTGTCGATTGCAGCCCCGCAACATCCGCACCCCATACCTCACCCTCAGTTTGGCGTAACGTGACGCCTTGCCGGGCGCCCCATGCGCCCCAGCGGCCATCCCTGAACGGCCCCGACTAAGCGCTGCCCGTGCCGGTGAACACGATATCGCCGTGCTGGATAATCGCACGCTTCATCTGCGGGAAACGCGCCAGCCATACCGCGTCCGAATCACTGGAGAGTCGCGGCTTGAGTCCGAGGCGGAGCGCCTCGCGGGTAATCGTCCGCCCGCCAACCTCAAATCGATCCCAATCGACCTTGACCGATTCCCCCGGCTTGATTCGCGCGAGCGCCGCGTCGATCACCTCGCCCAGGTAACCCCACCGGACGAAGATTCCTGCGTAGAGATCGCGCGGAGTCGGCTCAACGACGGACCTGCTCAGCCCGGCATAATAAAAGCGCGTCCCGAATTTCGCGCGGAAGGCATCAATCGCCCCGTAATCGCACCGATCGAGTATCGACGCGGCTTCATCGGCGAGTTCATTGAGGATCGCCGCCGCCTGCGGTTGCTTTGTTTGATCGACTTGGTATTTCTTGGCGCCCGCGAACAGCGCCGCTAATTTCGCCTGCGGCGATCGCTCCGGGTCCATCACCTTCGCGATCGCCGCATCCGCCGCCTGCTCATGCGCTGTCGCTTGCTTTTCTACTTCCATCATCCTCAACCCCATCCCCTCAAAAAAAGGAGCGTTATTGCTTCTTTGTGTTACACCCGTTCGGACAGTGCCAATACGCCGCTGGCAATTCTCCGTCGTCGTTCAAATCCGGCGACCAGTCCCTTCCGCACTTCACGCACCTGAGCCACGGGTGCGCGACGGTGACGATCTCGACGCCCACCGCCGCCATCTCCCCCGCCGTCAATTTGCTCGGGCCTCGCATCGGTCAGGCGCTCTTCCCCCTCCTATTATTGTTCCGGCGTGTCCGATGTCAGGCACTCGGAGACCTTCGCGCCCGGTTCTTGCAAGCGCCCCGCGAGCAATATCTGTGTGGCGGCCGCGTTGTACGTGGACTCATGGCGCTCTTTGAACGCCGGGGAAAACGTGATGTTGCCCGACGCCGATATGACGAAAAAATACCAAAATAAAATCCGTTTCATCCCTTTTACCTCTTTACCTCGTCCTCGTTTTTGTTTCTCGCTTTCGCGCCGTGCGCGGCGGCTCTGCGTGCGTCACTGTGATCGTCGCTTTGCCATGAATCTCAATCATGATCGCGACGCCGCCTGGATGGACCACAATGGTGCTTCTTCCGGGCGCCGGCTGCGGCTTGGCGATTTTCTCGCGCGCTTTTCGTTGCTCATCCATTTAAAGATTACCGTGGTAATATCTCTTGCCGCATCGCGTCACGGTAAAAGCGCGCCACCGCCGCGTCTGATTGCTGAGGTGAGACGCCCGGACCGATCTTTTCGGCCAGCTCCAACGCATCGCTAAGCAGATCGATGTCGATACCTCCGCACATCGTTCCGGCTAACTGCTCGATCCGCTCGTGACGCTTGCGGCACGCCGCGCGCTCGCACTCGTGCAGCCCTTGGTGAACTAGCAGCTCAATAACGTTGCGCTTCAAATGCTCCTTGGCGCGCGCGCGAAGCTCGCGCTCCGCCGCGCCGTTCTCTCGCCGCGCCGCCAGGTCAATGACCTTAGCGGCCTTTTTCAGTTTGGTTTTCCTCCGTGCCATGCGAAATCCCTCCTACGAATTGACTGCTTATTTAACTTGCCGTCAGCCGTCGCTTGCGCGCGGCCTCCAGCTCAATCGCCATCCTCGTTCGCGCCAATTCCAGTCGTTCCTCTTTCCGCTCGCGTTGGAGCTTCTTCGCGTAACGCCGCACCCCGCCTTCGCCGATGTCGAAACCGCGCGCGCGCAATTTCGTCGCGAGTTCGAGGATGAAATGGAAGTCGCGGTCGATCAGCCATTGATCGACTTCGGCTCGAACTGCCGGCGGCAACGCCTCGATTTTGAATTTCGACTGAGTAGCCAAACGGTCGTCTATCTCCCTGAGAGAGATTCCTCATTGCCGCTAATCATCGTCGTAATGCCCTTGCCTTCATCACCTTAAGGCCCTCGATTATCTTGTTGGCGTCGAGCGCCGTGAGCCATCGAATGTCATCCACTTTCGCGGTGCGCTGAATGAATCGCCGCAGCGACTTTTCCGACGAGTCGCGAATCACGCCGGCGGCCTTGCAGTCCGACCAATACGCTCTGATCAACCGCGCCTGCGGCTCGCTATCAGAAAAATCGGAAAGCTTCGTCGTGAACGAATTACCCTCGCGGAAGCCGAGCCGCTTGAACTCGTCCAGCAAGGCGCCGAGTTCGGTGCCGTCGAGGTCGCCGGCGGAAATCTTGCCAGCGCAAACTCGGGCGATGATGCTCCGATAGGTCGGATCGTCGAGCTTCAATCGCTTCTTGGCGACCTGAATCTTCGACAACATGGCCTTTCGCCGCGTCTCGCTCCGATCACTTTTTCGTTGCGCTTGCATCTGCGTCATCCGTCCCGCCGGTAAACTGTCTCGATGCGGCCGTCGCGGCGGCGCACCTGGACGGACCCTGGGCCAATCCAAGTGATCCGATCGCCGATTCCGAGCGCGGGGCGCATCTTCGCGACAAACTCGTCACGCTGCCATCCGCTCCAACCCGCGCCTTGCGCGGTGGTTTCAATGTGCCGTTCCAAATCGCTTTCGGTAGGCGTCTGACTCTGGCCGCAGTACCAACAGGGCGGCTTTGGCTCAGTCTCTTTGATCGCAAGCATCCGCTCCGCGTCGAGGACCAAGCTCTGAATCAGCAAAATTAAGGCCTCTTTGTTTTGCTGCTTCACGCCGCGGTCAACCTTGGCTCGGGACACGTCCTCAACCAGGTCGAGCGCTCTGCGGCTTTTCTCGATCATTTCGACGACGGCGCTGTTTGACGTGAATGACATCGCGGAATCCTCAAATTCCATCTTCGTTCCTCATCAGGCCACGACTTGCAGCCTTGCTCCGGCTGCGGGCGATGCCCCCGCCTGCGGCGCGGCCTTCAACACCCCGGAAAGGGTAAACGGCCGTGTTCCCCACTGGCCGACGTTGACGCTCCCGATCCCTCGCGCCTTGGCGAATTGCTCCACGCGCGAAAGGCCGACGACGATCTCTCTTAGAGAGCCATTCGTTTGCTCGTGGAGTCGCACTACCAGGTCGTCGGCGATGCGAACCTCTGCAAGTTGGGCGGCGAGCAATCGACAGTCCGCCACGTCGGCCGGCGCGAGTTCGACCCACGCGGCCATGCGGCTCCACAATTGCGGCAGACGCGAGATTTTGCGCGGGAACTCCGCCATCCCGACAAAGACCACGGTCTGCCCGCTGCAATCGGAAAGGTCGCGCACTACTTCGAGGAGGTTTTCCAGACGGTCGGCTTCATCGAAAATCAGGCCGCGCCGATACTGCCTCATCGCATTGACGATGAAGTCGAAGTTGTCCTGGATTCGATAGTGCGGATAGCCGCCCATCTCGGTTACGAGTGTCCCGAGAAGGGAACTGGCGTTTGAATGGGAGGGTACGCGCATATAGGCGAAGCCCCACTTCTCTGCCAGATGACGTGCGATCCAGGTCTTGCCTCTGCCGCTGGCGCCGTAAAAGACCACGTTGTTCGGAAGCCCGGCGGCCTGATCGCGCGCCGTGGCAAGCGCAAGCTCAGCCGTTTTCGCGCCTATTAGCCCATCGACGTATAGTTCTCGCATAGAAAATCTTCCCTCGCGGCCCTTCAGGCCACCGCCGCCTCGTCGGCCATCGAGTACGCCTTGAACACCGGACTGGTCTCAAACCATGCGATCCAGCGGCGGTCGGCCGCTGGTAGTTCACGCTCAGGCCGCCGCCGCAATTCGCGATACCGCGCCGCCTGCGCATTGGCTTCGCGCACATCATCGCTAGTGATCGAAGATTGAATGGAGTGCGCCCCAAGAGCGTCAGATGCGGCGGTCCATTCCTGTGTCTGATGCGCAACCTCGTCCGCGAGACTTTCCTGTGAGATCGAGGACGATCGCGTTCCGACTTCGGTCATCGCGGCGGCCACCAGCTCCGGCGTGATTCGCCGTTTCGCCCGGCGAATCTCCGCCTTTTTCGAGTTGATGAATCGCGCCTGCGCCAGCTTGGCGAGAATCGCCGTGTCGTTTCGGTTGATACCGAGCCGCTCGACGCTCTCGGCGACGCACAAGAATTTTCGTCCTTGACGCTGCTCGACGAACACGTACAGCTTGCCCAGGTCGCCGTGCGGATCGGCGAATACCAAGGCCCGCTCGCCGATATGATCGGCAAACTCGACAGCGATGAAGCGTGCGCCCCGGAAAAAGATTCCGGTCTTGTTGAGCGTTCGCGCCTCGCCGTCTTCGACTAGCAATTCGAGCGCGCGCTGATCAGAGATTCGCCGCAGATCTCCGCTCCACTCGGACAGGCGCAGCGTGGCCCCATTTCGCTCCGCGTAAGCGACGCACCAGGCATCAATCCCGCGTTGCAACTCTTCCGGCCGTAGCGCGTGCTTCGCGGCAATTTCTTTGCTTCGGCCAAACCGCGCGGCGAATGATTCCTGCTCCCGTAGCGCTTGCGCGCCTCGCACGTCGTGGCCGGCGAAGCTGGGAAGGATTTCGAAGTAATCGTGCTGGAGCGTTCGAAACGCTCGTTCGATATGAGGCTTCTGCCAAGGCGAAAACGGATCGCAGGCTTCGTACTGGATACCCAGGTCGCGGCAAAATCTTTGGGTCTGTTCAGCGACATACCCGCTTCCGTTATCGCCCCGAAGTCGTGAGGGAACGCCCCACTCCAAAATCAATTGGCACAACGCCCGGCGTACATCTGCCGATGATTCGGACCGGATCACGAAGAATCTGACGCGCTTAATCCCAACGTCGATGACGCCCAAAATGCAAAAGCGTCGAAGGCGGCCATCCTCGTCGAGCAGGAACATATCGCCGACCGTTGTGTCGATTTCCCACAGCGCGTTTGGCACCCCGGCAACTTCCGCGTCGGCCAACCCGAATGACACCTTGAAACTGTTCTTGAATCCGCGAGGATTTGCGGTCGCGGCAAAGACGGCCCGATTTGCCGCGACCCATCGATTGATCCAGTCACGCAACGCGGAGCGACTCGGCAGGCGTGCTTCGGGAAACGCGGCTCGCATCGCTCTGAGGATTCGGTACGGTCGAACGTGCGTCGGCCAACGCCCGATCATTCCGATTACAAAGTCCCTGATGGCGGGATTCTGATCGATGATTCCGTCGCCCAAACGGTTGCCGTATCTCGGCGCGAGCGCCGTGAGGCCGCCGCGACCGAAATACTTCCGCCACCGCCGCAGCGTCGGGATTGAATAGGTCGGTATCTTCTCGCGCACTGCGGCCGTCAAAGGTATTTCGCCGCGTTAAATGGCTTCGATAAACGCCCTTAAAACGGGCTTCGAAGTCGGAGATTTTACGTTCCGCGCCGCTGCAAATCCTTCCAGGCACGACAGCACTTCGCGGCGCGCATCGGCGATCTCTTTCGCCCAATCGGCCAACTCGATCGCCGATTTCGATTCTTCGGCCGTGGCGCCGGTCTGAGATCGTGCGGGCGTTGCACCCGCCGACGCCGGGGCCAATCCGACATCTTTGAGATCGGACGCGGCCACCACGGCCAGAGCTTTAAGTTTCTTTTTTAGAAGCTCGCGATTCTCGTCGGTCGTGCGCAACTCGATCAGTTCGTCGTCGAGTAGATACGCCGGAGCAGCTCCCCGCCCTCGAAGCTTTTCAATGGGCTTCAGCCCATCAAACCATCGCTGTACCGTCCGCTCTGAGCGGCCAGTCATCTTCATAACGCCAGCGACGGTGAGCAGAATTGACATCAGGCCGCCCCGCGCTCCCGCCGTTCGGCCCGCCTCGCGTAGCGGTCCGGCCAAAGTTCTTCGGCGGCGACGCCAATCGCAGCCGCGATAATGTTTTCACCACGAGGCCACGGACGGCGGAGTGCATTTTCGATAGACTTGGGTCGGTATCCGTTCGCTATACTGAGGCTACGAAGACTCCAGCCGTTGCGCTTCAACTCCGCGAGGATTCCGGGTCGGCCCATACTATTGTTGACAGACTGGCGCGTTTGATGGAGCTTGGGTTGCGAGTTGTGCGAGTTGACGGCATGACGGAGAGAGATGTTCTCATAATTCTCGGATAATGGCAAGTACACGAAGAATCGCGACTCGAATTAAGAGGCATCCGCCTGCGCTGGCCGATCCCAAAGGTCACGAAGCTTTTGCCGAAAGACTTCGGCATGTGATTCGCGAGACGGGGACGATCCTCGCTTTATCGGAAAAAGCGGGCGTATCAGACAGCACGATCCACCTATGGCTTCGCGATTCAGAACCGAGCCGCGAGAAGCTGGTTAACCTCGCTGAGGCCGCCGGAGTCTCTGTCGAATGGCTTGCTACCGGGCGCGGCGAAATGCGCGCCGATCGAGTTCCGGAAGGGTATGTATTGGTTCCCCGCTATGAAATCGGGGAAGGGCGTGGATTCGAAGGTTCCGATTACCTGGCTCTCAAGACGGAATGGATCGCCAAACTACCGGGTAATCCAGCGCCCCACGCGCTCCATCTTTTTGAAGCGTCCGGCGATGCGATGTCTCCAGCAATCGCGGACGGTGACCTGGTGCTGGTTAACGCCTTTGACCCTGATCTTCGCGACGGCGGAGTATATGCGATTTATCCGGCATCGACGGCGCCAACTCTCCCGTTGATGTTTAGGCGCGCGCGACAGCGCGCTGATGGAACCTTCGAGTTCATCAGAGACGACGATCCCGAACGTCATCTCGTCGAGCCGGCGAAGGCGTTTCATACTGTTGGACGAGCCATTTGGGCGGGCGGCCCCTTATAAGCTCCCCTAATTTGTTGGTTCGTCCTAGCGCACTTCTTGTGCAAAGCATTCCAAGCATGTTTCCGAAAACGAAACCGACCGTCTCTTTGATGTCGGGCGTGGCGGGCGTCGTGAGCGGTTGTAACCGCCGCACTTCTCCGTTTTCCTTTTATTTCTTGGTACTTACGACGACGCCCGACAGTGTCGGGTTGGTTTGATCACACTCTCCGGAATCGCGCGTCTAGGCTCGCATAAGCACGAATGACCCCCGCCAAGTGCTATCTGTTTGAATTTTGTTGGCGACAACCATCGGCGTTCGTGACGGCGCGGCCCGACACCTTTGAACCGGCCTCAACACGGGCCGTAAAGCCGCGCAACCACTAACGTTTCGAGCGGGCCGGCTGGCTTGGCTAGTCCCTGCAAGTCCCGACAAGTCCGGGTTCGAGAGTTGCCCTCGGAGTAATCAAACCATCCCGTCTTTTACAGCGGGGTTGACGTTTCGAGCCGGGTCTAGTAAGAAATTGAGAGTCATTCTCAATCTCAATACCGCAGGAGCTACAGATGCCCCGCAGGCTACACCGGCAAGACATCGAATTCGGCAGTCCACATCACCAAGCCATCGCATGCGCAATCAAAGACGCCGCATGCGCAATCAAAGACATCGCGTTCCGCAGGCTTCATCTCAAATCAGTCGCATTCGCCACCGCCGTGATCGCCTCGATCTCACTAAGCGCGCCGACCTTCGCCTCGGACGGCGACGCGAGCGAAATCCATTTCCGCAACGGGCGCTTCGAGCCGGCGCAACTGGTGGTGCCCGCCAATACGCCCTTCAAGGTGCAGGTCACGAACTCGGACACGGCGGCGATCGAGTTCGAGAGCTTCGAGCT
>Ga0073928_10007424_pt1 | contig 14229 bp, 10 predicted proteins | sample PaiPotPPA55metaG_FD_76969 | JGI IMG/M metagenome (GOLD analysis project Ga0073928, IMG submission 76969) | Iron sulfur acid spring bacterial and archeal communities from Banff, Canada, to study Microbial Dark Matter (Phase II) - Paint Pots PPA... ... | reverse complement strand
GCGTCTCTGCGGTCCGCTTCATCGGCCCACTTCGGCACGTACAAGCTCAGGATGCGCGTCTGCGGTCCACTCCGGCGTGCTGAGCGAGACGACGGCGGGTGCGTGCGTTCCCTCAATAATCGTGATTGCCGTAAGGCGAGTGAAGCGGGACGAGGAACCTTAGGCACTGAACCAGCCTCGTCGCGTCGTCGGGTCCAACGAAGCGCTCTAGCAGACCGCCAGGTAACGAGATGGGGTTCGGCGGTGGCATCAGGGCACCTCGGGCCATGGACCAGAATGGGGTTGCGGCAAATACGGTGCGCCACCAGTGACGCCATCGCTGCAAGGTGCGACGGTGCACACCCAGCACGTGGCGCAGTTGTTCGACTCGGCTGTTCGTCACACCGTCGCCCATCGCGGACATCAGGACAACAACGGTACCGGCGTAACAGCGACGGCCAAGAAATCGAACTGATGCGGGCGTGGTACGCCGCCGACATGTCTGGCAGCAAAAGCTAAGACGTCTATCGGTCTGTTCGATCGAATCAGGTAAGCCACGAGGCTTGCGCGCGTAGGTCGCGCTGTGCAAGGTGCCGCCACAGTGCGCGCAGCCTTTCGCTCTTGCTCGCGCGGCAAGGTCGGCGTCGATGCTCAACAGAAACGTACCGAACCATCTGTTGTCAACGATTTCGCTGATCATCAAATACTCCGTGAGGATGAGACGATCGAAGCATCGAACAGCGGATTCATTGCCGTCAACAGATTTGAGCAACCTTGATGAGGTTCGCGGCTACACGTCCATCACGTAAATTGCTCAAAACGCCCAGAATTCCCATCGACTTTCATGCTCACGCTCAACCCGAGCCCAGATTCGAGTCACGCCGCCTATACACCGGACACCACGTGGCCAATAAGCAGGTTTCCGCCACGCTGATCCTGGGAGTAACGGGTGCCCCCAGTTTTGATGTCATCCAAGTTGGTTTCGATGCGTCGTCAGCGGTTCACTTTCGTTCGTCTCTCTAATCCATACATGACGTGTTTGATCACGCCTTTTGACCGTAACGTTCACCACCGCAGCGTTTCCGACTGAAGCAGCTTACGGCTGTTTGAAGTCAATTCCTGCAAACCGACCTCGGAGGGTCTTCCTCCATCTCGAGCACAGCTGTCACCGACTTTTTCAACAGTATCGGCCAGGTCCGGTCCGACGCCGAACTCGCCCGTCAGCGAACATTCATCGACATCGTCTTGCTGCCGCGAACGACCACAATCGCCGATCAGCCGACCATATAATCATGTGTTTGAATGGCCGGTTTCACAGTCACCGCGCACCTGCTTACGCAGCCGGCAGTCTCGAAGGACGAGAGCGGTTCCTGCCGCCTGTGCAACGCGCAGAGACAAGTCACCCACGCGGCGGATTCGTTCTCTGGGTGCAGTTGCCCACCACGGGCCACCTTCGCGTCAGCACGCGCCCTATGTTTGAGCAGGCACGCGCCGAGGGCATCGGCTTTACCCCAGGGCATCTGTTCGGCCGGGGCGGCGCCTATTCAGGCAGTGCGCTTGCGTCGTGTCGGCGGAAGCGTCCATTCACCGCCCTCCTCAACGTGTTCCGTAAGCTTGTTGACGCAGTGGAAAAGCACTTGTTTTTCCTCCACTGACAGAACGGACATGAGCTGCTCGTCGAAGATCTTGCCGATCCGATCGCTCTTCCGGACAATTGCCTTGCCTTTCCTGGTCAAGTGCAGATTGATGACACGTGCATCCGTCGTGCCGGTGGAGCGCGTCAGCAAGCCGCGCTTAGCTAGTGCGGTGACCAGCTTCGAAATCAGCGTCTTTTCAAGGTATGTGAGCTCAATCAGCGGACCGAGGGAGATGCCCGGCTGCATATCGACGAATCGCAGCACGCGCAGGTCGCGCAGGGTTACGCCGCATTCGGCTTCGTAGAGGCCAGACGCCACATTCTTGGCCAACGCGCTTAGTACATCGAGGCGGAAGTTCAAATGCTCCAGTCTTGGATACGGTGCCTTCGACATGCTGTTCTCCAATTCAGCCACCCTGATTTAGTTCCACACTGCAACAATTGAATTTTACAGGTTTATGCACGAAACATGCCATCGTGCGGTAAATCCCGCACGTGCGGGCAAGTCGGGCGCGCGCCGCAATACCCAAGAATAGGGCAAAAAAAAGCACGATGACGGTGCATCGCGGGGTTGCGGACGCGACCCAAGCAGCGTCCGAACGCTTCTTCATGAAACCGCCTCGGAGCGAGAGGCCACTGCACTGAAGGCCAGCGCGTGCTGCTCGACGTCGTACGCTTCGGCAGGAGTGGCGCGATCAATGTTTCAGATACTCAAATTTCGGATTAGCCCCTCGCCCCCTCGTCAATCGCCTTGAGCACCAAACCGAAAAATTCGTCAGCATGCGCCGGGTTGAGCCAGCGCACCACCACCGCCAGGCGGCGTTCAGGTTCGATCCAGGTGAACGAGCCGCCCGCGCCGATGGCGAAGTAGCTGGAGGCCGGCACGCGCGGAAAGACGCTGCGCTCGTGATTGAGCCAGACCAGGTAGCCGTAGAACGGTGCGATCGCACACGGTGTCAGCATGCGCTGCAGCCACTCGCTGGAGACGATCTGTTGGCCGTTGACGCTGCCCTGATCCAGCAACAGCTGGGCCACCTTGATCTGGTCCCGGGCGCTGATCGACAGGCCGCCACCCCAATGCGTGCCGCCCGGAACCGACTGCACGCGCTGCCCGCCCACCTCCACCCAGGCATTGTCGTAACCGACCCATTGCCAGTTCTCGCTCGCGTCGAGTGGCCGCATGATCGCTTCGCGAAACACCTCTGGCAACGGGCGGCGGAATAGGTGCAGCAGCGCCAGCGAAAACTGGTTGATGCGTACGTCGTTGTATTCCCAGTAGGTGCCGGGAGCCTTTAACGACCGCCGGTCCCCTTTCTTGCCGTCGGGCTCCTTGCCGAATTTCACGTATCGGTAGTGGTCGGCCTCGTCGGGCAACCCGAAACACACGCCTTGCCATTCGCTCGTCTGCTGCAGCAGATGCGCCCAGGTCACGCTCGCGTTGTGCTCGTCATTAAAGCCGATACCAGGCACGCGTACGTGCACCGGTTCGTCGACATCGGGCATCAGGCCGCGATCGTGCGCGACGCCGGCCAGCAGCGCGAGGTAAGTCTTGGCGATGCTAAAGGTCAGGTCGGCACGATCAGGTTCGCCCCACGAGGTTAGCGGCCGGCCGTCCCGAGTAATGACGCCGGACACCGGGCCACGCCCATGCACCGGTCCGAGCAACCGGTTCCAGGGGGGCGGGTCGTCCGGATGTACGCCCCACACGCCATCGACCTCGCGGTCCCACGGCGTTTCATGATCGATTGCGAATTGCACAGCATGCTGGAGATTTGCGGTTTGCATAAGGGTCCTTTACCGGGCACAAAACAGCTTTACAAGGTTCACCCAATAAGTTGCACCGATCGCAAGCGCGGCATCATTGAAATCGTAGTGCGGATTGTGGAGCGGTGCCGCCGGAGTCGCCTCGTCAACGCCCATCCAGATGTACGCGCCGGGTTTTGCGTGCAGCATGAACGCAAAATCCTCCGAGGCCATCGAAGGCGCACAACCTCGCCGCACGCTGGAAGCGCCGACGGTCGCCTCGGCGGCCGCAGCTGCAAGATCGGCTTGAGCGGCATTGTTGATGGTGGCCGGATACGCGTAGCGATAGTCAAGCGTCGCGTCTGCGCCCAGTGCGCGTGCAATACCCGTGGAGACTTCGCCGATCGACGAGCGGATTCGTTCCTGCACGTCGCTCGAAAAGCAGCGCACGGTGCCGCGAATGACCGCACGGTCAGGCAGTACGTTCCACGCTTCGCCACCATGAATTTGCGTGACGCTAACGACGCCTGATTCCTTCGGAGAAATTCTTCGGCTTATGATTGTCTGCAATGCGGTGACGATCTGGCTGGCACACACCAGCACGTCGGTCCCCTCCTCCGGCATCGCGGCATGCGAACCCTTGCCGTCGACAACAATCTCGAACGTGTCGAACGATGCCATCATCGGACCGTCGTTGATCGCAAAATGTCCGCGCGGGAAACCCGGCCAGTTGTGCAAACCAAACACGGCGTCGCACGCAAAGCGCTCGAAGAGTCCGTCTTCGACCATCATCCTGCCACCGCCCGCCGGCCCCTCTTCTGCTGGCTGAAAGATCACATGTACCGTGCCACGCCAATTGGTGTCGCGGCTCAACGCGACTGCGGCGCCGAGCAGCATTGCAGTGTGGCCGTCATGACCACACGCATGCATCTTGCCCTCATGTTGCGACCGATGCGCGAAGCTATTGGCTTCAGCTATCGGCAGCGCGTCCATATCGGCACGCAAGCCGATAGCGGGTCCCGCGCTCCGGGTCATGGTGCCCACCACGCCGGTTCGTCCAATTCCGCCATTTACCTCGAAGCCATACTGTCGCAATACGCCGGCGACGAGATCTGCGGTTGCGACCTCCTCGAACGCAGTTTCCGGACAGGCGTGCAGTGCATGCCGCCACTTCATCATCAGGTCGATCAGGTCGCTATCCATCGGAATTTAATCCCTTTCAGTGGAAAATTAAGGAGACAAAAAAACAGAGAATCGACGAAGCGGTGCAGCATCCGCGCACGTTCGAGTGGTCGAGGTCCCTGGCAAGCTGGCCGTGGGCAACTGCATTACGAGTGTTTGGATTCGCGGGCAAACCACGCGCGGCGCATCGGCCTGAGTGCGGCGATCGCGAGCACAGCGGTACAACTATCCAATGCGATAGCCGTGCCGAACACCGCGTCCCAACCGCCCGTATGCTCGTGGAGTAGCGCGGCCACCGGTCCGCCGAGGATCGAACCGATACCTTGCGCATAAGACAGACACGCGTAGTTGACGATCGCATGTTTGCTGCCAAAGGTGTCCGTGAGCGTCGAAGGGAAAAGCGAAAAAATCTCTCCCCAGCCGAGAAAGACGACCCCTGACAGCAGCACGAACAACAACGGGTCGTGCCGCAACGTGAGCCACAAGGTCATCGCTACCGCTTCCATCCCGAATGCAATCAGCATCGTGTGCTCGCGCCCGATCAGGTCGGAGATCCACCCGAACATAGGCCGCGTCACGCCATTCGCCACGCGATCAATGGTCAACGCAAGCGGCAACGCTGCGAGGCCGAACACGGTGACCCCCGCCATGCCGAAATCTCGCGTAAAGACCGCCATTTGTGAGGTCACCATCAGGCCGGAGGTCGCCATCATCGACATCATCACAAACATCAGCCAGAACAACGGGGTGCGCAGCATGTTGCCGGGCCCCGTGTCGGGTACGGCGGCAGACGGCTGTCTGCGGCCGCCAGTCCGCCATGTAGCCGGGAGGCGGCAGCCTCATGCCGAGCGCGGCAAGTATGCCGACCACGCCGAGGATCACGCCAAAGACGACCAGCGTATGCTGATAGCCGTACTTGGCGATGCTATTGGTGATCGGGAACGTCGTGAGCATCGCGCCCATGCCGAAGCCCGCCATCACTACGCCTATCGCAAAGCCGCGGCGGTCTGGGAACCAGCGTGCCATCAGCCCGATCGTGCCGACCACGACAATACCAACGCCGATCCCGCCGAGTACGCCATAGCAGAGATAAACGGAGAGCAGAGACTCCGCGCGGCTCGTCAGTACCCAGCTAAGCCCCGTGATCGCACCACCCGCGGCCAGCAACCAGCGCGGCCCAAAGCGCTCGATTAAATAGCCCTCGAGCGGCGACAGAAAAGTCTGGCAGACAACGAGGATGGAGAAAGTGACCTGCAGACTCGGCAGCGACACGCCGAGCTGCGCTGTCAGCGGACGCGTCAGCAAAGTCCAGATGTATTGGGGATTGGACGCGACCATCGCACATGCGAGGCCGCACAACAATTGCCACCAGCGGCTATGTAGTGAAAGTGCAAGCGGCGCGCGCGCGCGGGCGCCGAAATTCTGGGTGCTCATGCTTCAACTCCGTACGAAGAGGTGACACGAAATGACTAAGGCAGCGCGCTTGCCTGGAGGTCACACGCTCAGTACATCGAGGGGGTAAGTTAAGCTGCTCCAGCCTTGAAAACGTCACCTTCCACAAGCTGCTAGTGCATTCGGATCACTTCGATATAGTTGCAAATTTCAACAATTGATATTTACACGTGACCTCGATTTGCACGAAGTGTGCCACTATGCGAAAAACCCTGTATTCGTGGGGGAATCAGGCGTTTTTGATACCGCAACGCACACACGGCCATGTGCAAAACCATGCATGGTGCGCGCGAGAACGGTGCATCGTGCGAAGCAATATCGCCGTTGCACCGATTCCGGGCGCGACATTCGCGTTCGTCGAGCCTGTACGGTTGCGACGATCCAAGGGAGCGATTTATATGTGACGACGCAGTCTGCCGAAACACCCGACTCAGTTCATCGCGGTGCGCATTGTGTAGTTCTCAACGTTCGCCGATGATGGAGAAGGCTGCGGGTTCGTGTGAGCTGTCTTTGTTGCGTAACCGGTCTGACGGCCGCGTAGGTTGCTGCTTGAGGCAGCAACCTACGCCTGTGAAAAGGCCCGCTTCAAAAACGTTCGGAAAGAGTCATGCGACGTAGCGCCAGGGCTCGTCAGGCCGGATGATCGTCATGCCGGGGACGCCTGTGACGTCCCGACCAACATGTTGCAATCTCACTGCTAATCTGTAACAGCGACTTCCGCAATGTTATTCGACAACATTGGTTTGGAAGCTTGTGGTGCCGATGAATGACTGCAAGAGAAACACGAGACGCAGCCGCGGCATGTCCAGCACGTCAGTCCTGAAGATGCCGGGTTATCGCAGCGGAAATAAACGCGGCATCGTCCACATTGGCTGTCGGCAGTCCGGCACGATGGCCCCATATCGACGAAATGGGAAGAAGCCTGGCGTTTCGCATTTGCTCGACCTCGAGACGGTTGTCTTCCACCTGGAAATACAGATCGGTTTCGCTCGGCATGATCAGCGACCTTGCCGTAATCGCTTTCAGCGCCGCGTGAAAATCGCCGTTATATGTGGAATTGGCGGCGATGTTCGCATGCTGCCATGTCCATAGGTGAGCCAGCAGGTTGTTGCCATCACGCTTCAGGAAATTCGCTTCCCACGACATCACGAGATAGTCTTCAAGCGAGGAAAAACCAGCCTGCCGCCACACTTCGTCACGATAAAACGTCTGCGACATCGCCATGGCGGCGTAGTTGCGACCCATGGCCCGCAGACCGCGTTCGGGACGCTCAACGAACGTTCCGTTTTGAAAACCAGGATCCGTCGTCAGGGTCGCGCGCACGCCCTCGATGAATACCTGATTGTGCGGCGAGGCCTTTGCCGCGCCGCAAAGCACGACCAGCCGCCTGACCATGTCCGGATACATTGATGCCCATTGATACGCCTGCAAGCCGCCCATCGACCATCCGCACGCTAATTGCAATACGTCGATGCCGAGTTCCTGCGTCAGGAGCTGGTGTTGAATTGCGACGTTATCGGCGATCGTAAAATTCGGCCAACGGCTTCCGCTAAAGGGCTCGGTTGCGTTGCTGGGCGAGGACGACAGTCCATTGCCGAACAGATTCGGAATAACGACGAAGTACTTGTCGGTGTCTAGCGCCTTGCCTGGACCGACCATCCACTCGATGTCATAGTGATGCGCGGAAAATGACGTCATGTACAGAATGACATTCGATTTTTCCGCGTTCAACTTTCCGTAGGTTTGATAGGCGAGCTTGGCATCTCTGAACGTGATACCGGATTGCAACACCACGTTTCCGGCATTGAATACAAAGTAGTCTTCCATGGGTAGGGATCCGTCTTGGTGAAATGTGACGAGTGGGTAACTGAAAAAGTCAGATAGAAGGTATCAATGCGCAGCTCAGCCGCCCTCCGAGGCCGTCCACCCCGGCTCGAAAGGTTGCCCCTTGGCGCCAAGTCGCATCCCCGCAGGAAGCTTGCTCCACGGCAGTTGCTCAAGCCGCATGGGCATTGAACCAGGGGCCGCGCAGACGATAATCTCGGCCGCGATCGGTGCGAAGTCGGCGCGAAAATGTACCGCGCTCTTGACGGCCAGGATCGCCTGCGTGGCGGGCTCGATGCCGACGAGGCGAAACAGCGCCTGGTCGGCCATCTGCACCTTGAACGAGGCCACTACGATTCGCACGCCGCCGCGCCTCAGGCAGGCGGCCGGCCCGACATCCAGGTGAAAGCCGGCATAGTACGGGCCGGTCGCGTCGATCTTGCCGTCCGAGATCGCTTCAATCAGGAACTCGTCTTCATAAGGAGCGTCGCCGGGGATGCCGGAATGACCACCAAGTGCCAGCCGGATCGTCTCGCCGACATGCCGCTCGTGGATCGCTTCGGCAGCCGCCGGATCGACGATCAGGCCGATCGCAGCCTGCTGCGCGTCCTGCCTGATCAGGGCGCGCAGCAGCCCGGTGGTGTCCGAATTCGCGCCGGCACCCGGATTGTCCTGTCCGTCTGCGACGATGATCGGGTGCCTGCCGGCGCGGCTCTGTTCGATCGCGTAACGGACCGCATCGTCGGGTGAATACAGGGTACCGGCGAATTCGGCTTCAGCGTCGTTCGCTGCCTGCGTCAACTCGTCGACCGCCGCTTCGGCAACGGCAGGATCGTCCGCATAGGCCCAGATCACCGGCGAGCATTCGGGAAAATCGGCCGCCGGGAAGCCGGTCGCGAACGACAGGTCGGCGCTATCCGCCGCTTCAATCTCCTCGAGCAGCGCATAGAGACGCGCGGCCGGCTGCAAGTCGGTGCACTGCCAGCAGATCGGCACCAGGAACGGCAGCCTGCGGACTGCGAGCGCGGCACGCGAACCGCTTGCCCAGCGCTTTTCAAGGAGCGCAAATGCGCGCTTGCCCGTGCTCGCCATGTCGACGTGCGGATAGGTCCGGTATGCGACTAGTGCGTCTGCCCTGTCGAGCATCTGCGCGGTCACGTTGGCGTGCAGATCAAGACTGCCGACCACCGGCACAGCATCACCAACGAGCGCACGTATGCGCCGCAGCAGCTCGCCCTCGCCGTCGTCGAAATGAGTCGCGACCATCGCGCCATGCAGGTCCAGGTAGACCGCGTCGACCGGCAGCATTGCCTCGACACCAGCCAGGATCTCGCCGGCGATATGTTCGTAGGCTGCCTCGGTGACGTGCGCGGACGGGCTGGCCGCGCACCACACGGTCGGCAGCACCGTGTGGCCAGCGCGTCGTGCTGCATCGACGAAACCGGCGGCGGGAATATTTCTACCGGCAATCGCTTCGAACACCGCATCGCCGCTCACCAGTCCCGGCCAGCCGCCTCCGCGCTCGAAGGCGAGCAGGTCCGCTTGAGTCGGTGCGAAGGTGTTGGTCTCGTGCTGGAAGCCACAGAAGACGATCCGCTTAGGAGTGTGCATCGCTGTCTCTTTGAAGATATCTACGGTATCGGGTCATTGTCGTGACTGATCGGAAGCTCGGGAAATCAATGTGATGGTGGGCCGCCTCAAGCGGCGCCGAACGCGAAGTCGCGCCCGGGGGCCGCCGCCAGCAAGGCCCGCGTATATTCGTGGCGCGGCGCGAGGAACACGTCCTGGATCGCCCCTTCCTCGACAATCTCGCCGCGCCGCATCACGATGACCCGATCGCAGATCTGGCTGGCTACCCGCAGATCGTGTGTAATGAACAGAATGCCGATCCGCAGCCGCTGCTGAATGTCATCCAGCAGTTCGAGAATTTGCGCCTGGACCGAGACGTCGAGTGCGGACACCGCCTCGTCGGCGATCAACACTTTTGGCTCGCATGCCAGCGCCCGCGCAATCGAGATGCGTTGGCGCTGGCCGCCGGAGAATTCGCTAGGGTAGCGGTTCAGCGCATCGGGCCTGAGGCGCACCAGCGTCATCAATTCTTCAGCACGTTGCCACGCCTGAGCGTATGGCACGCCGAAATTCAGCGGCCCTTCGACGATCGAGGCGCCCACTGTCTGGCGCGGATCCAGCGAGCGGTAAGGATCCTGGAACACGACCTGTACGCCGCGCCGGAACGGATATAGCGCGCGGCCGCGCGCTTTGGCCACCGACCGGCCGTTGGCGAAGATATCGCCGGCGCTCGGCTCGATCAGCCGCGCAATGCAGCGCGCGACCGTCGATTTTCCCGAGCCGGACTCGCCCACAATGCCGACCGTTTCGCCCGGATGCACCATCAGCGAAACATCAATGGCCGCCTGCACCTTGCGCTTGCGGGCCGGCCAGGAACCCGTCACATAAGTCTTCCCGATCCCGCACGCGTCGAGCAGGGGATAGGCTTTCTCCACCGGGGGACGCGTGCGCGGCACCAGCGCGGGGACCGCTGCCAGCAACATGCGGGTATAGGGCTCGCGCGGCTGCTGCAATACCTGCAACTTGGCGCCCTGCTCGATCATGTCGCCTAACCGCAACACAACGACGCGGTCGGCAATCTCGGCGACAACGCCGAAATCGTGGGTGATGAACAGCACGGCGGTTCCGCTCTCAGTCTGCAATTCACGAATCAGCTTGAGGATCTCGGCCTGGGTCGTGACGTCGAGCGCCGTGGTGGGCTCGTCGCAGATCAGCAGCGACGGCTTCAGGATCAGCGCCATTGCAATCACGATGCGCTGGCGCTGCCCACCCGACAACTGATGCGGATAAGACGCGTAGATGCGCTCCGGTTCCGGCAGCCTGACGTGCGCGAAGATCTCGAGAATGCGCCGCCGCCTCTCGCCGACGCCGGCACGGCTATGCTGTGCCAGCATCTCGTCGACCTGCGCGCCGCACCTCATGATCGGATTGAGGGCCGTCATCGGCTCCTGGAAAACCATCGCCATCTTTTCGCCGCGCAACTGGCGGATGCGGTCCGGGCTTGCTGTCAGCACGTCTTCGCCGAGCAGTTCGATGCCGCCGTCCACCGCCTTGAGCGACGCCGGCAGCAAGCCCATCACTGCCTGCGCGATCACCGATTTGCCCGAGCCCGACTCGCCCAGCAGGCAGACAATCTCCCCCTGCCGCACGTCGAGCGAGACATGCCGGACCGCGTGGGGGCGGTCGGCGCCGGCCGGCAGCGCAATGGTCAGGTTGTTGACCGCGAGGACGGTTGCGGCCGGCTCGGCGGCGGATGACGCGGCCGTTTGAAAATCGAAATCGCGCATGGCGTCAGCTCCCCCGTTTGTTGAATTTCGGATCGAGCGTGTCACGCAATCCGTCGCCCAGGATGTTGACCGCCAGCACCGTCAGCGCCAGGAAAACCCCTGGGAACAGCACGGTCTGAGGATACTGATTGAACTGCATGCGGCCGTCGGCCATGACGTTGCCCCACGTCGGAATATCCGGCGGCAGGCCGACGCCGAGAAACGACAGGATCGCTTCCACCAGGATGGCCGACGCGCACACGTAGGTTCCCTGCACGATCAGCGGTGCGATTGCATTCGGCAGAATGTGACGCCACAGAATCTTGACGGTCGGCGTAGCCAACGAAATGGCGGCCTCGATGTAGGGTTCCTCGCGAATGGTCAGCACGATCGAGCGCACCAGCCGCGCGACGCGCGGAATTTCGGGAATCGTGATCGCGACAATCACCGTGACCAGCGTCGGCCGCCAGAGCGCCATCAGCGTAATCGCGAACAGGATGCTGGGAATCGCCATCAAGCTGTCCATGGCGCGCATGAGGATGTCGTCGAGGCGGCGAAAATACCCCGCCGCCACGCCGACCAGTGCGCCGAAGGTGAGCGCGAGCACTGCCACCGAGATGCCGACCGAAAGGGACACGCGCGCACCGTATACGACCCGGCTCCAGATATCCCGGCCGAGGCTGTCGGTGCCCATCAGGAAGAAGTGTTGGAACGTCGCGCCTGACAGATCACTGAATTCCGCCCTCACGCCCGGCAGGAGGTTGGCGCTCGAGGGATCCATCGCGGTCGGGTCGATGGTGCCAAGCCACGGTGCGGCGACGGCTACAAAGATCAGAAGCAACAGTGCCCCGCATCCCAGGCGCACCGACCAGTTCCGCAGGACGCGGCGCCACAGCGGTGTGCGCGAGCGTATGGCCGGCACCACCTCCAGGTTGGCAAGGATGGCGCCCGGCGCGGCAAGGGTCATCGGATCGTGGTCGTCGCTCATGTCCAATTGTCCTTTCACTCAATAGCGGATACGCGGGTCGAGCAGCAGATAGCTCATGTCGACCAGCAGGTTGATAAGCACGTAAACAAAGGAAAAGAACAGCGTGATGCCTTGTATCAGCGGGAAGTCGCGCGCCAGTACTGCATCGACCGTCAATTGCCCGAGCCCGGGGATCGCGTAGACGGTTTCGGTGACCACCACGCCGCCGATTAGCAAGCCGACGCCGATGCCGATCACCGTGACGATCGGTACCGCGGCATTGGCCAGCGCATGGCGAATCAGCACGCGCGCTTCGGAGATACCTTTGGCGCGGGCCGTGCGGATGTAGTCTTCGGTCAGCGCCTCGGCAACCGCAGCGCGCGTGACGCGGGCAATCAGTGCAAGGTAGACGATGGACAGCGTGATGGCGGGCAGGATCAGGTGCGTGAGCCACGGACCAATGCCAGCGCTCAATGATGCGTATCCCTGTACCGGTAGCAGCTTCGCATGCAAGGCGACCGCCCAAATGAGGATATAGCCGACCACGAACGACGGCACCGAGAACCCCATCACGGAAAGTCCCATCAGCATCCGGTCCAGCCAGCCTCCGTGCCGCGAGGCCGCGATCACGCCGAGCGGCACCGCGAGCAGGAGCGTAATCACCAGTGTCAGGGCGGACAACGACAAGGTCGGTGCAATGCGTTGCGCAATCAACCGGGTTACCGGCTGCTTCATGTAGTACGAGTCGCCGAGGTTGCCCTGCAACAACTGCCCGGTCCATTTGACGAACTGCACCGGCAGCGGCCGGTCGAGCCCGAGGCTCGCGTGAATCCGTGCGATGTCCGCGCTGGTGCCGTTGTCACCGACGAGCGCCGCAGCCGGATCGCCCGGCGTCAGACGCAGAATCATGAACACGATGAGGGCGACAATCACCAGCACTGGCGCCGTCGACAGTACGCGCCGGAAAAGAAAGAAAGGCATGTCGGTTACGCTCCAAATCCGGTTGACAGATTGACGGGCTTGCGTTGCCCTGCGAGACGTCGGGCGGCCGGCGACCAGCCGCCGACACCGGTTAGCTCTTGCGGATGTTCCAGAACACGTTGACCGGAGCCGGCACGATGCCGCTGACCACGCCCTTGCGGATGACCGAATAGAAATCGAAGTCGCCCAACGGCGCCAGGATCCCGCTCTGGAACGTTTCCAGTTGGATCGCCGCGGCGATCTTCTTGCGCTGCGCAGGGTCGGTGGTGACAAGGTAATCGTTCTTGAGCTGCTCGATCTTGTCGTCAGTCGCCCAGCCGAACCAGCCCTTGTCGCCGTTGCCCGTCAGCGGAGTGAAGAACAATGGATTCATCGTGTCGCCGGGCGCCCATCCGGTAATGAACAGGTTCCAGCCACCCTTGTCGGCCGGCGCCTTGCTGGTTCGGCGCGTCACGAGCGTCGACCAATCCATCGCCTGCAGGTCGACATTGAACCCAGCCTGCTTCAACAGTTGCGCCATGACTGGCGGAAACTTATTCAGTACCGCGTAGTCCGACGGATACATCAACACTACCGGCTTGCCATCGTAGCCCGCTTCCTTCAGCAGATTTCGGGCCGCCGCGAACTGGGGCTTGCCCGTGAAGTAGGCGGTCTCGGTCGACGCCAACGGCGAATCGCATGGGTAAATCGAGGAACACGTCCGGTACAGATCCTTGTTCACCAGTTGGGCGCGCATCAACGCTTCCTGGTTGATCGCCATGATTGCCGCCTGGGCAATCTTCGGGTTGTTGAACGGCGGTATCAGATGATTCAGGTGCAGGTCGAAGAGCCCGGCGGGAGTCGGCTTCACCAGTTCCAGCTTGGGATTACTCTTGAACGCGGCGTACTGCTCGGCGGGCATCCATTCGATCATATCCACTTCACTGTTCGCAATCGCATTGGCCTGCGTCTGCGCGTCCTTGAGAACGATCCATTCGACACGGTCGACATAGACATGCTTGCCGCCTGCGGTACCGGAAGCCGGCTCCGGTCGCGGCACATAGTTCGGGTTCTTGATGTACACAATCTTCGCGCCCGGGCGATACTCGTCCTGTTTGAAGATGTAGGGGCCCGACCCGGTGTAGTCAGAG
>Ga0073928_10007423_pt1 | contig 14229 bp, 11 predicted proteins | sample PaiPotPPA55metaG_FD_76969 | JGI IMG/M metagenome (GOLD analysis project Ga0073928, IMG submission 76969) | Iron sulfur acid spring bacterial and archeal communities from Banff, Canada, to study Microbial Dark Matter (Phase II) - Paint Pots PPA... ... | reverse complement strand
AGCCTTCTCCGCTGCAACCGCATTGTGCGCAAAGCTCGGGCCCATTCCCCTGGCCGGACATCAGATCGCATTGAACTGTGCCGCGTTGACATTTATGGTGCCGCTTGGAATCAGCTCTGCGGCAGCGGTGCGCGTCGGACAAGAACTGGGCAGACGCGACGCAGACGCGGCCCGGCGCGCCGGTTGGTCGGCCATCATGATCGGAGTTGGCTTCATGGCGTGTTCCGGCGCGGTATTTGTGTCAATTCCAAAATTCATTGCGCGCCTGTTTACTCCCGACCCCGCTGTCATCCGGGTCGGAGCACAACTGTTGCTAGTGGCGGCCGCATTCCAATTGTTTGACGGCCTGCAGACGGTCGCGACCGGAGCGTTGCGCGGCGCGGCCGACACCCGAACTCCCATGCTCGCCAACTTCGTCGCCTATTGGCTGATGGGCCTGCCCTTTGGCTACGTCTTGTGCTTCACGCTGGGATGGGGCGCGCTCGGGATTTGGATCGGCCTCTGCGGCGGACTCATGATCATCGGATCAGCCCTGCTCGTCGCCTGGCAAAAAAGAATGCAGTCGTTGTGCAGGGTTATTCCGAAACCGCACTAGTGGCGCGCGGAATCTACCGCGAAATGATCTAATATCTTATTGACGAGACCGCTTGTCAGCAGTTCACCGCCTGCGTATCATGCAACCGTTATGACAACTAACAATGTGACTTTACAAACTAGCCTTCGCCAAAAAGCACAACTGATGTCGGCCTCTGACATGGATCGCTCAATAGTTCGTCTTGCCTACCAGATTGTTGAAGACAATGGCACGGATGGTTTAGGGCTGATCGGCGTAAGGCGGCGCGGCGTGCCGCTGGCCGAGCGGCTAAGCAAGTCGATCTCACATGTCGAAGATATCCGCGTTCCCGTGGGCGCGTTGGATATCACCTTTTATCGCGATGATCTTTCTACGGTAGGGCCGAAGCCGGTGGTGAACGAATCGGAAATCGGATTTTCGATTCAAGATAAAAATATCGTGCTGGTGGATGACGTTCTTTTTACCGGGCGCACCATTCGCGCAGCGCTGGACGCTCTTTTCTCGCAAGGCCGTCCCCGCCGGGTTCAGCTTTGCGTACTGATTGACCGCGGCCACCGCGAGTTACCGATTGAAGCCGCATTCGTAGGCCGCACCGTGCAAACCACCATGAACGAAGTGATCGAAGTAAAGTTGCAGGAAATCGATAACACAGAAAAAGTTCTTCTGATGGAGAAATGATCTTACATGAAGACAGCCGCCCCGGCTGTCCGTGCCGGCCGACAGACTGTCCAAAATCACAATTGTCACCCCGAGCGAAGCGAGGAATCTGGGTTCTTTTCGCGGCCGACGAAAACCCAGATTCCTCGTCGCTTCGCTCCGCGGAATGACAAAGTATACGGTTTTGTGTCTCTTTGCTACGCGAAAGTCAGTTGGCGCTCATGCATCCCACAATGAAGTCATTATTGAACCCAGGTAGTTCGAATCGAAAACCATAGCGCAAAAATCAGTCGCGGTTTAGAATCACCGCTGTTTCTTTCCCGAACTTCTAATGAACCTGTCGAGCAAAGAAGTTTCGAGCAAGCAAAATCAGCGCCTGCTCGGAGCGGCACGCAAAGCCATGAAACGTGCCTATGCCCCATACTCTCAGTTCCGCGTGGGTGCCGCATTGCTCACCTCGAAAGGCGAAGTATTCACCGGCTGCAATGTGGAGAACGCGTCTTACGGGTTAACCAACTGCGCCGAGCGCACCGCGATTTTTGCCGCCATAGCTAAATCCGGCCCCGGATTGAATATTCGCGCCATCGCCGTGGTAAATGACCAGGGAGTACCCTGCTCTCCCTGCGGAGCCTGCCGCCAGGTAATTTATGAATTCGGTCCTGAGGCAATGGTCGTTTTTCAAAGCGCGAAAGGATGGAAGCAAAGTCATATTGCCGAACTCTTGCCAGAAGGGTTCCGTCTAAAGTGAGGCCGCCCGCGGAAAGCAAAACGTTTCGCGCTGTCGACGTCATTCGCAAGAAACGTGATGGGCAGGAGTTGTCGGCAGCCGAAATTGAATATCTCGTCCATGCCTACACTACCGGCGAAATTCCCGACTACCAGGTTTCCGCCTGGCTCATGGCTGTAATTCTGCGTGGGCTCACGCGAGCTGAAACTTCTGCGCTGACTGATGCCATGCTGCATTCTGGCGATGTGCTCGATCTCTCGGAGTTGTCCGCAAAAAAAGTAGACAAGCACTCAACCGGCGGAGTCGGCGATAAAACCTCGCTGGTATTAGCCCCGCTGGTCGCAGCCGGCGGCCTTGTCGTTCCAATGATCAGCGGGCGCGGGCTCGGCCATACCGGAGGCACGCTCGACAAGCTGGAATCAATTCCGGGATTTAATGTCAATCTTTCGGTTCCAGAATTCCACCGCGTCCTAAAAGCCTGCGGCTGCGCCATGATCGGCCAGACTTCCGAGATTGCACCAGCCGATCGCAAACTTTACGCATTGCGCGATGTCACCGCGACCGTGGAAAGCCCTTACCTCATTTGCGCATCGATCATGAGTAAGAAACTAGCAGAGGGTATCGATGCGCTCGTGCTCGACGTGAAGACCGGCTCAGGCGCCTTTATGAAAAAGGAAGAAGACGCGGTTTTTCTCGCCGAATTAATGGTCGAAACCGGCGAGCGCATGGGTAAGTCCGTGGTTGCGCTAATCACTAATATGGATCAGCCGCTCGGAACCCACGTGGGAAATTCGCTCGAAGTGCTCGAGGTTCTTGAAGTTTTACATGGACACGGCTCAGACGACTTGAAAGAGTTGTGCGTCGAACTTGCTGGATGGATGTTTCATCTCGGCGGAGCCGCCGCGACTGTGGCGCAAGGCAAGCTGGATGCTGAGCGACTTATCGCGTCGGGCGAAGCACTCGGAAAATTCCGCCAGATGGTTTCGTTGCAAGGAGGAGACGTCGGCTCACTTGACGAGCCCGCCAAACTTCCTCGGGCAAAGTATATGCAAGACGTGATCAGCCCAAGAAGCGGATTTGTCGCAGCCATGAATTGCGAAGCGGTCGGCACTGCCTGCGTAGTTCTCGGCGGCGGGCGCGAGAAGAAAGAAGATGCAGTCGACCCAGCGGTTGGGATTATTCTGCATCGCAAAACCGGTGATCAAGTCAGGGCCGGGGAGCCGCTTTGCACCATCCATTCGAATTCTGAAGCTCGTACTGCTCGGGCGCTGACCTTGCTGCTCGAGAGTTTCCAGATCGCAGATGCTCCCGCAGTTGAGATGAATGCGCTCGTCCGCCGCGTGATTCGCGGATCGAAAGCAAATAGAGTGGGAGGAAAATAGATGGGGCGATTCACCGGCATTCTGGGCCTGCTGACCATGCTGACGCTGGCATTTATTTTCTCCACCAATCGCCGCGCCATTCGCGTCAAAACGGTTGTCTGGGGATTGGGCTTGCAGTTCGCTTTCGCGGTGTTCGTATTGCGCGTCGACATTGGCCGCCGCATTTTCCAATATGCCGGGAACGCCGTAAACAAACTGCTGAGTTACGCCTTCGTAGGTTCTCAATTTGTGTTTGGAGATTTGGGCAAGCAAGGCTCGCATCTCGGTTTCTACTTTGCTTTTCAAGTTCTGCCGACGGTTATTTTCATCGCGGCATTTTTTGCGGTTTTATATCACTACGGAATCATGCAATTCATCATCAAGCTGGCCGCGCGTGTGATGACGCGTTTCATGGGAGCCAGCGGAGCTGAGTCGCTGAATGTTGCCGCCAGTATTTTTATGGGTCAAACTGAAGCGCCGCTGACCATACGGCCTTTTTTGCCCGACCTCACCCGCTCTGAACTAATGACCGTGATGACCAGCGGAATGGCGCACGTTTCCGGCGGAATCATGGCCGCGTATATCGCATTCGGGATCGAGCCCAAACATCTTTTGAGCGCCGTAATTATGACCGCTCCTGGAACGATTTTAATTTCGAAGATGCTGGTGCCAGAGACGGAAGAACCCAAGACCGCCGGCCGCGTGGTGATGAGCGAAGAGGAAGTGGAAACCGAAAAAAAAGAAAACGTGCTCGGAGCAGTCGCACGCGGCACGACCGACGGCCTGAACCTGGCGCTGAACATCGCGGCTATGCTGATTTCGTTTCTCGCGCTGATCGCCCTGATGGACGGGATCCTGTATGGAATTCACACGGGCCTCGCGCATTTTGGCTTTCCGTGGTTTCCCGCAAGCCTGGAAATTATCTCCGGCAAGCTTTTCGCTCCCGTGGCCTGGGTAATCGGGATTCCGTGGAAAGACTGCACTCTGGTTGGCAACCTATTGGGTACGCGCATGGTTCTCAATGAATTGGTCGCATTTTCCATGCTGGGGCCGCAGAAGGCCGTTCTTGATCCGCGCTCGTTCACGATTGCGACATTCGCTCTGTGTGGCTTCGCCAATCTGAGTTGCATCGGTATTCAGATCGGCGGTATCGGCGCGCTGGCCCCGAATAAAAAGGGTGAACTGGCGCGGCTTGGAGTGCGCGCAATGTTGGCAGGTACCATGGCAAATTTGATGTCGGCGTCAATCGCGGGAATGCTCATCTGACTTTTAAGAACAGCACGAGCGAGGACGCTCGCGCCTACACGATTAAGGAGACACTGAAAGCAGAATGAAATTTACAAACGTTACGTGTTTTGTCAGGCGAGTTGCCTGTCTTTTTTTTGTTTCATCGATGATGTTCTCAGTGGCCGCAGAAGAAATTACATCCAACATTCTTCAAGCCATGCAGTGGCGGCTAATCGGTCCCCATCGCGGGGGCCGGATTACATCTGTCTCCGGAGTGCCAAGCGACCCTAACATTTATTACGTCGGAACCCCTGGCGGCGGTGTCTGGAAAACTGAAGACGCTGGACGGGTTTGGAAGCCCATCTTCGATCAACAACACGTCGCATCGATCGGCGCACTTGCGGTCGCGCAGTCCGATCCCAAAATCATCTACGTAGGAACTGGGGAACAGACGCAGGGCGACGGTATATACAAGTCAACCGACGCAGGCGCGACCTGGACAAATGTCGGTTTGCGGGAAACTCACGTGATCAAGGGCATTGTGATTGATTCGCGGAATCCCGATATCGTTTTGGTAGCGACCTCTGGAGATCACTGGTCTGGCACTGAGCGCGGAGTCTACAAAACTTCTGACGGCGGCAAAAGCTGGCAAAACGTGTTGTACAAAGATCCGAATACAGGCGTCCCTGATATTGAAGCCGACCCAACAAATTCAAGCGTCCTCTACGCGTCACTGTGGACTAGGCCCGAGGATCCGTTCAGCGAAGAGGAGCCCGAGAAAAAGAAACAACAAGACGCCGCGATTTACAAATCAACCGATGAAGGTTCAACCTGGACCGCAGTCGAAGGCAAGGGCCTGCCGACTGATGCCATGGGACGTATCGGCGTAGCCGTCGCGCCCGGCACGAATGGCATGCGGGTGTACGCCATCGTCACGCAGGGATTATTTCGTTCAGACGATGGCGGCGCGAGTTGGCAGCGCAGCACCACTGACCCTCGCATTTTGGGAAATGCGTATTTCAGCCGCGTCTTTGTCGATCCCAAGAATCCAGATTTTGTCTACGTTGCGCAGACTTCCATGTATCGATCGACCGACGGAGGCCGCACGTTCGAAGCCTGGGAAGGCGCGCCTAGTGGCGATGACTTTCACGTTCTCTGGATCAATCCTGCGCACACGCAAAATATGATTCTCGGAGTCGATCAGGGAGCAATCATCAGCGTGGATTCCGGCAAAACATGGAGCTCATGGTACAACCAGCCGACCGGGCAGTTTTATCACGTAAGCACTGATCAGCATTTTCCGTATTTCGTTTATGGAGCGCAACAGGACAGCGGCACCGCCGCCGTCCCCAGCCGCAGCGATTATGGTGAAATCACATATCGCGATTGGGCGCCGACCGGGGCTTTTGAGTTTTGCTACATCGTGCCCGATCCCGCGAATGCAAATTATGTATACGCCGGAGGATGGTATGGGACCGTACTTCGTTACGACAAGACTACGGGGCAGATCGTTCATCTTCTAATTCGCACCTCGAAATACCGCACCGCACAGATGGCCCCGATTGCGTTCTCGCCTCAGGATCCGCACGCGCTGTATGCCGCGACGCAGTACGTGTTGCGAAGCAATGACGGCGGATTCAGTTGGCAGGAAGTTAGTCCCGACCTGACGTTAAAGCAAGAGCCCGAGCAGAAAAAACCTGATCTGCGGAGAACAGTTATTTATACGATCGCGCTTTCCCCAGTCCAATCCGGGGTAATCTGGGCGGGCACGGGCAACGGACTCATTCAAGTTACAAAGGATGGCAAGACTTGGCAGAACGTCAGCGTTCCAGGGTTGCATGAAAAAAGCAGCATCACCATGCTTGAAGCTTCGCATTACGACGCAGCCTCGGCGTATGCCGTGGTTAATGGCTATCAGCAACTAAGTCCGATCATCTATCGCACTCGCGACTATGGGCACACCTGGCAGCTGATCACCAGCGGCTTGCCCGACTCTGGAAATGCGCGCGTGGTTCGCGAAGATCCGGCACGCAAGGGATTACTCTATGTCGGCACGTGGAACGGCGTTTACTTTTCTCTGGACGATGGCGATCATTGGCAGAGCCTTCAACTGAATTTGCCTACCGCATCGGTAACTGATCTCGATGTTCACGGCGATGATTTGGTCGCATCCACGTTTGGCCGCGCGTTGTGGATTCTTGATGACATCACTCCGCTGCGCCAGTTCAATTCGAAGTGGCCACACTCGGATGCTTACATGCTTCTTCCGCGTAATACGGTACGCGCGCGCTGGGATATGTCGCAAGACACGCCGCTGCCTCCGGAAACTCCCGCCGGAGATAATCCGCCTGATGGCGCAATCATTGACTATTTCCCGAAATCCGCACCGACGGGCAAACTTAAGCTTTCCATCTACGACGCAGAAAACCGCCTGGTACGCGAGTTTACAGACGTGCCTCCAGCATTCGACAAAGCTCCAGCTAACGCTCCGGAATATTGGTTCGCGCCACCGCTGGCGCTCAGCAAAAATGCGGGACTCAACCGCTTCATTTGGGATCTCCGCTATCCTCCGATGAAGGCGCTGCGCTACAGCTACTACGGCAACATTCTGGATTACATCGAATACACGCTTTCCGATCACGCCATTCCCGGCAAATTCCCGCGCGACCTGCAGCCCGGACCGTTCATCGTTCCCGGCCAATATTCGCTGGTGCTGAGCGTCGATGGCAAAACAATCCGGCAACCCTTGACGGTCAGTCTCGATCCGAGGGTGCATGTGCCACCATCCGATTTAGTGCAGCAACTCGACGCCGAGAAAAATATTGCAGCTCAGATGTCGGCCACTTATGACGGATACGAGCAAGTGCATGCTCTACAGGAGGCGATCGCCGACCGGCAAAAATCCTTGGGGGGCGATGCGACAGCAACGAAGAAAGATGCGGCCGATGCGCTGAAGGCGTTGGCTGATCAGGTTGCGGAGGTGGGCGAGGGCAAACCCGCGGATCTCGGAATAGGACCATTGAACCGCGAACTGGCACGCTTCGCGTTCATGATCGAGAGCGGAGACGCGCGCCCTGCAACTCTGCTCGAAACCAGTGTCGAACAATCCTGCCAGAATGTGGGCAAACGCCTGGGCCAGTGGCGCGATTTTAACCAGCAGAAGATTTCGCCAGTTAACGCAGTTTTGCAAAACTACAACATGGCGGCATTGCCTGTCGTCAGCAGTATTCCGGATGCTCCTGGGTGCCAAAAATAATTCTCTCCGTTCCCGATCTCGCTTGATCGCATGAGCTCGGTACAATCGAGAGGTGGAGCCAGGACGGTCGGCTGCGCTTCGAAGAAATCCGCAAATTCTCGCTCCCGTCAGTTGCCCCTTTTTTCTACCTAATACAAACGCCCGCGTCCTTGCTTGCACGATTGACACTCATGGTGCAAGCAATAACCCAGATCCCTCGCTTCGCTCGGGCTGACACAAATGGAGGCGAAAATGATGCCAGACAACATAAGCGGCGCTACTGTCATCCATTCCACGTGAGTTGCGATATTCGCATTGGCACTTCAGGATTCCACTACAAACATTGGCTGGGCTCTTTCTATCCGCCGAAAACTCCAGCCAGCGGGATGCTGAAGTTTTATCTGCAACACTTCGATACCCTCGAATTAAATAACAGTTTCTACCGCCTGCCCCTGGTCAGCTCTTTGGAGAACTGGCGGGATGCGACGCCTGCTGACTTTGTTTTCGCCGTCAAGGCAAGCCGCTTCATTACTCATAACAAAAAATTAAGAGATCCGGAAAACGCGCTGGATAATCTGATTCCACGCATCATGCATCTGGCTCCGAAACTGGGGCCCATCCTTTTTCAGTTACCGCCGAAATGGGGGATAAATTTGGAGCGGTTGCAAGAATTTCTAGCGGCACTGCCTACCGAACTAAATTATGCCTTTGAGTTCCGCGAGCTTTCCTGGATGAAACCCGAAGTCACGGATGTACTTAAGCGTTGCAACGCCGCATTCTGTATTTACGAACTCGCGGGATATCACTCGCCCATGCATGTGACTGCAGATTTCACTTACGTTCGTTTACATGGTCCTGACGCTAACAAATACCAGGGCAACTACAGCGACGATCGGTTAGGCTGGTGGGCGCGTCAGATTGAGTCTTGGGCGAAAACACAAAAGGCCATCTATGTGTATTTCGACAATGATCAAGCAGGCTACGCGCCTCACAACGCGCTAAAGCTGAAGAATATGGTGTTCGGGTGATCCACGCGGTCACGATTGACGGTGATACAAGTCACTGCACCAACTCCTTCCAAACGTTGAAACTCACACTATGCAGCAACCGAGCTGCTGAGTTCTTTACATCCGATTTTTCAGCTACACCGGTGGTTAATTTCGCAACACAATTAGCCGCGAAAATAGTTTTACGTTGCAAAATTCAATGGAGAAAAACGAAATCATGAAGACGAGCAAGCTGGTGATGCTGGTAATGACAATTGCGGTAGCCCTTTTCATTCTGATTCCCAGTCTGTCGTGGGCCGCCGACGACGGAACGACCATTTACAAAGCGAAATGTGCAGCCTGCCACGGGGCCGATGCAGCGGGCAAACCCGCAGCCAAAATCCCGAGCCTGGTTTCGGACGACGCCAAAAAACTATCGGATGACGATCTGGCGAAGAAAATTACCGATAACCCAAAGCATCCAGGAGGCGTAAAGTCCTTGGCTTCTGACCAAACGAAAGCAGTCATCGGCTACATTCGTACACTGCAGAAGTAATCGTCGGCTGCCCGTCTCACCGCTTTCTGGGACGAAAGAGCCGCCCGGGTCCGGATGTCCACTTCTCCGGACCCTTTGTTCGTTTACTCGAAGGCCTTCGACGCCCGCCCGTATTTAGCGCGAGGCAGGGTGAAAATAACGATTAGGCTCATGAGGACCAGAATAGGGAGGATGAAGATGCTGCCTTCCGGGCCGGTGGTTCCTCCGCTGAGAATGATCCTGCCCGCAGGATGGGTGGCGAGCAGATGGTGCTGCACCATGAGTCCGCTGTCGGCCACGCCGTAAAGAAAAGATTGGCCCCAATCCCATGAAGCATGCACCCCGATAGCCCACCACAGCGACCCGGTACGCCACAGGCTGAGGCAGAAAACCAACGCGACCAGTCCGGCGGAAAGCAGTCCAACGGGAGATTCTCCGGGGTTGCTCTTGTGCCCAAAGCCAAACACAAAGGAGAAGATTAACGCCGATGTCCAGAAGCCCAAGGCTGCGCTGTGCCGCGTCTTAAAGGCCCAACGGTAGAAGCCGGCGAGACCGCGCGTAAGCGTGTACTGCACATAGCCGCGAGTCGCATATTCCTCAAACAAACCGACCAAAAGAAAGCCGATCAGCCAGATGGCTCCGTAACGAACCACGTCGCTGCCAAACAGCAGACGGCTATCAATGACAAGTAATCCGGCTTTCCAAAGAGTCAGAACCAGAAGCGACAAACACGTCACTCCCCATCCCAGGCCAGCAAAGAAATGGGAGAATTTGCGGCTGTCGCCAAAGCCGTAAACGGAATTTGGGCGGCGCTCGATCTTCGACATGATCCAAGTGACCAAAAGGACCAATAGAAACTGCGACGACTCGCCGATCAACATGAAGCGTGGCCGGCCCATCGCCGCCTGCATTTCCGCCGCGGTCCTGGGAGTGTGAGGGAAAAGAATTTTCCCCATACGATTGAAACAGAAGCCAATGGCGACGCAGAGAGCTGCAAAAATCAAGAGACTCCACCCGGCGCGCAGCCCATCTTCGCCGATGAAAATCCTATAAAGAGTGGACGTCTGCCTGGGTGGAATTGTCTCGACCGGTGTCAAGGTCGCGTCGTTAAGCGGAGACTCAAAGGCGGTTTGATTACTCAGGGCTTGATTCAAGGTTTCCTCGCATGACTAAATTGTATACGGCGCTGCGCCTGAAAAGGTTCCGTAGCGATTGGGTGGAAGAACGGTGGCAAATCAGAGGAAGTTCCGCGATGGCCAGGCTGTCCTGTCATTAATGGGGAGGCTATTCTGTCATTCCGAGGAGCGAAGCGACGAGGAATCTGGGTTTCTGCGGCTAGAGGAAATACCTGGGGCGCTCGCGACGATAACCAGTCGGCTCGATTTAAAGAAAAAATCTCTTGCCATCCCCGATAATTAATGCTAATTTAAAATTGCAAGCAAAAACTTTAAGCTAAGAACACGGCTCTCCAAGGGGCCGCGTTTCTTTTTGTACTGCCTTTCAGGAATTTCTGACAGAGATTCCTTGGACACAGGATTTTTAGGGGCAATTCATGAAAAGACCGAAGGTAAAGATGAAGGTAAAGATAAGGATCAAGCACGCCAAACGGCGCGGAGAGTGGGCCGAAATGCGCTTCATGGCCATGGCTACGGAAAACGGAATCGAGGTGTCCAAGCCCTATGGCGAGATGGCACGCTACGACTTCGTGGTGGAACACGAAGGCAAGTTTGCCCGGGTGCAGGTGAAGTCCACGATGTATAGGAACGGTCGCGGCTATGCCTGCACCATGCGGGGCTGGCGGGGCCCGTACGGACGCAACGAGTTCGACTATGTAGCCGTGTATTTGATCCTGGAAGACCTGTGGTACATCGTTCCAGTGAAGGATATCCGCGGGCAATGGACCCTTTCGCTGAATCCGCACCTGAAGAATGCGAGGTACGAACCATATCGCGAAGCGTGGCACCTCCTGCGGGGAGAGTCTCCGAAAAGTGGCAGGGTTCGATCCATCAAGGCCTGCGCCGAGGACTGGACGGCCTCTCCGTTCCCAGTCCTCGATTCGTACGAGGAAAGCCCTCATACCCTGCTAAGCGGTATCTAGGAAACCTTTGGTTAATTCCCCTAAGGCTCGGTCGTAGCAGGACACGGCCTCAGAGCTTGCGGAAAAACTTGTGGCGAAGCGAAGGGTCTTCCGCAAGCTGCTCAGCCATGCCATAAGTGGCCGTCGAATCAAAAGCGCCCTCAGGCGCGATGTCTTGCAACACGGACATTTCAAATAGTGCTCAAACGTGCCGCTCGCAGCCCTAAATATGCGCCCTTTCAGCGGATTCGCTCTATACGCCACTGACAGGGGTGGAGAAAGCCACTCCCTCCTAAGTTCTCGTCCGAAGATTTTGGTTTCCCCAAGGAAGCGTTAGGTTTATGCTTTTGCTTCCCCTTTTTTTTGTCGTACTTTGAAAAACTCTTATCGCGAACCGTTTAAAGTTCTCTATCCCCTTCGGGTCTTCTATGTGTATTCCAGTTGCTTCATATTTTCACTCTATTCAAACCAACAACGGTAAAGCGAGGGCAATGTGAGTGACCCTAATGCTAAGAACGTAGCAGACCACGAGGGTGCACCGGCAGAGAATGCGCCACCACGACAAGTCCTCGACGGCCCCGCCATATACGAACAAACCAACACAGAGCGCCGCAAACAACAACGCCGCCGAAAGCTCCGCAAGGCACCAGTATGGATCGAGTCAGCGTGCGCTATCGCGTTGGTCGGTATTACTGGCTTCTACACTCATTACGCCCATCAGCAAGTGGAAACCGCGCAGAATACGCTGGGAGAGATCATCAAACAATATCCCCTCATTCAACAATCCTCTCAGGCTGCTACGGATGCCGCCGACACAGCCGAAAACACCCTGGTCTTGGCCAATAGACCGTGGATAAAAATTAAGCACCGCATCGTCAAACCCTTGGACTTTGGTTTTACCGGGGCTGCAGGACCAGCGGCTACTATGAGCGTGGAAGATACGATAGAGAATGTCGGCAACGGTGTTGCCTTGAATGTACTTTCTTGGGAAGATGTGCTTCCAGTCGACCCCGACGAGTCTACGACCAGCGCCGTCAAACGACGGGCTGAATGGTGCGACGCGAATAAGCAATTCGACCCCAAAAGCCGCACCACCCTGAATGGAAATATCTTGTTCCCCAAAGACCCGCTCATCCAGATTAGCGGCATGGGACCATTGATCAAGACCATTAATAAGGCGGCTCGAGACAATGATCGAGTTATGGGCCCTTGGTACAAAGGCAACGGACCTAATCCGCTTGCCGGAAAAGTCGCTTTGGTAATGGTCGGTTGCGTCGTCTATAGGTCATCCTTCGAGAAAGACGGAACTCGCCCTCATATGACTGGATTCCTCTACAGACTTGGCGAACCGCAACAATCGGGAGGCTTCCAACCATTTGTTACCCCAAGCGGAATTGCTGACAAATTGCAGTTGATTCACGCTCCAGATGGATTTTTCGCATATTAAGAACAGCCCCGTCACGGCAATCCATAACGGCACAAAGAAAACGCTTCCGCAAATATATAAATGCCAAGTTTGGTGTGGAATGATGGCATTTGTAACCCCTTACGGGGTTGCCGACAAACTGCAACTGACTCAGCATTTGTGTGGATTCTTTGCCTACTAGAAGCACCCTGTTAGGGCACGCACAGCTATTCTGGATAATGCACATGCGTCTAGAGCTTGATGCCGTTGTTAGTCAAGGCGGGTAAATCACCACCAAACAGCGAGAGTTACAGATTGCAACGGAAAATTATTCCGGCGAGTATTGCAACTGTAGCTCAGCGTCGGCTGGATTGGCGGCCGCCGTCAACGCAGTGATTCCGTATTCCAGCCCTTTTTCGAAAGCTTTCAGGTTCAGCTCACGGAAGCCTGCCGGGACTGAATCCGCGACCGCCTTGCGCACTGCGTCCGGATCGAGCAGGTGCGTGACTGCGGTGAAGAATCCCACCATCACCGAATTCAGCACCATGCGCTTTCCCAGCACCTCGGCGATACGGGTCGCAGGAATGCTGAAGACCTGAAACTTTTTATCGGATTCGGAAACGCGCACCAGATCCTGCTCGACGATCAGGATGCCGCCGTCCTTCAACTCTGGGCCGAAGCGCACGTAAGCCTCTTGCGACATGACGACAAGGATGTCCGGCCGCGTGACGTACGGGTACAAGATTGGCGAATCGGAAAGCACGAGCTGCGCGCTGCAGGCGCCGCCGCGCGCCTCCGGGCCGAAGTTCTGCGTCATGGTGGCAAAGGCGCCTTGAAAAATCGAGGCTGCTTTGCCCAGCACAACGGCCGAGAGAATTACGCCCTGGCCGCCAAAGCCTGCGATACGAATTTCGGTTAGCTGCATACGGTCTCCGCTTGCTCTACAAATCTCTCGCCTAGCGACTGAGCGAACCGCCCTCGCATCAAGGTTTGGTAATCAGGACGGTCGCGGTCGACGAATTTGCCCACGACGATTTCTCCGGTCATGGTCAGGCCGACTTCGCCGGTCGGCGCGCCGTGCCGGACTTTGCTTTTTTCTTTGTAGTACTTCATGGTGTCGAGGCCATCGCCCAGTTTGTTGCGCCGCTGGTAAAGCGTGGGACACGGCGAGATTACTTCGATAAATGAGAAGCCTTTTTTCTTGAACGCTTCGCTGATAGAGCGCGCCAGTTGCCGCACGTGGAAGGTGGTCCAGCGCGCGACATAAACTGCGCCGGCAGCTTCGACGAGATGCGGCAGATTAAATGATGGCTCGAACACGCCGTAGGGGTTCGTCGAAGTAATCGAATCATCCGGAGTGGTGGGCGCGGTCTGGCCGCCGGTCATCGCATAAATCAGATTGTTCACGCAGATGACTTTCAGATCAATGTTGCGGCGCGCAGCGT
>Ga0073928_10007422_pt1 | contig 14231 bp, 16 predicted proteins | sample PaiPotPPA55metaG_FD_76969 | JGI IMG/M metagenome (GOLD analysis project Ga0073928, IMG submission 76969) | Iron sulfur acid spring bacterial and archeal communities from Banff, Canada, to study Microbial Dark Matter (Phase II) - Paint Pots PPA... ... | reverse complement strand
TGGCACTTCTACGAGGAAGTGTTCGAAGCGAACGTTGTCTATCTGGAACTGCGCGGTGTCAGCGTGGAACTGCAAACACGGGAACAAGGGGGTGCTGACGTGGTTGTGCGCCTGCCAATCGAAACGGCGAAGCAGCTCGGTTTGCACACTAACGTCTCGCCCGAGCGGTGGACGTCAGCGTGCGATAGCGACAAGACAGCGCCACTTGATCGGATGCGCGGTTCGGTCCATCGTCACGACGATCCGACTGATCCCGTTTAACCAGACCATGATCGAACGCAAGCTGATCCGCGTAGTGACGGCCACCGGTGCGGCGTGGTGGCTTTCGCGCGCTATGCGCGCTTGCTCGACATTCCGCCACCGTTCAAAGGTGCGTCGGGGTGCGCTGCGCGGTTCGGTCTGACTGGCTGCAGGGCTATTTTTCGCGCGGGTACTGGAACAAAGCCGACTGCAAAGCGGCCAGCCAAGGGTTCTAGCCATTCCGAGGACCGTGCGAGAACCTAAGAGGCGGCCAGTATGGGCATGTCAAACAAGGGGGATTTACGCACGGCAGGCGATCGCGAGGCGTGTGGCCTCAATGTCGCTGATCGACCCTGACCCGCCGTTCGAACTCGGGGCCTTCAACGACTGCTTGCGATGCACTTCGGCCGCTTCCCCTATCGGGTGATCGCCGGGTCAGGGCGGCGGGGATGTTGCGACTCGGACAAGACTTGCCTGACGATCCACGATTCGATTCTGGCCCCGGCTCGGCGCGCATGATGCTTGAAACGGTGAAGCAGACCGACGGTCGCTTCTACCTGATTGTTCGTGGACACGGGCGCATTCGCTCAATTGGCCGCCGAAATCGCGTGCGGCCGCTATATCCGGGATCAGGGCGGTGCTACGTTGAGCTGGACGAAACAATCAAGACCCTTTGGCTGGCCAACGGCGCCGTCACAGCGCCTGCGTTCCACCAAGTGAGCTTCCCCGCGCGTCCTCATCGATTCGCTTGGATGACGTCGCGACTCCCTGCGACGCCGACGCTGCCGTCGAAACGCGCGATGCAATCCGCATTTGCTACAAGGGCCTGCCTTAGGAGCCGCCCCCCCGGTCGCGCAATCCCTCGTGCGCGAGTCGTGTTTTGTGAAGCTTGGCCAAAGGCTCGAAGCAGCGATCCAGACGCCGCAGCCGGGCTCACTCCGCCGGTGTTCTTTTAGCCGCGCTTGATCACGCGAGCCGTGCTATGACCCTTTTGCAATGCATTGGTCTGGAGCTCGCAGGCGTGGTTTGCTTGAAGATGTTGCCTTCCCCGGTCCGTTGAGTTTGAGAGCTTGCGACGAATTTTCCCTGTGCCATAGAGCCGGTCTGGCTGTTGAGGTCCGCCGCCGTCGTTCGACGGCGATTTGGGAAAGCTCTTCAATCGCGTTCGCGCCCTGCTCAACTTCGACGCGAGCCGCAAGGACATCTCCGACAGTCTTCGACAAGTGCTCTCAGGGCTCACGTCGATCGTCCAGGGCCTCAGCGCAATGCGCAACAAGATGTCGGACAGCCACGGAACGACTTACAAGCCGGCGCGCCATCACGCCAAGCTCGCCGTCAATTGCGCGATGACTTTGGCGGACTTTCTGTTCGAGTCCAAAGCCTACCAGCAGGAAAAGGGGCTTCTGCGAAAGTCCGCGCCCAAAAATTGACGGCGGGGATCGACGCTCCGCAAGGTCGCAAACAAAGCCATCGCTTGCGCCATGACGCCAGCGACGCCGCCGCGCGGTTTTGCGCGACAATTCAGCCCGGGCGCTGCCGCCGACAAGCGCCAAAACAAACAGGAGAACGCATTGAACGCCGCATCGGACGCCGCAGAAGCTTTTCGGGAGCGACACAAAGAAGTTTGGGGCGACGACCCTTCGGGCTTGATGGCCAAATACGCTTATCTGCCCGAGCTCACGGCGAAGCTGGACAACACGCTCATCGATGACTTGGACCGCCAGCGCTTGTTTGAAATCGCCTTGTGGAAAGTCGACCGTTATCCCGTGTTGACGGACGAGCTGCTCGCGCAGTTGTGGGCATTGCGGACCACGGCGCCCGGCGCGCATCGCGACGCGGGAGACACGCTGCGCGCGATGTTGGCGTGCAAAGGCGTCGGATTGCCCATGGCCTCGACCTTTCTGCGCTTCGTCAACCCCGGCGCGTTTCAAGTGTTCGACGAGCGCGCCGCTCGGGCGTTGTGGGGGCCAGGCCATCCCGCCGCCCGCGTCAAGCCTGTCAACCGCCCTTCGGCGCTCGCCCGACACGCCGAAGCCACGGCGGAGTTTTATTTTGGTTATTTGGATGATTTGCGCGCCATTTGCTCCTCGCGACTGCCGTTTGAAAAGGCCGATCGCATCCTGTATCAACTCGACATCGAGCTCGGCAACAGGGTGAAGCGCCGCTGAGATCGCGGACCCCGCGATGGACGGGCGGCCTTGCGCCGAGGGGGGCGCAGCGCCCTCTCAAGGGACTTGGACCGCTGGCGGCTCATGGTGGCCCTGGGCAGGCGGCGATCAACACGGTTTCGCCGGAAGCGTCGACGCATTGCGTCCGCTTCCGGCCCCCGGGGCATCGCGGCTCGCGGGCGCCAACGCTTCGACCGCTTCCGCCCGAAGGATCGGCGCGCCGTTGAAAACATTCAGCGCGGAAACAGTGTGGCCATCTCGCGATTCAGCAAGGTGATTTGATGCATCAAGCCCCTGCGTTCGTCGCGCAGATAGCTGATCTCTTCGTCGTTCACCGCAGCTCCTTTGGGAAGTGGCCCCTTCTGTTTTTTCAGCGTCGCTAACCTTGCGTCGATCTGTGCGACCTCATCGCGGCGGGCGGCAATTTCGTTGTGAATTTCATCCGGCGCTCTATCTTCCATCAAAGACCTCCTGGTCTAGTTTGTTAATGACGCGTCCGAGAGGACCTCCTCTCAGAGCCCTTCCGCATCGGCAGATCCATGGTCGTAAGCGCGGCGGACCACGTCGCGCTGCTCATTGCTCAAAGCAACGATCGCGTTCAGCAACACCGAGAAATCGATGCTGTAAACCTTGCAAAGGCGGCCCACCGTCATCGCGCAACGGTTGAAGTCGCCCGACTGTGCCATTTGGGCGACGCCGCGCCCCAAAACGAAACCGAGCTGCCACCACAACACGCGCGATCGCAACTCGACCACCGCGAGGTCTTCGTCGATGTCGGCGCCCGCGGCGAACCCGAGGTCGAACATCCGTCGATCGAAATCTTCGCTCAAGCCATCCCCCATCGTTCAGCACCCCACCTGAGGCGATCATGTTTATGCGCATACTATTATAACTTTATATGCATGCATAGCGCGTTGGTATAATATTTTTTCGAACAATAGGCGGCACGGGAAAGGGAAACCAAGGCATGGCGGACAACCGACATATCCGGCGCGTGGTCAACGGAACGGCCTACAACACTTCGACCTCCTTGTTGCTTAAGGCCGTCGAGTCGGAAGACACAGGCTCCCCAGAAGGCGACCTCCGCACCGTGTTGACCCGAGGGCTCTATCGAACCCGAAATCGCGACTACTTCCTGGCTCAGTGGATCGACGTGGTGTCCAAGGCGACCGGACCCTTGACCAGCTCCGCCTCGATCGAGCCGATCTCGTTGGACGCTGCGAAATCTTGGTTGCAGCAGCACGACCCCGAGAACTTCGAGCTGGTTATCTGGCCACAACCATCCGCTGAGAAACAGAAGAGCGGCGGCACCGTCCTTACGCTGCGCGTGCCGGTGAACTTGAAAACCGTGTTGGACGCTCAAGCGCGCGGGCTGGAGATCTCGACCAATCAGCTGGCTAACAGCTACCTCGAATTCGGCGTCGAACATCGAGTGGCTCATCCGAAGCCTGATGTCGCTCGCTATGTGACGGACGACGCTGAGACAAGGCGCCTGTTGACGGATTCGGGGCGCCCAGGGCTGGACGCCATCAGGAATCAAGGCGAAGGGCTCCCCGAGAAACGCACGGTTTTCGCGGGATTGTTCCGAGATCACTCGCGCGGCATGACAAAAGCGATGAGGAACACGCTCATCAGCGTCCTCGAAGGCCCACCGGAAAGCAGCGACCTGACCGCGGAGGAGCGACAACAATGGAAAGACCAAATTCAGACGGACGCCGTTCGTTGGCTTCGGCTGCTGGATGAACGCGCCACGGCCTCCGGACACGGGTTTCTTTGAACGAGGGCGCGCCGGCGCATCAGGAACGAAAGCGTGCGACACGAAGGCTTTCGCTCGGACGATCCGGCTGGTGTTCGCATTTGGGCACCCGCCATTGGCCATCAAAACGGAACGGCATGTCCAACTTCAGACATGGATCGGGCGACTGGACAAGGTATAGAAGCCTGCCGGGTTTGGTTGAATTGGATTTTCATCCCCGCTCGGGCGACGCCGACCATGCGCCTTATTGGGATCGGATGGAAAAGGTCTATCGAGACGCCGTCGAAGCGTTGCGACGCGCTCAAACGCTCGGGAAGCAACACGTCCTTTTCACGCATGGCTGGTCAACGTCTCGCCTCGGCAAAACGACCTCCCGGTCTCAAGTCCGCAAGGCGATGCGAAGCAAAGACGCAACGCCGTTCATTGTTCGCAGCGAGTGCATCCAGCACGACAGCGTTTTCGTCGCGGCGATCAGGCCGCTGTCCATTTCCGATTGAATTCGGATCCTGCGTGGATGTTGGCCGCGCGTCGAGCTTTTCTTCCCCGCGCCGAGCGCTTTCCTCGTCTCCGTCGCTTAAAGCCGGGCTCGCGCGCGGAAGATCGAGCTCCCCGCACTCGGCGAGCGCCGCTCGGGCCGCGTTGGTGCTGCAGCGTGAGTTCGCCGGGTGGTCCGGCTTTGCTTTGGGTTGCTGCTCACACTCTACAACAGCGCGTGACCGCCTGAAGGCACTGGGCTTGAACCGCGCGGAAACTCGTGAGGTGACCACGAGGCCTCCGCGAGGCCCGACGCGATGAAGGCCCGCGCAGTAGCAGCGTCCAGCTTTCATCGCAAGACAACGGGAGAGCGAGAAGCGCTTCGTGGCCTGCCTTATCTCTTTGGACTCTAGTGCGAATCGCCCAAATTTCCGGAAGCTTCAGCGGAGCCTCCTGTCCTTTGAGCTTTCCTTTGTTTTACGGCAGGCGGAGGCGGCTGAAACATTAAGCGTTCCATGATGCTCTCCGTCCAGTTGCAGGGAGATTTAGTGTGCGCGACTGCCAGTGGTCGTTGCCCGACAACTGCCTTTCGCTGAAAACTAAAGCGCCCATTCGTCCGGGGCCGACTCGGAACTGAAAAGCAGCGCATCGGTTGAGACGCGTGCCAACGATAACGCGTGACCTGAAGGTCCGCGATCCAGGTCGAAGCGACCTTGCGATGTCCGCTAACCCTTCGTCCGAACGACAGGTTGTGGCCGGTTGCCGACCGCGTTTAGTCGTAAGCTGGCGAAGTCAAGGGTGGGAATGAGGCATGCTTGTTAAGCGTTGCTTCATTGAAGGAGAAACGCAAAATGAAGAACGCAAACAAGGCCTGGCCGATGCTTCCCGCATTAGTGCTGCTCACTGCATGTTCCATGGGGGACATGCGGGCAGGCACAGGGACTCACCTTAGCGCCATGGAATGCCGCGACCTAGCCGAGATCAAGCACAAGGCACCAGTTACCCACGAGCGCAATATGAGCGAAGTGGCGGCCTTGGAAAAAGCGGGCTACCATCCTGGATCGTTTAATGATGATCCTTACTATCCAGCTGATCTTGAGGCCGCGCAACGTCAGGTCGATATCTGGTACGAGACCGAGTGTCCGCAACAAAGCCCGGCCGAGTAAATACTGCCCCCACGGCGTGAGTGCCCGCGCCTCGGGCGGGCAGTAACATGGGCTCCTCGGACATATCCGCAGCTCGGCAATAATCGACCCTGATCCGTCATCCGGCGTGCTGATAAGAGGACATGCCTGTGGCAATAACTGTGTTCGCTTAGCCGCCCGGAATAATATGGGCATCGCGCGAGAATTCATGCGCCTTCAGGACTGGGCGTATTTGTCTTCATCAGCAGATCGGCATGCCGTGCAGTCATGTAAATCGACGCTTGGCTACCGTCTGACGTTACCTCGTCTCCGTCGAGTTCACCAACGTTTGCCGCCTTGGCTGCGACATCAAGTTCGTCCTCAAGCTGATGCAGCGCCGTCAAGTCGCGGTTGCCGTAACCGACGACAATCGTAACCTGAGGTCCCTCGACGACACTGTCCGCCCGGCTTGGGCCCGCGAAAACGAGGAGCAGGAAAGGCAAGCTACAAGGGATCAGTAAAGGACGTTTCATACATTGGTCGCAGTTCGAGCATCACTCTCATTTTCGAAATATCAGTGGCCCTGTTCCGCCCCACTTCGCTAACGACAATCTAGATCTCAACTATGGGCTTACTCGACCGCTTTCGCAAACCGTCCACGCCACAACCTCCCATGCGCCCGGTATTGCTGGATCACTTTTATCATGATGGCCGCGGTCCAACGCTGATGAAGGTTCATTACAGCAGCAGCGGCAAAGCCATCGTTGCTGCTGACTACTTTCTTGCCGACGAGCCTTATACGCCAGAGAACTTGCGTCACTTGCTTTTCGTGAAGCCACAGGTGTGCATGTTCACACCCGAGGAGGTTGAATCGTACACGCCGGAATTTAAGCCTTGGGAAGGCAGCGCACGGTTTGCGGCGGTGGACCTCGGTAAGTCATCTTGGTTTCAGCGATTCAACGCGCGTCATCTTGGAAATTGTAGTCACTATCGATGCATGTTTTACGACGAGCTTTTGGATGTGATTTGCGAGGACGTAAAAGCTGGGCACGGCGGTTACGTAGGCTGACAACGGGAGCCCTGGAGGTATGGGTTGTCGACGATTCATGCACCCATGTCGAACGACCGCTTGTGGTCGATGGTTGTCTATGGTGATAGGTCAGCCACGCTCCGTGGCTTACGTGAGGCCGACGCTCGACAGTGATCCCACACTACTTTCGTCCCGTTGGTTCGGCATCGAGAGACGCCAACAGCATAGATTATCTTGTTCGCAAGGTGTACATGGTGTGAGCAGGAACATGAAACGGCCGGCGAGCCTTCCGCCAAGATCGGCAGTGAATCAGGCGTCGGCGGTCAACGCATCGCGGCAACGTAGCCATATGCGTCCGACGAGGGGGCATTGATAGTTCAGTCTCATTTCGCTTGTGAAAAGCATCGTCGCGTCAACTTGGCTCGATACCCGTTCTTCACATATGTGCTCACGGGCGAGCTTCATCGCTAGTTGGCCGAGCATGAGGCGCTCAAGCCAGCTCGCCGTCGCTCGGTTCCTTGTGAGCCAAATTCGATTTGATTCGACCATATGCTCCACTCGCCAAATTTTGGTGAGGGCATGTGAGCACAGTGCGCTCGCCACGAGGTAGCACAGCAGATGTGTTCGCATGTCTGACGTGAGAGGTCGTTTCAATTTAATCACTTTTGTGTGTGGTTCCGTGGTGGTGAGCGGCGCCGCCCAGACCGATGCATTCACTGAGGATCCGCCGTTCACCAGATCTTATCGGGGCGCCGAGATGGCATCCATCACAACCTGCGCAACAATGCTGAGCAGAAACTGAATCGATCGCGACACCTACCTGAAAGCGTCAGTACGCCTCTCTCCAGGCTCAATCAAGCAGCCTAACGATCGGTTTCGTGTTGCAGACGCAAATATACAAACTGATCTGCTGGATCGGCTTTTTTAAGAAAAAAATCTACCCGATCGGGCTTGGTCGTGCTGTCGTCGATGCCAATGGTCGGTCCGACGATGCCTTAGATGACAGCGCTGAATTGCTGCTGCTCAAGCGAGACTGTTTCGACGATCGCTTCGAATTCGGCCAGAAGATCCGGTTGGCGTTGTCGTAAATATTGCGCAACCGATTCGTTTCCCAGGAGCTTGGCGAGGTATCCCTTCGCCAGCACCAAATTCAGCACGTCTTGGCCGTAAGTCTGCTCGACAAGTTTGTATTGCCCCTGCAGGTTGCTCATCTCTCGCTCCATCTTCGCCATCTGTTCGGAGCTGACGCCGGTCAGCTTCGGTGGCTTCTTTCCGTCGACTAGGCGCGCGGCGGGTGTGGCGACAAGCAGCGCTTCAGCGTACGACACAGTCACGTTGTTGGCTGCCACCATCAGCTCGACGCATTCAACCTGCCGTGTGGGTTTCATTTTGCGAATTGCTCGGGCCAACTCCGGCGAGAATTGTCGATCGGCCAAGAGTTCCGCTGCCTCGCTGCATATGCCATCGAGGAGCGACATTTTTTTGATAATCTGGGAAATGTCTGTGGCAAGTGCTTTCGCCAATCGCTCCGGCGAAACGCCTCGCTCAATGACGCGACGAATCATGTAGTGTTCCTGGATCGTCGAGAGTCTGTTTAGCCGATTGTTGTACGTGTAGCTTTCGTCGTCGGTGGCAACCAGGCAGGCTGCCTCGACAAACCCTAGATCTTGAATTGCGACCAACCGTAAATGACCGTCGAGCAACACGTGTTGCCCAGATGCCGGGTCGGCAGCCGTCACCGACAGAGGCTCGATCAGTCCGACTTCTTCTATCGACGACCTGATCTGTTTAAATTTGCGCGAATCGAAGACTGCGGCCGGCATCCTCCGAGAAGGCAAAATGCAGACCGCCGGTATTGATAGAGGCTCTGGAATGAAGCCCAACGTCACGCCCGTCATACGAGGCTCCCACCTGACCAAACGCGTTCCGCGAGATATCTTGGCAGTGTTGAAAGACCCTCTGCGCGCAGCAGGTTGACGAAATTTTCGTCGGCGAACATTTGCCTCAGCGCACCCACGACGAACATGAGGCGCTGTTGCGCGAACTCTGCTTTTCTTACCATCGCCTTTTGGCGTTCGACCTCATTCTGATACGTTCGAACCAGACTGGACGTCGTCACATCTGCGATTTTGCCTGACATGTTGCGGCCGGCTGAGCGTCCGAGTGTCTTTCGCCGTTCGATAATCCGACGAGCGTCCATTAGTCGCTTGCCGCGCAACTTGCCGGATTCGTAAGCCTCCTGAAGAGCTGCTTGTATCGCTTCGTCATCGTCGCCAGCGCCGACAATGGTCAGCGCAGCGTTGAGCGGAATGCGACCTTTTTCCACAGCTATGACTAGTCGCTCCTCACCTTGATGCAACAGCGTCAGAATGCCTTGGACATATTGCTGAGTCAGCCCGGTCTTTTCTGCGATCACCTTGGGTGTATAGCCTCGTTCCTGCAGTTGCCGTATGCCGGCGAGCAGTTCGAGTGGCCGACACTGCCGACGGGCGATATTTTCAACGAGGCTCATGATGAACGCATCCTCATCGCTGACGTTTACCACCAGCGCGGGGATAGTTGATTCACCGAGCGATCGAAATGCCTTCAGGCGACCCTCGCCACAGACACGCAGGTATTTCTCGATACCATTGACCGCCGATCGTGGCGTTACAACGATCGGCTTTTTTAGGCCGATTGCTTTAATGTTGCCGACGATCTCGTCGAAGACATGACTGTTGCGTTCGCGTGGGTTGATAACCTCGATCTGGTCGATTGGGATCATCCGGACTTCGCCTGGTTGGTCGCGCGGGATCATGCCACCCTCCGCAAACGTGAACGCTCGGCCATGCCGTATAGATACTCCAAAGTGTCGAAGCGATAGCTGTCAAACTCGATTGCATTCTGGTCGGCGAGATTGATGCGAGGTTGGCCGAAATCGAGCCGTGGTAACAGGTAGTAGTCGAGCGCCGCTGAGTTCGCGTGATCCAGTCGGACGGCCACCGTGATATCTGGCAGAAGGCTCGCGTCAAACCGGACCTTCCAGTGATTCCGACCGTTCTCGTGCGCCTGGCAGCGTGCCACTACGAGGCAGGCGGTGAATTCGCCATTGACTGTCAGGAGGTCGGTGGCCGGATCACGAAGGACGGAGCCGCCAAGATCAGCGATCTTCTTCTCCGTCTGCGCGACGATCTCAGGGTGCAACTGCCGGAGGAAACGGTTGGTTTCGAGATAGCGGTAGTCGCGGCCTGGGGTGAAGCCCACAGTTTGGTATGCACGGATCAGACTGCCGAACCGGTAAACATAGACTGAGGTCGATGGCATTCCGTCGGTTTCGTCGATTACAAGCCCAGACAGGAAGCCTCTATTCCGATAAAGGTTGCGCAGACGCTCAATCAACTCCTCATCCGAATAGTGCCGGGCGCGCGCCCGCATGATGCCCTGTGCGGTGTAGAACGTCTCGCTCGATACGATCGACTGGAATGCGCCTTCCTTCCTGATCCACATGTCCGACGGGTTCACTACGCGTATCTTTTTGAGCTTGAAGGACACGCGGTTGTAGACGTTGTTGCCGATGTATTTCTCGTTCGTCAATACCTCCCGTACTGTTGCCCGGGTCCAGTCCCGATCGAGGTCAGTGCGGACGCGCATGCCGTTCAAACGCGCTGCAATTTCATATTCGTTGAGTGACTCCTCGATGAACCAGTTGTAAATGAGATTGACGATCCGAACCTCACTCTCGGGCCCTGGCATCAGGACAACCCGATCGGTCTGCAGACTCTTGTGCTCGCCACGCTGCAGTTCACTTTTCATGATGCCGTGTTGATCAATGAGCACACGGCGCAACCCATAACCGGCTGGACCACCTTGCCGGAATCCGAGTTCAATCAATCGGCATTGACCCGCGAACACCTTGGCCGACAGCTCACGACTGTACTCACCGGCCATCGCGCGTTTAACTCCTTTAACTATGGTAGACACTGGCGAGCCGTCGTTTTCGAACTGCTCGGCGCAATAGGCGACCTGCATACCCGCGCGTCTGCATATGTACTCGTAGTACGCGCTTTCATCAGCGTCCTGAAATCGCCCCCAACGACTCACGTCATAAGCGACGATCACCTGAAAATCCGCGTTGCCATTTTCGACGTCTTTGATCAACTGCTGGAGTGCCCGACGCCCATCGATGCGCAAACCACTTTTGCCTTCATCGGCGTAGGTCCGAACTATTTCGAGACCACGTCGCATGGCGTAGTCTCGAATTTTGTCACGCTGGTTCTCCGTGGAGTACTGCTGATGCTCAGTGGACATCCGAACATATTCGGCCGCTCGCACTGCTGGAACCTGCGGAACATCTACATCGCCTGTGTGATCGAGTGACACGGTCGTACTCCCAGCCAGCGTCGGATTATCGCTCCGCGGACTTGCGTGCGCGGCAGGGCCGGGCAACGTATGCCCTGACCTGGACGCTGGTCACTAATTTCTAGCCGCAGCGTCTGATTGGGAGCGTGTACATGGCAAAGGTAGCAGCCCAGACGCCGAAGTCGATCAGGTCATCTCTTTGCAATTACTCACCGGTGGCCCGTTTTGCGCCGGTAGGACGGCGATGTGTACGGTGCAGGAGTTCATCTTTGCAATACCCGACCCGGCTGCGGGACGCAGTATGTAAAAGCCCGATGCGAATGGGTGGCAGGCTGGTGACGCGTCCATGTTTGCGGCCGGACTGGCGCTTCGTTGCGCGTTTCGTTTTCGCTGCATCGCGCAATTGCGCTCGCGGTATGCTGGATGCGCCGCGCGGTACTGCCGCCAGTAGTCCGGACGACGGGCACGCCAATTTGCCTGAGCGCGGGCTTGGTTGTCGCGGTAGTCGGCGTCATCGCGAAGACGCTGCCGTTGCCATCGTCGTCGGCGCTCGTGCTGACATTCGGAGGAGGAGCAGTACCGCTGAGCGGGGGTTTGGGCGCGCGGTTGGAAAGGACTACCGCACGAGATGCATCGCCGGATCGTATTCATGAATGTGCTCCACGCAACGTCTAAAATATGGAGCATCGGCGGGCAAGTTTTGGAGCGATGCGGTGTCGGACCGATTCCGGCACCACGAAGCGAGTCTTGGCTGCCCTCGTAGGGCTGCCACGTTTGTCCGCGCTCTCCTAGAGGACGAGCGATGATGGTCTTGCCAGAATCTTCGATACGCAAATCGCTCCATCTCGCGCGGCGACAAAAGGCTTGCGCTCATGACGGTAAAGCCTCACGTCGATCAGGGCCAAGTCCGTTAAGCTCGCGGGTGTGGGCGGTCTGTTGATGATGGAGTGGCAGCACTGGGCACTCAAAGTCGCGCAGCAATGGGAGCTGGCTTTTGTCGTTCCAAGCAACTTCAGAAAGCGATTTCGGCCGCAACGCCGGGGAGAAAAATATGTCGGGCGGACGGATCGCCATCAGCGGCTTTGACTATCAAGCGATCGTCATACTCGACCAATTGTTCGATCACTTCGACCAGCATGCTGGTGACGCTCGGGCACGGCCTGAAGGGGAGGATGATTTGGATTTGGTTTGGACCGAGAGTGGCCTCGACCGTCGCCGCCACGTCCAGGTCAAGAAACCGCGCGAGACAGATCAAGGCGTCCCCAAAAAACAGCCTTGGCGACTTTCCGAAGTCGCGGATGAACTCCTGCCAAACACCCTAGGCCAGCTCGCGACCTCGAACAGTCAGCAGGCGTGGATTTTGGGTGACGCGGTGCAGCCGGAGGTTCGGCGCCTGGTCGCCGCCGGGAGTGCGGCGGCGGATCGAGAGGCGGACCTTTACTGGTCGGTGGTCCATTTGATGGCTCGCGCCGCGATATTGGACCAACTTCCCGGCGGTCAGCGTCGACCCCTTCTCAAATGGCGTTTCAGAAACCCGCCCAACATCACCAATGACGCGCGCGATCTTCTAATTGCCGCCTACGGCCAGATGTTGGACGCAGCAAATGTCGGCGCCGAGGTCGTGCGTCGCTATCAAGAGCAGGTTGCCTGGATCGACCAGCGTCTTCCAGGAGTGCTCGCTCGGCTCGAAATTCTGGACGATTATGGGTCTGAGGCGGAGGTGGGCCAGCGCTTCCGGGAGCGACTGCAGCGTGAATACCGCCTGTCAGCGGAGGTCGTGGAACACAACCTGTTCGGCAATTTACGATCCTTCATCAACGATGTCGCCAAACGGCCGGGAGAGATGATCGATCGGCGGGGTTTCGAAGTGCAGCTCCGCAGCGCGTGGCCGCAGATGAGCGCTGCGACAGAGCCGCCAATTCGACCGGCAGATGGGATTTTGAGACCAGATCTGACCGATGGACTGGTCAAGCCTGGAGCTGCCACGGTCATCGAGGTGGTCGGTATCTCCGGGTCCGGCAAGACGACGCTTGCCGCTCAGGCGGCCGCCGCGTTGGAGGACTACGATCCGGGGCGGCTTCCGATCTACGTCCGCGTGCGGGCAGACGCGGCATTTCGCGATGTGATGTCCGGGGTCTCCTTCTACCTTTTGCGTCGGGGAATACCTGACCTGTTCGGTCTCGCCGTGGAGAGCAAGCCCGCCGACGAAACGGTGATCGACCGCTTGGCGGAGATATGCAGTGGCCTGTCTCGGCCGGTACAGTTGCTGTTGGATCTGGCGGAAGGGGCCTGCAACGCCCAATTCGGCCGAGACCTGGGACGGTTTGCCCGTGCCTTGACGTCGGGGTCCTGCCGCCTCGTGGTGTTTGGCCAGCAAAGCACTTTCAGCGCGCTGAGCCCTGTCGAGACCGACAGCGCAGGCGTCCTCGCGATCAATATGCGTGGCTTCCGCTGGGAGGAGTTTGTAAGTCTCGTGGGCCGTTACCACGTCGGCGCCGACCGGAAGGTGCTGTGGGAGATCTTCAATCGAGTCACAGTTGGTCGGCCAGCAGGGCTCTATGCACAACTGGCTGAGGCCTTGGCCCGCCAACCGTCGCTGGACGCGATGCTCGCCATCGCGAGCAGACCGCCCGAGGATATGGTTTCGGCTGCGGAGCAAAGCCGCTTCGATCAGCTTGCGCGGGGCGCCAGGTCTGCGGCGGAACGTCTCGTCTGCTTCGCTCTGCCATTTCGGCGGCACGATGCCGAGTCGGCTTTCCCAGATGAAAATGTCGGCGCTGCCATCAAGGCTCTCGTTGATCTCGGCTTGCTTCGGGCCGAGGCCGAAGGTCTTCTGGAGATGCATGAAACCGTTCGCGCTGGGCTGGAGTCTGGCATTGCGCCAACCGTGCGCCAGAGCGCCCACGGCGCCTTGGCGGAGTGGTACGGTGGACAGGGCGATATCGCCGCACAGATATTCCATCTCGACAAGGCGGGCCGTTCTGCTGAGGCGGATCTCCTCGGCCGAGAAACGTTCCTGCGAGGAGAGGCGTGGCGCAGTCTCGCCAGCTTCGTGACCCGCCGGGCGCTGGTCACCGCGCAAGAGGTCGTTGCTGTTGCCG
>Ga0073928_10007421_pt1 | contig 14233 bp, 10 predicted proteins | sample PaiPotPPA55metaG_FD_76969 | JGI IMG/M metagenome (GOLD analysis project Ga0073928, IMG submission 76969) | Iron sulfur acid spring bacterial and archeal communities from Banff, Canada, to study Microbial Dark Matter (Phase II) - Paint Pots PPA... ... | reverse complement strand
TGTACGAGGGCGAGGCGATGGTTGCGGACTTCGGGATTGCGCTGGCGGTGAGCGCCGCGGCGGATGAGCGGCTCACTCAGACTGGGCTGGTGTTGGGGACGCCGGAGTACATGAGTCCCGAGCAGGCAATGAGTGACAGAGCGCTGGACGCCCGCAGCGACGTGTACAGTCTCGGTTGTTTACTGTACGAGATGCTCGCGGGTGAGCCGCCATACACTGCGCGGACCGCCCAATCGCTGCTGACCAAGCGGCTAATGGACCCTGTGCCCGCCGTGCGGCTACTTCGGGCCGCGGTGCCGACGGGCGTTGAGCAAGCGCTCACGAAAGCGCTTGCCAAGGTTCCCGCCGACCGGTTTGCCTCGGCCAACGCGTTTGCGGAGGCGCTCACCGCGCCGGCTCGTGCGCGGGCACCGGCGGTCGCGGTCCTGCCATTCCTGAACCTGAGCGCGGATCCGGAGAACGAATACTTCGCGGATGGGATCACGGAAGACGTCATCGCGCACTTGTCGAAGATCCGTGCCCTCAACGTGATCTCTCGCACTTCGGTGATGCCGTTCAAGAGGCGACTCGAAAGCCTCAAGGAGATCGCAGCGAAATTGGACGCCAGCACCCTGCTCGAAGGGAGCGTGCGGCGCGCGCGAGATCGGGTGCGTATCGTGGCGCAGCTCATCAATGCCGAAACGGACCAAACTCTCTGGACGGAGACTTATGACCGAGACCTGACGGACATCTTCGAGATCCAAACCGACGTCGCATTGCAGATCGCGACGGCTCTCAAGGCTGAGCTTTCCGGCGATGAGCGAGCCCGCATCCGCAAGGAGCCGACCAGCGATCTGCAAGCGTACCAGCTGTATCTCCAGGGCCGACAGTGGCACGTCAAGTACACGCCGGCGGCCATGCAGCGGGCCGTCGGGTACTTCGAACGGGCAATCGCGCGGGACCCGCAGTATGCCCTTGCGTACGCCAGCGTGGCCAAGGCCTGCGCCGAGATGGGGGAGATTGGCGCCCTGGCGCCGGACGAGGCGTTGCGGAAAGCCAGGGAAGCGGGAGCGCATGCACTCAGGCTCGATCCCAAGCTCGGTGAAGCCCACTGCGCAGTGGCGTACATCAAGCTGTTGGAGTTCGACTGGGCCGGCGCCGAGCAAGAGTTCAAACGTGCGCTCGAATTGACCCCCAGCAGCGCGGATGCCTACGACTTGTACGGGCGCATGTGCTCAGGGCTCGAGCGCTACGACGAGGCCATCGCGATGCAGCGGCGGGCGCAGGAGCTGGATCCGCTGGCCCACAAGTTGGATGTCATCACCACGATGCTCCGTGCCGGGCGGTACGAGGAGGCTGCGCAGGGGGCCGCACAAGCAGTGGAGCTCGATCCCGATCATGATCGCGCGCGCGCGACCCTCGGCTGGGTGCAGCTCAAGAGGGGGATGGCTGACGAGGGTGTGGCTGAACTGGAACGGGCCGTCTCGCTGTCGCCCGGTGATACCAATTGGCTTGCACAGCTGGGACAAGTCTACGCGCTGGTCGGCCGCACCGATCAGGCTCGAGAGGTCTTACGACAGCTCGAAGACAGGGCGCGAAGCACATACGTCTCACCGTACCACCTGGCCTTCGTCTATACGGGGCTTGGCGAACAAGAGACGGCACTCGACTTGCTCGAGCGAGCGGTTGAAGAGCGCGCCGGTGCAATGTATGGCATCAAAGGCTCGTTCCTGCTCGCGCCCCTGCGCTCGCACCCCAGATTCAAGGCACTGCTAAAGAAGATGAATCTGGCTTGAGCGGGCGCTCGTGGGACGCTGCAGCGGTTCGCTGATTGACATCGGCAACCCTGCCGCCGTACGTTGGCGGCTTCGCGGGAAATCCAACAACCCAAGGAGAGCAGCATGCGAGTGCGACTAGCGCTTTATGGAGTCGCGGTTTGTGTGTGTTCCGCCCGGATCCTCTCGGCGCAAGACGCCACAAAGGTCGATCCCAAGCACTACACGGTGGTGAGCGAAAACGACCAGGTACGCATTGTGAAGATTCACTACGGCGCGCACGAAAAGTCGGTCATGCACAGCCATCCAGCGTCGGTTCTGGTGGCTCTCACCGATGGCAAGGGGCAGTTCACCTTTCCCGACGGGACAAAGAAAGACTTTGCCTTCAAGGCAGGCGATGCGCAAATCGGCAAGCCCACCACCCACCTGCCGGAGAATACCAGCGACGCCGGCATGGATCTGATTTTGGTCGAGCTGAAAGGCGCGCCGGGCAAGCCGGCGAAGGGGGACTAGTCTTCCGCGTCGCGCTGGATCCTCGACCAGTTTGACGGACGGCAACCAGCGCCCGCGCTTGGGGTTGGGTTGGGCGAACCAGTCAGCGCAGGCGGCCGCGATCGACTAGAGACCCAATCGGAGCCAGTCGGTCGGCCTGACGTATCCGTTCGGCGGCGACGCGCCGTTGGCTCCGGCGCAGTGTGTACGCCCGTGCGAGCCTCTTGGAAGTGAGGACTCTGAACTTGTCGTCAACGAACTCGATAGCGCAGTTGTTATCGAGAGCGATACCGATTCCGCTGCCGCCACCGATCATGTCTCGGAAGGCTTTTCTCCGGGGCACTCCCCGGGTTCTGCTGTTGTAGTGGGGGCAGAGGATCCCACTTACCAGGCCGAGGCCTTTCACCTTGATGTACTTCCAATTGTGACGCTGGTAGAAGGACATCGAATCGGAATGTCCTGCATCGAACCAGCAGATCGCCCCGGCGCTGATACCAGAGAGCACTGTTCCGCGCTGGTAGGCCAATCTCAGAAGTCGATCGACGCCGCGCCGCCGCCAGACGCGCATCATCTGGAGCGTGTTGCCACCGCCTACGTAGATGATGTCTGCTCTTAGGATCCTCTCTCGAACCTGATTCCGCGAGGGACGTTCCCTGATCAGGTAGAGAACGTCCATCCTGCACTTCAGGACCCTGCCAAAGTAGTGCTCGACGTGCTTCCAATACCTTTCGGAGTCCGAGCTCGCCGTGGGAATGAAGAGCAGTCGTGGATGCCTCTTCCTCGACACCCGGACGATCTCCTGATCGATCGCGGCGGTACCTTGTGTCCGTATCTCACCGCCACCGATCGCAACTATGACCTTACGCACGGAAGTCTCAGGTTCGAGCAAGAACGCGCCGTCGTACGCAATGCACTATTGGCCGCTTAGGTCGCGGCGCTAAAGGCCATCAGCGAAGCAGCGCGCCGATGACGGCATCGTCGTAAAGCTCAAACCATTACAACAATGGCCAGGGGCAGAATCGAACTGCCGACACGCGGATTTTCAGTCCGGACAAAACGACGCTGGCGCGGACAGCTGGGTGCATGATGTATGACAACACCGTTGCCGATGCGCGGTGACTGGTTCGCCCCAGATGATGCTGGTGTATTATTGCCTTTACGTTAAGACATCCATACGGGATGTATTGGTTTTTTAATTCCCCAGGAGGAATCAATGAACCAAATGGGTCAAAAAACAGTCGCCACGATTGCATTGGGAACCGTTGCGCTGGTTATCATGCTCGGGGCGTGCTGGCAAGCGCAAGCACAGGACACCAAAGGACCCTATCCGAACATGGCTCCGCTTGAGCAGTACTTAATGGATCGAGACGCCGAGATTGCCTTGGCGCGGAGCGCGGCGCCGGAGGCCATCTCACGCGATGCCGACGTCCTCGTCCTTGGACGGCATGGCTATGAAACCGCAGTCAAAGGCAAGACTGGTTTCGTATGCGTTGTGGACCGAAATTGGATGGGCCAATTCGAGGGCGAAGGTGCTGACAACTTTTGGAACCCTAAAGGTCGAGGGCCGGTCTGCTTCAATCCGCCGGCTGCCCGCTCCATCCTGCCAATTACGATTAAAAGAACGGAGATGGTATTGGCCGGTCAATCCAAAGCTCAGATCTTCGAAGGCATGAAGGCATTCGTAAAGCAAGGGCTGCCACCCCTGGAGCCTGGAGCCATGGCCTACATGATGTCGAAAGAACAGCACCTTAACGATGGCGGTCACCCCAACTGGATGGCTCACCTGATGTTTTACACTCCAGTCATGGACGGTTCCGTTTGGGGTGCGGATCTGCCCCGTACTCCCGTCATGCTGAATCCACAGTTCCATGGCGATCCGGAACCAATCGACGTATTCATGGTTCCCGCGGGCTGGTGGTCGGATGGGACGGCGGACCCAGTCAAGCCGGATTAGCAATGCGAATGGATGTGACCGATGTGTTCTCAAGAGTCATCTTGAGTTGGCGGCATGCAAATGGCCAGGGGCAGAATCGAACTGCCGACACGCGGATTTTCCCGGCCACCACCCACCTGCCGGAGAATACCAGCGACGCCGGCATGGATCTGATTTTGGTCGAGCTGAAAGGCGGGGCGGCCAAGCCAGCGAAAGGGGACTAGTCGGCCTGCGCAGTGTGCGACAACTTTTCGGTTTCACATCCAGGGCTCGTCCCCGGACGGGCCGTAGATCGACGGGACCTTTCCTTACTGCCGACAAGCGGATTTCGCGTAGCTAGTCGCCACGACCGCACAGCGCGGGCGCGTCGCGCGCGGTTTTTTCGCTGAGCACGGCGTCCTCTAGTTCCTGCAACCGCTTGCGGTTGAGACTTCCGCGATTACGGCCGCAGAATGTCGATGTTTGGCTGTTACAGTTTGGGCACAGCAGGCGAAGATTATCCGCTCGATAATCGTCGTTGACACCATTGATATGATCCAGCACTAAGACCAAAGGCTTGCTGCGCCAGGTCGGCGGCAGCCCACACTCGTAGATTCGTTTCGCAGCACTCCCGCACCGATGAGGCGCAGTTTCAGTCGATGACGGTTGGTGTACCCCCCGGGGACCAGAACACTTTCGAGGGACCGCCCAGTTGGCGGGCGCCCCCGGCGCCAATGACTGATGTCGAGGCCCAGGCGCGCTAGTCTGCGACGGACTGCGAGATAGTTTCCGCCCGACAGCTCGAAGCCAAGCGAGCGAAGCACGTCGGCGGCGTAGGAACTCTTGGCAACGACATTCGCGAAGGCGTCATCCGTCGTCTCGCGCCAGCGCCGATACGATTCGCGATAGGCAGCCTGTCGGCCGCCACGGGAGGGAGCCTTCGTCATACTCTCGCATTTACTATAGCTGCGCTAGGACGTAAGTAGCTGGTCGCTGCAATGGCCAGGAGAGGAATCGAACCTCTGACACGCGGATTTTCAGTCCGCTGCTCTACCAACTGAGCTACCTGGCCGCTATCGGGCCAAAGGTTGCGAACCTAGCGGGCTGCGCCCGCTTCCTCAATATGTGAATGCGTATACGCGGCCGTCGGCCGCTATGTAGAGGCGGTTGTTGGCGGCGAGAATCGTCCCGAAGTGGCGAAGCCCGCGCATCGCGTTGGACGGGCCGCCGCCCGTGAAAATCTCTTCGCCCGTGTCGCCACGAAAACCGTGCAGGCGATTGTCGCCTTCGGCGCCCGCGATCCACACGATCGGATCCGAGTGGTCGTCGCTCGTCGTCACGATCGGCGCCCCGGCACCATCCAGCGATGCGCACCATACCGTGCGGATCTTCGGCGGCGTCCCAGCGGTGATGCCGATCGCTACCACCCCTTCACCCGTCTTTGCGGCCGGACAGGACGAGCCTATCCCGTGAAAAGCGACCATGCCGCCGTCACTGGTGAGCCATACGGCGGCCGCCGCGAAGATCTGCCCGTCGGTTACGAGCTGCGATGCCAGCTGGCCGCCGATTCCGCCCAGCGTGGTGCGATCGGCTACGTACGCCTTGCCGTCCTTGCCCAGCGCCAGAATGACGGGCGACACTCCAGCATTCGTACGTAGGTCGAGCGGCATCGGAGCAACTCCGCCCAGGTCTGCGTCGCGTCCGTCAAGCCTCTGCCAGTCAGAAGGAGCGAAGAAGTCTCGGGGCTGCGAGCTGGTTGCGAGCGCGGGACTCAAGCGAATGATCGCCTCGCCATCGCCCCACGTCCGGGCGCCCATCGTGTTCCCCGTCGTCACAAAAAGTGATTGGCCGTCCGAAACGACCCCTCCCTGCGCCCAGATTCCACCCGCGCGCGCCTGCGTGCTCCACGAGTGAGCTTTCTTTGGATCGCGCAGATCCACGCCCACCACCCATCCATGATATTGGCCGCAATCGCCCCAATGACCGCCATACGGCACGTAGACCATTCCGCCCTGCACGAGAAGCGCGCCCCGTTCGCTCTGGTCCCTGGAGATGAAACTCAATCCATCGGAGCGAAGAGCGTCCGCCACGTTGATGGGCCAGCCCGGCAGAACCGATCCGTCGCGGAGCGAGAGGCCATAAATGAGATGCTGCGGGCCGAATGAGCCAGAGCCCATCGTGACCGCATCGAGATAGAGGGCTTGCGACGTCGGATCGATCGCCGGCGTCCCCGTGATACCGAGCGGATCGATATTCCCGCACGACAACGCGGCGCGCGGCGCGGGCGGTCCCAGCGATCGCTTCCAGACCTCGGCGCCCGTCTCAGCATTCAAAGCGTATACGACGTTGTCCTCGGTCGCGACCATGAGTAGGCCGAATGCCGAGCCCGAGGGATGCCAGTAAAGCGGCTGCGCATACACGTGCCCAGCAATCTGTGTGTGGAAGTTGGCGTCGACGTGCACGTGCCGCGCGCGATCCCACGTGAGCCCCGGCGCGACGTAGTGGCCGCTCCGATTAGCGTCGCCATGGTAAGTAGTTACCGACGTCTCCTGGGCGACCGCCGAAGAAAAAAGCGGCGACCAAAAGACCCCGACTAGCAGCGAAGCCGCCAGCAAATCACGAGCATGGGTGACCTTCATCGTGTGATGTTCCTCAGGGACGTTTCTCAGGGGACGTTCATTAGATGATCGAACCCATGCAGTAGGTGGGCCAGGATCGGAGATGTACGCGGCTTGCCCCAGTATGGCGTCTTGTTGATATCGATCGGCACAACGTTACCGGACGTGTCCATGACACAATCCGCGCCGCACAGTTCCACGTTGAGGCTCTCGGCGAGCCGCCGTGCGACCGTCAGCGCGCGGGTCGCGCTTTCGCTCGACGAGCCCAGCGCAGTGTGGCCATTCGCGCCAGTCCAGTAGTAGTAATTCTCGCGCGCTCGGATCGGCATCGAGAGCTTCTTGATTTGCCGATCGGTCCAGGCCGCCGACACGACACCGGCGGGCCCGACTAGGTACACCCGAAAAAACACACCCTCGGGGTTCTCGATGAATCGTTCGACCACGAACTTCGAGTCCGTCCAGACGGCCGCCGGAACCTCATCACGACGGCAAATCACGTAGTCCAACGAGCCTCGCACGACATCGCTCACGTCCGCAGCGACGCGGGCCGCGGATGCGCCCCACTGTCGGGCGAGTTTATGCTCCGGTCCGCCGCCAGAGTTAAGTGTGGTCTTGATGATCACGCGTTCGTCGCCGGGCCCATCACGGTCCGCTCTGGCCATCGGTAGCCCAACGGCTGAGCACCGGGCGTGAATGGTCGACTTTCGGATGTCTGTCGCGTCGATGTTGATCGTCCGCACGCCGCGCGCCGCGAGATCGGCGCGAAAGTCGCCGTCGTTCGCCAGGAAATCGGATGTCACACTCGCGTCGAGGTGCATCACTACGCCGCGCGTGTCGCGTGGGAGCGCGTTGAGAATTTCCTCGGCCGGCTGCCCCGGTCGCACCCTGATTCGCGTGGCGTCGGGATACATGGCCTCGATCATGAACCCTTTCCACGCATTGCACTCGCACACGGCGATCGGGACCGGACGGTGGCCATGACCCATCGCCGGCGCCAGCTTATTCTCCAGCCGCCCTCGGATCTTGGCGACTACCCCGATCACGTTACCGCGCCCGTTACAACCTGGCTTCGCGGGCGTCTGAGACATCGGTTCTTGACGTCTCCGGGCGGCAGAACGCAAAATCGGCGAAAGAGCCAAGCGCCAGAGCCGGCGACCCCGCACGAGGACTGCATGATCGGACTACTTGCAGTTCTGCTCTGTTCGCGACACCGTTGGGCAAGAACAACGAACGAGGGGTACCACTGAGCTCCGAAGCTCCCGCGCCGCATCGCCCGCGACCACGCCCTCACGAGCTGCTCACCGCGGGCTATCTCGTCGTGACCGGCTTTCTCGTGGCCACGCTCGGTACGCCGCCCACGACGTGGTGGCCCGTGCTCGCCGCGCACGGCTTAGGCGTCGTCGCCGCCGTCGCCCTGCTCCCGCTGCTGGACACTCGGGGATGGCAGTCCGTCGTGCGTGATTGGCTTCCGGTCGCCGTGCTGCCGCTCCTGTATACCGAGATCCCTCGACTCAACCAGCTGATCAGCACCGGCTACCACGACCACGCGATCCGGGCCGTGGAATTCGCCGTGTTTCAAGCGCCGCCCCGTATCACGCTGCGTCAGCTGCTGCCGTGGCGCCCGTTCGTCGAGTACCTGCACTTCAGCTACGTGGCGTACTATCTCCTGCTCCCGATCCTTGGCGGCGCGCTGTATCTCCGTGGCCGGCTCCGCGAGTTCCGGTTCATGCTGGCGACCGTGCTCGCGACATTCTACGCGTGCTACCTCTGTTTCATCATTTACCCGGTCGCGGGCCCGTGGTATCGCGTGCCGCACCCGGACATGGCTTCCGTAGGGCTCTTTTTCCCCGCGCTTGTGCATGACCTCCTCGTCGCAGGCGCCGCCAAAGGGGCCGCATTTCCGAGCTCACATGTTGCCGTCGCCGTCGTGATCTGGCTGCTCGCGTGGCGCCTGACGCGACCAGTGTTCTGGCTGCTCGCGGCGATCGTTCCGGCACTCGCGCTGGGCACCGTGTACGGGGGTTTCCACTATGCCGTAGACTCGGCGGCCGGCGCGCTCGTCGGCGTCGCGGGCTTTCTGGGCGGCCCGTACGTCCATCGATTTCTCGGCGGCGATTCGTTCGACAGCGCGGCTAGCGCTGGTTCCGTGAGCCGCGAGCCACACCCTGGGCACCCTGGGCACCCTGGGTGATCTCGTAGAGAAACCAGATCCGCCGCTCGGTGCCATCAATGATTTCCTGCAAGCGGTTGCTCGTAGCCTCGTCGTGATTATCGGAGCACACATCAATGGCCGCGCGCTGCTGTCGCGCGATGTGCTTGTTATCGGCTAGGAGTCGCGCGATCATCTCGTCAGCGGAGACGAACTCGTCGTTGTCATCATCGATCGTCTGCAGCCCGCCAACATGCCCGATGCTCCGAATCGTCGTTCCGCCGATGCGCCGGATGCGCTCGGCCATGATGTCGATTGATTCGAAGACCTGATCCGCCTGTTCGTCGAACAGCAAGTGATAGTCGCGGAAGTGCGGCCCGGACAGATGCCAGTGGAAGTTCTTCGTCTTGACGTAGAGCGCAAAGGCATCGGCGATCAAAGGGTTGACCGCGTCCGTGATCTTCTTGACCTCGTCGGCCGTCAGGTCCGTGGGTGTCTTCTCTCGCGCGGGTGCCGGATAAGTCCGCGGGTTCCCGTTCTTTCTGGCGTCAGTCCGATCGCGTGCTGTCGTCGCCATGGGCCGCCTCCGGGTGCGATTGTAGGGGGACATGAACTATAGCACGCACGACCCTGGCGGCGCCGCTACGGTCGGGGCCGGCGCCTGGACCGGCGAATATACTTCAGGCGTGGCCACAGCCATCCAGGGCATTCCGTCCGAGGTCACCGACCCAACAAACGCGGCGATCCTGGCGATTTCGGAGGACTGTCTTTCCGGATTCTTTCGCGACCCATTCGAGGAGATCGCGTCCAGGTGCGGCGTGCCACTCGCGACAACGCTCGAGCGCCTGCGCGCGATGTTGGCCGCGGGTACCATCCGGCGCATTCGCCAGACGCTAATGACGACCAACCTGGCGCCGGGCGCGCTGGTCGCGTGGCAAGTGCCGGCCGACAAGCTGGATGCTGCCTTCGACTACATGGTGCACAAGGACCCGTTCTCGGGTCACGTGGTCATCCGTTCGACCGACGCCGATACACCAGGCTCCGCGTTCCGGCTGTGGACGACGTTGAAGGTCCCGCAGGCTTTCTCCATGAGCGCGCATTGCGAGTACCTCATGCGTCGAGTCGGCGCCGCTCAATATCGTCTGATGCCGGCGAGGCGGCTGTTCGCGCTGGGAGTCGGGCACGTGCGACGCAAGTCGATTCCGCCGGGCAGCAAGAGCGAGCAGCCGGGCCGAGTTCTCGACACCACCGTCGTGCAACTTTCCCCTCTCGAGTGGCGCGTGCTCGAGCCATTGAAAAGGGAGTTCGCGGCCGAGGAGATTTGCGGCAATCCCTGGGCTCCCCGCGCGGCGGCGGCGGGCTTGTCGCTGGACGAGTTTTGTCGAGTTGCCGACGGGCTAGTCGCGCGCGGCGTCGTCGGTCGCTTCTCCACATTCCTCGAGCACGTAAAGCCTTCGGCGCTTGGTACCCGGGTCACCCGTTACAACGCCTTATTCCACTGGCGCGTCCCGGAGGGGCGAGAGATCGAGGCTGGGCGTGAAATCGGACGGCATCACATCTTGACCCACGCCTACTGGCGAGAAGGCGGCCCGGATTTCGCCAATGTGAACCTCATGGCCGTCGCGCACGGTACGGACAAGGGCACAATACTCGAGCACAAGGCCGCGATCGACGCCCACCTCGAGTCTGTAGGGGTCGAGGTATCGTATACGAACGTCTTTTGGGGTGGCCGAAGTGAGATCAAGCCCTCTGAGATCTCCCCTAAGGCATATGCGGATTGGTGTCTGGCCGCAGGTCTCCACCTGAGCAGCATGGCCGGGCAAGGGCGTTGACCAGCCCGACGCAAAGCGGGGATCGGGGGAGCCCACTAGCGGGCTGGTCCGTAACCTGTACTTGATGGTAGATTGCCCTAGGTCCGACGACAAGCGGACCATAAACCCCTAAGAACACCCGGGTGCTCGGCCACACACGACTCCGCCTTCCTCCGCCTGGCCGCTTGCCGGTCACGGGGCCCGTCGATGCGATCGACGGCTATTACAAGCTTGGCTACGGCACAATCATGCGGCAGCGGCTTAGATGGGCACTGCAGGCAATGCCCCCGCGCCGGCTCGACTGCGTGCTAGAAATCGGCTACGGGAGCGGCGTCTTCCAGTACGAATTGGCCAGACGCGCCGCGGCGTCGGTAGGCATCGACATTCATCCGCTCGGCGCGGTGGTGAGAGAGCGTCTAGCTGACGACGGCGTCCACGTCACGCCGATTCAGGGTGATGGATCCCGGCTGCCGTTCGCGGACAGCAGCTTCGACGCGGTAGTCATCGTGAGCGCGCTGGAGTTCGTGCCGGATCCAGCGGAGTGCCTGCGTGAGTCGCTCCGCGTGCTGCGAGTCGGAGGAAGACTGGTTGGCATCGTGCCGCGCCAGCTGGTCTGGGCCGACCGCGTCTACAAGATGCTGGCGGGATTCGATCCCGAGACCGAGTTCGCTGGCGGGCGCGCCCGCGTGCACGCCGCGCTAGCCGATGTCCTTCCCAATGCGCGTCTAGCGAATCGGCCGGCGTGGCTGCCAAGCGCGCTGGCTCCGTACGAGCTCCTGTCCTACAACGTGCTCGAGCGAGAGGTGCGACCGCCTACACGGTTCGGCGACACCGCCCGCCGTCAGTCGCCAGCCGCGGGCACCGGCGCACCGCCGCGCGCTCCCGTTCTGCCAGACCTCTCGGCGCTTCGTTCAAACCAGGTCTGAAGCTCGTCCAGATAGGTGTAGAATACCGGCGTGACGTAGAGCGTCACGAGCTGGGAGAACGCTAAGCCGCCCACAACCGCCACACCCAGCGGCCGCCGCATCGAGGCACCGGCTCCCCAGCCCAGCGCGATGGGCAGTGCGCCCATCAGTGCAGCCATCGTCGTCATCATGATCGGCCGGAATCTCACGCTGGCGGCTTCTACGATCGACCGCTCGGGTGTCTTCCCACCGGTGCGCTCCGTCTCGATCGCGAAGTCAATCATCATGATGGCGTTTTTCTTCACGATGCCGATCAGCATGATGACGCCTACGAGTCCGTAAATGTCGAGATCGAGCCCGCAAACGAGGAGTGTGAGCAGGGCGCCGAATGCGGCGAACGGCAGCCCCGAGAGGATCGTGAGGGGGTGGACGAAGCTTTCGTACAACACGCCGAGGATCAGGTAGATCACGAATATGGCAAGCGCGATGAGTATCAGCAGATTTTGCTGCGTTGTCTCGTACGCCGCCGCAGTGCCGGTGAATGCGGCCCCGATGCTTTGCGGAAGGATCTGGCTCGCCACCTGCTGCACTGCTTTGATCCCCGTGCCCAGCGAAACGCCTGCCGCCAGGTTGAACGAGATCGTGACCGAGGGCAACTGACCCGAATGGTTCACTGTGACCGGGCCCACATCGTTGTGGAACGTGGCGACGGCGCTCAATGGCACGAGCGGGGCTCCTGTGCTGGATGCCACGCTCGTGCCGACGTTGCCGGGGCTGGCGGCGCCGCTGCCGGCGCCCACGGCCCCAGACCGAACGTACAGTGACCCCAGTGAGGCGATGTCCTGCTGATACTGCGGGAGCACTTCCATGACCACCCAGTACTCGTTCGTCGGCGTGTAGATGGTCGACACTTGCCGCTGGCCGAATGCGTCATACAGCGTGTTCTCGATCTCGGCCGCTGTAACTCCAAGCTGGCCGGCGTGCGCGCGGTTGATATCGATCGTGACCTGTGGGTTCTCGATAAGCAGATCGCTGGTAACCCCGGTGAGGATCGGCGATTGCCGTAGACGCGCTTCGAGTGCGCGCGCGGATTGATCGAGCAGCGCGATGTCGCCGCTCACGAGCGTGTACTGGTAAAGGCTTTTCGACTGCAGACCTCCGATCGAGATGGCCGGCGGGTTCTGGATGTAGACCGACACACCCGGTACGCCCTGCACGCCCTTGGTGAGGTCGCGGGCGATCTGGTCGGCCGTGCGGCTTCGCTGGTGCACCGATGTCAGGTCGATGGTGAGCTGCCCCTCATTGGCGGCCGCGAGCGTGCCGACCGAGGAAGTGACTGCGCGGACATCGGGGTCACGACGGATGATGTCGGCCACCTCGCGCTGGTGAGCCACGAGTTCATCGAACGACACGCCTTCGGCGGCTTCCGTGATCCCCAGCAGCTGGCCGGTATCGTCGCTCGGAAATAGGCCTTTGGGAATAATCCAGAACAACGCGCCGGTGGCCACGAGAACACCCGCCGAGAACAGGAGTGTCGCACGCCGGCGTTGCATCACCCAATTAAGGCTCCGCTCGTACGCCTGCAGCACAGCGGCGAACCCGCGCTCAGTCGCATTGTACAGCCTGCCGTGCCGCACGCCGCGCTCGGACCGCAGGAACAGGCTGCTGAGCATCGGCGTCAGTGTCAGCGAGACGAACCCAGATACCAGTATTGAGACGCCGATCGTGACCGCGAATTCGTGGAACAGCTTGCCGATGATCCCACCCATGAAAAGGATCGGGATGAAGACCGCTGACAGGGACAGGGTCATCGACAGAATTGTGAATCCGACTTCAGCTGCTCCGTCGATGGCCGCCTGAATCGTCGGTTTCCCCATCTCCAGGTGCCGGACGATGTTCTCCAGCATGACAATGGCGTCGTCCACCACGAACCCGACGGCCAAGGTCAGAGCCATCAGCGACAAATTGTCTAGACTGTAGTGCAGGAGATACATCACCGAGAACGTCCCGATGATCGACATCGGGAGTGCCAGGCTGGGGATGATCGTGGCCGACAAATTTCTGAGGAAGACGAAGATCACGAGCACCACGAGCACAAGCGTCAACAGAAGCGTGAACTTCACGTCGTTGACTGACTCTTGAATCGAGGTCGATCGATCGTACAGCACGGTGACTTGCACCGACGGCGGTATGTCCGTCGACAGCCGGGCGAGCGCATCCTTTATGCGACTGGCGACCAGCACCGTGTTGGTGCCCGGCTGCCGCTGGATCTCCAGGATGATCGCGCGCTGGGCGCCGAGCCAGCTGGCTGTCTTGTCGTTCTGAACGTCGTCCGCGACGCGGCCCAGGTCGGACAGGCGTACCGGCGCGCCGTCGTGGTACGCGACCACCATGTTGCCGAACTCGGCGGCGTTGTCGAGCTGGCCAGTTGCCTGGATGGTCAGGGCGGTCTTGGTGCCCCACAGGATCCCAGTCGCGTAGTTGACGTTCTGGCCGCTGATCGCTTGGTTCACGTCCTCGAGTCCCAAACCCCGCGATGCGAGCTGCGCAGGATCGAGCTGGACGCGTACGGCGTATTTCTGGGTGCCCTCG
>Ga0073928_10007420_pt1 | contig 14235 bp, 13 predicted proteins | sample PaiPotPPA55metaG_FD_76969 | JGI IMG/M metagenome (GOLD analysis project Ga0073928, IMG submission 76969) | Iron sulfur acid spring bacterial and archeal communities from Banff, Canada, to study Microbial Dark Matter (Phase II) - Paint Pots PPA... ... | reverse complement strand
GTTGGATCGGGGATGCTGAGGATTCGCTCATAGTGTTTTCCAGAATAATTGCCATCTAATATCGATCATGGAAATCAAGGTCTGTGCATTGCTAAGGCCTGGTCACCGCGATACCGAAAGAAGTCCCGTTTTTTCCAGTTCGAACATCTGCAGTCCTATGCCTGAAAGGCGATCCTCGCTTCGCCCGTCGAACGGTCCCTAGCGCGCTCCTGGAACATTTCGAGACATAAGAAATTTTTCCAGTGACTCGCCGCGCATGCTTGCATACACCACGGCGTTCGAGATGCCATCTATCCGGGCGAGCTTCTCCATCACGAAGAAATTGACACCGTAATGGATCATCCCAATCCAGTCACGTTCTCGAATGAGTCGACACTCTTCGTCGGTGAGACCGGCCTGTTTGAAGGTTTCATCGGGATGTTCACGAATCAATATGCGATGCCTAGGATCAGTGATCTTCCACAAAAATCGGTTGATGCGGAGCGTCCTGATACTTGTCAGAATTCCGAAGGGGTAGGTTCCCTCAATTTCGTCCACACCCGAGAGTTGAGGGTTTCCGCCGTAGGGACGCGAAGGAGGCTCGTTCGTCGCCGCCTCCTCTTCAAATATCGCAACGGCCATAGCAGTGGTGAACGGAAGATAATAGTTCTGGTGGATTTTATTAACCCGATCAGATAGCGCCCCTCGCATCGCGAGCCACATGACAACCTCGGCTCCTTCTGCCCCTCCCAAGCGAATGTAATCGGCGAGTCGAAGTCGGGTTAGTTCAAGGGGATCCCGTTCGATCAGCTCGAGAAATCGCAAATCCCAATCGGTGTTGTTAAAGCCAGTTCGCTCTCCGTGCACCTGATGTGACAATCCTCCTGTACCCACCACCACAACGGTTAGCTTTTCCGGAAAACATTCCACCGCCCGTCGGACGGCTACTCCGAGCTTGTAGCATCGAAGCGCTGTCGGCGTCGGTTGTTGCAACACATTGATGGCGATCGGAACGATGCAGCCAGGCCAATCAGGTGTATGTGGCCACATTAAGGACAGCGGCGAATTGCACCCGTGGTCGAGCGCTCGTTCCTGGAATACCGAAATGTCAAATTCGTCGTTTACCAAACACTCAGCGATGTGAGCTGCCAACTTCGGGTGCCCACGAAAAGGCGGTAACTGCCGGGCTCCCGATCCTTCATCTGCCACAGGAAATGACGGACTCACACCGATATTAAACGTGGGGTAGTTGTCGAAGAAGAAGCTGCTTACATGGTCGTTGAAGAAGTAGACCAACACATCCGGCTGCCGTTTGGCAAGCCAGCTCGAAACCGGTTTATAACCCTCAAACAACGGAGCCCAGTCGGGGTCGACCTGCTTACCTTTGTCATAAGCCATTCCAATGGTAGGCACATGTGACGTGCCGATACCACCGATGATCTCTGCCATACGCGCTCCGCAATTTGACTTTTACCGATTATGTGGGCCAACCGCGCGCGCGACTAGTGCACAGTCGTGATTCGACGATACGTTTTCCTGATAGCGGGATTTTCAACGCGCTACGGACACAACGGAATGCAGGTCACTAAGAATTCCTGATAAACGCAGTGTCATAAGAAAAACGCACGGTACCTCCCGTAGTACGCAGCGCGCAGGGTCTCTCTTAGGCGCAAGGTTCGCATAAGATATTGGCATGACTGAATTCCCCGTTGCTATTGGAGTTCCGTGCAATGACGCTGGGACCAGACAGAGACGTTTCGGTCCGCACGCTACCTGCGTAATTCATGCAAAGGAGACAACATGGATCCGGCTGCAACCGAAAAAGAGTTTTCCATTCCACGACATCGAGACTTGTTCTACGGCGGAGCCTGGCATGCGCCGCTCGGTGGCTATGCGGAAACGGTTAACCCGGCCAACGGCCAGGTGTTGGCCGCTTGTGCAGACGCCAATGCAGAAGATGTGCAGGAAACAGTGTCGGCGGCCGTCCGGGGTTTTGAACACTGGCGCCGAGTGAAGCCACTCGATAGGGCCGCCCTACTGCGCCAGATCGCCAAAATTCTCCGGGAGAACGTGCAGGAGTTGGCTTACCTAGACGCGCTTAACTGCGGAGCGCCGATTCGAGAGATGAGTCGTGACGTTGAGGCCGCCGCAGCGCAGTTCGATTTCTTCGCGGGACTGGTGACCGAGATAAAAGGTGACACTATTCCGATGGGCGAAGGAGTTCTCAACTTCTCGGTGCGAGAGCCGCTCGGCGTCGTTGGGCGTATCGTCGCGTACAACCATCCACTGATGTTCACAGCGTCGAAGGCCGCTGCGCCCCTTGCCGCCGGAAACGTGGTCGTGTTAAAGCCACCACATCAAGCTCCGCTGTCTGCCTACCGATTTGTCGAACTCATCGAAGACGTCTTGCCTCCCGGCGTATTGAGTCTGCTCAGCGGCGGCACGGAGTGCGGGCAGGCACTGGTTGCGCACCCTCAAGTCCCAGCAATCTCCTTGATCGGTAGCGTACCAACCGGTCGTGCTATCGCAAAAGCGGCTGCGGATCGGTTGAAGCATGTCACATTGGAGCTCGGTGGGAAAAACGCGTGCATCGTCTACCCGGATGCGGAACTGGAACGAGCAATCAACGGTGCAGTTTCCGGCATGAACTTCACGTGGGCCAGTCAATCGTGTGGATCCACATCCAGACTCTTCGTGCACGAGTCCATTCACGACAGCGTTGTGCAGGGTGTGATCCGTGGTGTTCAGAAATACAAACCGGGAATCCCGACCGACAGCGCTACGACGATGGGGGCTTTAATTTCCAGAGAGCAACTCGACAAGGTCGAGCGCTACATCGAGCTAGGAAAGCAAGAGGGCGCCGTCTTGGCATACGGTGGTAAAGCTCCTGAAGATCCGGCCCTCAGTGGTGGTTTTTTTATGGAACCGACAATATTTACCGGCGTGTCTCAGTGGATGCGTCTCGCTAACGAAGAGATCTTTGGCCCGGTGTTGTCCATTATCAAATGGACCGATGAAAACGCGATGATTGAACAAGTCAACGCGGTTGAGTACGGACTCACCGCTGCGATCTTCACGACCAACCTTGGCAATGCGCATCGTGCCGCAAGCCGAGTGCAGGCGGGCTTTGTTTGGGTCAACAACGCAGGCCCTCACTTTCTTGGTGCTGGTTATGGAGGGTACAAGCAGTCAGGTATTGGTCGTGAGGAATGCATTGAAGAGCTCTTTGCGTTCACGCAGTCAAAAAACATCAATATTTCCCTCTAGCAGGGCTAACCGCACCCGTCCGACTGAAGTGTAAATGGACTGGTGTGCTCAGATGAGACGAGTGCGGCGCAAGTACCACCGTATGCGGCGGGATTCGGCGACCGGCGACCGGCGACCGGCGACCGGCGACGAAAGATACCGGTTAGGAGCGAATCACGCGAGTTTTCGTGATGTTGCTCTGCAGGCCCGTTACTGATAATAAATAGGAGACTGGATTTCATGGATCGACGCCCTCTCAATGTTACGAACGTTATCGACGAAAGTCCGCTTTCGAGGTTTCAGTTTCGTGTCTTCCTCTTGTGCGCACTTATCATCTTTCTTGACGGTATTGATTACCAGGTGATTGGTATCGCGGCGCCTTTGATATCTAAAGAGTTTGGCATCCTTCGAAGCTCTCTGGGTCTTATCTTCGGGGCTGGTGCGCTTGGGGCAGGTGCTGGCGGTCTTCTCCTCGGCCTGCTTGCGGATCGTCTCGGCAGGAAGCGGACACTCGTCATTGCGACGCTTTGGTTTGGATCTACCACACTGGCGGCAACTCTCTGCACCACTTCAGAGCAATTCATCATTTTGCGATTCTTGACGGGAATTGGTCTCGGCGGAGCGATCCCTTGTTGTATCGCACTCACGTCCGAATACGCCCCGCGCCACCGGAGGGCGACGATCGTCAGTCTGTTGTGGGCTGCATTTCCACTTGGGGTGATGGTTGGTGGCTTCATCAATGCCTTTCTTGTTCAGCAGTACGGATGGGCAACGCTGTTCCATGTTTGGGGATTGATACCGGTCTTGGTTGCCGCTGGTCTTGTGTTTTGGATGCCTGAATCAGTCAAATATCTTCTCACCCGCGGCAATCGCATGGACGCTGCCCGGTCGATCATCGCATCCATCACGCTCAAACCGGTAGAAAATCTAGGAGCGCTCATAGACGTGGAGGAGCGCGTTGTTGGGGCGCAGTTGCAAAGTCTATTTACCCAGGGTCGGGCAATTGGAACGCTATCTGTTTGGGTCGCCTTGTTCACGATCATCGGATCGCTGACTACGGTCGCAATGTGGGCGCCGAGCCTGATCACGTCTCACGGTTTCTCAACTAAGGAAGCCGCATTGGTTGTGGGTCTGAATGGGCTGGGGTCCTTTGTAGGAACGGCTAGTGCGGGCTGGCTCATCGAGCGAATTGGTGTCGCAAGATGTGCCATTCCAGCTTTCATCCTGGCGGCGGTGGCTGCTCTTGCTTTTGGCAACGCGATAGATGTCTCATTCTGGGCTCTGGCTATTGCCGCTGTGATGGTGGGGTTTTTTATGGGGGTGGGTTCTTCAGGCGCGATCGCGATGTCGGCAGTGGTGTATCCCACAGCGATTCGGTCCACCGGAGTGGGCTGGGCTAATGGAATGGGACGATTCGGCTCCGCACTCGGTCCGCTTGTGGTCGGCAGGATGGTAGGAAATCAGGCTACCTCGCATGAGATTTTCATGGCCATGGCGACAGCTCTCCTAGTGGCCGTGCCTTGCGTGTGGGTTCTCGCCGCTTACGTTCAAAAACGAAACTCCAGCGCATTGTCGTTAGGTCACTGAGTACTGGGTGCTCCCTTGTCGTCTTGGCGCTAGGGGGATAGTCCGACGCCCATAGAATTGACGCATCCGTATTCTTTCAACGTTTGACGGCGGTAGCAGCTTAGGCAGGAATAGGGAAAGAATTGTGAAGACTCGTTCATTTGATTAGATCATCGTTGGCGCGGGATCTGCAGGATGTACGCTGGTTAACCGGCTTACGGAAGACGGCGACGCGCAAGTTCTCTTGCTCGAGGCCGGGGGGTGGGACCGCGATCCGTGGATTCATATCCCGCTGGGATGGGGGAAGATCCTTCAGCACCGCTTGCATGATTGGGGATATTTTGGAGAACCGGAATCCCGGCTCGACGCGCGTGCTATTGAATGCGCACGGGGTAAGGTGATTGGTGGATCATCGTCCATCAACGCTATGGCATACGTTCGCGGACATCGACAGGACTACGACGCTTGGGCTGATGCAGGGCTTCGGGGTTGGTCCTATGCTGACGTCCTTCCCTACTTCAAGCGACAAGAGTCCTGGGAGGAAGGCGGAAATTCCTATCGCGGCGGCGACGGCCCGCTCGGGGTTCGTTGGAGCCGGTACCAAGATCCGCTTGTAGAAGCGTACATGGAGGCGGGAAGTCAGGCTGGACATCCGACGACGCTTGACTATAATGGCGCTCAGCAGGAAGGGTTCGGACGGTTACAGCTCACGCTGCGTAGCGGTAAGCGTTGCAGTGCGGCCGATGCGTATCTGCGGCCTTCTTTGCAACGCCCAAATCTGCATGTGACGGTCAATGCATTTGTGGAGCGGCTCGACTTCGAGGGAAGTCGTTGCGTGGGTGTGACCTATCGCCGGCGAGACGGTCAGACTCGTTCGGTACGCGCGCAGCGGGAAGTGATCTTGGCCGGAGGTGCAATCAACAGCCCCCAACTGCTCATGCTTGCCGGCATTGGAGACCCTGCAGAGCTTGCAGAGTTGGGCATTGCGGTTCGTGTCGGTAGTCCGGGCGTCGGGAAGAATCTGCAGGACCATCTAGTAGCAATGGTGGCATATAGTCGTAGGGAACCAGGGCCGTTCCAGAAAAATCTCCGATTTGATCGCATTGCCTGGTCGCTCGCAAAAGCGCAGTTCGTTGGCAAAGGTTTCGCAACAGAATTGCCTACCGGTGTTATGGCATTCATAAAAACAGAGCATACCCAGGCGGTCCCTGATACTCAGCTGCTTTTCCATGCTGGGCCCCTAGCCGCAGCGCCATATTTGCCACCCTTTAAGCCAGCATTTCAAGACGGATTCTCTTGCAGAGCAGTACTCCTGAGGCCAGAGAGTAAAGGCAGAATAACCCTGTCCAATGCGGACCCTCAGAAGGCTGCAAAAATACAGTGGAATTTTCTCTCTACCGATAGAGATAAAAAGACGCTGCGCGAGGCTTTTAAGGCGATGCGAGCCGTCGCGCGTCAGCCTTCCATGCGCCAGTTCGTTGGGCAGGAGCTCATCCCGGGGGCGGACGTGAAATCAGATGAACAGATCGACGCCCATATTAGGCACACGGCGATCACCGCACATCATCCCTTGGGTACATGCATGATGGGGCCATCCTTGGACGAAAATGCGGTGGTTGATCTGGAGATGCGGGTATTTGGCGTCGATGCTCTGAGGGTCGTGGACGCATCGGTACTCCCGGGAATGATAGGCGGCAATATCAACGCTGCAGTCATCATGGCGGCGGAAAAGGCGGCAGACATGATTCGTGGACATCGGCAATTGAGTCCCAGGCAAGACTAAAGAGGATCAGAGAGCGAAGCGGCGCATAAGTCGGCGCCTGATTTCCGGGTGGGAATGCCCATTGTCATCGCCAGTTGTAAAAATGGGCATCTGGCAGGCGGCGGACACGTTTATTTTTGGAAGCTTACCTTAACCGCTTCCCGATCGAACCTTAGGAGCCGTGCCCGCATCGTCTCGCCGAGCAAGTACGCGTCAAGTACTCTATAAATATCAACACCTCGGTCCTCTCTATCCATCTTGCTAGCCGATGTCTCCGGTAGCTTTTCGACGATTTTCCTAGCGAGCGTTCACGACTTGATGGACCCAGTAATTCCAGGCACGATCAACTTGTCCGGAATTGGCCTCATCAGCGGAAATTGCTTCAGACTCGGTAAGAAAGGTGCTCTCTCCAAGAAAGTGAGCGGCGCTCTGGATGCTGGCATTTCTTTCCGTATAAATTGCACGGAATACTGTTTGTCGAAGGTCACGCCCAACAACGGTCACTCCATGTCCCCGCATCAGCACAATCGAGTGCTGGTCCAGACAGGTTGCCAAGCTATCGCCCAATTCTGGGTTCTTGATCAGGAGATCGCTGCTTTGCCCAGCATGATCGCGAATTTCATACACAGGAGCGTAGTTCCGAAGGAAGCCCGCCATATGGCAGATTGGACGAAGCTGCGTGTTCTTTGAGACGCTGAAAGGAACGACCGAAGCCGAATGGCTATGAACGATTCCAGACGCGTCCGGGCGGGCCTTATATATGGAGCTGTGGATGAATCGCTCCAGGTAGACGCTGACGGGCTCGCTATTTACGATATTGCCGTCCAGGTCGAAGATTCTGATGTCATCTGGATGAACCAAAGCAGGAGCCATGTTGCGCGACAAATAAAATCGCGTTGGATCTAGAGGGTCACGGGCGCTAACGTGGCCAAATCCATCTAGCACACCTTCGTTCACAAGGATGTGATTGGCCAATGCCAAATCTTCACGTAGAGTCGCTTCGACCTCATCTCGGTCTGAAATTGCCTTGGGTTTTGGTGCGTCCAATTCGGTCTCCTATCATTTTTGGCTGCCACACGGCAAGTTGTTCGTTCCGGGTAACACTTTGGGCCAGCGCGGTTGGAACGCTTCGCCGCGTGCCGCGGTATGTTTTCGAATGACCGCATCGCACAATGATGAACGCGAACCGCGCTATTTGCATTGAGAAAATGCCCGTCCAGAGTGCTCAATTGTTATACGCGTATATCTACGAAGTCCGTGGCTGGTTTGGCTGCGGTTGTCCATCCGTTAGCTGATGGCTGACTGCCCGTATCTCCTCCATAAAGCGCTCCACTGCATGGGTGGGTCGAAAGTTCGAGCGAACAGCGAATCCAATGTGACGGTCCGTGTTACCTAGCTCGATTGCATGGGCGGTTAGTAGGCCATGCTGTAGCTCGTAATAGACTTGATGCGGAGATGCAACTGAGATTCGATCGCTTTCCAAGAGAAGTGCCCTTACCGTCGCAAGCGAGCCAGATTCAATTGCCCGTGGCGGGACGTCGAGGCCGATGTCGTGGAACATCTGATCAAACCGGTCACGTGCAGGAGTGGCTTCCGCCGGAATAACCCATTGCGCATTTGCTAGATTCCTTAGCAACGACGCCGGCTTGTCCAAAACAGGGTGCCCGGGGCGAGAAATAACCACTAGGTTGTCTATAAACAGGACTTCTTGACGAAGTTCTGCACTGAATGGCCGCAGAGCTCCGACGACAACGTCGACATCGCCTCGAATGAGTGCCGCGCGTAATGGTTCGTAGCGCCCCTCGATCACGCGGACTTTGACCTCTGGATAAGATACGAGCAGTCTCGTGATTGCACGAGGAACCAATAAGGTTGCACATAGAGGTAGCACGCCGACCACAACGCGCCCTACGAGCGAGCCTCTGCGATTAGCAAGATCCTCCATTAGCGCGCGAATTTCCGCCAACGAGAGCTTGGCACGCTTGTACAGGAGTTCGCCAGGGCTCGTTGCGATCATTCCTCGGGTTGTCCGAAAAAATAGCGCACGACCGACAATGTTCTCGATATCTCTCAGCGTTCGAGTGACCGCAGGCTGGGAGACATGCAACCGACGTGCGGCTGCTGTCTCACTCCCCTCTTCCATCACCGCAACGATCGTGCGCAAATGTCGATGCGTGACTTTGTGAGCCAGCATCGAACCGGCGTTTACCTCCAACTCAGCAAGCCGTAGTTGCTCTAGAGTGCATTGAAAGCGTCGGATCGCTATTTGTCCATCATCCGTGACTCGAAGACCTTGACGGCTCCGATCAAAAAGCTCGACGCCTAGCTTTGCCTCGATTTCTAATATTGCCCGCGTAGTTGCGGGTGCAGACCGATGCAGGTGGCTAGCCGCTCGACAAATGGCTCCGTGTGTTGCTACCGCAACCGCAGCCCTAATCGGTCGGAGACTAATTTCGTCGTTTTCTTCGGACAATACCGTCATTGCAGAGTCGCTATTGTCACCGGATCTGTCTCATGGCGGTCGCCCAATCTTCGAGATGGACGCTGCGGACGAGGCGCCCTTGCTCGACAGTGTGAATGTCGATCGTCATGATGCGAAAGCTACGGCCGTCGTGCGGTATGCCCAGAAACGTGCCCGAAGGCGTGCCCGTGTCTTCGCCACGGACGACGATATGATTTCCGGACACAATCATCTCTTTAAGAACCCATTTGAAATCGGGAATCGCGTCGATTCGGCGGGTCCAGCGCGTCAACACCGCGCTGCGGTCTTCACAAAAATCGTTGGACGAACAGTTCACCCATCGTGGGCTCGTGACCGACTGCAGGAGGCGGGTCACGTCCGCGGGTGAGGTCGCCGCCAGCGCACCGTAGAGCGGTTCAATGAGCGACGTTGCTTCCTGTTCCGTCAAAGATGTGCCGGAAGTCGCGGTCGGCTGATTCGCACAGCCCGAGGCTACTATCGCCAACAACGCCGCGGCAAATGTTGAGATGGCCGTCGACCGAAAACCTGAGGTACGCTGCACTGCCAAAGAGGCGCAGGATGGTGGATATGTGTGCATGGAAGTGGGACACGAGAAATACAGTCGCGGCAGCATCGCCTTTCGACGGGAAGGATACGCAGGCGACTCTGCGCCAGCAGATCCATTTTCGGGTTAGGCCGTCTGACTAGAGGGCATAGATAGTCCCGCTAATTCAACACACAGCTTGGTTGATGAGAAAAGTCGAGTCGTGGGGCGAGAAGAAATCGACAAGCTGATTGAACCCTGAATCCATCCTTTGGGACGTACGAATAGCAAGCGGCGGAATGACCACGAGGGACGGGGACTCACAATATTCGCGCTCATCGGTTCCCCAGTAATACATCACAGTTTCTCCATCAAGGCGGGCTCCTCAATGAACTCGATATCGTCATGCCACTCAAGACGAGTGGCAGCCGACGAGGGATAGACACGATATTTGTAGTGCACCACACCGGTGTAACGTGGTCGTCTGCGACATGCTCAGTCCCTCAGACTGGCCGCATTAAAGCTACCAGTCATTCGTTTATCTGTCGTCTTGCCGGATCAGTGTGATGTCTGGATGATGACCTTGCCGCGCGCGTGACTGTTGGCGACCTGTTCCAGCGCAGTACGGGCATCCTCCAGCGGATAGATCGTGTCTAGTATCACTTGCAGGCGCTTAGCTTCGAAGAGCTTGACGATCCCATCCAATGCAGCGGCGTCATGCAGGAAGTAGGTCATTGCACCATGGACGTCGCCACGTCCTTTGATCGTATGGTCAACCAGCGATACCAGCGTTCCGCCGGACTTGACCACCCGCCATGTACGCTCGGTAGTCTCGCCGCCGATAGAATCGATCACCAGATCGATGTCCCTTAGCAGGGTGGAAAAGTCCTCATGGCGATAGTCGATAACCTCGTCGGCCCCCAGTGCCTTCACTAGGTCATGGTTTTTCGAGGAGGCCGTTGCAATGACATAAGCGCCCGCTTGCTTGGCAAACTGGACGGCGAAGCTGCCAACACCGCCGGCCGCTGCGTGGATCAGCACGCGCTGCCCGGCGGCTAGCTTGCCTACGCCGAACAGGGCCAGCCAGGCGGTGCCTGCGGCAGTCGGTAGGGCTGCCGCCTGTTCGTAGCTCATGTCCACCGAAATCGGGCACAGCGCGTGTGCAGATATCACGGCGGACTCTGCGAACCCTCCGCCGGCGGTGGGCTCCAGCCGTCCAACGACACGGTCGCCGGGCTTGAACCTTGTGACCAGCGGACCGACTGCTTCGACTATGCCGGCGATGTCAGTGCCCAACGTATAGGGGAAGCTCACCGGAAGGAAGGGCTGCATATAACCAGCCAGCATTTTGAGGTCGAGCGGGTTGACGCTGGCGGCTTCGACACGAACGCTGACTTGTCCAATGCCGGGCGCTGCCAGTGTCTCATGTTCGATAACTGTGTGGCTCGGGGTTCCGAATTCACGGATGCGAAGTGCTTTCATGGGAGATTCCATTGGGATCAGTTATCGTTAAGGGTTGGGAAGCTTCCCAACTGCAGGAACAGACCGAACCAGTCCGCGAGGTGCCAGGTCGCCTTGATTCGCTCGCCGTCAAGTTTGTGAAACTCGTGGATTCGGATGCCGACTTTTTTTACCGGTTGCAGGGATGCCGAATAGCGGAGCCTGGTGTGTACCGGTGATTTCAGCGCGCCACCAATGCGCCCGGCACCTGCATCATGTCGTGGACGGTGATACGGACATCTGGCATAGCTTCGACGACCTCACGGATGATGGATTTCAGACCGTCGGGGCCGGCCCTGTCCGGGCGCCGGCGGGATGTCATCCCAGTCGGAGGTAAAAGATTGGGGCTCTTGTTGCTGAATGCGCGATACAGCGTTTCCACGGCCCGGCGTTCAGCCCTGAGCCGCCGCGGGGTGTCTTCGGAGACGGTGTTAGAGGAACTCATGCTGTCGGCCTTTGTTGCGTGGCTGAGGAGGGATAGCGCGATTTTGCGTAACAGCCTAAAATCTGTCTAACAAATAACCGATATAAATATATATTTGATTTATGGATTTTCATGGCATCGACCTGAATTTGCTCGCCGCTTTTGACGCATTGATGAGCGAGCGGAATGTAACCCGAGCTGCGGCTCGGGTAGGCGTGAGCCAGCCTGCGATGAGTGCCGCGCTCTCGCGCCTGCGCAAGCTGTTTGGTGATCAACTATTTCTTCGCAGCGCGGACGGTTTGCTGCCCACCGCGAGGGCACGGGATCTTGCGGAGCCGATATCGCAGGCGCTGAGGAAAATCGAATCCGCTCTCGTCAGCAAGCCGGAGTTCATACCGGGCGAGGCGTCGCTCACTTTCACGCTCGGCCTGTCCGACTACCCAGCCTTTGTGTTGCTGCCGGCACTCTTGCAGACTCTTGGAAAGCAGGCGCCTGGCGTATCTCTGAGCGTCCACGCATTCACGGACAGGGATCGTGCGGTTGATTTGCTTGACGCGGGGACGATCGATGCGGCGGTTGGGGTGCCCCCCACGCATCAGGAAAGTCGAATATCGACGCGGCCCATTCTTCGGGATGAGTTTGTGACGATTGTTCGGCGTGACAATGCGATGGCAAAACGCGGCATGGATATGAAGGCCTATCTGGCCCTACCCCACGTGCTCGTGTCTCCCGAAGGAAATCGCCATGGCATTGTGGACCAGGTACTCGCGCAACTGGGGAAAAAGCGCACCCTTGCGCTGACGCTTCCTCAAATGTTTGCGGCTCCAGCCGTAGTGGCTCAGACGAACATGACGGCAACTGTATTGAAGCGGGTGGCGTTGAACTCTTCTGCTCGTCGAAAGTTGGTTTTGTTTCCGCCGCCGGTCGTCCTACCCGAGGTTGTCTTTGACCTTATCTGGCACAGGCGCAACGACTCCCACCCGGCTCAGCAATGGCTTAGAGATCTAGTTGCTAAATTGGCTGCTTCATTGTGATGGCCGGCGCGTCAGCAGCTGTTGAACGTTTCGAACACGAGGTAGCCGAGAGCAGAGCATCGAAGCCGTCAGGGCAAGGCTCCGCAACTTGCCGCCATTCTCGCCCGATTTCAATCCAATTAGGGCCGTCGACAAGGACAGCAACACCATCGACTTTCTGCTACGCACCCATCGGGACAAGACTGCAGCCCGGCGTTATTTTGAGAAATCGATCATCCAGAATGGCGTACCAGATACGGTGATCATTGACAAAAGCGGCGCCAATCTGGCCGCACTCGAAGCCATCAATGATGATCGTGAAACGCCCATCAGGATCCGCCAGTCCAAATATCTCAACAACCTTGTCGAGCAGGACCATCTGGGCGATCAAGCGACGTACGCGACCCATGCTGGGATTCGAAACTTTTCGCTGTACCCCGATCCTGCTGGGCAGCATTGAGGTTATACAGATGATCGCCAAAGAACAGATGAAGTGTGCTCGAGGCCATCATCGGTCCGCCGCTGATCAATTCTACGATCTCGCAATATAAGCAGTGCTTTGCATATCGATCTCATTCGCTCCTTGACACTTACCGCGACAAAACCGGATGTTCACCATCGGACCATCAGATCACTGGATAACGCGGGCCGCTCGCGATGTCTTCTGCGATCCGTCGCGCTTCGATTCCGATTTCGCGTAGCATTCCCGTCGGCGAGACGATAAAGCCACAGTAATGTAGTCCGGCTTCTGTCCCCGCTGCTCTCAGTTGCCCGGCCTCGAGGACACTGCTCTGCTGTGCCAGAAAACGATCGACCCGCGGACGGAAACCCGTTGCAACGACGATTGCATCAAAGCACCGCGAACGTCCGTCATCGAATATCACGTCGGTCTTACTCATTTCGCATACGCCTCCGAGCACCGCAATGCGGCCTGCGCGGACCCGCTTGACCGTGCCAACGTCGATGAGCGGGATTCGCGCCTTCGTCTTGATCTGCGCGACGGGACCCATTGCGAGCTTGCGGAAGCCGAGCTTGGTAATGTCCCCGATTGACAGCCGCACGAGTGGCGCAGCTAGCGCATCGACGAGCCGGGCGGGGAAGCGGCTCAACGCAATGGACATGGCGAGTACGGGTAGGCCGAGGATCTCGCGAGGGATGATGTTTACCGGGCCGCGCACCGCCATTGTCACTTGCGCTCCGTATTCGTGCAGATCGATTGCAATTTCTCCGCCGCTGTTGCCGAAGCCGATCACGAGAACGCTCTGGCCGCGAAACGGCTCACCATTGCGGTACTCGCTACTGTGTATGATGAGGCCACCAAAGCGCTCTTGGCCGGGCCACCACGGCACGTAGGGGACGCAGTTGTAGCCGGTGGCCACAACTACTCGCCGTGAGTGGTAGGTGCTGACCGTAGTCGTCGTAATCCATCCACCGTTGCCGGGCCGTACAGTCAGGACCTCCTGGCCTAGATGCGGCGCGAGCTCAAAATGCTGGGCAGACTGCTCAAGATACTCGGTCACCTGTTGGCGCGACGGGTAGCGCGGCGTTCCAGCGGGAAACGAAAGGTAAGGCAGGGCCGAATGGTCTCGGTCAGTGTGAAGATGCAGGCGGTCATAGTGGCGCCGCCAGCTCGAACCGACCACGGCCGCCCGATCCACGATGACAAAGGTCACTCCGCGCTTCTTCAGACACGCGGCAACCGCGAGGCCTGCGGGCCCAGCACCTACCACGAGCGTATCT
>Ga0073928_10007419_pt1 | contig 14238 bp, 12 predicted proteins | sample PaiPotPPA55metaG_FD_76969 | JGI IMG/M metagenome (GOLD analysis project Ga0073928, IMG submission 76969) | Iron sulfur acid spring bacterial and archeal communities from Banff, Canada, to study Microbial Dark Matter (Phase II) - Paint Pots PPA... ... | reverse complement strand
GTCACCGACAAGATCGCTTCGATCGTCCTTACGCGGCCTACTTCCAACGGCTGGTACTTCGGGTTTGGCATCGCTTTTCTGCTCACCATGATGATGTTGTATGCCGTCGGATACCTGTTCATTCGCGGCGTCGGCATCTGGGGCATCACGATTCCCATTGGCTGGGGCTTCGCCATCGTGAACTTCGTGTGGTGGATTGGAATTGGCCACGCGGGCACGCTGATCTCGGCCATCCTGCTGTTATTGCGGCAGTCCTGGCGCAATTCGATTAACCGCTTCGCCGAAGCCATGACGCTGTTTGCGGTGTCAGCCGCTGGCCTGTTCCCGCTGATTCACGTTGGCCGCCCATGGCTGGCGTATTGGCTATTCCCTTATCCCAACACGATGAATTACTGGCCGCAGTTCCGCAGCCCGCTGGTGTGGGACGTCTTTGCCGTTTCTACTTACGCGACCATCTCCTTACTGTTCTGGTTTATCGGCCTCGTTCCTGATCTCGCGACGTTGAGGGATCGTTCTACCAACCGCTGGGCGCAAATGATCTACGGAATTCTGGCTTTGGGCTGGCGCGGTTCCGCCCGTCACTGGCATCGTTATGAAACCGCCTATCTCCTGCTCGCCGGACTCGCGACACCCCTGGTTCTTTCAGTTCACACCGTAGTCAGCTTCGACTTCGCCATCGCCATCGTCCCCGGCTGGCATACCACGATTTTCCCGCCTTACTTTGTCGCAGGCGCAATCTATTCCGGTTTTGCCATGGTGCTGATGCTGGCAATTCCTATCCGCAAATTTTACAGTCTTGAAGATTTCATCACGGAGCGCCATTTACAAAACTCCGCCAAAGTAATGTTGGCCACCGGATTGATCGTGGCCTACGGCTATGCGATCGAAGCGTTCATGGGATGGTACAGCGGCAACCGCTACGACACGTTCACCCTTTGGAACCGGCTGCACGGGCCCTATGCCCCGTGTTATTACGCGCTGTTGGCTTGCAATATTTTTATCCCGCAATTGCTCTGGATTCGTAAACTGCGAACCAGTCCGTTTGCCTTGTTTCTGATTTCCGGAGTCATTCTGGTCGGCATGTGGCTCGAGCGTTTCATCATCGTAGTGGTCAGCCTCCACCGCGATTTCCTGACGTCATCCTGGGGCATGTACTACCCCACGCGCTGGGATTGGATGACCTACATCGGCACCATTGGAATGTTCCTGGCCGCCATGTTCCTGTTTGTCCGCATCCTGCCCATGATTTCGATCTTTGAAATGCGCACTCTGCTGCCGGAGGCGGAGGTGAAGGAATGAAGCACACTCCGATCTACGGCATGATGGCCGAATTTGATTCCGCCCAAGGCTTGGTGGACGCGGCTCATCGCACGCATGAAGCGGGCTATCAGAAGATCGACGCCTATAGCCCATTTCCAGTAGAAGGATTGGCCGAGGCCATTGGCTTTCACAAGAACCGTGTGCCCCTGGTGGTGCTGATCGGCGGATTAATCGGAGGTTTGTCCGGATACGCTCTGCAGTACTGGGTTTCCGTGATCAGCTATCCAATCAACGTCGGAGGAAAGCCTTATCATTCGTGGCCCGCATTCATTGTGGTTACTTTCGAAATGACAATTTTGTTCGGCGGAATTTCTGCCGTGTTTGGCATGCTGGCGTTGAACGGACTTCCCATGCCGTACCATCCGGTATTCAATGTCCCGCGTTTCGCCTTCGCCACCAAAGATCGATTCTTCCTGATCGTCTTCGCAACCGATCCAAAGTACAGTCCCAGCACAACCCGCAGCTTTCTCGAGGCCCTGGGACCGCGTTCAATCTCGGAGGTGCCCAGCTGAAGCAATGCTAAACCTCCGCAAAATTTCGCAGCCAACAATGGAGGTCGGGCGTCATCGCCCGGCGGGAACAGGCCCAGCTAAGCGCAGGCTGGCAAGAGGCTCGTACTGTATCGTCCTGGCCGTGCTAATTCTCACCGGCTGCCGCCAGGACATGCACAATCAACCTCGCTACAAGCCATTGGCTGAAAGCGATTTCTTTGCCGACCTTCGCTCGGCGCGTCCTCCAGTCGAAGGAACCGTGGCCCGCGGACAGTTGCATGACGACACCTATTTTTATACCGGCAAGTTTGGCAATAATCCCGGCGACTATATGCCTTTTCCCGTAACCATCGATGTGTTGTCGCGCGGACGTGAGCGTTTCAACATTTACTGCGCACCCTGCCACTCGCGCGTTGGCGATGGCAACGGAATGATCGTGCAGCGCGGTTTTCGCGCTCCCCCGTCCTACCACACCGAACGCCTGCGCAAAGCCCCGCTGGGATATTTCTTCGACGTAATGACCAACGGATTTGGAGCCATGCCGGAATACGCCACGCAAGTTCCCGCTCGCGATCGCTGGTACATCGTGGCCTACATTCGCGCGTTGCAGCTAAGTCAGGGCGCAACTATGAGCGCCCTCCCCCCAGGAGAAAAAGTACCCTCGACTCCTCCTGTATTCCGTGGCGAGCCTGGCTCCGGGGCAACTTTGCCGGAACTGCAGCCTGGCGCGCCTAAAGGAGGAGCCGAATGAGCGCGGCGCATGTGCATCTCGATCTGACGCCTCCTCCGGTGGTGAAGAGCATCGCACGGCGCTCGCTGATCATCGGACTGATTTTCGCGGCAATCTCATTGGTCACCGCTTTTATTAGGCCCGATCAATTCTTCCGCGCCTACTTGCTCGGGTATATGTGCTGGCTCGGAGTGGCGCTTGGGTCGATGGCGATTCTCATGATTCGTCATTTAACCGGTGGCGGCTGGGGAATGGTGATTCGCAGAATTTTGGGCGCTGCCATGCGGACATTGCCTTTGCTGGCCGTGCTGTTTATTCCGCTTCTCTTTGGAATGCCCAAACTTTACATCTGGGCGCGCCCGCTTGACTCCGTTGCCGACGCGCATCTCCGCGAACATTTGCAAGACATCACGAAAAGCTACTTGAACGTGCACGGCTTCATCATTCGCGCAATTATTTATCTAGGAATATGGAATCTGCTTTCGTTCCTGCTGACCAAGTGGTCGCACGAACAGGACAAGGCCACAACTCGCGACAATACCCAGCGCTTCAAAGCGGTAAGCGGGCCGGGACTGATTCTCTACGCATTCACCATTTCGTTTGCCGCCATCGACTGGATAATGTCTATCGATCCCAGTTGGATTTCGACAATCTACGGGTTGATGATCCTGATCGGTGAACTACTCTCCGCCATGTGCTTTGCGGTGGTGGTGGAGCGAATTCTGGTGAATTACAAACCGATGTCGGAGATGCTGAAGCCCGATTTCGTGCACGATCACGGCAAGTGGATGCTCACCTTCGTCATGGTTTGGGCGTACTTTTCTTTTTCGCAGTGGCTGATTATCTGGGCAGGAAATTTGCCGGAGGAAATCACCTGGTACATGCGCCGTTTGTACGGTGGTTGGGGATTCATCGGATTAACGCTGGTGATTTTCCAGTTCGCGGTACCTTTTGTACTTCTGCTTTCGCGCCCTTTCAAACGTGACGTTCGGCGACTGGTATGGCTGGCCGGTTGGATCATGGTAATGCGCTACCTGGATCTTTTCTGGATCATTGAACCGAATTTCTCACAAACATTTACTTTGACCGTGGCGGACATCGTTGTTCCGATTGCCATCGGCGGTATCTGGCTGGCGTACTTTTTCCGCAATCTGAGTTTGCTGCCACTGCTGCCCGCGTTTGATCCATCGGCAAACGAAGTACTGGAACCAGCGCATGACTGAAGAAGAGACAAAACACGACCACGCGGAAGAGGCGTACGAGCACCAGGATCTGAGCGCACAGGGAATTTACGCGTTCCTGGTTAGCCTCTTGGTAGGCGGCGTGATCGTTTATTTCGTTGTCTGGGGCATGTACCGTTTCATGGATGCGCGTATCAAACAACATGAGCCTCCGCCGAACCCGTTAGTGCAGCGGACGGAAACCGATACTCGCGTAGTCGCCCCCGATGAGATTAAGAAGTTTCCCGAACCGCGTTTGGAAAAAAATGAACGAATCGAGATCAATGATTTTCGCCTGCAGGAGGAGCAACGGTTGAACAGTTATGGCTGGGTCGACGAAAAGGGCGGGGTGGTACATATTCCGATTGACCGCGCCATGCAATTGCTGGCCCAACAGGGTCTGCCGACCACGCCCCGCGCAGGCACGGTTCCGGCGTCTGAAGTGAATGTCGTCACCCAGGCCGCGCAACGTTCGGACACCAGCAACGAGCCTGCGAAGACTAAAGCGCAGAAGCCAAAACCATAGAGAGGATGCAAGAGTGCGCAGTAAAACCAGATCGAAAATTGGCGGGCTCATCGTAGGAGTGATAGCGTGCATGTTCGCGTTGCCCGCATGCGGCCAGGGCATAACCCCAGGCCCCCTGTCGCCGCCCGCAAATGTGCGCCCTCCGGGACTCAAGAATGTCGGCATCGAGCAACATCTGAACGAACAGATTCCGCCCGGTCTTGCGTTTCGCGATGAGAATGGCAACGCCGTGAAGCTGGGAGATTATTTCGGCAAAAGGCCGATGATTTTGAATCTGGTTTATTACCAGTGTCCGATGCTGTGCGGAGAAGTGTTAACCGGGCTCGAAAGCGCGATGCGGGTGTTGAAGTTCGATGCAGGGAAAGAATTTGACGTTCTTACCGTGAGCTTCGATCCCAAGGAAACTCCTGAAATGGCAGCCGCCAAGAAAGCCGAATACCTAAAGCGTTACGGACGTCCGGGTGCCGCTGCCGGCTGGCATTTCCTGACCGGACCAGCAGCTTCGATCGACGCTCTTACCAAAGCGGCGGGTTTCCAATATCAATACGATCCCAAGAGCGGGCAGTTTGCTCATTCAACTGCAATCATGGTGCTGACGCCCGAAGGAAAGATCGCCCAATATTATTACGGCGTGGAATTTGCGCCTAAAGATCTGCGCCTGGGACTGATTCAGGCGTCGCAAAATAAAATCGGGACGGTCGTGGATCAAGTCTTGCTGTACTGCTACCACTACGATCCCGACACAGGAAAGTACGGGGCAATCATCAGCAGGGTGTTGCAACTGGCGGCGGGCGCTACGGTATTGATCCTGGGAACATTTTTGATAGTGATGTTCCGCATGAGCCCGACAACCATTGCAGAACGAAAATATCCGGCAACCAACGACCGGCGACGTACGACGAACGACTAATTTATGTTTGACAATTTTCCACTCTGGCCAGCACGCGCCTCAGCCGGCGCCGCCAATGTAGACGCGCTTTTCATCTTTCTGTTGGCGCTCTCCGCGTTCATGTGCCTGGCCATCTTCGCCATGATTCTGATATTTGCGACGATGTACCGTCGCCGCCGGGGCGTCGAGGCCGAGCAAATCGAAGGCTCACCCGAACTGGAAATAACCTGGTCGATAATCCCCATGGGAATTTTCCTGGCAATTTTTGCCTGGGGCGCAGTCATTTACTTCCACGAGCGCACTCCACCCCGCAGCGCATCCGAAGTGTATGTAGTAGCCAAGCAGTGGATGTGGAAGCTCGAACATCAGGAGGGTCAGCGCGAGATCAACGAACTGCATGTGCCGGTCGGCCGCGACGTCAAACTGATTATGACTTCACAGGACGTGATCCACAGCTTCTACGTTCCTGCCTTCCGCATCAAGCAGGACGTGCTGCCCGGGCGCTACACAACCGCGTGGTTCCGCGCCACGAAGCCCGGAGTTTATCACCTGTTCTGTTCGCAATATTGCGGCACCATGCACTCCGGAATGATCGGACAAGTCGTAGTGATGGAGCCTGCGCAATACGAAGCCTGGCTGTCCGGCGGAGGAACTTCGGGATCACTCGCAGCTAGCGGCGACACTCTTTTTCAGCAATTGGGTTGTTCCACCTGTCACCGCTCCGATAGCCAGGGCCGCGGACCAAATCTGGTCGGAATCTTCGGCCAACCCGTGCAGCTGGAGGATGGACGAACTCTAACGGTGGATGAGAATTATCTCCGCACATGCATCTTGAGTCCCAGTAAAAACATTCCGAGCGGATTTAAACCCATCATGCCGGTTTTTCAAGGACTGGTGAGCGAAGAACAAATAAATGCCTTAGTGGCATATATCAAATCGTTGACTCCGTCTCCAGCGGGAGGCCAAGGGAGCGTCAGCTTAGCGCCACAACCGCAATACCCTAAGGAATAGCAATGGCAACCGTAGCAGTTACTGCAGAACGCGAAAATTATCTGAATAAAGAATACGGGATCCGGTCATGGCTTCTGACGACCGACCATAAGCGCATCGCGCTGCTTTACCTGGCATCGATCACGTTCTTCTTTTTTATCGGAGGGTTCTTCGCGCTGCTGATCCGCCTTGAACTATTAACTCCGGCGGGTGACCTCGTGCAGGCCGATACTTACAACAAACTTTTCTCAATGCACGGCCAGGTGATGATCTTTTTCTTCTTGATCCCGTCCATCCCCGCCGTGTTGGGAAATTTTCTTGTCCCGTTGATGATCGGCGCCAAAGATCTTGCCTTCCCGCGCATCAATCTGCTTAGCTGGTATCTCTACATCATAGCTGGCGTAATCTACTTGCACTGCATCGTCACCGGCGGCGTCGATACCGGGTGGACTTTCTATACCCCCTTCAGCACAGCCTTCAGCAACACCAGAGTGATCGAAGCCGGAATTTCAATATTCATCGCCGGATTTTCCTCCATCCTCACCGGCCTGAATTTTGTAGTGACCATCCACCGCATGCGAGCGCCAGGAATGACGTGGTCTCGCCTCCCACTGTTCATCTGGGCGCACTACGCTACCAGCATTATCCAGTTGCTTGGTACGCCGGTGCTGGCGATTACATTGCTGCTGGTCGTATTCGAACGCGCCTTCAACCTGGGCATTTTCGATCCAACACGCGGCGGCGATCCACTGCTATTCCAACATTTGTTCTGGTTCTATTCGCATCCCGCTGTGTACATCATGATTCTTCCTGCAATGGCAGTGGAGAGCGAAGTGGTCGCCTGTTTCACTCGCAAACGCATCTTCGGCTATAACTTCGTCGCCATGTCGAGCATTGCGATTGCGGTATTCGGATTTCTGGTATGGGCTCACCATATGTTCGTGGCGGGTATTTCGCTTTATTCCGCGCTGATTTTCTCGATCCTCAGCTACCTGGTTGCAGTCCCTTCCGCGATCAAAGTATTTAACTGGACCGCGACCATGTACAAAGGTTCGATTTCCTTTACCACGCCCATGCTGTACGCCTTCGGTTTCATCGGCCTATTCACCATGGGCGGACTGACCGGGCTGTTCCTGGCCGCGCTGGGAATCGATGTGCACGTGCACGACACTTATTTCGTCATTGCTCACTTCCACTACATCATGGTCGGTGGCGCGGTGATGGGCTACCTCGGCGGATTGCACTTCTGGTGGCCAAAAATCTCTGGCCGCATGTACCCCGAAGGCTGGGGACGGCTGGCCGCCTTGCTGGTCTTCGCCGGTTTCAACCTTACATTTTTCCCGCAGTTTATTCTCGGCTACATGGGAATGCCGCGCCGCTACTGGCAATACCCTCCCGAATTTCAGGTGCTGAATGTGCTTTCAACCGCTGGCTCGACCATTTTGGCCGTCGGATACGTTCTGCCCATGGTTTATTTCCTGTGGTCCATGCGTTACGGAAAAATCGCCTCGGACAATCCATGGGGCGCGGCCGGCCTCGAATGGCAGACCTCGTCGCCGCCGCCAACTTTCAATTTCGACGAAACCCCAGTGGTGACTTGGGAAGCTTACAACTACGAAGAAATCCCCGCTCCCGCGGAGGTGCCTGTTGAGCGATAGCCCGCTCGCGGTCGAACAGCACGGTCCGGAACACCTGCATCACTTTGTCGATGCGGAGCAGCAGCGCGATGCTGCGTCGCTCGGCATGTGGCTGTTCCTCGCGACCGAGATCATGTTCTTCGGCGGCATGTTTTTGGCCTACCTGGTTTATCGTTCCTGGTATTACAACGAATTCGCCGCCGGCAGCCGCAGCCTCGATATCTGGCTGGGCACAATCAATACCGCTGTTCTAATCTGCAGCAGCTTAACGGTCGCGCTGGGCGTTCGCGCAGCGCAAATGGGCCAGCGGAAGTTGCTCGTTATTCTTTTACTTCTAACCATCGTATTCGGCTTTGCCTTCCTGGGAATTAAGGGCGTCGAGTGGTACCAGAAATACGAAGAACACCACATTCCCGGCCGTACGTTCAACGCAGACGATCTCGTAAAAGATTATCCACAGATTCACATCGACCAGCGTCCCGAACAAATCTATTTCTCGCTTTACTTCGCCATGACCGGACTGCACGCGCTGCACATGATCATCGGCGTGGGCATTTTTGTTTTCCTGACGTACCACGCGTGGAAAGGACGCTACACGCCGAAGTATTACACTCCGGTCGAAATCGGCGGCCTGTACTGGCACTTCGTGGATATTGTGTGGATTTATTTATTCCCGCTTTTATATTTGATCGATCGCAAGCCGCTAAGGTGAGCCGCCATGTCTGAACACGTAATGTCGAGCAAGATGTACTACACCATATGGATCGCGCTGCTATGTCTGACCGTGATGACCGCTGCCGTATCCTTCGTCGACCTCGGCCGGCTTAACACAGTGGTCGCGCTGGTGATCGCTACGGTCAAAGCTTTGCTCGTCGTTCTTTTTTTCATGCACGTAAAGTACGCCAGCGAACGGCTGACCAAGATAGTGATTGTCGCCGCGATTTTCTGGCTCTTCTTATTGCTCGCGCTGAGTATGGCGGATTACGGAACACGTCATTTAAGTTAGCTAGGTAGCGCCGCCGTCTCGGCGGCTGTCGTGCGGGCCTCTCGCCCGCACAGTTATGGCAAGATGCCCTCGCGACAGCCGGCAAGATGGCGCTACAAAAAGTTTGCGCCAGCCTGCACTGCACTTCGGCACAATTTGCGATATACTCCGCTCGCCGGAAACTTTTTGGCATAAAAGATACTGACGAGGAGTCCCATGGCCTTCTGCAATTCTTGCGGAACAACACTAGAAGCGGGCGCTCGGTTTTGTCCTAAATGCGGCGCGTCGATACCAACGGTCGGCGCGATTGTGCCGCCGCCCGTTGCTGCCGCTCCCCCTACGCCGATCGCGCCGCCTCCCGCTCACGGAGGAAGCAGCGCACTCAAGATCATCTTGATCGTAATAGGCGTGATCTTTTTACTTGGAATTCTTGGCATCGGGACGATGGTATTCGTAGTCCGGCGTATCGCTCACAACACCCACTTTAAAAACAAAGACGGTAACGTTCGCGTCGAAACTCCCTTCGGCACCGTTCAGAGCACATCAGACCCTGACGAAGCTGCGCGCAATCTCGGAATCGACCAGTACCCTGGTGCCAAGGTGATCAAAGGCAATTCGGCAACCATCGGTGGAATGCATACCGTCGATGCCGAATTTGAGAGCAACGATTCGCCCGAGAAAGTCATGGCATTTTATTCATCGAAATTTCCCGGCGCTAATGTCAGCAACAAAGACACCGATGGTTACACGATTGTCTCCACCAATAACAACAATCTGATTACGATCAAAATCCAACCCGAGGACGGCAAAACCAGAATTAAGATTGCGAATGTAAGTGGAAAGAATATGATGGGCGGCAATTCTTCAAATTAGCGCCCATCACTCATGCAAAACTTCACTGAACTCGCCCGCGCTGCCAAGTCTGCCGTGGTGGATGCGAGCGGACTCGCCTCAGCTCTAGCGCGCGCCGTGCGTGGCGAAGTACGTTTCGACAACGGTAGCCGCGCCCTCTACGCGACAGATGGTTCGAACTATCGCCAGGTTCCCATCGGGGTCGTGATTCCTCGTGATGTCGAAGACGTTGTCGCGACCGTCTGTCTGGCTCGTGAATATGGGGCGCCAATCCTCTGCCGTGGCGGTGGCACTTCGCTCGCCGGACAATGTTGCAACGTCGCCGTGCTGCTCGATTTCAGCAAGTACATGAACAGAATTATCGAGATCGATCCCGGGCGGCGGATCGCGCGAGTACAACCCGGAGTCGTACTCGACAATCTGCGCAATGCTGCAGAAAAACATCATCTGACCTTCGGCCCCGATCCCGCAACCCACGACCGCTGCACCCTCGGCGGCATGATTGGCAATAACTCATGCGGCGCGCACTCAGTCATGGCAGGCAAGACCGACGACAATATTGAGGAACTGGACATCCTCACTTACGACGGCCTGCGCATGAAGGTCGGACATACGAGCGAGGCAGAATTCGAGCAGATCATTGCAGGCGGAAGCCGTCGTGGCGAGGTTTATGCAGGCTTAAGAAAACTCGGCGAAACATATTCCGAGCTCATCAAGCAACGTTATCCGAATATTCCGCGGCGAGTTTCCGGCTACAACTTGAATTATCTTTTGCCCGAAAATGGAATCAACGTGGCGCGCGCGCTCGTGGGATCGGAAGGAACCTGCGTCACCGTACTCGAAGCCACGTGTCGCTTGGTCGAAAGCCCGCCGGAACGCGTGCTCCTCCTCATCGCATACCCCGACATCTTCGAATGCGCCGACCGCGTGCCCGAAATAATGTCTCACAAGCCAATCGGCCTCGAAGGCATCGACGATTTGCTGGTCGAGTTCTCCCGCCGCAAAGGAATAAACGCGGAGGGCATCGCGCTGTTGCCTGCAGGCGGCGGCTGGCTTTACGCCGAGTTTGGCGCAAATACCCGTGCACAGGCCGAGTCTCAGGCGCGTCAACTCATGCAGTCGCTAAGCCAAGGCGCAAGCCCGCCAAACATCCGTTTGTTTACCGACAAGCTCCAGATGAAGCGAGCCTGGGATGTGCGCGAATCGGCTCTGGGAGCCACTTCCCACGTGCCAGATGAAGCACCCGGTTGGGAGGGCTGGGAAGATGCCGCCGTCACGCCTGAAAAACTTGGCAGCTATCTTCGCGATCTGTTCAAGATGATGAAAGGCTACGGCTACCGTAGCGCGTTGTACGGACACTTCGGCCACGCCTGCGTCCACATGCGGATCAATTTCGATTTGCAGTCCAAGCCAGGCATAGCCAACTATCGGAGGTTTGTAGAAGAAGCAGCAGATTTGGTAGTCAACTACGGCGGCTCGCTCTCTGGCGAACACGGCGACGGACAATCGCGCGCCGAGTTGTTGCCGAAAATGTTTGGCCCAGAATTGATTCAGGCTTTCCGCGATTTCAAAGCCCTATGGGATCCGGATTGGAAGATGAATCCCGGCAAGGTAGTCGAGCCCTACAAGTTGGATGAAAATTTGCGCCTGGGCGCCGAGTACAAACCGTGGGAGCCGCAAACCCACTTCAAATTTCCCCAAGACCATGGCAGCTTCGCGCACGCCGCGCTGCGTTGCGTGCGAGTCGGCAAGTGCCGTCACGACGAGGGCGGGGTAATGTGTCCGAGTTTCCGCGCCACTCGCGAAGAAGAGCATTCCACGCGCGGCCGTGCTCACCTGCTGTGGGAGATGGTCAAAGGCGACGTAATTCGTGACGGATGGCGCGACCAGCACGTAAAGGATTCGCTCGACCTGTGTCTAGCCTGCAAAGGCTGCAAAAGCGATTGCCCGGTGGGCGTCGACGTCGCCACGTATAAGTCAGAATTCCTCGCGCATTACTACGAAGGCCGCTGGCGTCCACGAAGCGCATACGCATTCGGCAACATCGACCTGTGGGCGCGGCTGGCGTCACACGCACCAGGGCTTGTCAATCTCACCACCCAATTGCCGGTGTTGAGCGAAGTCTCCAAATTGATCGCAGGCATGCCGCACGAACGTAGTATTCCCGCCTTCGCGCCGCAGACTTTTCGCCAATGGTTCAGACGTCGGGAGCCGCTAAACCGTGAAGCCGCGTCAGTGCTGCTCTGGCCCGACACATTCAATAATTATTTCCTTCCGGATACCGCCAAGGCCGCGGTCGAGGTGCTCGAATCCGCCGGGTACCGGGTAGTGCTGCCGCGAAACAAACTGTGTTGCGGGCGTCCGCTCTACGATTGGGGCATGTTAGATCGCGCCAAGCGTCTGCTTCTCGAAATTCTTGACACCCTCGATAGCGAGATCGCAAAGGGAATTCCGATGGTTGTATTGGAGCCGAGTTGCGCCACAGTCTTTCGCGACGAGATGCTGAGTTTATTTCCCAAAGATGACCGCGCCCGGGGGCTCTCGCAGCAAACATTTCTATTGAGCGAGTTTTTAGAACAAAAGGCAAATAACTTCTCTCCACCAAAACTGGCGCGCAAAGCCATTGTCCACGGCCACTGCCATCACAAGTCCATAATGAGAATGACGGACGAAGAATCGATCCTCCGAAAAATGGGAATCGATTTTGAGACCCCCGCGCCAGGTTGCTGTGGCATGGCCGGAGCTTTTGGTTTCGAAGCGGACAAATACGACGTCTCAGTTGCGATCGGAGAACTCGAACTCCTGCCGGCAGTGCGGAAAGCCTCGGCAGAATCCCTGATTATTGCCGACGGTTTCAGTTGCCGCGAGCAGATCGCACAATGCACCGATCGACGCGGCCTGCATCTGGCCGAAGTGATTCGGATGGCATCACGAGATCAACCTGTGATCCAAAGCCGTTACCCGGAGCGCCATCAGTACGAAAAACAGCAAACAGATTTGCGAAAATCCATGAAGCGAGCAGGCAAGGGAGTAGTTGCCATCGCCGCCGGACTCGGCGTGCTATGGGCGCTTAGGCGACGAACTTAGCTTCGTAAGTTATTGTAAACATAGCTTAGTTTCTCCGCCGCCTCGCCAGATCAGCACAATTCTGGGAGAATAATCGGGATAGCGCGCCGTTCTCCTGCCGCTATTTTCAAGCGGGTACTGATTATGATTCGGGATGTCGAACCGTCGCTCGCAGTCACAGTTCCTGCGGCTCAGGCCAAATTGCCTTCCGCGATCGAGGCGCCCCTGCGCGGCTCCGTTCTCGTCCTGATTCAATTCGACGTTTGCGAGGAAATTCGCCTCGATCAACTCCGCGGGATTTTTGGAGCGCGCACCCTGGAACAGCCCACCCTGAAGCATCCAGCCCCGGGATATGTGCGCTACCAGCGTCCTCCGGTGGTCGAGCCGGTTGACACGTTGGTGCTTGAGAGCGGCGAACGCCTCCAGGGCCAAATCAAGTTTTACGATTACGGCGTAGTGAGTGTGGTGCTCGAGCTTCCATTTTCCGGCGATTGGGACACGTTAGTTCGTTTGGGAAGCCGCTGGGTTTGGGACATAGATTTCGCCGGCCACGCTTCACGCATCGCTCGCCAGAAGCTTGAGCGCGCCGCTCCAGCGCTGGTAAAGGCGTACTCTGATTGGCTCAGCGAGGACTATTTTATCTTTCACGTGCGCGACGTCAGCGGTTCTCCTACCGCCGCGGAGTTGGTTGCAACGCAAGGATCGCGCATCGCGCAAATCGTTCGTGGAGAAACGGCACAACTTTCCGAGGGCGAGCAAAACGAAATTTTGCAGTCACGAATTTCTTACTACCCCAACGATCTGACAGTAATCAGCTGGAATGCTGCGTTTCTGTATGACAGCGCAACCGGCGCGGAAACCGCCATTCAACTGTTGGAATACGCCAACTCGCAGCTGCTAGAGTTTCGTCATTACGATGAGTTCCTTACGCGCGAACTTGAAAGTGTCTACGCCTCTTTCGATGAGGGCACGGGAATGCTCGCGCGCTGGCGTCTGGCCCGTGCCGCGACCAAACTGCACACGGTTCTGCTCGACGTAAACGAACTCACCGAGCACGCTGACAATGCCATAAAATTTCTCAGCGACATGTTTTCCGCCCGTCTTTACAAGCTGGCGGCGTCCAAGGTTGGCGTGCCCGATTACAAGGATTTAGTCACACAGAAGGTGCAAACCGCCGAGGAACTTTACCGCTTCATGGTCGACCAGTTCAATCAGAGCCGCGCCTTCGTGCTCGAACTTCTGGTGGTGATTATTTTAATTATTGAACTGGTCTACTTCTTTCGCGGAAAACCAATTTAGATGATCACTTAGAAATCTGGTTTCGGATGGCGCAGCGCTTTCGCAGACCGCGGAGAAAGTCTCGATCTGTAGCGGGACTTCGATTCGCATCAGAATTCGATTCATACCAGGATTTCGATTCGTATCAGGGTACGCCTTCAGGCGTACCGCAAGTCGCTGCAAATAAGTTCGGCTTTAGCCGCCGATGGGAACTGCCCCGGCAATTGAGGAGAAATAATGCGTGGTCTCGAAGG
>Ga0073928_10007418_pt1 | contig 14240 bp, 14 predicted proteins | sample PaiPotPPA55metaG_FD_76969 | JGI IMG/M metagenome (GOLD analysis project Ga0073928, IMG submission 76969) | Iron sulfur acid spring bacterial and archeal communities from Banff, Canada, to study Microbial Dark Matter (Phase II) - Paint Pots PPA... ... | reverse complement strand
TTCTCGAACTTTCCGGCAACCTGCGCCGACACATTCGGTGGCAAATATGCAGCGGGCAACGCAGGTACGCTTTATACCGCCAAAGGGACCGCCGCCATGATGGTGCCGGTCGCTTCGCTGCTGTCCGCGCACGGCGGATGGAACACGGTCTTCGTGTTCGTCGCGTGTACTTCCATGATGGCCGGTGTGGCGGCAAAGTTAATCCTGGCGCCGATGCGACGCCGCTGGATTCTCAACTCCGCCAGGCAAAGCGTGATCCCGGACTCCGGCAGTCAATCATCGCCTGTCGTCTCGCCTGATTGAGCGCCGCGCAATGAGGACCGGTTTGGACTTGGTAAGCCCGCAATGCGATAGCTGACAAGACGCAAAAACATTCCGGGCGGTCATGCCGGCACTAAACGGGACAAGAAAGCATCGCGCCTTTGAAGCCGGCCGGCTTTTCTTCAGGCCGGCTTCAGCAATTCGAACGCACACCCACTGCACCGGTCACTGAAGTCCTAGCGCCGCTCGCAATTCGTCGCGCGCGGCGGTCATATCTGCATTGAATTTCGGACTACGCATCAGCGCTGCCGCCACCACCGTTCCGTCGAGCCGGCCCGCTTCGGTATCGCTCGGGTAATGAACGCCGTCGACAATGCGGTTTTCGCCGTACTGCCGGCCGCGCGCAAATAGCTCCGCACGCTTCTCAGGCACCATGCTTGCAAGCAGGATCGCGTCCAGGTATCCCATCGTCGCGTGACCGCTGGGGTACGCGCGATAGTAGGCCTTCTGTTTCGCCGGAACGGTCGGATGCACTTCACTCGATACAACAAACGGACGCGCACGCCTGAAGTGCGTTTTAGCGTTCGACGCAATCATCTCGGCGTCCAGGTTAGCCGCCTTGAACAATCTGGCCGTCTTCGGAAGATTCTCCTCTTTGAAGCGCGGCCCGAGTACATCGCCGAAGCGGAAAACGGACTCGTCGAGATCGGCGATGCCGGCAGCCACTTCCTGAGGGGTTCGTTCACGTTGCACCCTGAGCACCTCGGCCAGATCGCGCTGCTGGTCGGCCGACTGTGGCGCCGGCGGCGGTGCGAGAAGTACGCTCAGATCGACGTCTTCAGACGACAAGTACGCGCCCTGCTCCGCGCGAGCAAACAAACTCGTCGTGCCAAGCGAAACAGCGGATACCGCGATGAAGGCGCGCACTGCCATTTGACTGATTGTCATTTTTAGCTTTTCTTGCATGGAGAAAATGAAGTGGTGATGCCGACACCCAAGACGGGTCAGTCGGCGTTTGAGAAATCGAATGTCTGTTCGACCGCCACGGCGTCATCGCCGTTTGTGCGGCATTGGTACCGGAGCATCGCGCGCCGTACCGATTCGTCGAATACGCGCGGCGGCTGGGACTGAACAATGTCCACGTTGACCACGCGACCCGCGCGAATGGTCGCGCGTGCAACGACGCGGCCAACGATGCCTTCTGCCACGGCCTTCGGAGGAACCTCTGGCTTGGTTTGCACCGGGCACTCGATCGCGACGTCCGCGGGAGCGGAAGAGCCGTGTGCCGCCGGCCCCGGCGCCGGTGCCGGGCTTGGCGACACTGCCGTCGTCTGCGTGGGTGCTGGTGCAGGTGCGGCCACGACCGGGGGTGCATCCGTGTGTGGCATCGCTTGCCGCACCGGGGGTGGCGCGACGCGTGGAGGCGCAGGCTTGGGCGGCGTGCGCGGCATCAGGTGCTTGACGATCTTGTTGATGACCGGCGGCGGCGGGGGCGGCGGCGGAGGTTTTGGGGCAACGATGCTCGCCTCCATGACCGGTCGCGGCTTTTCCGGTTGCGGTTGCGTTCGCGGCGCGTGCAGTGCCGCAGCAATCATCACCGCCTCGATCGCCAGCCCGGTGATCAACGCTATCGTCAAAGACTTGTAGTCGTTGTCCGATGCCTGCGCGTGCGCGCGCCTGACTCCAGCCTGCGTACGCGATTCAATTTGGCTCACTGTGTGTACCATCGCCGATCAGGATGCGTTTGCCGACAGACCCACCGCGCTGATTCCGACGGAACGAGCGACGTCCATTGCCTTGACGATGGCCTGGTACGGCGTCCCCTGGTCGCCCGTGATGGTAACCGAGACCTTCTTGTGTTGTTCGAGCGCGCCGAGTTGGGCCGCGAGCTCCTGCGCGGAAATCAACTGGTCCTGATAGTGCAATTGCCCATCCTTGCTCACGGCGACGGTCACGTCGGTGGCCTCGAGCGCAACGGTTGTCGAAGAATCCGGCAGATGCAGCTTGAGCCCCGTTGCCATCACCATTTTCAGCATGACAAGCATGAAAAAGACCAGCAGGAACATCATGATGTCGATCATCGGAATGATCTCGATCCGGGCGCCTTCTTCGCGGCCAAGATAGTGGGAGTGGTGATTTCGCATGATTCCGTCCTGTGTATCGATAGCGTTACTTAAGTGACTTAAGCCGCGAGGTGTCTGACGAGCATTGACTTGATCAATTCCATTTGCAGCAATGCATTGCGCACGCGTTTGTTCAGGTAGTTCAGCAATGCCACGCCGACGATGGCGATCGTCAGGCCAGCCGCGGTCGCGATGAGCGCATGAGCGATGCCGCCCGACACTGCCATCGGGTTTCCGGTGCCGGAGGATCCAAGCACGTCGAACGAGCTGATCATGCCCACGATCGTGCCGAACAAGCCCAGCAGCGGACCTAGCGTGACAGCCGTGTCCAGGACCCAGAGGCGTTTGTCGAGTCTGGGCATTTGCAACATGATCTCTTCATCGACCTCGCGCTCAAGCGCCGGCTCCGGCTTTCCGCGCGACGCGATCGCACGCTTCACCAGCGCACCATGGAGCGAACCATCGTACTGCGCAGCAAGTCTTTTCATCGCTTCGGGCGTGTTTGGCGCCAGGCCGTTGAGGTCATGCACGAGATGCCTGCCTACACGCACTGAGCGGACAAAGAACATCATCCGCTCGAGAATCACCACAATCGCGGCAAGAAACACGAGTGCCATCAAGGGAAGGAGTCCGAGAGACTGGACCGACAAGCTAACAAGGGTTTGCATCGTATTCCGCTATATGTCAAAGATGAAACGTCATGGGACCAATGCGGCAATCGATGCCGCATTGATATCGAGCGTTGCGAATATGCCGCCGTGTCATACCTGCTCGAAGCGGCTTGCCGGCAAACCTATGGATTAGTCGAACCGTCCGGTCAATCCAATGAGCAAGGTCTTGCCGTAGGTTTCGCGCGTAAGAATGCGGTTACTCGATCCTTCGGTAATCGTCAGCGGGGTATCCAGCAGGTTCTTTGCCGCCACATACACGGAAAGGTTCTTGGTTACGGCGTACGACGCGCCGAGGTCGAGCGTGAAACGCCGCTCGGTATATTGGTCGGTCGCGGCGCTATTGCCGACCAGCAGCAGGCTTCGGCCGACATAGTAGCCACCCAGGCGCACCGTGAAACGATTATTTTCCCAGTACAACTGAGCGTTAAAGGTATTGCGAGCGGTCGACGGAAGTGCGGAGGATTCTCCAGGACGAATCTGTCCGCTGGAACTGACATAGGTCCAGTTGAAGCTGGTGCCCAAGCCGCTCAAAATTCCCGGCAGCATGGTGTAGTGCTGGTCGTAGTCGAACTCGACACCGCGAGCCCGCGCCTTTGAGATGTTGGAATAGCTGACAACCTGGGTAGGCGCCCCCGCCAACGCGCCGAAAAGCGGGTCGCTCGCCGAAAATACCGTGGTACGGGTGTTACCGACGATGTAGTTCGACAACTCCTTATCGAACACGCCGAGCGACACAATGCCGCCTTCGTTGAGATATTGCTCGATCGACAGATCGAAGTTCTGCGACACCGTAGGTTTCAGACTCGGATTTCCCTGCGTGACGGCAAAGAGACTCGTATCGATGGTCGCAGAAGGATTTGCCTGATTGAATCCCGGCCGCGCGATCGTGCTTGAATAGCTGGCGCGTCCAATCAAGCTGGGCGTGAATTCGTAGCGTGCCTGCAACGACGGAAAGAAGTTCGTGTAGTTGTTGCCGATCGAAATCGGGGTCGCCTTGGTCAGGTTGGCATCGGTTGCGTAGCCGCTATATCTGGCGCGTGTTGCTTCCACGCGCAAACCGCCGAGCAGGGTGAGCCGGCCGAAGGTCATCTGCTCCTGGGCGTAAGCAGCAAAGACGTTTTCGGTGTTTCGGGTCTGAGAGGCAAGAGCGGCGAGCGGGTCGGTCGGGTTTTCCGTGAATCCAGCACCCGTGCCGTTGGCGAACAGGTTCGAAATGTAGCTTTGACTGATGTTGTAGCCATTCTGGTATTGATTGTTGTAGAAGCCGATTGGCGATCCTTCGATCGCCTGGCTCATATTGACGCCCGGTACTGTTAGGGAGTTATACGGACTAATCGTATGGGTATTCGTCCGGAACCGCGCGTAGGCGCCAAACTTCAGTTCTTCTTCCGACGCGCCGGTGAGATGCGTCGGCAACGTGACGTTCGCGCCGCCAGACCACTCCTTCGTGAGGTAGGTCTGCGTGTTGTTTGTCAGTGAACTCAGCTTGTACAGGTTCGGGTCGAGCTGGTTCGCACCGCTTATCGAGTATCCGGGATACGCCAGGTTCTGCTGGTTGTTGTAGGTAATGGTTGCGCCTGGGGGCTTGGCCGAATACGTGGCCAACGTGTCGTACGGGCGATAGTCCTTACCCTGCGTGTACGCGACGTTATAGTCGATTTTTGCGCCACCGCCGCCAATCCTGTTCTCGCCGCCCAATTGGAAGACATCGAGGCTGACTTGTTCCTCCATGAACCGGGCGGTCTTTTGGAAGCTCACCCCGGAGGTGATGCTGCCGTCCGCATTTTGTGCCGGTGTTCCAGACATCTTGAAAACCTGCTGTTGGCGGTTGACGTCTTCGGTATAGCCGGAATGCAGATATCGGGCATACCAGCGGTCGTCCGCATCCGGCTGGTAAGCGAGTTCTGCACCCGCGCCAAACGTCACGCGATGGAAGCGGTAGTAGGCCTGCTTCGTCTGCGAGACGGAAGTATCGGGGAAGCCGCTCTTATCATAAAACGAGGCGGACCGGTTATCGGTACCGCTGCCATCCTGGAAATACGTCAACGAACCGACGAACGAAAACGGCTTGTCGCTGTACGAGGAAATGCCCGATTTGTCATCCGGTGCGGGGTTGTGAAAGCCAAAGCGCGTACCGGCGGTTATGGCCAGATCCGCGACGCCCGTTCCCCGGGCATTGCGCCGTCCCGTCCCAAGGCGAAATTCAACAAAGTGATCCCTCCCCACTGGAATCTCCTTGGGCGTGATCTCGATCGTGCCGCCCAGCGCCTCTGCATCCTGTTCCGGCTTGTTGGTCTTGGTGACCGTCACCGAACCGATCATGCCGGTCGGAAATGTATCGAACGCAAAGGCCCGGCCGCCGCCCTGCGGCGTCACAGGATTGGTCGGCGGCAAGTGAATGCCGGCGTAGGTGGTGCTTGTCAGGTCCGCGTCGAGACCGCGGATATTAACGAAGCGCCCCTGCCCCGTATCGACTTCCAACGAAACCCCAGGCAGACGAGCCGCAGCCTCTCCTGCATTGAAGTCGGGGAGCTTGCGGATCTCTTCTTCACTGGTGGTGTTGATGATATTGGGCGCGACCTCCTGCTTGGCGCGCGAGACCACGGCGGCGTTGGGACGTCGTGCGGACTGGACCGTGACGTGGTCCAGAGAAGTAATTTTATTTTTCTTAGCTTTACTTGATGACTTCGCGTCTTCGCCTTTAGGACTGGCACTGTCTGAAGGCGCGTTGCCAACAGCATGGGTGTCCGTCGCGTCCGCGGCAAACGCGGAGTTCATCGCGAAGGCAATCAGCGAAAGAGCAAACGTAGCCGGGAGTGCTGGACGCCGGCTACCACTGCTACGTCTATCTAACCTCTGCATTTTGACCCCTCTACCTAATGAAACGGACCTATAGGAAAGTGGCCAAGTCTAGGTAGTCCTAATGTCATGACGGTTACTGATTCTTACAGGTGAGAGACGTCTCACCTGCATCTGAACACCTGCTGAGACATGCTGTACCGAAGACCTACAGCTCATCGGTTACATGGCGCATCCCCAACTGATAGAGAGCAATTCTGAATTGCAGGAAACTCGTCGCGCCGACTTATCGATCCCTCGCAAACGGATGACGTGATCTGGTGAGCGTCATGCAATCGATACGCGCAAAACATCGACCTCTTATTGGCCTGAAGTCCCATTACAAAACGGTAATCACATGGATGGGTGTCCGGTAAGGTGCAGCGGGATACAAGCATTGCTGTCGTCGTTGCGATGGGCAGCGATCCACACTGCTCGAGGAGGAGCGTGATGCAAGTACTACTGATCGGGGGAGAGCCGAGCGTTTCCATGAACATCTTAGGTACGCTGCGCACGGCTGGCTATTCAGCGGACTGGGCGAGCGATCTCAGCGAGGGTCGAGTTGCACTCAGCAGTGACTTCTACGATCTGATTCTTCTTGATCTTGACGTTCCCAATGAAGACGGTTTGCTCCTGCTTACTGAACATCGCCAGGACATCCGCTCTGCATGGGTGATGGTGCTGACCGACTGCGATCGGCTGAGCGACGAAACGGTCGTTCTTGAATCAGGCGTTGACGATTTTCTAGTCAAGCCCCTTGATTTTGACGAACTTCTCTCGCGGATAAGCGGGCTCGCGTATAGGCGCCCATCGCGCTCGCAATACCAGCACGGTGATCTGCGGCTCGACTGCGTGGCGCATAGAGCCTTCAGGGGCGATGCGACATTGCCGCTGCTGCCGCGCGAATTCGATTTGCTCAAAACCTTGATTCAGGAGCCAAACCGCGTGTTCGCGCGCTCAGAACTTGCCGAGCGGTTGCCAGGACGCGGCTCAACACTCAGCGACAACGCGATCGATGTACATATCCATCGCCTGAGGGGAAAAATTGGAAGGGATCGAATTTTAACGCTGCGTGGGTATGGCTATCGACTGGCCAGGGTCAGATGATCTCAACGCGCTGATCGCGTTCTTTCAGCAGCGGTATTTGCTGCAGGCTTCAGCGGAGAAGGATCGACCGATAACGGCGAAGCGCGCTGGAATCGCGTTGCTTTTGGTGCTCGATTAGGTGAAAGTCAGCCACGGCAAGAGAGCTGAGCGAGACGCGCTGCGAAATGCCGTGCTCATGACTGGTAGCTGATGAGAATCGCGAGAGCTTCGTCCTCACTCTGCTGCGTGCAGCGACACGCCGGAACGGGTCATGGCAGATTGGCCAACGCGAACCCTTCAAGCAGGAGCGCGAGCTGCGCGGACGACATCTGCGCGTTGCTGACATTCGCTCCTGATTCGAGTGCTATTTTCGATAGTGGCTCTGGCATCTGCTCGCTCGCACCTCCCCCGCCACCGGACGATGCGATGGCCTGAGCGATAGAAATTAGACCAATCAGTGTGGTGCCGACCAGGATGGTGGCGGTAGTGATGTAGCGCGACATGTTCGACCTCCATTTGACAGTGCTGGAAAACGGATCCGGGCGACGCGATGACCTGACTACCCCGGATCATGAAGCTGGCATGCCGGGGAGTCAGACTGCTGTGGGAGCGAAGCCATAGGATGAAGGACTTTATTCATCAGAGAGCGTCGCATGGACTCGCGAATAAAACCGTTTGCGAAATATGATGGATCGCTCAGTCCGCTCTGCCACGCATTTTCCTACGATGAAATCATTTGACCATCTTGATCAGAAATTTGTAACTGTCAGCATAGACAGGTTAGTTGTAAGGAACGTCTGGATTTATGTTATCCGATACGTTACGCCGAGCGCCTGCCCATGAAACCCGATATGCCTTGGTTTTCATCACCATCTGGAGGGCATTTCTTAAGAAACGTTAAAGATTGAGAGAATGGAGAAAGGCGAGCGGGCGATGAGAAAATGGAACGTTCTTTTGGGAAATTCTTGGATTTCGGTCTAACAATCGCCCTTATCCTGGGTCAATTAAGCCCAACAAACAGGCTTTGACCACTGCCTGGACTTTATTTGTGGAATTCAATTTTTCCAACACGTTGTTAATGTGGAAATTGACCGTTCGCTCCGAAATATTCAAGATGTCACCTATGCTATGTGCGGTCTTTCCTTCACCAGTCCATCGCATTACTTCGCGTTCGCGGGGTGTGAGACTGATCTGAACTCCAGGTAGAAGTTTTGGTTCCAACAAGCGGCACATCAACGCGTGAAATAAATGGGTCACCACAAGAACTCGCTTACCGAGTTGCGACACTTCCGATGCCGAAAGAGGTTCGTTGCTCCGTGCCAAGGTCAGCAAACCGAACATCCCGTGCGCGGCCCAAGATGCCTGAGCTACGCCAACCGATAATCCGAAGTCGCGGGCATCCATCCAAAGACGCGGCGCGGAGGCAAAAGTCTGGTCTGACCAAATGATAAGGTCCGGGCTACGCTCGCCAAGCCGTACCGTTGGATCGATCGTCAGGAAGTCATTTTCGCGATAGTGAGTCATCCAGCCTGGCGGATACGAGTCGAATATTCTTACCGATGGATTCGAAATCGGCAGCGGCGCGCGAATCCCATAAGAACAGTAGTCAAACCCGAATTGCTGTACGCTTTCGGCAAATCGCAGGAATAACTGATTCTCATCACTGATCTGGCACAGATCGGAGTAAACATCCTCCCAACCGCCGCACAGGTTGTTTTCGCTGGTCAATGCTGTCATTTGTGCCATCCGCTCGTGCGCAACGACTACGATAATTTTCGATCGTGAAACGAGGGTGCCAGGATCCGGTTCGATCAGGAACAGACGATTATGTCCGCATGACCGAATTCTCTCAGCCTGCACTCCTTCGAAAGCAATTCTAGCGAATCGTTTCCCGCTATCTCAATTAATTGTAATTGAGATAAAAACAAGGTTTTTCGTTCGCGATACGTCGGGACAGGACAATGGACCGACGACATGTTGTGTCGACTCGTGCGGCGTGGATGTTCAATGTAATTCGCAAATCGTTAATGAATATTTTTCAGCCCCCCTCCGCCAGGTTATCAATGGGAAAACTCTGTAACTTTTTTCATTAAAATTTAATATTGATTTTTTGTTTTGAATAACCCTGTCAATCTTGACAGTTACTTCGATCAGAAGCCAACGCTCTAATCATTCCTAAAACAGCGTGAGGTAGAGATGCAGATCTTGGTGCATATGGGCGGGGATCTGCCTGCGGACGTAGCGGTCGGTCTTGCGCGATATCGATATGAGATATTCGTCAAACAGCTGGGCTGGGAATTGCCGTCGCAGGAAAATTCCGGCGAGCGTGACCAGTACGATAGGAGCGACACGGTCTACGTTGTCGCACGGGACGACTTTAACGCGATCTGCGGGTGCGCAAGGCTGCTACCGACAACGCGCCCATACCTGCTGCAGGAGGTGTTTCCTGGACTCCTTCCTGAGGACACGCCACCGCCCGTTTCCCCCGAAGTTTGGGAGTTGTCACGTTTCGCGGCGAGCGTCTTCAGTGGCCTCGATGCAAGGTATAGCTGGGCAGTCCAGCCGCTGCTTGCCGCCGTGACGCAAACCGCGATGCGCTTGGGTGCTCGCCGGCTGATTGGCGTTACCTTCTTAAGCATGGAACGACTGTTTCGCAGGATTGGTATTCATGCGTACCGCGCCGGTCATCCCGTTCTTGTTGATGGAAAGCTGGTCTTTGCGTGCTGGATCGATATTGACCATCAGACCCTCTCAGCACTCGGCATTGATTCGGCACTGCACGTAGCCTGATCTACATCTGCGTCGTACCCCTCCGGCCAGCATTACCTCGCCGGAACCAACACTGTTTGAGGGCGAAACGGCTCGTAGTTGATCGAATTGCCACACAATTTTCACAACGGAGAAATTCCTGTTAATTATGAGGATTCCAAACTTCCTTCGACATACCGCGAAGACCTCGACTCACGACCTAAACGGAACCTCGCCTGAATTGCCTCGCGCAACGCGGATCTCCATGCGCTGCATTCGGTCGATTCGTTACTACAAACACAATGATAGTGCGAAGAGAAAACTCGGCCAATCACGCGCTAAATGTTCCGATAGAACTAAGAAATTCAGCTTTGGAGCACGCTATTGTTCATTCGCTGACAGGCCGAGCGCCAGCTGACTCGCCGGCGACAACACCCAGTACCCGCGTTGCATCGGGAAACAACAAAGCCGACTCAAGGTACGCATAGCGGTCGACTAGATCGAGTCTGGCCGCCTGCCGGATACGGACGACAGACATTAGCGCTGCGGCTTCCTGGCCTCGACACGCGCGAGGGCCATCACACGCAGGTCGTTCCAGTGCGTCGGGCTCAATCCCGACTCAGCACTGTCCAGCCCGTCAAGCAGCAGCGTGGCAGGGCGTTCCTCGGCCTTGCGTTTCTCGTCGGCGCGGATCAATTCGCGCACGTACTCACTCGCGCTGCTGTAGCGACCTTCGGCAATCTGCCCGTCCACAAACTGCTTCAGCGGCTCAGGCAACGAGATGTTCATACTTTGCATGGACTAGCCCTCGCATTCGGGCCCAGACTGTCGGCAAACATCTTCAAAGCGCGACGGGCTTTCAAGGCGTTCGAAGTGATTCGAGATCAAAGGACATAACGGGTCAATAGCAGGCAGACAGAAATTTGCGAACGTACCCCGTTACATTTTCCTAGCCCGATTGCGGACGGCATCTGGCGTAGACAGGGGGAGCGCACGAAACTCGCTTTCATCTACTTCCGCCCATTCCTTCGTGAACGGTAGATAGAGTCGGATGATCCACGAGCGACCATCGGTTCGTCCATCCCGACGCGCGGCGTACGGATGCAGGATCTCGCCATCGACTCGCACGCGGTCGAACTGCAATAAACGCTTTCGCGGGTACGGATCGCTGTCTAGCTTCTCGTTCATCATCCGGCCCACCACCTCATGCGAAAAACCGGGATGGCCCGACGTGCGCGCTCCATCGATGCTCGCCCGAATCTTCTCGGCTTCACTCAGATGCGCGTCTTCCAATTCGGCCTCGTCGAGCACGACTTCCTCGACCATGTAGGGCGGGCCTTCGTACCAAAATAGATCGTCTTCGACGAGCCGGATGGCAGTCACGGTGCGCGTGCCGACATCCGTGCAGCGCCACCAGAACGGCCCACATATGAATTCGAGACCGATATCAAATTCAGAAGGCTTCATGGACATGCTCCACGCTCCTTTGGACAAAATCTGGCACAAGTTGGGAGCGGCGAATCTGTTCTTGGTCGGCGAGATCAGCAAGACCACGCTTACGGAGATCGGCAACATCCCACCGATCAACGGTTTCCCAGCATCGAAGATGCAGCGCTGCATCCCTTACTATAACGATCGGCGATCGATCTTGGTTGAAAGCATCCAATACTCTCCGGCTCAGATCAGCTTCAACCGCGTTTCTGCTGCCCCCATGAACTCACAATGAAGTACATGAAATAGCAATCGGCATCGTCCTGCCATCGCCTTCCAGAGCCAATAAGCCTCACGACAGCTTGATCATGGTCTGCACGGAGAATGGCATCCCATAGTACGTCGACGGCTTCGTCGACGACACCTCGATCGCAGACCTTGGCCGTCAACATCATGTGATGTTGACGGCCGCTAATCGAGGCCCAGCTGCTAAACGCGGTCCGTAGCGGTCCCTCAATGTCGTCAAGGCCGTTTGCCACTGTCGCTCAGCCCGTTCGGCCAGCCGCCTCGACTTTTCACGTTCCCGCCCACATTTCATCGTCCCACGGTCCGATCGTTTAACCTCGTCTAACGACTGCCATACTCGGGGCAAATGCACAGAGTTAGCGTTATGCGGACAGCTGAGGCCATCGACCGCCGCCGATGAGCGTCCACTTTTCTGAAACGCAATCGTCGCCCACGGGTCGGTGTTGAAAAAGTCGTCGCAGGCTGTCGCCGTGCCGAAGGCGAAAATTTCGCCCCCTCAGATCGGCCTACAAGCCGCTCGTGAGTCTAGGTTAGGGGCAAAATGCCCATGAAAACCTCGCGTAACAACTCGATGCCGACTTTTTCAGCATCGGTCGAACCGGGACCTTCAAAGGTGCCTCCAGATGCAATAAAGCCGACTCAACGTCGGCTCTGTTGTAAGCCATATCCCTGCATTTAATGCATAAATATGCCTTCTGTTTCGGTACAGGTGTGGGACACGTTTGGGACACTCCAGCGGGAATTCAGAGGAAGTAAGTGGAGGTAAAACGATCAAAGAAAAACCCGCAGAGGCTTTCGCCCTGCGGGTTTCCTTGAGATTTCATGGTGGAGAGGAGGAGGATCGAACTCCCGACCTTCGCATTGCGAACGCGACGCTCTCCCAGCTGAGCTACCCCCCCAACGTCTCACGATTCTAGCACAGCCTCAAGGCCCTCTGACAAGGGTCAAGCGCCGCCAGCCGCACACCTTATTTCGATGGCGCGCCCGCCAGAATCCAGCCGACAACCTTCCTGATATCCGCTCCATCCATTGAGGGATGCGACGGCATGGGCAAGACACCCCAGACTCCGCTGCCGCCGTTCCTCACCTTCGTTTCGAGCCGGGCTGGCGCCTGCGCGTCGCCCTTGTATTTCCCCGCGATTTGCTGGAACGACGGCCCGACCAGCTTGCGGTCCACCGCATGACACCCCATGCAGGCGTTCTTGCGCGCGATGCTCATGGCATCGGTGAGAGAAGCAGCGGGGGGCGCGTCAGCAGCGAGCACACCCTGACCGGTCGCAGCCGTGATCGCCGTCGCGAGCACGGTCACGGAAAACCACCGCTTCATTTCGCGGCGGGGGTAGGATTACCCGGATGCACATCGGAGTTCTTGACCGGTGCGGGCGCCTGCACGCCTAGCGGCGTCGAACTCACGGACGAATCCGGCACTGCACCGACCGTCGCATCCTCACTGGCCGATGCTGCCGCCGGTGCGCTCGCGCCCGATGCGGCTGCCGCCGACAATGCCTGAGCCTCTTCCGGCTTGATGTACTGGAACACCTTGACCACCTGTTCGACGCCCGGCACCTGCGCCGCGACATTCGCGCCGGCCGTGCCTTCTTCACGCGTGACCAGACCCATCAAATACACCGTGCCGCGCTCGCTCACCACCTTGAAGTTGTTCGCCCGCATATCCTTCTCGCCGACCATCGCACCCTTCACGCGGCTCTCGAGATAGGCGTCGTTAGTACGCGATGACAACGAACTCGCGCCTTGGATAGCGAGCTCGTTCACAATGCTGTTCACATTGTTGATGTTGCGCACCACCTCTTCGGCCTTCTGCTTCCATTGGTCCGACGGCACTTCACCGGTCAGCAGCACGCGCCGATTGAACACTGTCACGCTGACGTGCGCCTGATCGGGCAGACTTTCGCCGATGCGCGACTTGGCTTTCACCTGGATCTCGCGGTCCTCGGTTTGCGCACCGAGCGTACGCCGGTCTGTTGCGACAAGCGTGCCGCCGCCCACTGCACCGCCCATTGCGCCAATGACCACAAGCGGGCAACCTTGCAGGGTCAGCGCGACGCCTGACAACAGGCTCACCAGCAGGGTTGCTTTGGCTAGCGTCGACCTGGCGCGTGTCTTGTTCATCAACTCGTTCCCCTTAAGAATCATTCGTCGCCCAGCAGCATCGCGTCGATGCCATCGCACAGGCAATGAATGGTTAACAGATGCACTTCCTGGATTCGCGCCGGCCGTTCGGACGGCACGCAGATATGAATGTCGGTATCGGCGAGCACTTCGCTGATCACGCCGCCGCCCGCGCCCGTCAACGCGATCACGAACATCTCGCGCTCATGCGCGGCCTGGATCGCCGCGAGCAGGTTGACCGAGTTGCCCGACGTGGAGATGACGACCAAAACGTCGCCGGCTTGCCCGAGCGCGCGGATCTGCTTCGAATAGATCTCTTCGAAAGCCGAGTTATTGCCAATGCCCGTGATCGTCAAGACATTCGCGTCCAGTGCAATGGCCGGCAAGCCGGGCCGCTCGCGCTCGAAATGTCCTACTAACGTAGACGCGAGCCGCTGCGAGTGGGCGGCCGACCCGCCGTTGCCGCACGTGAGAATTCGCGAGCCGTTCGCGAGTGCGCCGAACAGCACGTCGATGGCTGCGGCGACGGGAAAAGCAAGCGTGTCGAGTGCTTCGCGATGGACGGCCGCGTTTTCGCGGAAATGTTGCTGGATACGTTCGACGGACATCGACTCTCGGTTATCGGCCGCGCCATGCGCGGTAGTTT
>Ga0073928_10007417_pt1 | contig 14242 bp, 6 predicted proteins | sample PaiPotPPA55metaG_FD_76969 | JGI IMG/M metagenome (GOLD analysis project Ga0073928, IMG submission 76969) | Iron sulfur acid spring bacterial and archeal communities from Banff, Canada, to study Microbial Dark Matter (Phase II) - Paint Pots PPA... ... | reverse complement strand
TCAGGCCCCAAGTCCCGCCCCCGAACCCCCACCCCTTCCCCTCCATTCCCTGGTGGGGGCACAGGGAGGCCGAAAGAAAACGTGAAATCCCCGCGAAATTGAGGTGGACAAGGACAGAGGTAGCCATAGACGGTGCAATAGCCCGCCGCCGTGACCACGGGGAGCGTGCCATAGGCCGCGGATTGGCCGGTGGCCGGGAGCGTGTACATTACGCTGGACGTATCCGGGTACCGCTCCGACCAGGCGAGCTGGCCGGTGGCGTCGTAATGCGAGCGGCTGAGCGAGCGCACCTGCGTCCCGCCGGCCACGACCGTGAGAGTGTACACGTCGCCGTTGGCGCGGTCATCGCGGGTCACTTGCACTGGGGGCTGCAACCCTGTGGAGACTGTCGGCAGCCTGGTAATCACCTCCGACACGGTCGCGTTATCGATGTACTGCGTGGTGGTCGTCTGGTTGTTTGGATCCACCACGGAAGTCGGGCGACCCAACTCGTCGACCGTGGTGAGCGTGTTCAACTCCAGCCCCCCGCCTGCCGGCGTAGTCCAGCCGGTTGGAAGCCCGGTGAAGTCCCCGGTATCGGCGGTATTCACGTCATCGATCGTCTTGATGACCGCGCCGGTGGCGTCGTCGTGTGCCACGTAGCGGATGAAGCCGTCTGGGTCTTTGCTCCACATGACGCGGCCGAACGCGTCAAGGTACATCGTCTGCGTGTCCTGCGTTCCGTCGCCGTTCTCACCGCTGGGCGAGGGGAAGCCCGCTGAGTTGGCAGTGGCGGTGGGATAAGTGACGGTCTCCGACTGAGCGCGCACGGTCGTGCCCTGCCAGGTGTAGGCATAGTTGGTGGTCTCGCCGCCCGAGCCGTCGGCGTTGCGGTAGACCGTGTCGCTGGCGAGCGGGTAGACGGTGATCCCGCCGCCAGTGCGGCTGGTGTAGGTCTCAGTGGTTTGGATGACCCCATTCCCACTGTACCCTTGGCGAAGATACGTGTCATGTTCGTATCCGATTGGCGAGGTCGTGTAATAATCGGTCAGGTGCTCCAAGCCCGCCGCGTTCAGGTACCAGGTGACGAAGGGGGTGACGGTGACGTCGGTCAACACGACCGGCTGACCTGCGGCGGCGGTCGTGGTCACGCCGGACGGCTCGGCCGCGAGGGTGACCCGTCCTGCCGCGTCGTAATTGAACGCTGTCGCCCACTGCTTGCCCGCCAACGACGGGTTGCCCGGGTCGCTTACGTCATTGAACACCTTCAGGATGACTTCACCGGCGTAATTGGTGTAGACCGTGTTGGTATTGCCGTCCGGAAGCGTTTCCAGCGTTTTGTACCGCCAGGTCGCCAGCCCCATCGCGCCCGTGTCTGCCAGGTAGTCATACGTGTAGGTGTACGTCCCGCCATTCAGCTTCTGCGTCTTGACTTTGCCGTTCTTGGCCCCGTCGGCCGGGCCGTAGTAGGTGAAGGCGTAATCGGCATACTGGGAGACCGGCGCGGTCGAGCTGTTGATCGGGTCGACGCCGCCATTGGCGACCAGCAGCTTCTCGTACGAGGCCCCTTCGATCACATAGAGCAGCAGGCCGGTGGTGGGGTCGTAGCGGTACAGCTTGTGATCGACGGCGGTGGTGCCCTCGGTGACCGTCACACGGGCCAGATCGCCCGCGCGGCCGAACGATGTCGTGCCATCGTAGTACTCGAACGTGAGGCTCCTAACCGCGCTGCCATTGCGCGACATCTGCACGGTGGTGAGCTGACCGGTGGTGCCGCTGTAGGTGTAGTTGAGCTGTTCGAGCACCACGTTATCGGAGTGCCGGATGCGCTGGACGGTCTGGAGTTGGCCATTGCTGCCGTAGGTGAATTGCGTGACGTTCCCGCCCGGGTCGGTCAGCGTTTGGAGCTGTCCTTGCTGAAGCGCGTTGACGCTGCTGGCAAAGCCGAAGAAGTCGAAGCGGTTGCCGGCGGAGTCGGTCAGGTAGTACCCGCCGCTCCCGTCGGGCGCGAGTGTGTCCTGGCCGTAGAACCGCTCGATGAAATTGCTGCCGTTGGAATCAAACCAACGGACGGTGCGGCCGCCCGTGACGGCCAGGAGAGCGCCCGACTTCTCCTGGACCAGCGAGGGCCACTGGGAGACAACGACGTTGTTGCCGTTGGTGGAATAGGTGGCGACGCCAGGCGCGTCGGTCCAGGTGCGGGTGTGGCCGGAGATCAGGCCCGCCTCAGCCGGATCGAGGTCGGTCGAGCTGACGGTGACGGAGCCATCCGCGTAGCGGACGGCCCCCGAGAAGCCCAGCGAGGCGGAATTGCCGCCGTCGCCGCCGGTCTGGATGTCGCCCGGCGGATCATCGCTGCCGCCCAGATCGGGCGAGAGGGCCAGCGCCTGCGTGCCGACGAGGACGGCGTTGTCCGGGTTGTACCGGGCAACGGCGATGTAGATGCCGCTGTAACCGGCGACGACGATCCGGCCATCGCTCTGGATGGCGACGCCGCGGGCGACGGCAGTAGTGTTGTTATTGATATTGGTGGTGAGCGTCCCATTGACGCCGAACGTCGGGTCCAGACCGCCGGTCGCGGTGAACCTCGCCAGCGCCAGGTTAGGGGCCCGCGTTCCGGCGAGGACGACCTTTCCATCGGCGCCGCTGGCGACGCCATAGGCGGCGCTGCCGACATTGCTGACGTTCAGTCCGTAAGAGCCAAACGCGGAATCCAGAACTCCGTTGCCGCTGTATCGGCCGACCAGGAACCAGGGGGCGCCAGCGCCGGCAAAGTCCGTGTTTCCCCCAATCAGGATTTTTCCGTCACTCTCCAGGGCCAGGCTGTAGCAGTTGTCGGTCGAGGGGTAGCAGCAGCCGGAGGAACCGTTGATCGGGTGGCAGATCGCATAGACTCCGACATTCACCGTAGCATATCCGTTACTGCCAAAGCTGCTGTCGACCGCTCCCGCGGGGCCCAGGCGCGTCAGGGCGACGTCGGTGGGCAACGTACTGCACGTCGTGTTTCCGATGTTGGTCACGGTGATGGTGCCGCCCAGAACGATATCGAGGTTGGCGCCGACTTGCTCGAGCAGCAGGGCGTTGGCCGACCGGCTGGTGCTGTTGGGGAACGAGACGGTGGTGGTCCCGCTCGTGCCGAAGCCGCCGTCAAGCGCCATAATAGAGGGATCATACCGAGCGGCGGCGAACAGGGTGCCGCTGCCCGCCGAGCCGGTCAGGACGATTTTGCCATCCGGCTGGACCGCGACGGCATTGGCCTGCGAATTGCCGCCGGAGAAGGTGATCGTCACCAGCCCGTTGGAACCGTTGAGGCTCGTGTCGACCGTTCCCGACGAACTGCCCGTCGTGATGAACCGCGCCAGTGCGAACTGCCCCGCGCTGACTCCCGCCACGACCACCCGGCTGGCGGAATCGACCGCGACCGCACGCGCGCCGCTGGTACCCGAGAAACTCGCCACCGCCGTTCCGGGATTCGTGCCATTGGGATTGAACGTGACATCCAGCGTTCCGTCAGCGTTGTACCTCGTTACGGCAAATTGGTTGGACCCCAATGTATCGGCAACATAAATCTTGCCAAAGTTCGGGTTCGTCTGGACGCTCCCGCTGGAATCGATCGCGACGCCGTATCCGGCATCGTTGCCCGTGACCGTTGTCAGGTTTTCGCCCGCGTGAAGCCCGCTGATGCCGGGGACGAGCGATCCGAACGTCGGGTCGAGGCCCAAACTCCCGGCGCTGTATTGGGTGGAGTTGATGAAGGCGAGACCGGTGACCGTGTAGCTGCCGGGATGCGCCGGGTAAACGTGGGCCGGGAGAACGTTTGGATAAGACGACGCGTTGACGGGGTAGCTTTGAGGCGCAGTGCCGTCGCCATAGTTGACCTGGACCGACGTCACCTGGCTCGCGAGCGTGCCCGTGGCGTTGAAGTAGATCGTCTCCGAGGGTGACGGGCCGAGCGGGATCGAACTTGCGCCGTAGATGCTCGGATAGAGGCTCAGGAGCACCCGTCCCTCGAGCGGCATGACTTCGAAGATTGGCGGCTCCGCGGGACGGGGAGATGGTCCATCGAGCAGCCGCTTGACGAGCCGGCGAAACTTCCTCCCCATTGCGCCACTGCGCGCGTGCCGAGACATGCGACGTCCTCCTTCCCCCCAACTTGACTTGAATCCACCGCCAGTCGGAAATGCCCCTGAGACGAGCAGGCACCCCGATAAAATGCGAAAGGCCCCCGCAGATTACCGAACCGGCGATGGGCGTCAATCCTAAAAATGGAGACTTAGCGCCGAATTAATGTTTTGGTCTGGCCTGGCGAGTTACGCAAGAGCGGCGATGTCTCAAGCAATACTATGATAAAACTTTGGGAAAAGCGAGACAAAACGGGACAAAGTGGGACATGGGAAGGGGATAGGGACGAAGGGACGAAGGGGCATAGGCACGAAGGCACGGAGGCCACGCGGGGACGACGGGCGGGTTTGACGCTTCCCCACCCCCCGATATCATCTGGGCCGGGGCCGCGGTGGCGTCGCGGCGCCAGTGCAGCCGAGTGTTTGCATGCAGCCCGGGGTTTCATCGATCGGCGGGACTTCGGGCACGGGATCAACTCCGCGGTCCGGCCGCCGCGAGCATTTCTCCGCCGAAGAGCTGGCGATCGTCCTGTCGAATTTCGATATCGGCGTGATCGACTCGGCGGTCGATTACCCCCGGGGCTCGCGCAGGGCGCCCAAGATGCTGATCGTCAGCGAGCAGGGGAAGTTCCTGCTCAAGCGCCGCGCCCGCGGCAAGGACGACCCGTATAAAGTTGCTTTCAGTCACGCTATCCAACTCTATCTGGCGGGGAAGCAGTTTCCGCTGCCGCACCTGATCGGCACCCGCAAGCAGAACAATTCGATGCTGCAGTGGCGGAACGCGGTGTACGAATTGTTTGAGTACATCCCGGGCCAGAGCTATCCGCAGACGCTGGAATCGACGTTCGACAGCGGCCGCGTGCTGGCGCTTTACCACAAGCTGCTGCTGGAGTTTCAATCGGAGTTTCAGCCGGCCGGCGGCAGCTACCATGCCGCGCCGTCGGTCGAGCAGGGATTGAAACTGATCCCCGGCGCCGTCCATGGGCAGGAAAGAGAAGTCGAGGAATTGCTGCGTTTCTTGCGCGACAGCTACCGACATTCCGCGGCGGCGTCCGAGGAGCAGGGGCTGGACCGCTGGCCAAAACAGATCGTTCATGCCGATTGGCATCCGGGGAACATGCTGTACCGCGACAACCGCGTGGTGGCGGTGATCGACTATGACTCGGCGCGGCAGTTGCCCCGGATCATCGACGTGGCCAACGGCCTCTTGCAGTTCTCGATCATCGGCGGCGACGATGACGTGAGCAAATGGCCCGAGTACCTCGACGAAACTCGCTTCCGGCGGTTCCTACGCGGCTATGATGAGGTGATGCTGCTGTCGGAGGCGGAGATCCGCGCGATCCCGTGGCTGATGATCGAGGCGCTGATTGCCGAGGCCGTCTTCCCGATCGCCGCCACCGGGGCGTTCGGCCGCATGGAAGGGTTGAAGTTCCTCCAGATGGTGCAGAAGAAGGTCTACTGGATGCAGCGCTCGGCCGAGAAACTTGTTGAGATCGCACAGGGCTGAGATGTTCATGCGGGTGCATGGCAGATTCGGCGGGTCCTTGCCCCCCTCCCCCGGTACTCCGGGGGAGGGGCAGGGTGGGGGTTCCCCCTCCCTGCCCCTCCCCCGGAGTACCGGGGGAGGGAGCAAAGTCTGGTGCATGAGGATTGCCCTGCTGGCCATCCTCACATGTGGCATCTGTCCGGCCCAAGAACCGGCGACCCTTCCTTCGGAACCGTCGAAGCTTGCCAAAGAGATGTCGCGTCAATTGGCCGACCTGGCCAGCCCCGATGCTGACGTCCGCGAATCGGCCCGTGAGCGGCTGATGCAGCTCCGTCGGGAGGACCTGCCGGAGCTTCGCAGGCGGGTCGATGCCGCCAAACCGCTCGCGCCCGCCCAAGCGGCCGCCCTCCGTCAAATTGTGCGGGAGGTCTATCTGGCCGGCGAGGACTACGACAAGGAGCCGGGCCACGGGTTCCTCGGCATTATGGGCGGCGGGCCCGACTACCGCGGCCGCGCCGACGTCGGCCAGCCGGACGACGGCTCCTCTCCCGCCGGCGTCGTTGTCTTCGATCGCATCCCGGGGTTCTGCGCCTCCCGCACGCTCCTGGACGGGGACATGATCCTGGGCACTACCGAACCGAAGCAGGCCTTCAACACCTTCGAGGAGTTGCGCCAGACGGTCGGCGTGCTGGCGCCAGGCACCACCGTCCACCTTCAGGTGCTGCGCCGCGGCAAACTGATCGATGTGCCCCTCACGCTTGACGTCAAGCCGATCGCGGCCGAGGCTGATGCCGGTTGGGCCGTCCAGGAGCTGCGCGATCGCCGCGCCGCCAAATTCAGCGAGTATTGGCGGCGCACCTTCGCCCCGCTGATGAGCCGGCAGGGCGAGATCGCGGGAAAACCGGACATGCGAGCGGGAGTGAGCAAGTCCGAATGACGCGGCCCGCCTTTCCTTCTCCCCCCAATCCCCTACAATTCGATGCGATGGAAACACCGGTGGCGCCGCAGTTTCTCGATCCGAGCCGGCTATTGGAAAGCAGCCGTCCGCGGCCGCGAATCAACGTGGTCTGGTGGGCCGGAGGGATGTTCCTGCTGATTGTACTGGGCACATCGGTGCTCGGCGGCCGGTGGGGCGAGCAGCGCCAAGTGCTCGGACTCGTCTCGGCGCTGGCGATGGCCGGACTGATTGTGTCGATGTCGGCGGTGTCGATCTATACCGTCCGCCGCTTCCGCTCCGAGCAGCAACGGGTCGAGCGGATCGGCGAATGCGTCCAACTCCGCCGCTGGCCCGAGGCGGCCATGGCGCTCGAGCAGTACCTGTCGCTGCCTAGCCGAACTCAAGCCCTGCGAGTGCAGGCGCTGTTTTATCTCTCCACTGTGTTGGCGCGGCTCCAGCGGTTCCAGGATGCGATCACCGTGCAGAACCAGGTACTGGCCGAGGACCTCGTCGATGCCCCGACGGCGGCGATGCTGCGGATCGGCCGAGCCATGGCGATGCTTCGCGAAGAACACTTGTTCGATGCCGATCGGGCGATCAGCGAGCTGCGCCGCGGTCCGGCCGCGGGGTCGGCCGCGCTGGCCCTCGTTGAAATATACCGCGACGTGAAGACGGGTCACCCGGCCGAGGCGATCGAGTTGTTCGAGCAGAAGCTGCCGACGATTCGCGAGCAGCTCGGGCACCGGGCGGCCGACGCCTATGGCCTGGCCGCTCGGGCGTATGACCTGTCGGGCCGTCAGCCTGAGGCGCGGGATGCCTTCCACAAGGCGACGCTCCTCTGTCCCGCGGGAGAGCTGTTTCGCAAGTATCCCGAGGTGCAGAAGCTGTCGGGCCGGTATGACGTGGCGGCCGCGCCGCCGGAGGCCGCCTGATCTTTGGCGAATTGCCATGATGCCCGTCGATGCCGCCATCACCCGGGTCCGCAGAGACCTGACGCTCAGCACCCTGCTGAAGAGCGTGTTGCTCGTTGGGGTGCTGGCATGCTTCGTCATTGGGCCGGACAACATGCGCGTGGCGGCGCTGCTGGGGATCGGGGCGATCTGGTTTTGGCTCAGCCTGAACAGCGCCCGCTCGTCGCGGGCGGCGGCCCAGTCGCCTTCGCTCATCGCCGCCGGGCAATTCGAGGAAGCTGAGAAAAACATCGAGCAGACCGTTCGCAGCTTCTCGATTTTCCGGCCAGTGAAGCTGCAAGCGCTGCACCACATGGCGCTGCTGCGGCACGCACAGCGGCGGTGGCAGGAATCGGCGGCCCTCTGCCGGGCGCTGCTGCGTCAGCGTCTGGGAATCCTGGGGTCCCTGAACCGTTCGACCCGGCTGCTTCTGGCGGACGCACTGCTGGAAATGAACGATGCCCGCGGCGCCTACCACGCGATGACCGGGCTGTACCGCGAGCGCCTGGCGTTGCCGGAGATGCTGCATCTGCTGCTGATTCAGTTGGATTATTCGGCCCGCATCGGGGCCTGGCAGCCGATGATGGACGGTATCATGGCCAAGGTGCAACTGGCCGAATTGATGCCGACGGCCAGCGCCGCTCGTGCCCAGGCGCTGCTGGCGCTGGCGGCCAAGAGAACCGGGCGAGACGATTTTGCCAGTTGGCTCAAAGCGCGTGCGGAGTTGCTCGCCGACGTTCAAAAGCTGGCAGTCGAGCGGCCCTTGCTGCGGGGTTTGTGGAGCGCGTAAACGCCGAGTCCTGACACGGAGGTCCAGATGAGACGAGCACTAATTGGCATGGCGACGACGGTGGCAGCCGTGCTATTGGTCATGGCGGGGTTGTGGGCATGGCAGGGTGCGGCTGACTGGGTGCTGGACTGGGGCGCCGACCGCCCGCAGGTGGCCGCGTGGGCGCTTCGCAGTGCCGGGATTGCCGCTGTTGCCGCGGCCCAGATGATTCTTCTGACCGGCGTCGTCACCCGGTTCTACCGGCGCGGGAAGTTTGATACCGTCGTGGCATCCGCATCCGCGTTCGTGTTCGCCCTGGCATTGGCCGGTGCGATCGTCTGCGGGTTCACCGGGCGGTAGCGGCAGATGAGCGTCCAAGGGGCGTCAGCCGATGGGTATCACTGTAGAAGGGACAGATGGTCATGTGGCGATGGGTTGCAGGGACGAGCGGAATCGGTTTTCTGCTGTCAGGCGCGCTGGCGACGATGGCGATGGCCGCCGAACCGCCCGGGCCTGACCCGAAGATCGCGCTCGCCTGGCGGCTGGACGAAGTGTCCACCGCCAACCTCGGTCCCGATCAGCCCGACGCCGGCTGGCGGCGCGTCGCCGCTCTGCTGGCAGCGGCCTCCGAGCTCGATCCGCACCAGTCGCGGTTCCTACGCCTGAGAGCGCTGGCATTGATGCACGTCGGAGACACCGACGGGGCGATTGCGGCGCTGGTTAAATATCGCGGGCTCGCCCCGGCGGATTGCGTTGCCCAGGCAGAGCTGATCGATCTCTACGCGTCCAGGCAGCAGACACTCGATGCCAAAGTAAGCTACCTGGAATCCCTGCTGGACAACCAGCACGTCCCGATCGAGGTGCGGGCGCACGCGGCGGTGCAGTGCATTTTCCTCCTGGCGCAGAAATCCCCGGATCAGGCGGCCCAGATGGCCAAGCGGGCCGTGGCCCTCTATCCGCTGCCCGAGGCCACGCGGCAGTATTACGAGCGCGTCGCCCGGCAGCAGCCGGTCAAGGAGCGGGTGGCCGCACTTCTGGCGGTGTTGAAGGCCGACTTGAATCAGCCGCTCTACATCGCGGAACTCGCGGGCATTCTCGCGTCCAATGGCCTGACCGATGAGTCGCTGCACTGGTATGACCAGGCCGTCCAGGCGGTGGCCCTGAGCGGGCCCGACAGGCCGCCTTACTTTCACGACTTGCTGGTCGATTTCGGGTCGGAGCTGATCATCGGCGGCCATGACAATGTAGCGGATTCGCTGGCCGGGCAGATGATTGACGCCGATCCACTCGACGCCGATGCATGGTTCCTCAAGCTGACGGTAGGGAAGCTGTCAGGGGAGGAAGTGACCTACGGTCAGACGCTGGAACTGGCCCGCAACGCGCTGGTGAAGCGGTGGAACTCACTAAGCGATGAGATCGTGAACGGGCGGCCGACCCCGGGCGCGGCCCCTGGCCCCAGGCCGGGCGGGGGCGAGCAGCCGGCACCGCGTCCCGCCGATCCGGGCCCGGTCATCCAGAAGATCAAGGCCGACAAAGACCCGCGGGGACAGGAGGCGTTCGCCAATGTCGTGGGCGACCTGGCATGGTTCGAACTCTACTATCCCAAGCAGCCGCAAGTCGACGCGGCCCGGCAGTGGATCGACGCGCTTCAGGAAGTCCTTCCTGCCGACTCGCCCCGACTCCTGCGGCTGCAGGGATGGGCTTCGCTGATTGCCGGCCAACCTCAGCAGGCCCGCCAGGTCCTTTCTAAACTCGCCGACCGCGACCCGCTGGCCCAGGTCGGCCTGTTCCGGGCCGACGAGGCGGAGCATAAGCCGATTGATCCGGAGCAGCGACGCAAGCTGTTGGACGAGCACCAAATCGGCCTGGCGGCGGCGATGGTCTGGGCCGCCCTGCAGCCTCCCAAGATCCCCGGCTCGGCGACCCAGCCGGCGGCAACGGCGGAACCGGCCACCGTGCAACTCGCAACCACCCAGCCGGCTTCGACCCAGCCCGCCGACACCCGACCGACGACACAGCCCGCGGCCGCGGAACTCGTGGCGGAGCTGAACCAGTTCCCCAAACCGTTGCTCTTGGTCCTCGAGCCGCGGTCGGCCCGGCGGGTGTACGCCCTCACCGCCGACCCGCTTCGGACCGCCGTCCCCTACGGCGACCCGCTGCTCGCTCGGATCACCATCACCAACCGAAGCGACTGTGACCTGACCGTGGGCGCCGGCGCCTTTATCCGCCCCTCCGTCTGGTTGGATGCCCATACGACCGGCCTGGACAATCAGTCGTTTCCGGGAACCGCGTTCGACCAGATTGCCGGCCAGATCCTGCTGCGTCCCGGTACGTCCATCAGCCAGGTCGTGCGGGTCGATCAGAACGAGCTGAGGCAGGTGCTGGACGTGTCCCCGGGCGCGGCGACGCGGGTAGGGGCGGACGTCATCCTCAACCCGGTGGTGGTGCCGGCAGCCCAGGGCGAGCCGCAGGGGGCCAAGCCCACCGCACTCCCGGGGGCAGGGGGAATGATGACGACGTTCGGCCGAACGTTCGTCTATGGCGGGTTGCCGCTGACAACGCCCACCGGCAAGAAACAATTCGACGCAATGGTGGCCTCGAGCAACCCGCTGGATCGGCTCACGGCGGCGGACCTGCTGGCCGGGTACGTGCGTCTGGCCTCCCGCCCCGATGCTGACCCGCTCATTCGCCAACCGCTCCAGCAGTATCTTCAGGGCTTGGCGCAGCTTCGCCAGGACTCGTCGCCGGCCGTCTCCGCCTGGGCCAGCTACTTGCTGGCCACTGTGCTGAGCGGGGGCGACCAGAAGGACCGGGTAGTCACGGAAATGGCCGGCTCCAAGGACTCGACCACCCGGCTGCTCTCGCTGTTTGCCGGCAACGCGCTTGCACCGGCCCGTCGCCAGCAGTTGGCGCAGGGCCTGGCCGGGAACGAGCAGGACCCGACGGTGAAAGCCGCCGCCAACGCCACCGTCGAACTGCTGGAGCAGGCTTCCACCCGACCGGCAACTCAGCCCGCCACGCCGCCCTCTGTCCCCGCCGGCCCGCCCACCACCGAGCCAATGGGCCCGGCGGGGTTTTAAGGTCACTGTGCGCGAATTGCGCGCCGTCGCTGCAGAGGGCCGGAAGACATCCAATTACCGCGCGGCCTCCGCGTGTTCTCTGTGACGATCAGATCCGCGCTTCCCTCCGACTTCGCGCCTTCGTGCCTTCGCGGTGATCTGTATTTGAGGGTCGGAGCGCGGTCCAGAGAACAGTAGAGATAAACCGCGAAGCAGCGAAGGGCGCGAAGTCGGAGTGGAGCGGAGATCGCTGAACGCCGGGCACGATCTCTGTGATGGGCGGCGACGAGCATTCCTACCAGTCGAGCGTTCCGCGCCATGCCGTGGCGAGCTGCGAGACCGAGACCTGGGCGCTGACGCCTGCGGCCGTTAGATCGAACGCCGGTTCGGCCGTGATGCGGCCGATTTCGATGGCGGCGTATGGGCCGTGTTGGAAGCGGCCAAGGAAATCTGGCACGTTCGGCATTACCTCTACTATGTAACAGCCGCTGCGCTCGTCAAATGGACCAATGGCCGGCGGCACTCCCGATAGCCGCAGCCCCATGCCAGAGGCGATGCACATCTCGGCGGCCGCAACCAGCGGCCCGCCTTCGCTTGCATCGTGACAGCTCGCGACGAGTCCCCCCGCTATCAATTGATGGATCAGCCGGTGCCCGGCTGCCAGATCGGCGAGCGAGGCGTTGGTCGATCGGGGGCCGATCAGGTACAGGCCGCCGCCCGGCTCTTTGAGGTCCATCGTCACGCACTTGCGCACGTCCTCAATGACGCCGATGGCGCTGATGAGCAGCGTGTTGGGGATGCGGATGACCTGGCCGGTTTCGCTGTCGGTGAACTGGTTGTGGAGGCTGTCCTTGCCGCTGATGAACGGGATCCCATAGGCGAGGGCGGCGTCGCGACAGGCTTCGCAGGCCCGCACGAGACTGCCCATTGTCCGCTCGTCATCGACGCTCGGCCAGCAGAAATTGTCGAGGATGGCGATTCTGGCCGGGTCGGCCCCGACTGCGACGACGTTGCGGATCGCTTCGTCGATCGCGGCCAGGACCATCTCGTAGGGATCGTCGATGTGCGGGGCCAGCCCGCAGCCGATGGCGACGCCGCGATAACTGTCGAGCTTGGGGCGGATGACCGCGGCGTCGGAGGGGCCGATCTGCAGCGGACCGGTCAGCGGCTTGATCACCGACCCCCCCTGAACCTCGTGATCGTACTGACGGATGATCCAGTGCTTGCTGGCGATGTTGGGGTGGGCGAGCAGGGCGAGCAAGTGGTCCTTTATGTTTTTTGGCAGATCTGTCGTTGCAGGATTCATGGGCTGGTAGCCCATGCCACGGGAGCGATCAACTACGGTCGCCTTTCGCGTTGGCATCGGAAGTCCGTGATGCAGAAAGTCCATCGACAATCGTCCGACTTCCTGCTCGCGGAAGTTCAGCGCCAGTTCTCTCTTCTCCGTCCCGAAATGCCCGATGACCGTGGCCTCGACGTCCTCGGAAGCCGACAGCTTCAGCAGTTCATCGAGTTTGTTGGACGGCACCGACAGGACCATCCGTTCCTGGGCCTCGCTGATCCAGATCTCGTCATATCGCAGCCCGGCATATTTGAGCGGCACCTTGTCCAGCTCGACGGATGCCCCGAGCTTTTCTCCCATCTCTCCCACCGCACTGGAGAGCCCGCCGGCCCCGCAGTCGGTGATGGCGGTGAACAGTTTTCGGTCGCGAGCCTGGAGAATCACGTCGGCCATCTTCTTTTCCGTGATCGCGTTGCCGATCTGCACGGCGTGCGAGAACTCGTCGGCGTGCGTGGCGGTCAGTTCGGCGCTGGAGAAGGTGGCCCCATGGATGCCGTCCCGGCCCGTGCGGCCTCCCATGACGACGATCGCGTCGCCGCGGTTCGGCTGTTTGCCGAGCTTGTCACGCGGAATCAGCCCGACGCAGCCGCAGAAGACCAGCGGATTGCCGACGTAGCGGTCGTCGAAGTAGACGGCCCCGTTGACAGTCGGGATGCCCATCCGATTGCCGTAATCGCGAACGCCGGCCACCACCCGCTGGAGGATGCGCTTCGGGTGGATAACTCCCGCCGGGAGAGGGTTCCGAACCCTGAATCCCGAACCCCTCTCTCCAGGGAATGCGACGCAGAACACGTCGGTATTGGCGATGGGCTTGGCGGCCAAGCCGGTGCCGAGAATGTCGCGGATGACGCCCCCGACGCCGGTCGCGCTGCCGCCGTAGGGTTCGATGGCGCTCGGATGATTGTGCGTCTCCACCTTGAAACAGACCGCGTCCGTCTCATCGAAAGCGATCACACCGGCATTGTCTGCGAAGACGGACAGGCAGAAATCCTGTTTTGTGGCATGGGCTACCAGCCCATGGCTCTCTTCGGTCTCCACGGGCTGGTAGCCCGTGCCACGGCGAATCAGCTCTTGCGTGCTGGCGAAGATCGTGTCGCGAATCAGATTGTCGTAGTGCCTGGATTCAACGACGTTTCCCGACGCATCACGGACCTCGAGATCGACGGCGCTCTTCAGCGTCTTGTGAACGCAGTGCTCGCTCCAGGTTTGCGCCAGCGTCTCCAGCTCGATATCCGTCGGCTCGCGGCCTTGCTTTTGAAAGTACGCCTGGATTGCCTTCATCTCCGCCAGGGAGAGGAACAGGTGCCCGTCACGGCTCAGCCTCGCCAACGGCTGGTCTGACAGGTTCGTCAGCGGCTCACGCCGGACTTCGAAACGATACTCGCGCCCGGCCTCAAACCGGTCGGGAACGAGCGGCTCGAAATGGACCGACTCAATCACCCCGTTGGCCAGGACGCGGCTGGCGATCCGTCGCAACTCATCGCGCGGGATCTCTCCCTCAATCAGGTAGGCCCGCCCGGTCCGCACCTCCTTCACCTCGATGCCCATGTCGCGGAGGGCCATTTCGGTCGACGCGGCAACGGGGTCCATGACGCCGGG
>Ga0073928_10007416_pt1 | contig 14246 bp, 11 predicted proteins | sample PaiPotPPA55metaG_FD_76969 | JGI IMG/M metagenome (GOLD analysis project Ga0073928, IMG submission 76969) | Iron sulfur acid spring bacterial and archeal communities from Banff, Canada, to study Microbial Dark Matter (Phase II) - Paint Pots PPA... ... | reverse complement strand
AGTCAAGTGTTCTCGAATAGTACGGGTTTTGCTGACGCAGAACGTCCGAGTCTCTTTCGAGCCTTTGCGAGTTCTGAAACTCCGCGCCCGTTTGCACCATTTCTCACGGATTTCAGGGACGAGCGGCCATCGTTAATTCCGTCGAGTCGTGTGATCGCAGACCCTAGAGAACGTAGGGTCAACTTTGCGATCATGTCTCTAAACAGTCCAGTTGATGTTTTCCGGGAGTTCCGCGCTAATCGATCACTCCGGGATGGTTCGCCTAGCGAGCAAACTGCGCCATCCCAGCCCAACGTCGACTGGCACCAAGTGTGGCTCGGGGCACGATCACCTTTCTTACGAGACACGAACAGTCTTCCTCTATATCGTCCAAGCGTGTCTGCACCAGAATGGCCGTTCTCACAGGAATTCAAGCGGGACCATCCATGAACAACACCATTGCACGGTTCGTGATTCTGGCGATGTTGGTTTTGCCCACAGCTGCCAAGGCTCAAGCTGGGAGCACAACTCTTATTTCATCCGCGGTTGCATCACCCATTAAGATCGGCGTCATAAACGTCCAAAGTGCAGTCGTCGCCACCAACGATGGTCAAAGAGAGTTGCAGGCACTGGAAAAGAGATTCGAGCCCAAAAAGAAGGAGTTGCAATCGCTTAACGATGACATTGACACTCTAAAGAAGCAGGTTGATACGCAAGGCACCAAGCTGAACGACGAAGCGCGAGCAAATCTGGTTAGACAGATTGACAGCAAGCAAAAGTCCCTAAGCCGATCACAAGAGGATGCCCAGAACGACTTCGGCAGCCAACAAAGCGAGATCGTGCAGAAGATATTGCAGAAACTGGTTCCCCTCGTTGACAAGTACGCAAAGGACAATGGGCTTGTTCTTATCATGGACGGCACCAAGCCTTGGCCCGAATGGCCGGTGTTATGGGCCAGTTCCTCCATTGACATCACGAAGGCAGTCGTGGACATTTACAACGCCAACGCTGAAGTGCCTGCAACTCCATCTATACATCCTTCAAGCGGAGCGAGTCGCCCAGTTAACCCAAGCCCCAAAAAACCCTGAAGCAATGACTACCGAAGCCCCTAAGCTAATCTACTTTCAACGATGAATGTCCACGGTTTAACCGGGTTTAGAGTCTCTTCTGGATGATGGAGGCTTTCGATATTCGGCTTCAGCCCCCATTCGAACCGAACGTAGCCCATTCGCGTCGGCCCACAGTCGGTTTCCAGCCTGGCCCCCGCCTTAACTATCAAAGCACTTAACCTGACCCAAACCTCACCCGGCAGGCAAATGACCGTAAAATCGGCTTCCAGACGGCACCCCCAGCCGATTCAAACTGGCTCCAACCCATGAACGCCGCACTCCCTGAACGCACTCCTGCAACACAGGAAAATCTCAGGGCTGATCTGGTATTTCGTTCGGGCTGATTCCATCTTCCCCACCAACGCCACAACTTCAAATGCTGTGATACATCACGCCTTGCCTTCATCGGCTGACGGACCGTATATCGCGGGCACCTTCTCTTCGTTCAGCCGCAGATATACAGTCAACTGCCCGCGATGGTGCGCCATGTGATTGAGTACGCCGTCGCGGATTGCGACATAGCGCGATTGTTCACTCATCAGTTTGCCCGCAGACAACATGCGCCACTTGGTATTCAGCAGGCGCTCGTCGGTCGTTTTCTGCAATACCTCGCGTCCCTTTCTTAGGCTGGCTTCGAACTGCTCAACCAAGTCGCGCCGCGTCTTCCAGTCTTGCGGCTTGAACTTCGGGCCACCGGGCGGATTGATGTCCAGTTCGTCCATATTTACAACCATGTCGAGCCACGCTGGAATGGTGGCAACAATCGTTGCTAAAGCGCCGAGCGGCATCGACTTTTCGTGGGGCTTCCAGTCGTTTTTTCCTTCCGGTACGCGTTCGAGCGTCTTGCGGATTCCAACAGCCTCGCGGTCAAGCTCAGCCAGTAGCAGTTCCGTGATTTTCATATGCATCCTTTCTGTTCGCCGACTTTAGGTGCATCCGCGACAGGAATGGCTGTGGTTGGAAGTATCGCAGGATTTCCTTTCGTCGCGGAAGCCTACCTTAAAATGGCGGCATGAAACGAATCTGTATTTTCTGTGCCTCCAGTCCGGGGAACCGTCCCGAATACGCTGCGGCCGCTGAGCAAATGGCGACAGAACTGGTGAATCGAAAGATTGGTCTCGTGTATGGCGGCAGCAAGGTCGGCTTGATGGGTGTGCTGGCGGATGCGGTGCTGGGGGCAGGCGGTGAGGCCGTTGGAGTAATCCCGAAGAATCTCATGGAACGCGAGGTCGGACACGCGGGATTATCGAAGCTCCATGTGGTGCAGTCGATGCACGAACGCAAGGCGCTCATGGCCGACTTGTCGGACGCCTTCATCGCACTCCCAGGCGGGTTCGGCACACTGGAAGAGTTCTGTGAGGTTGTAACGTGGTCGCAACTCGGCCTGCATGCGAAGCCATGCGGCATCCTAAATGTCTTGGAATATTACTCTCCGTTGCTAGCGATGTTCGACCATGCCGTTGAGGAACGGTTCCTGAAGCCGGAGAACCGGGCGCTGGTGCTGGCGCGGGCGTCGCCTGCCGAACTGTTGCGGGCATTGGAGCAGTGGCGTCCCCTGCGAGTCGAGAAATGGCTGGATCGGGAGACGAGATAATCATCCGTTCCGAGAAGATTTATAAAGTTGGCGCGAGGCGCGAACGTAGCCCTTCCGTTCTACCCATCGTGTGGAGCAGAGCCGAGATCGTGCGGGACGGTACAGTACATGGAGTTGTGGCTGCCATTTGGCTACCATTTATGTCAAAATCCCGATGCTGAATATGCCAATTTTGACGGCAAAACGATAGATGCTCAACTGGAACTTGTAGAAGAATAAGGGGTTGCCCCGTGTTTATCGGGCGTGCGGAGCACTCACTGTCCGCCATTACTTTTTGTGAAGCACAGTAGTTTCAAGACCGAAGCAAGATCCTGCCTCTTCCACACATCCACAAGCAAATGCCGACTGCGAAGGGATGGCATTCCCTCTCTTCCTTAGTTGATAGTCAGAACTAGGGCGCGGCTGGTTCCGCCGCTCGTACAGCCAAGATTGCCTGAGTTTCCGCTGGGCGTGTTGACCGTCACGCTAACTGCTCCCGGAGCGGAGATCACATCAGTCGTAATGGTAGCCTGCATCTGCTGACTGCTTGTGACCAGCGTGCTTAAAGTTGTGGCGTTTACGACCACAACCGAGGACGACACGAACTGACTACCACTCACGGTAAGAACGAACCCTGCTTGCACTTGAGCAAAAGTAATTGTGCCAGAAGAGAGAGACCCGATGATTGGAGCCGGCCGCGCGCTTCGGCACAAGGGGTTGAGTGCGTTACAGCCTTGAAGCGCAAGCATCCCAAGGAGAAGAACACTGATGCTTCGCAAGTTCCGTAACTGTGCTTGGTGCTTGCCAGGCATCACCGTCGCACCCAGCGTGGTTGATTAATCCCAGCGAATTCCTTGAGACAAGTCGGCGGCCACTGAAAAGCCGCCTTGGGCTTGCGCGGAACAAGGAACGGCCTCCCGGGTTTATCGACCGTGGGTTGATGATGCGTCGGTGGCTGAGGGACCTTCTCGGGAGTAGGTGTCGGGTGGTTCAGTGGAAAGTTGGCAATCATAAGGAAACAGCCATCAATGGAACCATCTTAGCAACGCTGGCACACGGGTACCTGTTCACAACTGCTCACTGATTGAAATAACGATTACTTTTCCCATTCTTGGGAATAAGCTGTTTTCTGTCATAGTCTCCCATCGATTGCACAAGCGAACGGAATAGCTGGTCACGCTACTTTGGTCACGCTACTGAGGAGGGAAGTGCCACCTTCGCTGTACGAGTTGCTCGGTGTGATTAACCGGGATGGATTCCGGTTTCGCGACAGCTTCGGCGACCGCAACAGTGCTGGATGCTTTATGAGAGGATAAGTGCTGCAACATGTCAGCTGCGGATTGTAAGGGTGTTTCGCAGATCTTGTTCATTCCGAATGCCTGACCGCAAACGTTGCAGGTCATAAAGGTGCTGCCGGTAACGTGTCTAGTGGTGATATACATATCTTGATGCTACGCTTGGACTCATCCTCTGCGGCGCACGAGGGACCAACTACCAACGAGCGACCTGTCTCCTTGCTTTCTGAGAGGAACTCGTATTTCTCTAAGGGCGTTTTTGCCTGCCAAGTGCGACGAACTACGAACGCTTTCTGCGACTGAGCATTGCTGGTTCGTAACTGGGGAGCGGGGAAACTCGGCGGGATGGCGGGCGCCAATCGAAAGGAGCGGTGCCAGACGCCCACGCGTGTTTCGCGGAGTGGAGCGGAGCATTTTGCACGAAACTCGGCTGCCGCTAAGACCAACCGCCCCGACAACGCGGGCCAAGCCAGGCTTAGATTTTTGATGATGCCTCTCAAATGATTTTCCATCGTACTTAGGAGGCAGATTACAGCAGGTCTTCGTTTTCTCAGTAACATCTCGCCGCCGATGTTTCGGCGATTTTCACTTGCCTGACGCGAATTCTATGAGTTATCGGCGGAGTTCCCCGAGCCGAACTTTGGTGACTTGAGACGCTCGTACCGGGAAGGTAAGCTGCAGTTAGAGCAAGGAGCACACACTGGATATCCCAGGCACCGCCCCCGTTTCCGATAGTACATCCAAGCCCCTCATTCCGGCCGCAGCCTTGCTGAGGGCGATGCTGCGTGCATCAAGCCGCGTTAGTGACTTGATCTTTTCGCCCGGAAGTCTGCCGCATATCGAGGTGAGCGGCGAGTTGGTCCCGGTCAAAATTACCGGGTTACCACCGCTGACTCCGGAGGATACCAGCCGTATCGCTAAGGAACTCATTGGCGATAATCAGCAGGCGTTGACGGCGTTAAGAGAACAGGGCTCGTGCGACGTTTCCTATAGTCTGCCAGGCGAGTGTCGTTTCCGCGTAAACGTATTTGTACAACGTGGAAGCCATGCCATCGTAATGCGGGTTATCCCTAAAAGCATTCCCACTTTCGCGGAGCTGAAGTTACCTGAGCAACTGGCCGATATCGCCAATCTGAAGAACGGTATTGTGTTGATCACCGGCCCGACAGGCTCGGGGAAGTCTTCCACCATGGCTGCCGTTCTCGACAGAATCAACGAGACCAAGGCTTATCACATCATCACTATCGAAGATCCGGTGGAGTTCATGCACCGCCACAAGCGGTCGCTTATCCACCAGCGAGAGCTTCACAGTGACACCCCCAGCTTCGCGCTGGCACTGAGAGCGGCACTCCGGCAGGCGCCAAAAGTGATCCTCGTCGGTGAAATGCGGGATAAGGAAACCATCGAGATCGCGCTCGAGGCCGCCGAAACCGGCCATCTTGTGCTTTCTACGCTGCACACCATTGACGCCTCGAAGACTGTAGAGCGGGTTGTGGGAGTATTCCCGATGTCAGAACAGCATGTTATTCGTAACCGCCTGGCGAAGAGCTTCCGTTACATCATTTCGCAGCGACTCCTCCCGCCAAAAGACGGCAAGGGCCGTGTGGCGGTGGTTGAGATCCTGAAAGCAACCGTGCGCACGCGGGAATACCTAGAAAAGGGAGAACAGGATGGCAAGACCTTGCTGGATGCCATGCGGGATGGCGACACCGAAGGCATGCAGCACTTCGATGGCGGCATTGAGCAATTGATTCGCGACGGGATTGTCGACATGGAGACTGGAATGGCCTATGCCACCAACCCCGGTAATCTGCGACTCCTACTTGCCGACATCGCGGGAGAACCGCCGCCGGAGTTCACAAGGACCGCGCCTCCGCCGAGTTCCGATCGTGAACCTGAGATGGTGATTGGATAAGACGTGCGACCTGGACCGCCTTCTGAACCTGCGCACGCGTATCGAAAAGGCTCCGTGATCTGTAATCCTGCGTTTTCCACTCTCAGGAACCGATTCCTTGCTCCGTCGACTAACACTAACCTTAACCACAAGGGCTAAGTAGCGGGTTTGCCGAAAAGTTCAAAGGGACGCGAACCCGCGATCCGAATTCGCCCCATTTTGGATCCCCGAACCCAAAGGTCTCTGTGTGCGCTATTGCTCAGACGTTAAGCCCATAACGGCGTACCGTACAATCAGTGGGACTAATACTACGCACCAACCACCGTCGTAATCCTAAATGGAGGTTCCTGTGAATAAATCTGTAAACTCTGTGTCTGCGGAAGGCAGGCCTGCCCGTCCCGTCGCTCTCGAGACTGTAGCAGATATTCTCGAACGTAGCCTCGAGACCGTCATTCGGGAATGGATGGTCCGAGTCGAGAAAGAGCCCGAGCTCACGACTATTCCTTTGAGTTTTGATGATCGCACTGGTCATCTTCCGCAGCTTCTACGCGATGTGATTACGCGGTTGCGCTTGGACGACGGGACCAGGGCTCCGATTTCAGAGGCGGCGTCGCACCACGGGGATCTGCGCGCCAAGCAAGGCTACACGGTAGCCATGGCAGTCGAGGAGTCTCGCCTGCTACAAGTGAGCATTTTTACGATTCTGCACAGAAGCCAGAAGCATTTGGAATTCAGCAGCGTACTTCCCGCAGTTGTCACCATTGCCGACGAGGTGGATGCGCAGTTGAAGCAGCAGATGTTGCGTTTCATGGCTGCGGATGCCAGCAAGGCAGCCAGGGCAATCAAGGTTGTGAAGACAGCGTAAGTAGCAGATTGCCCGGTTTATGAATCCAGCCGGATGCCAACTTCCATGCGTCAACTCGCTGCCGCACCGATGAAGGGTAGCCACGAGTGCGTGCTGTTGATTGCGGCTGACGCAGACGAAGCGGCAAGAGTTTTAGGCGAACTAGGTTCTGTAACCGAAGAGTCGTTCGAGGTTCAGTGGGTCACGGAACTCTCTCGTGGAATCGAGCGCCTGCGTGACGGAGGGGTTTCGGCGGCAGTGCTTGATCTGAACCTATCCGACAGCCAAGGCCTCGAAACATTCAACCAGCTTTTTGAAGCGGCACCTGACCTGCCGATTTTGATTCTGAGTGAGGCTGGTACAGAAGAAATCGCGAGGCAAGCCGTACATCTTGGCGCTTACGATTACCTGATCAACGAGCAAGCAGATGGCTACCGATTGAGGCGCACGGTGCGCACGATGATCGATCGCCATGCGCTGGAGGCAGTGCGAGTCGAAAATGAGCTCGCCACCACCACGCTCAATTTGATTGGCGAGGGCATTCTTCGAACGGATGCAGATGGCAACGTCACATATCAGAATCGATTCGCAGAAAAGATGACCGGATGGAGCCGAGCGGAGGCTCGAGGGCGTCCGTTTGCAGACGTGCTGCGGCTCATCGACAACATCAGCGGCGCATCACTTGACGATGCAGTGGCGATCGCTCTCCAAGCAGATAAAACCGCGAGTGGCATGACGAGTTCTATCAACTGCACGTTGGTTCGACGAGACGGAGAGGAATTCGGAATTGAAAGCAGAGTTGCGATTATCCATGACCAGGATGGGAATGCAGTCGGGGCAGTGGTGGCTTTCCGCGACGTAAGCGCGGCCCGTGTCGCCTCCCTCGAAATGTCGCGCGTGGCGCAGCACGATGTCCTGACCAATCTGCCAAATCGAGCGCTATTCAACGACCGCTTGTCACAGGCAATCTCTCTTGCGGAACGTCAGAGCAAGCAACTCGCAGTTCTGTTCGTCGACCTCGATCAATTCAAGAGAATCAACGATTCGCTCGGCCACAGCGTCGGGGACAGGCTGCTGCGATCGGTAGCCAGGCGTTTGGTAGCGTGCGTCCGACGGACGGACACGGTAAGCCGGCTGGGCGGGGACGAATTCCTGATACTCCTCTCGCAAATAGAGCACTCTGAGGACGCAGCCATTACGGCGCGAAAAATCCTGCGCGCGGTAGCCGCGCCTCACGTGATCGACAGCAAAAGTCTCGATGTCAACGTGAGCATCGGGGGAAGTACATACCCGGCCGACGCGCAGAATGCCGAAACCCTGGTGAGTTACGCGGATGTAGCCATGTACGAGGCTAAACAACAGGGCCGGAACAGCTACCAGTTCTTCCGAACCGACATGCGTGCTCGAATGGCAACGCGAGTGGCGCTGGAAAGAGACTTGCGCTGCGCTCTGGGGCGGAATGAGTTCACATTGCACTACCAGCCTAAGGTCAATTTTCAGACAGGGCAATGCACCGGGATGGAAGCGCTGCTCCGCTGGCAACACCCAGAGCGAGGATTGCTATCTGCCGCGACATTCGTGCCCATCGCGGAAGAGTGTGGTTTGATTGTGGCCATCGGACAATGGGTCTTATTGGAAGCATGCAGGCAAGCTCGAGCGTGGAGCGATTTGGGCCTCAAGGTTCTGCCTATTGCGGTGAACGTATCCGCAGTGGAATTCCGGGCCAGAGATTTCCTTTCAGGAATTCGGGCGGTACTGATCGCCACCGGCCTGGATCCTCAAGACCTGGAACTGGAACTGACCGAGGGCGTGTTGATGCAGGACGCGGAGTCTGCCGTTGTCACGCTACTTGCGCTGAAGGCGATGGGGGTAAAGCTGGCCGTCGACGACTTTGGCACCGGCTTTTCCAGCTTTACTTATTTGCGACGCTTTCCGGTGGACACGCTCAAAGTCGACAAGTCGTTCGTTCACGAGATCACGGAGGACTCAGATGGCACAACCATTGTCAACGCCATGATCAATATCGGAAAGAGTCTAAAGCAGCGGGTTGTTGCGGAAGGTGTGGACACCCGTTCGCAGCTCGACTTTCTTCAGCGCCATGGGTGCAACGAGGGACAAGGTTACTATTTCAGTCATCCGATTACGGCCGAGCAGGTAGAGAAATTGTTCAACACTGAGGTGCAAGAAGGAGTGGTTCGGGCGGACCTTTCAGCATGAGCCAAATGCAAGAATTCTTCGGACCCACTCGCTTGGTTCATCTAGCCACCGACTTCAATCTTCGGCAAGAGGAAGAAGATAACGAAGAAGAGGAGGAAGAGGAAGAGGAAGAGGAAGAGGAAGAGGAGGAAGAGGAAGAGGAAGATGATGACCAGGACCCCACCGATGACGACGATGGAGATGAAGGGTATTCGGAGTGAACGCCGAACGAACCTTGACTAGGATGTGGCTTTCCGCCTTCACCGCTTCGCTGCGGTTGAATCATCCTTCCGCCGCCCGACCAGGAAGTTTTCAGCAGCCCGACGTTGTCCGTATTGACGAATTGCAGTGCGCAGGCTGGAGAGGACTGACCGGTCGGGAGAGCTGGCCAAAGCTTGCGCCACAAGATGACGGATTTTGTCGTCAACTCGGCGAGACCATTGCATGAGTCGAACTTGCCACCTTGCGACCAAGTCGTCGATAAGGTAGACACTGTACGCTAGCGAAACATCCCTAACGCGGTTCAACATCCATCGCTGCTTTATCGTGTTCCTGTCGCGCGAGACGGTCGAAGATCGAGCGAATCAGATTTTCGAGAGACAAGCGGACACTGATTTTTTTCCTGGATCTGTTCAATTCTGACCAGACTCTCGTCCTGCAAAAGTCCTATGCTGGCGGTCAAGTTCGACACCAACTCTGGAGGTACTAACAACCAACAAGAGTGTTCTCTCCTAAATCGAAAGGCCACCGGAGCCATCCTCGGTGGCCCTTTTATTTATGACCACGCTAGCGTAAGCTGGTGATCTAGAAACGTGTTTTGTCAGGAACTCATTGGGGGGTGATTCGTTTGGCAGAAGTTCGAGTGCAAGAGGGTGAGGGTATCGAGAGTGCCCTGCGTCGGTTCAAGCGCAAGGTTCAAACGGAAGAAATCATTAAGGAAGTAAAGCGCCACTCCTATTACCTCAAACCGGGTGCGAAACGCCGAGTGAAGCAAGCGCTAGCGCGCAAGCGTGCCCTGAAGAAGATTCGCAAAGAACGCGATTAGACTCCCGCTGCTTGAGTAGCCAGTGTAGAAAGCACCCCGCGCGACAGGGTTCGCGAGGGTGGATACCTTCCTTGGCCTTTATGAACTGGCTCGCATGTCGCTGGAAGTCCCTCCCGCTGCCGGGACATAGCACTTGAGCGTGTAATCCATCACCATACGATCGGCGTTGAATCGCCAACCCAAGGTGCGGATCGTCCGCTTCATGCGTTTAATCCATCCTCGTGGAAGACCATCGCGATCACGCTGGTAATACAAGGGAATCACTTCTTCGCGGAGTGCTCGCATGAGGTCTTCTCCGTCGCGGGCATCATGAACGCTCATGTTGGAATGGGTTCTGCCGGTTCCGATTGCGAAACCATTCATGCCATCGAAGGCCTCGGCCCACCACCCATCGAGGACGGAAAGATTCAAGCCGCCGTTCAAGACAACTTTTTGCCCACTGGTGCCGGAGGCTTCCAGCGGGCGGCGCGGATTGTTGAGCCAGACATCAACGCCCTGCACAAAGTGGCGACCGACGTTGATGTCGTAATCTTCCACGAACACAAACTTGTCGCGGAACTTCGGGTCTCGCATCAATTCGGCAATCTGCTGCAAAACTCGCTTGCCGGGTTCGTCCAGCGGATGAGCCTTACCGACAAAGACGAATTGCACCGGGCGATTCGGATCATTGACCATGGACGCGAGTCGCTCAATGTCGGTCAAGATCAGATTGGCTCGTTTATAGGTTGCAAAACGGCGGGCAAATCCGATCGTGAGAGCATCCGGGCTGAGCACTCGCTCGAGGGGTTGCAGCACTTCCCGTGATTCTCCCCGGCGCTGCGCCTGGTCGACCGCACGCCGTCTCACGAACTCGATTAACTGGGACTTCAGGTTCAGGTGTGTTTCCCAAAGCTCGCCGTCGTCCACATTCTCAATTCCCAGCCAAATCTTGGCCTCGCTGCCATGCTGATTCCAGTTTGTACCTAAGTGACGATCGTAAAGGCGGTACATTTCCGGAGCCAGCCACGACGGAACGTGCACACCGTTCGTGATATGCCCAATGGGAACGTCGTCTTCCAGTTTGTTGCGGAACAGTTTTGTCCACATGGCACGCGAAACTTCCGCATGCAGAGCTGACACGGCATTTGCGCGCCGCGAGAGGCGCAGTGCCAACACCGTCATACAAAAGAGTTCGTCCGCATTGTTGGGATATTCACGGCCAAGTCCCAAAAGGCTTTCCTGGGAGAGTCCAATGGCTTCGCGAAGCGGCCCGATGTGCTCCTCGACCAGACCGGTATCGAACCGGTCGTGTCCTGCCGGCACGGGAGTGTGCGTGGTGAACACGACTTCGCGCGAGACTCGGGGAACCGCTGCTTCAAACGAGATGCCTTCCTCCTCCATCCTCATGCGAATTGCTTCTAATACTGCAAATGCGCTGTGACCTTCGTTCAAGTGAAGAACGCCGGGAGAAATACCCAAAGCCTTGAGAGCTCGCAAACCGCCCACGCCCAGAAGCAACTCCTGACGAATGCGGATGCGGAGGTCTCCTCCGTACAGGCGCGAGGTAAGCTGCCGATCCTCGGGGGCATTCCCTTCCACATCTGAATCCAGAAGCAACAAGTCCCGCCGTCCCACCGTCACGCGCCAGACCTTGGCACAAATCCGGCCACTGCGGGTCTCGATTTCCACGACGACCGGCCGCCCGTCCTTCCCGATCGCCACTTCCATGGGCATCTGATTGACATCGGTCTTCAGATATTCTTCCCGTTGCCATCCACCGACATCGAGCCGCTGACGGAAATATCCCTGGCCATAGAACAAACCAATCCCCACCAGAGGAATATCCAAATCTGACGCGCTCTTGATGTGATCTCCGGCCAGAACACCGAGGCCGCCGGAATAAACCGGCAAAGACTCGTGCAACCCAAATTCCGCCGAGAAATATGCCACGGGATGCGGCCGCAGCACGCCCGCGCGCTGTGCACCCCAAGTGCGGTCGGCTTCCAGATACTCCAGCATCCGGCGATACGCGTAGTTCACGCGGCTATGCAGCATCAGTTCCGCAGCGCGGGTTTCCAGTTTGGCGAGTGGAAGTTCGCTCAGCAACGCGATCGGATTGTGATTGAGCTCGCTCCAGCGGGCCGGATCGAGATCCAGGAACAAACTGGAAGAGTTGTGATCCCAACTCCACCACAGATTGCGCGCGAGAGCCCACAGCCGCTCCTGCAGCGGGGCGATGAACCGATCGAGGGTACGAGCTTCGCTCACGACGGGAGCGACCTGCGTGGCAGCCTCCGTGAGCATGCGAATTTCATTCTCACTGAAAATGCGGGCTTCTACGGTTTGTACGACGAGAACGCCCTGCAGAACACCACGGTCGATCAAAGGAACGCCGAGGAACGATTGGTAAGCGTCCTCGCCGGCGTCCCGAAAATACTTGAACCGCGGATGGTTTTTCACCTGTTCGACCGCAACCGGGCGGACGAGTTCCGCCACCAGCCCGGTCAGGCCTTCATGGACTTCCATCCGCAAGTTGCCAATACATTCCTTGCGGAGTCCGACGGTGGCGGCCAGCACGAGATTGGCGCGATCCGGTTCCAGCAAATATGCTGAGCACACATCCGTCCGAAACCTCTTGGCGATGAGGGCAACAACATTCATCAGCGTTTCCGCTGGCTGCCCGCCATCCGCCGCGAGATTTCCAATCTCTTCCAAGGTCAGCACGTTCCTGACCTCGCTCAAATGCACATTTTGTTCAGTTGGCTCTGCTACCTTGTCGTATCCGTCCAATCGATTTCGCTAGCCTCCGTGGGTCCGCGACCCTGAGCCTGATGAGCTACCGGCATCGTGGGCGGCAGGGTTTTTCTATTGTACGGTCTGCGACCGAAATCGTGTACGATGTTCGGATTTCGGAGCCAGTGCTGACCTCCGCTACGAAATCAACCGCCCTGTGCGCCATAATTCGCTTACCGCGCAGTTAGCCAAATGACACCACTCCGTCGGGCGAAATCGGCGCGGCCTGCATTTGCACCAATTCGAGGAAGACCCGCCCAGGCCCGGCTCTATGCCGCTCTATGCCAGGACCCCCTGGCCCGGGAACTGGCCAGCCGTGAGATACTGCAAGTCTCCGAACCAGTTCCAGCGCGGAAACCGGCGGCTGTATCATGATGAGCGCACTGCTGCAGGAAATGTCGGATAAGGCGCACGGATGGAGCTCCGCCCTCGAAACCGAGCGGTCCTTATTACTCGCCGTCTGTTCGGCAATTCCCAAGCAAGAAAAATCCGACCGCCTGCGACTGCTGTTCGAGCAACCCGTCCGCTGGCAGGTTCTGTTCGATCTGGCGGGCCACCACGGGGTTCAGCCGCTTCTTTGTCAGGCTCTGGCTGGCGTGCATGACGCCGTTCCTCCCGACGAGATGTCTTCGCTCATGCGAAGCTATCAGATCAACCTGCATAAAGCGTTGTTGCTTTCGCGCGAGTTGATCCGGATCGTGGAGCGCTTGTCTGCGGATGACATCGAGGTTCTACCCCACAAAGGCCTCGCTTTGGCAGAAGTTATTTACGGGGACATCGCGCTGCGGCAGTCGGGCGACATTGATTTGCTGATCCGTCCGCAAGATGCGTCAAGAATCCGCGATGCGGTTGGCGAGCTCGGCTACACACCTCATTTGACTCTTGCCGGACCGGAACAGCGGGCTTATTTGAAATCGGGATACGAATTTGCTTTCGATGGTGCCGCTGGACCTAACCTTCTCGAAGTGCAGTGGGCGATTCAGCCGCGCTTTTATTCCATTGATTTTGATATGGACGGGTTGTTCCAGCGTGCAGCAGATGTCACGGTCGCGGGCCACCCGATGAAGACCGCCTCCAACGAAGATTTGTTTCTGGTGCTGTCGGCGCACGCCGCCAAACACGTTTGGGAACGTCTAATTTGGCTCTGCGATATTGCGCGAATCATGGGCCTGCCGAGCCTGAACTGGAATTGGATTGAGTCTCAGGCTGAAAGCCTGGGAATTGTGCGCATGTTGCGCGTCAACATGCTTCTTGCCAACCGGTTGTTAGGCGCCGCAATCTCGCCCGCAGCAGAAAAGAGTATTCGCGAAGATCCGGCCGCGCGCGCGCTCGTAGAAGAAGTTGAACCTCTCATTGTGAGCGGCGCAGTTTTCAACGTGGAGTCTTTAGCTTACTTTCGCCTGATGATGCGTCTGCGGGAGCGAGGCAGCGACCGGCGAAGATTCTTTTGCCGCCTTGCGTTCACTCCCGGCCCCGGCGAATGGGAGGCGGTTCATCTTCCGGCTCGGTTGTTCCCGTTGTATCGTTTGGTCCGTCTTT
>Ga0073928_10007415_pt1 | contig 14246 bp, 12 predicted proteins | sample PaiPotPPA55metaG_FD_76969 | JGI IMG/M metagenome (GOLD analysis project Ga0073928, IMG submission 76969) | Iron sulfur acid spring bacterial and archeal communities from Banff, Canada, to study Microbial Dark Matter (Phase II) - Paint Pots PPA... ... | reverse complement strand
GGGGTGCCGTGGGGATCGCTCGCGGGCACGCGGGTGGGATCGCCATGAGCTGCGTAAGGGATCTTCAACGGAACGTGCGTGGCCCCAGTCTCTCTAGATGAAGCTCCGCCGGACGGAGCGAAGTCATTTGCGGGATCAAGGGGAGGACTCGACATCATGGATTTCATTGGGACCAGGCACGGCAGTGCGCGCAGGCTTGCCGCCACTGCCGTTCTCGCGGCTTCCGTTCTCGGCGGCGTGGCCGCGTGCACGGGGGCGGCCATTGTCCCGGTGCCTTCGGGTACTGGATCGCACGGCTCGACCTCATCCGCTTCGAGCTCGGCTTCGCCGTCCGGGACCACGTCTGCGGCCGCGACCACTGGCACTGCCACCGCCACCGCCACCGCCACAACCTCAGCCTCGACTGCGGCGCAGCCGACTGGCGGCAGCGTGGCTACGAGCGCGGGTGTGGCCGCCGCAGGTCCTGCAGCCTGCGGGAATCGGGATCTGAAGACGAGCCTCAGCAGCGCCCACGAGGTTGCGGGGACCGTGGGTCAGATGCTGATTTTCACCAATGTCAGTGGGCGTACTTGCACCGTGCAGGGCTATCCGGGCGTCGCGCTTGACTGGGGCACCACGATCAAGAACGTGTTGAACGCCCAGCGGAAGCTGACCGGCTTCCTCTTCGACCAGCACCTCACGAGCGCTCCGACTGTCGGGCTCGCGCCTGGGGCGAGCGCCTATGCAGGCCTCGAGTTTTCGCTGAGCAACGGGCAGCACTGCTACGGCATCGGCTCGGGCGAGCTGGAGGTCACTCCGCCGAACACCACCGCTACCGTCGGAGTCGAGATCATGACTCCGGACATCTGCTCCAACTTCGTGGTCCACCCGGTCCTGGTCCTGTCGGGGCCACTCGGCTAGGGCTTTGGGGCGTTAGTGGAGGCTCATGTTGGCGGGGGGCGGACACCGTCCCCCGCACGACGATTTACGGGAGGCCGGCAGCCGCTAGCGCTTGGGTCACGCCGTTGTCGCGGGGGCCGAGGAAGGTCGGGCTGGGCTGCAGCGTTGCCTGGTACACGGCGTTGAAGGCGGCCGCTACTTCGCGCAGGTTATCCTTGATCCACTCGGACTGCGGCCCCTCGTTTAGGCCGTTCGGATCGCCCACTCCGTATGTGACGATGCCTGCCGCCCTACATAGGTAGACCGCCCTCGGGACGTGGAAGGCCTGGCTGATCGCGATCGCGCGATTTACGCCGAATACCTGCTTGGCTCGATCGCAGCTTTGCCAGGTGTCGAAGCCTGCGTAGTCGAGGACGATCAGGTCGGCGGGGACGCCGTGCGCCTCTAGGTAGTCGCGCATCGCCTTCGGCTCGTTGTATGTCGGGGTGGAGTTGTCCCCGGTCACCAGGAACACTCTGATCTTTCCGGCATGCCATAGCTGCAATGCCAGATCCAGCCTGCCGGCGAGGTATGAGCTTGGGCGGTCTCCGTCCACGCCCGCGCCGAAGACGATGCCTACCGGCTCCGCAGGGACCTGCTGCGCCGAATACACATACTGATCACCTTGTCCGCGGACGAAGATGATCGGCACGAACAACAGCATCGCGGCGATCGACAGGGCCTGGAAGCTTCGGCGCTGGCCGGCTTTGGTTCGCAGACTGAACCATCGGCTGACCCGCAGTCCGAGCTCGCGGAGCCGATTCAGGAGCCGCGCATGCCGCCGCTCGGCTCCCCCACCTGCTGATTGCGTCACGCCATTGACTACGCGGTTTGCGCTTGGCCGGTTCCGGCGGCCCGGCCTCGAGACGACGCAGCCCCCGTCGAACCCGAAGGGCGACGGGGGCTGGTCAGGCTTCGATCCGGACTGGAGTCGGTCAGACCGCGACCTTCTCCTTCTGCTCCTCGGCCTTCGGCTTCGGCTCGATGGCCGGCACCGGCGCCGGGACGGCCACTTCGGCGAACTCGCCGCGCGGGCTCTCGAACGCGGTCAGCGAGACGGCCTCACGGCGGAAGAAGCCGGCCAGGATCCAGTCCATGCACACCCGCACCTTGCGGTTGAAGGTGGGCACGCGGCTCACGTGGTACGCCCGGTGCATGAACCAGGCCGGCCAGCCGCGAAGCTTCGTGCCGTACACGTTCGCCACGCCCTTGCCGATACCGAGGCCGGCGACGGAACCGACGTGCTTGTGCACATAGTCGCGCACGTTCTTACCGCGCAGCGCCGCGATGATGTTCTCGGCCAGCACCTTGGACTGGCGCACCGCGTGCTGGGCGGACGGGGAGCACCAGTTGCCGGCGCCCTTGGACAGGTCCGGCACCTGGGCGCAGTCGCCCGCGGCCCAGACGTAGTCGACGCCGGTCACCCGCAGGTTCGCCTGGGCGTCCACGTGGCCCTTCGGGCCGAGCGGGATGCCGAGGTGCTCGACCACCGGGTTCGGCTTGACGCCCGCGGTCCACACGATGGTGGAGGCGTCGACCTCGGTGCCGTCGGACAGCACCACGTGCTTGTCCACGCAGGAGTTCAGGAAGGTCTTCATCTTGACCTGGATGCCGCGCTTGCGCAGCTCCTCGGCCGTCCACACGCCGAGCTCGGGGCCGACCTCGGGCAGGATCCGGTCCGCGGCCTCGACCAGCAGGAAGCGCAGGTCCTCGGGCTCGACGTGGTTGTACCACTTGCACACGTCGCGGGCCATGTCCTCCATCTCGGCGATCGCCTCGACGCCGGCGAAGCCGCCGCCGACGAATACGAACGTCAGCGCCTTGCGACGGGTCGCCTCGTCCTTGATGGAGTCGGCCAGGTCGATCTGGCCGATGATGTGGTTGCGGAGGCTGATGGCCTCCTCGACCTGCTTGAAGCCGATGCCGTTCTCCGCGAGACCCGGGATCGGCAGCGTGCGCGGCACGGAGCCGACGGCCACCACCATCTGGTCGAAGCCGAGGTCGTAGGGCTCGCCCGCGATCGGCTCGATCCGCGCGGTGCGCCGGGCGTGGTCCACCCCGACGACGCGGCCGGTGACGACCTCGGCGTTCGGGCCCTTGATCACGCGACGCAGCGGAGCGACGATGTTACGCGGCGCGATCGAACCGGCCGCGGCCTCGGGCAGGAAGGGCTGATAGGTCATGTAGGAACGGGGGTCGACGACCGTGACGATCGCCTCGCCGCGCTTGAGGTTCTTCAGGATGCGCTGCGCCGTGTACATCCCCACGTAACCGCCGCCGATGACGAGGATGCGCGGCGGGATGTTGGCAGGGGAAACCTGGGCAGGGGCGTGCGCTGCAACACTGGTCATAGGGGGCTCGCTCACTCGATTCCTTCGACGCGTCCTCATGCTGCTTCGGTCGCTCGGCATCGAGCGGCTGTGGCCTTGCAATGCGTTCCTTGACGCACAGCCACGGCGTTGGGGCAGATGGTCGCGGAGGAGGTGCCCACCGGACACCTCGGTGTTACGAACTTCTCGCTTACCTCTTGATTATACGAGCAACCTAAGGATGACAAGCCACCCCTAGGCCACCCCCGGTTCTTGACAGCCTGCCAGAGTTGTCGGACGTCCTCGTTATCGTCGATCGCATGGGTACCACTCTGACGACGGCCGAGGCCCGCCGCGCGGCGCTGCGCGCACAGGGCCTGCTCGGCGCGCTGCCCGGCCGGACCGTGCCCGGACTGCTGCGCCACCTCAGCGCAATTCAGCTGGACACCATCTCTGTACTGGCCCGTTCCCAGGAACTGGTGCCCTTCGCCAGACTTGGGGCGGTCGGCCGACCGGCGGTGCACAAGGCGTTCTGGGAGCCGAAGGGACCTGGGGCAGCACGCGCCTTCGAGTACTGGGCCCACGCCGCCTGCGTCCTGCCGGCGGAGGATTGGCCGCTCTTCGCCTTCCGAAGGCGATCATATCGAAGCCGTAACGATATGTGGGGGATGGCGCCCGATCATGCCGCGGTGCGCGGCGTGTTGGACCGGCTGGCGGCGGACGGGCCGCTCACCACGTCCGAACTCGGCGGCGCGCGCAAGACTCCGGGCTGGTGGGACTGGTCGGATGTGAAGCAGGCTGTTGAGTATCTGCTCGCCTGCGGTTCGGTGGTGTGCGTGGAGCGGCGCGGCTGGCGCCGGGTGTACGACCTGCCGGAGCGGGCGTTGCCCGATGCGTCGCTGCACGATGACCTGACCGACCGGCAGTGCCATGTCGAGCTGGTGGCCAGGGCCGGCCGGGCGCTGGGGGTCGGCACGCGCACGGACCTGACCGATTACTACCGGCTCAAGAACGTGGCCGGATTCGCGGACGTGGCGCACGAGGCCGGTCTGCTGCCGGTGGAGGTCGAGGGCTGGGGGCAGGCCGCCTGGGCCTCGCCGGAGGCGCTGGAGTTCCTCGGGTCCGGGGGTCGGGGGCGGCATCGCTCGACGTTGCTCTCTCCGTTCGACTCCTTGATCTGGGAGCGCGCGCGGACCGAGCGGATCTTCGGGCTCAACCACCGGCTCGAGGCATACGTGCCCAAGCCCAAGCGGGTACACGGGTATTACGCGATGCCGCTGCTGCACGGCGGGGAGTTGCTCGGGCGGGCCGATCCGGCGCGCGAGACGGTCAAGGTGGCCGGGGCGTCGAGGGCGGGCTCCGTGGAGGCGTTGATCGCGCGTCAGGTCTCGCTGGAGACGCCGCGGGCGGTGCAGCCGATGGCGAAGGCGCTTTGGGAAGCGGCGGGCTGGGTCGGCTGCGAGCGGGTGCGGGTGGAGCGGGTGCTGCCGGAGTCGCTGGCCGAACCGCTCAGACGCGCGGTGGCGGCAGTAGAGACAGCAGAGGCAGTAGAGACAGCGGATGCGGCAGGGGCAGTAGAGGCAGAGCAGTCGGGGCAGTCGGGGCAGGCAGCGGAGAGTGGGGGAACGTGACGTGACCGGGCGAGCGGGGGTCCGGCCGGGGCCGGTGGCCGGGCAACGGGGGGCGATCGCGGACAGGCGTTCGCCGGCGAATACCTCCGATGGCTCGGCGAGCTCCGCCGCCGTACGGCTGCGGCACTTCGAGGCCGCGGGGCCTCGCGGCGTTCGCGGCAGCGTTCATAATGAGGCGGTGACCTCCGTACCGAACAGTCCGCAGCGCACCCGGATGACCGGGAAGGAGCGCCGCGAGCAACTGCTGGAGATCGGCCGTTCGCTCTTCGCGGAACGGGGGTTCGACGCGACGAGTGTCGAGGAGATCGCGGCCAAGGCGGGCGTGTCGAAGCCCGTGGTGTACGAGCACTTCGGCGGCAAGGAGGGGCTCTACGCCGTCGTGGTCGACCGCGAGATGCGCACCCTGCTCGACATGGTGACCTCGGCGCTGACCGGCGGCCACCCCCGGGAGCTGCTCGAGCAGGCCGCGTTCGCGCTGCTGGACTACGTCGAGAACTACAGCGACGGCTTCCGCATCCTCGTACGGGACTCGCCGGTCGCCGCGTCCACCGGCAACTTCGCCTCGCTGATCAGCGATATCGCCACGCAGGTGGAGGGGATCATGGCGACGGAGTTCCGGCGGCGGAACTACGACCCCGAGTTCGGCGCCATGTACTCGCAGATGCTCGTCGGCATGGTCGCGCTCACCGGGCAGTGGTGGCTGGACGCGCAGAGCCCGAGCAAGGACGAGGTCGCGGCCCACATGGTGAACCTGGCCTGGAACGGACTGTCCGGCCTCGAACACACTCCGCGACTGATGACCCGTCGCGGCCGTGGATATCGGTCCGCGAGGGTCCGGGCGCGGGCGGCGGCGCAGGCAGCGGCCCGGGATGAGGGTCACGAGCAAGGGCAGCAGGGACAAGCGCAGGGCCAGGAGCAGGGGCACGAGCAGGCCGCCGGGTCGGTTTCCGGCACGGCTGCCGGCCCTCAGGACGCGGGCGCCGGCTCGGGCGCCGAGCCGGCGGCGCCGGACAGTCAGGCTTGACGTCAAGATACTTGGCGTGGAGCTTCTTGACGCCGTGTTGATAGACTGGGTTGATGAGCGAGGAGTCGACCGCGGCCGCGTTGCCCGGCACGCGGGACGAGGTGGACCGGCTCGTCTCGGCCTGGCGGCGGGAACGGCCCGACCTGGACGTCAGCCCGCTCGAGGTGCTCAGCCGGGTCAACCGGCTGGCCCGGCACCTGGACCGGGCACGGCGCACCGCCTTCGCCGAGCGTGGACTCGAGACCTGGGAATTCGACGTCCTCTCCGCGCTGCGCCGGGCGGGCAGCCCGTACCAGCTCTCCCCCGGCCAACTGCTCACCCAGACGCTGGTGACCTCGGGCACGATGACCAACCGGATCGACCGGCTCGCCGCCAAGGGGCTCGTGGTGCGCGGACCCGACCCCAACGACCGGCGCGGGGTGCTGGTGCGGCTGACCGACTCCGGACGGGAGCTCGCCGACGCCGCGCTGACCGGGCTGCTCAAGAACGAGCGTGAGCTGCTGGCCGCGCTGCCGGAGGAACGGCTCGCGGTGCTCGCCGACCTGCTCAGGGAACTGACCGTTCAGTTCGAGTCCGAATAAGCGACGATTTATTCGTAATCGCGCATTCACGCTGCCGTCCCCGGCTCTTCCGCCCGAGGCTACTCGCGCGTAACATCCCGGGCATGAATCATCGAACCTTGCGATCAATGATGATCGCCGGAGCGGTGCTCGCCTGCGTCATAGGCAGCGGCACCGCCGAAGCCGCCACCGCCGACGGCTCGAGCGCGGCGCAGCAGCAGAGCTCGTCCCACTCGGGGCAGCCGAGCGGCGACTACGACTATTACCTCGCACTCGGCGACTCGCTCGCCTGGGGCTACCAGCCCGACTCCACCGGCGCCGGCATCAAGTCAGGCCACGGATACGCCGATGACCTGGCCGGATATCTGCGCGCCGAGGGCGATCGCGGTCTGAAGTACGTCAACCTGTCCTGCCCGGGCGAGACCACAGGCACCATGCTCGACGGCGCCTGCCCCGACCTGGCGGGCAGTGGGCAGACGTACACGGTTCAGGAAAGCGCGGCGATCGCCTTCCTCAAGGCGCACCCGCACTCCCGCATCCTGGTCACGCTGGACATCGGCGCGAACAACGTGGACGGCTGCCTGTCCGGCGGCTCGCTGGATTCGACCTGCGTCGCCGAGGGGCTGGCCGCCGCCGGTACCGAGCTCCCGCAGATTGTGGCCGGGCTCAAGGCGGCCGCGGGTGACCGCGTGACCTTCGTCGGCATGAACTACTACGACCCCTTCCTCGCCGAGTGGCTGACCGGCAGTGCCGGGCAGACCCTGGCCGAGGAATCGGTCGCGCTCTCCACGACCTTCAACGGAATCCTCGACGCTGCCTACGGAGCGTTCGGTATCCCGGTTGCGGATGTGTCCGGTGCGTTCAAGACGACAGACTTCACCGACACCGTCTCACTGGACGGCACGACCGTACCGGTGAACGTCGCGAACATCTGCACCTGGACGTTCATGTGCGCCCCAGCGCCGGTAGGACCCAATATCCACGCCACCAACGCTGGATACCGTGTGCTGGCGGAGGCTTTCGAGAAGCAGCTGCCGCGGCGCCACTGGCACTGGTAGGGAATTCGGCCGGCGCCCGGCAGACCAGGCGCAGAGCTCGGGACTGTAGTTGGATACGGCGTTGTGGATTCGACACACAACGAGCCGTACGAGTACCAGTCTGAACTCGATGCATATCTCAGGGCCCTCGACCGCGTCCTTCCGGATGCGGTCGAGGGCGTATATCTGACGGGCTCGGCGGCGTTGGGCGACTATCGCCACGGCCAGAGCGACCTCGACCTGCTGACTCTGACTACACGTCCGCTGACAGAGCCGGAACTGACCGCACTCGACGAGGCGCACAAGGAGCTGGAGCAGGGTAGGCAGCCGCACCTCGACGCGGTCTACATCCCGCGCGAGTTCGTCGGGAAACTTCCGCCGCAGGAGGCGGCCGGCCACGCATACGTCGTCGACGGCGAATTCAAGCGTGGACACGACTCGCAGGACCTGGTGATCTGGGCGATTCTCGATCAGTGCGGAATCACGCTGCGCGGGCCGGAGGCGAAGTCGCTGGACGCGGCGCCGGATCGGGCGGAGTTCGCGGCCTGGAACCTGGGGAATCTCCAGGACTACTGGCGGGCGCAGGCCCAGGAAGCGCGCCCGGTCCTCGGTGAGCGGGATGCGGGTGCGGAGTTCCGGACCTATGCCGCAGTCTGGTTCGGCACTGGGCCGGGGCGACTGCACCGGACGATTGCAACCGGGGAGATCATCTCGAAGTCACGGTCCACTGAATACTCGGCAGAGCTCTTTCCTGCATATAAGGACCTGCTGGCGCGGGTGCAGGCGAGCCGGTCCGGCGACGAGTCGGTCGCCTTTACGACGCGCGACGGCTTGGCACTGTGCGACCTCGTCGATGAGATCTGCGATTCCGCGGCGAGGCTCGCTTAGCGCTCGGAGCGGGCGATAGGCGCGCCTCGGTGGTGATCGCTCAGCCGCCGAGGGATGTGGCCAGCAGGACCCTGAGCAGCGGCAACGCGGGCAGGGCCCAGAGCGAGATCTCGTCCTGCAGCACTGCGACCAGCCACTGTGAGCCGTCTGGCGCGGTGGCCCCCGCGGACAGGGACGAGGTGTAACCGGCGGCGGCGAGGAACTCCGGGGAGATGCCAAGGTCGCCGGGAGCCCAGTTCAAGTCCTGGCCCACGGCCGGCGTCACCGCGCCGAATCCGCTGAGCTGCTCGGCGACACGCGGGATCGGCTCGATCCATTGCGGCGGCGCGTTCGGTGCGACCTCCGCCTGACGATCCTTCCGCTGCTCGGCGGCGCCCGGAATCTGGTACGCGCCGGACTCGGAGGCGGCTCGGTAGACGGCCGAACGCTCCTGGAAGAGCGGACCACGCGCGCTCGCCCGCCGGTATATGTACCAGGAGGCCGCGTCCAGACCGCGTGCCACCTGATCCACGATCAACTCGACCCGGTCCATCAGCTCGGCGCTGGGTGGCAGCTTGTCCAGGCCCGCGAGCGCTTGGCCGAGCAGGGCTTCGATCGGCGCCGAGGCGCGGCCGCGGCCGACCGCTACGGGCACGCCGCGCTGCTGCTGCGGCAATTCCGGGTCGGGCGGCTGTCCACGGCCTGCCACCACCGGGGACAGCGAGCGCGAGCGCTTGGCCCGGTACTGGGCCGCGTCGGCGAGCCGGAATAGGCCGTCCCGCGTCGCCACCCGGCCGATCGGGTCGCCGGTCGAGGCCACGCCGCAGGACATGCCCTCGCCGCCGCGCACGGTCAGCGACCGCAGGCACACGTCTTCTGCGGCGGCCACCGCGTCGTCCGCGGTGAATCCCTCGATCAGCAGGCAGAATTCGTCGCCGCCGAGTCGCGCGGCTAGGGCTCTTGGCAGCCGGGAGGCCGCTGCGGACACGCACGCGCCGAGCTCCACCAGCAGCGCGTCGCCGTGGTCGTGGCCGTGCTGGTCGTTGATCCGCTTGAGGCCGTTGCCGTCGCACAGGACGAGGGAGACGACCGTGCCGTCCGAGTTGTGCCGGTCCATCGCGAGGTCGAGGCGGGTGTCGAAGGCGCGCCGGTTGGCCAGGCCGGTCAGCTGGTCGGTGAAGGCCAGCTTCTCGATCTGCTCCATCTGCCCGGCCCGGGCGAGCCCCGCGGCGATCTGCGCGGACAGGGCCTCGGCGTAGTCGAGGTCGGATTCGTCGTATACCGGTTGGTGCGGGCCGCGGGCTGCGTAGAGCTCGCCCCAGGCGCGGCCGCCGAAGACGATCGGGGCGATCAGTGCGCAGTGTCTGCCGTTGCGCCGCAACAGGTCGACGCGCTTCGGGTCGCCGCTGCCGGTCTCGGCCAACTGCACCCAGGGCCCGAGGTCGTCCTCGCTCAACAGCACGGTCGGGAAGTCCGAGACCGGATACGTCTCGTTCAGCGGCCGTGGCTCGTCGCCCGGCGGCAGGTCGCCGTAATTGACGAGCACGCGCAGTAGGCCGGTTTCGCGCTCCCAGACCGAGACGGAGACCGCGGTCGCGGCGAGCTCACGGTGCGCCTCGGCCGCAGCGATGCCCACCACGTCGGCTGTCGAGTTCGCGCCCGCGATCAGCTTGGTGAACCTGGCCAGGGCGCGCAGCCGGATCGCTTCGGCGGACGGGCCGGGCGGGCTGGAGTACGCGGGGTGCGGTGGCGGGTAGTCGGCGGGGATTCCCGCATGGGCACCGGGTACGGGCGCGCCGCCGCCGGGAAACGAGCCGAGGGTGGCGTCCAGGGTGCCGGGCACGGGGGCGGGGGCGGCGGCCGGCAAGGGCGCGGGCACGGGTAGGGGCACATCGAAACGACCGGGGACGGCCCCGTCGAAACTTCCGGGTGCGGCGCCGTCGAAACCGCCGGGAACCACAGGATCGAAGCCGGGCGCAGCGCCCTCGAAGCCACTGGGAGCCGCAGGGTCAAAGCCAGGAACTGAACCGTCGAAACCACCCGAAGCAACAGGGTCGAAGCCAGCAGCAGGACCGTCAAAGGCGGCAGCAGGACCATCGAAACCGCCGGGCGTGGCGGCGTAGTACCCGTCGCCGTATTGGTCGTCGGGATAGCCACGGCCACCTGACCGCTCCACCGCCCGCCCCTGCCTTCCGCGCCCGGCCGCCACCGGACACGCTAGGTTCGTACAGCCTTTTACTGCGCCGCCGATTCGGATCGCTCCGCCTTGGCCGCCGCCCTCGCCACCGTCGTCGCAGCAGCCTGCACCGCGACGACGGGGCTCGGGAATCCGCTAGGCGTGCTGGGCCCCGGGTGCCGGGTCGCCCGAGATCAGTGTGCTTATCTCGCGCTGGGTCTCCTCGACCCGCGGGATGTCGTTGAGCAGCACCTGGCCGTGCTCACCGGCCGACTCGACCACCAGCGTGCCGCAGCCGAGCATCCGGTCGAGCAACGAGTCGTGCCGGAAGGATACGTCGTTGATCTTCTCCAGCGGCAGGTCGCGACCGGTCCGGTGGATGAAGCCGAGCCGGATGATCAGCCGCCGGTTGGTGATCACGTAGTTGCTGAACAGCCAACGCAGCCAGGGCCGCACGGTGAAGTAGAAGATCACGCCTAGGGCGACGACACCTATGGCTATCCACTCGATCTCGCCGCTCGTCTTGCTCGGACTCTGCGAGACGGTCAGCAGGAAGCCCGCGACCCCACAGGTCACCAGCAGGGTGATGACGGGAAATACCAGGGCTTTCCAGTGCGGGCGCAGCTCGAGGTCGATCCGCTCGCCCTCGCTGAGCAGTCGGGTTGGGTAACCCATCGTGCGTTCCTCTCCCCCTCATGTCGAAATGACCTAAGGTGACCATGGCTATTCGGATACGTGTGGGCCCCATCCTGGCACGCCGCGGCGACAAAATTCCACGGGCGTCCAAGCGTTCTGATGATCAGTTACCCGTGGTCGGACGCAGGTGAACCACGTCGCCCGCGCCGATCTCGGCTTCGCCCTGGTCAGCCGTGGCCACTAGGAGCGCGCCGGTCCGGTCCACGCCGCGCGCATGTCCGGTCACGGTCCGCTCTCCGGGCAGCTCGACGCGCACTTCGCGGCCGATTGTCGTACAGGCCTTCGCATAGGCCGCCGTCAGGCCCGCCGCCTCGGCGTCTCCCCCGGCCTCGGTCCAGCGGTCGTACCACTCCCCGAAGGAGCGCAGCAGCGTGCGCAACAGGGTGTCGCGGTCGGTGGACGGCGCCCCGGCCAGCGCGAGCGAGCAGGCCTGCGGAACCGGCAGCTCCTCCTCCCGCAGGGTGACGTTGAGGCCGATGCCGACGACGATCGCCGCAGCTGACGGCGCGGTCTCGCACAGAATGCCGCCGAGCTTGCGGTCGGCCAGTTCTGCGGCCTTGGCCCCGTCGCCGAGCAGGTCGCCGACCACGATGTCGTTGGGCCACTTCAGCCCGACCTCGAGCTCCGCGGCCTTGCCGACGGCCTCGCGTACCGCGAGGCCGGCCAGCAGCGGCAGCCACGTCCAGGTGTCCACCGGGGACTCGGGCCGCAGCAGGATCGAGACGAAAAGACCGGAACGCGCCGGAGCCGTCCATGTGCGTCCGAGTCGTCCCTTTCCGGCCGTCTGCTCCTCCGCCACGAGCACCGACGCGTGCGGGGCACCGTCCTCGGCGGCGCCGAGCATGGCCGTGTTGGTGGATTCGGCGCTCGGCACCACGCGCAGCGCGGAGACGAACCCGCCGGGCACCATCAGCGCGCGCTGCAGGCTGCGCTCGTTCAACGGGGGACGGTCGAGATCGCTGTACGCAGAGGCCATGACGAGAGCGTACGCGGGAAGGGCGCGGTTGCCGGTGACGACGCGGCCCGCTCGTCCACACGATGGACCTCGCTATCGACCTCGCCCGGATCGTTGTGCAAAGTGGAGCGCACTCACTGCGGCAGGCTGCACGGCGAAGGATCGTTGTGCAAAGTGGGGCGCACTCACTGCGGCAGGCCGCGCGGCGAAGGATCGGTGTGGGAGGACTCACTGCGGCGGGCCGCGCGGGGCAGGATAGATTGGCGGGGACGCTGCCGTGGCCGGCTCCCGAAGCCGCCCGGCCCTAAGAGGCACCGCCAAGATGCACCGCCGGGAGTACAGAGCTGCCATGACAGACACGACCGACATCCACACGACTGCCGGCAAGCTCGCCGAGCTGCGCGCCCGCCTCGACGAGGCGGTGCACGCCGGTTCCGCGCGGGCGGTGGAGAAGCAGCATGCCAAGGGCAAGTTGACCGCGCGCGAGCGGATCGAACTGCTGATGGACGAAGGGTCCTTCCAAGAGCTCGACGAGCTCGCCAGGCACCGCAGCACGAACTTCGGCATCGAGAAGAACCGTCCGTACACCGACGGCGTGATCACCGGCTACGGCACCGTGGACGGCCGGCCGGTGTGCGTCTTCTCGCAGGACTTCACCATCTACGGCGGCTCGCTCGGCGAGGTGAACGGCGAGAAGATCTGCAAGGTCATGGACCTCGCGATGAAGATCGGCTGCCCGCTGGTCGGCATCAACGACGGCGGCGGGGCGCGGATCCAGGAGGGCGTGGTCGCGCTCGGCGCCTTTGCCGACATCTTCAGGCGCAACGTGCACGCCTCCGGCGTGATCCCGCAGATCTCGCTGATCGTGGGTCCGGCGGCGGGCGGCGCGGTCTACTCGCCGGCGCTGACCGACTTCATCGTGATGGTCGACAAGACCTCGCACATGTTCATCACCGGACCCGACGTCATCAAGACGGTCACCGGCGAGGACGTGGGCTTCGAGGAGCTCGGCGGCGCGCACACGCACAACACCAAGTCGGGCAACGCGCACTACCAGGCCGCGGACGAGAAGGACGCGATCGAGTACGTCAAGGGTCTGCTGTCGTACTTGCCGCAGAACAACCTGGAGGACCCGCCGGCCTACGACGCCGACGAAGACCTCGAACCCAACCTCGAACTGAACACGCTGATCCCGGACTCGGCCAACCAGCCTTACGACATGCACACGGCGATCGAGCACGTGCTCGACGAGGGCGACTTCCTCGAGGTGCAGCCGCTGTTCGCGCCGAACATCCTGGTCGGTTTCGGGCGGGTCGAGGGGCGCAGCGTCGGCGTGGTGGCGAACCAGCCGATGCAGTTCGCGGGCTGCCTGGACATCGACGCCTCGGAGAAGGCGGCCAGGTTCATCCGCACCTGCGACGCGTTCAACATCCCGGTGCTCACCTTCGTGGACGTGCCCGGCTTCCTGCCCGGCGCCGATCAGGAGTGGAACGGCATCATCCGGCGCGGCGCGAAGCTGCTCTACGCCTACGCGGAGGCAACGGTCCCGCTGGTGACCGTGATCACCCGTAAGGCCTACGGCGGCGCGTACGACGTCATGGGGTCCAAGCACCTGGGTGCGGACATCAACGTGGCCTGGCCCACGGCGCAGATCGCGGTAATGGGAGCGCAGGGCGCGGTGAACATCCTCGGCCGCAAGGAGCTCGCCGAGGCTGAGGACGTCGAGGCGAAGCGTGCCGAGCTGATCGCCGACTACGAAGACACGCTGCTCAATCCCTATATCGCGGCCGAGCGCGGCTACGTGGACTCCATCATCGAGCCCTCGCAGACCCGTGCCTTCGTCGCCCGCGCGCTGCGCACCCTGCGTACCAAGCGCGCAACCCTGCCGCCCAAGAAGCACGGGAACATTCCGCTGTAATGAATAGTCTGACAAGTACTGAGACGCCTCAGAACGCCTCGCTCAAGGTCGTGCGCGGCGAGCCCACGCCGGAGGAGCTCGCCGCGCTGGTCGCGGTGCTCGCCGCGCGCGCGGCGGCCGTCGGCGCGGCCGAGCCCGAGCGGCCGCGCGCCGTT
>Ga0073928_10007414_pt1 | contig 14250 bp, 13 predicted proteins | sample PaiPotPPA55metaG_FD_76969 | JGI IMG/M metagenome (GOLD analysis project Ga0073928, IMG submission 76969) | Iron sulfur acid spring bacterial and archeal communities from Banff, Canada, to study Microbial Dark Matter (Phase II) - Paint Pots PPA... ... | reverse complement strand
GGGCTCGACTACGAGATCCACTGCCGGCGCCGCGGGCCGATGGACGCGCCCGAGGAGGTCGAGCTGGACTGCAACCGGCTGGCCGGCGGCCACGAGTACTTCGACCTCGGTTACGTCGACCGCAGCCCGAACGAGAACCTGCTCGCCTACGCGATCGACTTCAGCGGCAAGGAGGTCCACCAGCTCCGGTTCCGGGACCTCCGCACCGGCAAGGATCTCGAGGACGTTCTCGAGGGCATCTACTACGGCTCGGCCTGGGCGGCCGACTCCAACACCTTCTTTTACATTCGGCCGGACGGCGCGATGCGGCCCTACCAGGTGTGGCGGCACCGTCTTGGCACGCCAGAGGACGAGGACGCGCTCGTCTTCCAGGAGGACGACGAGCGCTTCGAGCTGAGCGTCGAGCTGACCAAGAGCGAGCGCTACATCATCCTCAGCACCACAAGCCAGCTCACCAGCGAGAGCTGGGTGCTGGCCGCCGCCGACCCAGCCGGCAGCCCGCGTTTGATCGAGGCTCGCCGCCAGGGCGTCGAGTATTCGGTCGACCACCAGGGCGACCGGTTCGTGATCCTGACCAACGATGGGGCGCGCAACTTCAGGCTGGTGGCGGCGCCGCTCGACAACCCCGGCCGGGACGCGTGGACGGAGATCGTGCCCGAGCGTGCCGGCGTGCGCCTGAACGCGACCGACGTGCACATCAACCACGTAGTCCTCGGGCAGCGCTCGGACGGGCTGCAGCGGCTGGAGGTGCTCGACGTCCGCACCGGGGAGACCCACATCGTCGAGCAGCCGGATTCCGCGTATACCGCCTACGCCGGATCAAACCCCGTGTACGACAGCCCGGTGATGCGCTTTTTCTACACGTCGCTCACCGCGCCCTGGTCGGCGCTTGACTACGACATGGACACGCGCGAGCGAACGCTGGTGAAGGAGCAGCCCGTGCCGGGCTACGACCGCTACGACTACGTCACCGACCGGGTGTGGGCCACATCGCCCGACGGCGTCCGCGTCCCGATGTCACTCGTGCACAAGGGTGGGCTCGAGCGCGACGGCTCCAACGCCGCGCTGCTTTACGGCTATGGGGCCTACGAGATGCCCAGCGACCCCATGTTCGATGCCGCCCGCCTGAGCCTGCTCGACCGCGGCTTCGTCTACGCCATCGCCCATGTCAGGGGAGGTGGCGAGCTGGGAAGGGAGTGGTACGAGGACGGCAAGTTCCTGAAGAAGGCCCATACGTTCGAGGACTTCATCGCCTGCGCCAGGGAGGTGATCGCCTAGGGCTACACGAGCCCGAGCCACTTCGCGATCCGGGGGCGCAGCGCGGGCGGCCTGCTCATCGGAGCCGTCCTGAACGAGTGTCCCGATCTCTTTGCGTGCGCGGTGGCCCAGGTCCCGTTTGTGGACGCGTTGACCACGATGCTGGACGACGCGCTGCCGCTGACCGTCAACGAGTACGAGGAGTGGGGGAACCCCAACGACCTCGAGTACTACGAGTACATAAAGGCGTACTCGCCGTACGACAACGTGCGGCCGGTTGAGTATCCCGCCCTGCTGGCGACAGGCGGACTGAACGACCCGCGCGTGCCTTACTGGGAACCCGCGAAGTGGGTGGCCAAGCTGCGGACTGTGGCGCAGGGCGAGCGGCCGATCATCCTCCAGACGCAGATGGGCTCCGGCCACTCAGGGCCCTCCGGGCGCTACGAATCGTGGCGTGAGGAGGCCTTCGTCATGGCCTTCGTGATCAGCCGCCTGGGGTTGCCGGCGGGGGTCTGACCCTCGGGCGTCTCAACAACCCTAAACGGGCCTTAGGCCAAACTAATGTTCGTCGCTATCACCTTTGGCCACCGCATTTAGACGCTTGGAATGCCCCAGGCCCTACATCTTGTGGTTGGCACCCATTAGTGCCGGTACAGGCCCGCTACATGTTGTGGTAAAGGTATTGACAGAGTTACGGCCAGTTGATACGGTCTGCGGCGAATCGCGGTGAACAGTGGGGAGAAGTGGTGAACCAAGCAACGTGGAAGCATTCGTCGCACTTTACGTCCCAGTACGGCACGCAGCACACATCCTCCACGCCACTTCTCCCTACAGCCGCGATGGTGACCAACCACCGATTCGACAAGCTCGGCAACCGTTTGCCCCTCGAGCTCCACGGCTGCGGCTGCGGGCTGTGCGCCCGCCAGCAGCGAGCCATCCGCAACTACTGGCAGGCCAAGTGAGTGTTCACCGGGAGCCACAGGGTCCGCGTGGACGAGAAGGGAAGGCTCGCAATTCCGGCCGGCTTTCGCAGGGAGCTGCCGGAGGGCAGCTACGTGTCCGTCGGCCTGGACAAGGTCCTGGCGATCTATCCGCCCGAGGTGTGGGAGGCGCTGGCGCAAGAGCTGCGCAGCCCGTTGCAGGGGCCGGACCAGCGAGCGTTGGCACGGACGCTCTACTCGCTGTCCGACAGCTTCGAGCCGGACGGCCAGGGTCGGATCACCCTCTCGTCGGAGTCGCGCCGGTCGGCGGGGATCGAGGCGCCGTCGACGGCGGTGGTGATCGGCAGCGGCTCTCGGGTCGAAATCTGGCCCGAGGCGCGATGGAACAGCTACAGCGCCGACGCGCAAGAGCGCTTTACCGAATTCGCTGACAGGGTGATCTCAGGAAACTGACCCCAACCCATCAGCCAGCACTTTCAAAAGAAGTAATAGAGCTGCTCGAGCCCAGGCAGGGAGCGGTCGCGATCGACTGCACCCTTGGGATGGCCGGCCACGCCGGCCAGATTCTCGAGAGGATCACACCGGGCGGAAGGCTGCTTGGGATCGACCGCGATCCCGAAGCGGTCGAAGCCGGCAGGAAAGCGCTTGCCGGTTTCGGGCCTGCCGCGACCGTCGTCCAGGGTCGCTTCAGCGACCTGGGCGAGCTTGCCGCGTCGGCGGGCTTTCCCTCGGTGGACCTGGTTCTCTTCGACTTCGGGATCTCCAGCGTGCAACTCGACACCCCGGAGCGGGGCTTCAGCTTTCGCTCCGACGGACCGCTCGACATGCGCATGGACCCCGGCGGCGATGTAACCGCCGCACGGATCGTCAATCAGTACGAAGAGGCCGAAATCGAACGCATCCTCCGCACTTACGGGGAGGAGCGGTGGGCCCGTCGGGTCGCACAGTTCATCGTGGCGCGGCGCCCGCTGCGCACGACCGGTGATTTGACCCAGGCCGTCGAAGCCGCGATTCCCCGTAAGGCCTGGCCGCGTGACATACACGTCGCGACCCGCACCTTTCAGGGCCTGCGCATCGCCGTCAACGATGAGCTGGGCGAGATCGAGTCGGGACTGAAAGCAGCTCTAGAGATCCTCAACCCCGGTGGTCGTATGGCGACGATTAGCTTCCATTCACTGGAAGACCGCTTGGTGAAGTCATTCTTCATCGTCGAGTCCAAAGACTGTATCTGCCCCCCCCAGCAACCAGTCTGTACCTGCGGCCACCGGGCTTCCCTCCGCATCGTCACCCGCCATCCGGTCCGTCCGTCCGCCGAGGAGGTCGACTCCAACCCCAGGGCGCGATCGGCTCGCTTGAGAGTGGCCGAAAAGATCTGACATTCACCCCAACCAAGTCCTGGTGGCCGGGCACAACCCCTCCCGGCCACCAGGCACCATAAGGCCCCTCCCCGCTGGCGGGAGGTCGGCCTCCCATAGCGACGCCGGGGGGGACAAAGGAAGCACACGTCACGCACTACATCCCAGCAAGGACAAAGCAACCAACTTGATATCGACCCGAACCTTGACCCGGCGCCGCCTCGGCGCACATGGAGCGCCCATACAGCACGCTCCGGTGCGGCGCCGGCGCACGCGCGGCTTCGTGCAGGTGGCGAGCGCCACCGCCACGGAGCGCCTGCGCCTCAACTCTTTCGGCCACGCCTACATAGCGGTGGGCCTGCTCCTCGGCGCGATCCTGTTCTACCTCGTGCTGGCCGCCCAGGTCACGCAGGCCTCGTACGACATCACCCACCTCCAGGACCAGCAGCGGCAGCTGCTTGCCGAGCAGGACCAGCTCCGCTACCAGGAGGTCACCATGCAGGCGCCCGCCACGGTCGAGCAGCAGGCGGCGCAGACCGGCATGCAGCGTGTCCCGCCCGCCGGCTACGTGGCCTCGCAGCCCGTGGCCGTAGACCTGGAGGCGCCGGTGGGCGCGTCGCCGACCGACTCGACCCCGCTTTGGGAGCGGGCGGTGGCCGCGCTGGCGAACAAGCTGGGCGTCTCTCGAGACGCCATGGCGGCCACTAAATAGATGGATTTGGGACTCCGCTACGGAGCCCCGAAGCGATCCCACGGCGTCCCCGGCCGCTGGCGCGTGCTTGCGCTGGTGCTCACCGCGGCCCTGTTGGCGGGAGTGGTCTGGACGCGGCTCGCCTACTGGCAGGTGTTCGAGCACGCGCAGCTCGCGGCCGCCGCGCAGGCGCAGTACCACGAGCTCGTCGAGCTGCCCGCCGCGCGTGGCGCGATCTTCGACCGCAACATGAAGCAGCTGGTCGTGAACACAACGGTGTACTCGGCCTTCGTTTCACCCGACCAGATCCCCGACGCCGATCGTGGCCGGGTCGCCATCGCGCTCGCCACCGTGCTGGGGGCTGACGCCGGCAAGATCAACCAGACGCTTGCCTCGAGCGCCAAGTTCGCCTACATCGCCAGGCGATTCTCCAAGGACAAGGCCGACCGGCTGACGAAAATGCTGCTGCCAGGGGTCGGCCTCGAGCAGGAGACTCAGCGTGCCTACCTGCCGGGGATCGCCAACTCGAGCCTGGCCGCGAACCTGCTGGGCTTCGTCAACTACGACGGCCAGGGCCAGTACGGAATCGAGGGCTACTACCAGAAGCAGCTCGCCGGCACGCCCGGCTACATCTCGAGCTACCGCGACCTCGCCAACCGCGAGATCGTGCTCGGGACGCACACCCACCAGGACCCCGTCAACGGTGCGGACGTTGTGCTGTCGCTCGACGCGGATGTGCAGTACCAGGCCGAGCAGGCGCTGGCCGCCGGGGTGGCCCGCGACCACGCCGAGAGCGGAAGCGTTCTGATCATGGATCCCAACACCGGCGGCATCGTCGCCTGGGCCGACTATCCGAGCTACAACGCCAACAACTTCGCCAACACCAATCCGGCAGCCTTCCTCGACAACATTTCGAGCTCCGTGTACGAGCCGGGCTCGACGATGAAGGTCGTGACCCTCTCCGGGGCGATCAACACCGGGTCGATCACGCCCGACATGGTCATCAACGACCCGGGCTACCTCTACGTCGGTGGCTACCGGATCTCAGACTGGGATTACCGCAACCACGGCAACATCACCTACACATACGTGCTCGAGCACTCGCTCAACGTCGGCGCGATGAAGGCCATGCAGGCGGAGGGCCACTCCAACTTCTACAACAACCTGCAGGGCTTCGGCCTCACCAAACCCAGCGGCATCGACGTGGCGGCGGAAGACACGGTGGCGCCGCCGGCGGCGGCGCAGATGGCCGACGCGCAGTTCGCGACCACCGCGTTCGGCCAGGGCATCGACGTAAACATGGTGCAGATGCTCTCCGCGGTCAACGTGATCGCCAACGGCGGCCGCTACGCGCCGCCGCACGTGGTCGAGCGCATCGGCACCAGCCTCAACCCGCTTCTGATCGCGCCCCAGCGCCAGGTCATCAGCCCGGCCGCGGCCGCGTCGATGACGGCGATGATGGAGCAGGTCGTTCAGAACGGCTCCGGCTTCAGCTCGCGCGTCAAGGGTTTCGAGAAGGACCAGGCCGGCAAGACGGGCACGTCCCAGATCCCCGTCAACGGCAAGTACACGTTGGACGTATGGGCTTCGTTCGTCGGCTTCCTGCCGGCTCAGCATCCCCGCTTCACGATGCTGGTGGTGATCCGCAAGCCTCACTACCCGGGCAGCGGCCAGGACTGGACCCTGAACGACGGCTACCTCACCGCGGCCCCGATCTGGCAGAAGATCGCCCAGAACATGGTGGTCGACTGGCGGATAACGCCCGACCCCAAATAGCGGTTCTACTTAAGTAATGCGGTTGAGCCTCCTCCAGATCATGGAGGTGACCGGGGGCGGCGAGGTCGGTGGCACCCAGGTCGGCAACACCTTCTCCACGTTCCACACCGACTCGCGCGAGGTCGTGCAGGGCGGCGTCTTCTTTGCCCTGCACGGCGCGGAGATGGACGGCCACCAGTTCGTCGTCGACGCGATCAAGCACGGAGCGGCCGCGGTGGTGGTCGACCGGAGCATGGGCATCCCGAGCGGCATCGCGGAGGTGGTCGTGCCCGACACCTGGGGCGCGTTCTACGCGCTCGCCGCCTACGTGCTGGAGCGCGTCAAGCCCCTGGTCGTGGGCATCACGGGCAGCAATGGCAAGACGTCGACCAAGGAGATGACGGCCGCGGTCCTGGGGACGCGCTTCAACGTCCTGCGCACGACGGGCAACCTCAACACGGAGACGGGCGTGCCGCTGACGATCCTCAAGCTCGAGCCCGAGCACACGGCGCTGGTGCTCGAGATGGGCCTGCAGCGGGCGGGCGACATTCGGCGCCTCGTGACACTGGCCCCGCCGCGGATCGGCGTCATCACCAACATCGGACTCGTGCACATCGAGTTCTTTGAGTCGCAGGAGGCGCTCGCGCGGGCGAAAGGCGAGCTGGTCGCCGGGCTGCCCGCCGACGGGCGAGCGATCCTCGACGCCGACGGCGCGCACTTCGACCTGCTGGCCTCCCTGTCGACCGCGCCGGTGACCACGTTCGGCGCGGCCAAGGGCGACTTTCGCGTCCAGAGCTACCGGCCGGTGCCGAGCGGATCGGAGTTCTCGGTTCGAGGTGAGCCTGTGCGCCTCGCCCTCGGCGGCCGCCACCAGGCGCTCAACGCGGCCGCGGCGCTGGCCGCGGGGGACGCGGCGGGCGTCACAGTCGCCGACGGCGCGAGTGCCCTTGCCGAGGTCTCGGTCGAGCAGAGGCTCGAGGAGAAGATGACGCGCGAAGGCATCCTCGTGGTCGATGACGCCTACAACGCCAGCCCCGAGTCGATGATGGCCGCCTTCGACGCGGTGCGGGAGATGCCGCGCGAAGGAAGGCTGCTCGCGGTGCTCGGCCACATGGGCGAGCTGGGACCCATGGCCGAAGCGGCGCACGCCCTGATCGGGAAGTCGGCGAGGCAGGTCTTCGACGCGATCGCCGTTGTCGATACGCCACTGGGTAGGGTTCTCGCGGAGGCGGCGGGCGCGGACGTCGTGCCCGACAACCCCGCCGCCGTGGATTGGGTGCGCGCGCACGCGCGTCCCGGCGACCGCGTCCTCGTCAAGGCCTCGCACAGCCGGCGTCTCGATGAGGTCGTGGCGGAGCTTGTGAGGTGATCTTCGACCTGATCACCCTGGTGGTGTCCTTCGGCATTGCGCTTGTGCTGTACCCGTTTGTGATCCGGGGCCTGATTCGTTGGAAGTCGGGTCAGGTGATTCAGGCAGAGCTGCCAGAAGCGCACCAGAAGAAAGCCGGCACCCCCACGGCGGGCGGGCTCTTGTTCATGTCCATGGCGACCTTGGCCGGCCTGCTCGCGATGGCCGCCGGGCATGTTGGCGCGGTTCCGGCGCTTGCCGCTGTATGGGTCGGCGGCATGATCGGGTTCACCGACGACCTGAGCAAGCTGCAGCGCGGCGCGATAGGCATTCCGGCTCGCTTGAAACTCCCGATTCAAATCCTATTCGCCATCCCGCTCGCCAATGTCGTGCTCAGCCAGAACGGGTGGCACCAGCTCTTTCTGCCGTCTTCGCCGTGGATCCTCTGGCCGCTTGGGGTCGTCGCCATCGTGGCCACCGCCAACGCGGTCAACATCACAGACGGGATGGACGGGCTCGCCGGTGGCCTCTCCGTTATCGCTGTCGTGGCGACCGTCCTGTTCCTTCCGGGCGCGCCCGCGGGCGAGAAGGCCGTCGCCTTGACCCTTTCCGGAGCACTCGTTGCGTTCCTACTGTTCAATCGTTACCCCGCGCGAGTGTTCATGGGTGACACCGGCGCGCTCGCGATTGGCTACGCACTGGCCGTCTTTGCGATCCAGCAGGGCTACATGCTGCTGCTCCCGATCGTCGGTCTGGTGTTTGTGCTCGAGACGTTGTCTGTCATCATTCAGGTGGCCTACTTCAAGGCCACCGGCGGCCGCCGAGTCTTCAAGATGACCCCGATCCACTACACGTTCCACCACGAGGGTTGGTCTGAGAACCGCATCGCGCTCTCCTTTTGGGGCGCGGGGCTCGTCTCGGCGCTGGCCGCTGTCGGGGTGGTGCGGCTGGCTTCGTGACCGCGCTGGTGGTGGGAGCGGCGCGCAGCGGCGTCGCCATCGCCAACCACCTGGCCCGCCACGGCGAACAGATCCGCGTCGCGGATCGCAAGCCCGCGTCTGAGCTCGCAGATGCGATCGCCCAGATGCCGGCGGACGTGGAGCTGAGGCTCGGCGGCTACGACACCGGCGTGCTCGCCGGCGTTTCGATCGTGTTCGCCAGCCCAGGCGTGCCGTGGGACTCGGACCTCCTGAACGAAGCCCGCGCGCGCGGCATCCCCGTCTCGAGCGAGATCGCGCGTTTCCTGGAGCTGTGCCCAGGCACCATCGTCGGGGTCACCGGCACCAACGGAAAGACGACCACGACCGCGCTGATCGGCGAGGTCCTGGCGGCGGGCGAGCGGCCCGTCGTCGTCGGCGGCAACATCGGCGACACGGTGCTCGACCGGCTCGAGGAGATCACCGACCGGCACTGGGTCGTGCTCGAGCTGTCGAGCTTCCAGCTCGAGTCGGTCGAGCGGCCGCACTTCCATGTCGGCGTGATCCTCAACATCACGCCCGACCATCTCGACCGGCACAAGACGTTCGAGCATTACGTCGACCTGAAGGCCAGAGCCATCGAGTTCGCCGGCCCCGACGACTTCGCCGTCCTCAACGGCCGCGACGCGACAGTTCGCGGCCTGGCCGGCCGCACGCGGGCGAAGGTCGTTTGGTTCGACCAGCACAACCCGATTCCGCCGATGCCGGTGCCCGGCCGCCACAACCTCGACAACGCGCTGGCCGCGGCCGCGGTCGGCCGCATCGCCGGCCTTTCGGACGCCGTGATCGACAAAGCCATCGCCTCCTTCAGGGGCGTCGAGCACCGCCTGGAGCTGGTCGGCGAATGGGGAGGGGTGCGCTGGTACAACGACTCCAAGGCGACCAACCCCGACGCGGGGCGAGTCGCCGTCACGTCGTTCCCGGGCACGCCCCTTGTCCTCATCGCCGGCGGCTACGGCAGCGGGTTCGAGCTGGCGGAGTGGGTCGCTGATGTGCGCGCTCACGCCACTGCTGTGATCGTCATGGGCGCGTCCGCCGGCCTGCTTGCCGGCGAGCTCCGCGAACATCCGAACGTCAAGCGCGCGAGCAGCCTGGAGGAGGCGGTCGCAATGGCCGCGGAGCGGGCACGGCCCGGGGGCGTCGTTCTTCTGAGCCCCGCTTACAAGAGCTTCGACATGTTCAAAGACTTCGAGGACCGTGGCCGCCAGTTCAAGGCCCTTGTCCGCAAGAGGTTCGCGGCATGAGAAAGGCGCGGGTGGGGCAGCCCCCCCCCGCGGGAACCCCCCGAGGCTTCGCGTCAAGGCCCGCAACGCATGGGTGCGCTGGCCCAGCCCACGGGGGTGGGTCGCAGCTGTGCCACGCGGGAATCGCATGAGCGCCATCACCCGCGAGAACCAGCCCGACCGCTATCTCCTCTTCATCACCGTGCTGCTGTGCGGCGCGGGTTTGATCATGGTCACCAGCGCGAGCGTCGCGTTCGCCTACACGCAGCATCAGTCGGCTTTCTACTACGCCGAGCGGCAGACCGTGTGGATGGTAATCGGTTTTGCCGCCCTCTTCGTTCTGAGCCGCATCGACTATCACCGCCTGCGCCCGCTGGCCCCCGCGGGGGCGGTCGCAGCCGCGCTCCTGATGCTGCTGGTCCTGGTACCGCACCTCGGCGTCACGGTCAACGGCGCGCGGCGCTGGTTCGACGCCGGTCCGTTCGGCACCTTCGAGCCGTCGGAGCTGGCCAAGCTGGCCTTCGCGCTGTTCATCGCGCACTGGATCGACCGCCGCGGGCCGCTCATCTCCGACTTCCGGCGTGGCTTCCTACCCTTCGCCGCGATGCTCGCGGGCGTACTCGTCCTGTTGATGCTGCAGAAGGACCTCGGCACCGCGATCGTGATGGTCGGCATCTTCGTCAGCGCCTACTGGGCGGGCGGCGGCCGCCTGCGCCACATCGTCCTACTGGTCGCGGTGCTCACGCTCGGCGTCGTCGCGCTGACCATCGTCGAGCCCTACCGGTTTGCCAGGCTGGTCTCGTGGCAGAACCCGCTCGCCGACCCGCTCGGCGCGGGGTTCCAGTCCACGCAGTCGATCTACGGCCTGGCCTCGGGCGGCTTCTTCGGCGTCGGCATCGGCCATTCGGTCGAGAAGTACGGATGGCTGCCCGAGGCGCACACAGACTTCATCTTCGCGATCATCGGCGAGGAGACCGGCCTGGTCGGGACCACGCTTGTGATGCTCGGCTTTCTCTTCTTCGGCTGGCGCGGCTACCGAGCCGCGATGCGCGCGCATGAGACGTTTGGCGTCACGCTTGCGACCGGGCTGACGACGTGGATCGCGTTCGAGGCGCTGCTCAACATGGCGACGGTAACGAACACCATCCCGATCACCGGGGTGCCGCTGCCCTTCTTCAGCTACGGCGGCACCGCGCTCGCAAGCACGCTTGCGGCGGTGGGCGTGCTGCTGAGCGTCGCGCGGGGGGGCACGGACAGGAGCAAGAAAAACACACGGAGGACGGAACCAAAATCGAATGCGCCTTTTGATAGCTGGCGGCGGAACCGGTGGTCACCTGTTCCCGGCGCTCGCCGTGGCCCGAGCCTTCCGCGCTGAATTCAGTGCGGCACAACCTGGTCGCGCTGGCGCGCAGGACGCCAGTGGCGCGGTGCTCCTCGTGGGTCGGGCGGGCGGGCCGGAGGAACGGCTGGTGCCGGCCGCCGGCTTCGAGCTGGCGACGGTCAGGGTGCAGGGGTTCAACCGCGACGCGGCCTGGAAGAACCTGGCCCTTCCGTTCGTCATCCCGGCCGCGGTCCGCGCCGGCGTGCGCATCGTCGACAGGTTCCGGCCGGACGTCGTGCTCGGGATGGGCGGCTACGTGATGGCGCCGGCAGTGGCCGCTGCTCGGCTGCGGCGAATCCCATACGTTCTGCACGAGAAGGACGTGCGCCCGGGGCTCGCGACGCGTCTGTTCGCGGGGTCGGCCGCCTGCGTGTGCACGACCCTGCCCGGAACAGAAAAGCAGCTGAAGACCCGCCGCGTTGTGCAGACGGGTGTGCCCCTGCGCGAAGGCTTTGCGCCGCGCACGCCGGCCGTGCCGCCGCGCGTGCTGCTGGTGACCGGCGGCAGCCAGGGCGCGCGCAACCTCAACAACGCCGTGTGGGGCGCTCTCAATGATCTTTGCCAGAGGTTCGAGGAGGTGATTCATGTCGCCGGGCGCCAGGGCGAGCAGGGCGTCGTCGAGCACCGGCGCGACGGCTATCGAGGCCTGGCGTTCGCGGACGACATGCCCGCGCTGATGGCCCGAGCCGACCTGGTCGTGAGCCGCGCCGGCGTGGGGACCATCGCCGAAGTCACGGCGGTCGGGCTGCCGATGGTGCTCGTTCCCGGCACATTCGGCGGCGGTCACCAGGAGGCGAACGCGAGCGCGATGGTCCAGGCCGGGGCCGCGGTGCGGATCGGTGACGCAGAGCTCACGCCGGGGCGGTTGGTCGAGGTCATCGACGCGCTGCGGCCCGACCAGCTGAGGGCGATGGCCGGCGCCTCATCGGCGGCCGGCCGGCATGACGCGGCCGAGCGCGTGCTGGGCGTTCTCCATGAGGTGATCGCAGGGAGATGAGAGTCCACCTCATGGGCGTCGGCGGCACGGGCGTGTCGGCGGTCGCGCGCGTCTACCTGGCCCGCGGCGAGGAGGTCTCAGGCTGCGACGTCAAGGAATCCGACGTGACGGTCGCCCTCGAGGACGCGGGCGTGCGCGTCTCCATCGGGCATGACCCGGAGCACGTCCTCGGCTGTGACCGCCTGGTGTTCGGCCGGGCGACCACGCGCGCGGGGGCGTCGGAGATCGAGGCCGGGCGCGCGATGGGCGTCGAGGTCCTATCCCACGCGGAGGCGCTCGCTGCCATCGTGTCGGAGACCGACTCCGTCGGGGTCGCCGGCTCTGCCGGCAAGACGACGATCACGCACATGATCGGCACCGTGCTGGCGACGGAGGGCTGGAACCCAACGGTGTTGGTGGGCGACGGCGCCAACGTGCGCGTCGGCAACACGAAGTGGCTGGTGGCCGAGCTCGACGAGTCGGACCGCTCGCTGGTCCTCCACCACCCGCACCGCGCCCTGGTCAGCAACATCGACTTCGACCACCCGGACCACTATTCGGACGTCGAGGACGTCGCCGGAGTCTTCCAGGAGTTCCTCAACGGCCTGCCGGCCGAGGGCCTGGCCGTGCTCTGCGCCGACGACGCGCGCACCGCGGCCCTTCAGTCGCCGGCTCGACGGGTCACGTACGGGTTCTCACCAGACGCGGATTACCGCTGCGGGCGCGAGAAGCCCTTTCCTCTATATCGCGGCGGCGAGGAGCTCGGGCGCATCAGCCTCCGGGTGCCCGGATGGCACAACGTGCAGAACGCCACTGGCGCGGCGGCCATGGCGCTGGAAGCCGGCGTCAGCTTTTCGGGCGTGGTGGCGGGCCTCGAGCAGTTCGCCGGCGCGCACCGCCGGCTGGAGTTCATCGGCGTGTTTCAGGGCGCGGCCGTTTACGACGACTACGCGCACCATCCGACCAAGGTGCGCGCGGTGCTGCAGGCGGCGCGCGAGCTGCGCCATCGGCGCCTGATCGTCGTGTTCCAGCCGCACCGCTACACGCGGCTCGCCGCGCTGCTCGACGATTTCGCGAGGGCGTTCGAGGGCGCGGACAGGGTGCTGATCCTCGACGTGTACTCCGCGGGCGAGGACAACCCCACCGGCATCAGCGCGCGCGACCTCGCGGACCAGATGCCTCGGGGCCTTTACGTCGGCGATTTTGAAGGCGCGCGCCAGGCGCTCGAGGGCCTGGTCGGCCCGGACGACCTGCTCCTGATAACGGGCGCGGGCGACATCAGAGAGAAGTTGGGCGATGGGCTGGCGCAGAAAATCTAGCCTCGAATGGCTGGGCGGGCTGCCGTCTGTGACGGAGCACGAGCCGCTGGCGACGCGGACGTCGTTCGGCATCGGCGGCCCCGCCGACTTCTTCGTCGAGTCCGGCCGTGCGGAGGTGATCGAGAAGATCATCACCGGCTGCGTCGAGCGGGAGATTCCGCACCTGCTGCTCGGCGCCGGCACCAACGTGCTGATCGCAGACATCGGCGTCGAAGGGCTCGTGGTGCGAGTCGTCAACCGCGATCACAGCATCGAGGGCATTCGCGTCCGGGCCGGCGCGGGCTTGAAGATGATGCGGCTCGCCCGGATCGTGGCTGACGCGAACCTGCGCGGGTTCGAGTTTGCGGTCGGCGTGCCGGGGACGGTGGGCGGCGCGGTGTATCAGAACGCCGGCTGCTGGGGTAAGGAGCTCAGCGAGGTCCTCGTCGAGGTCTGCGGTTTTGTGCCGGGCAAGGGCCGCGTGACGTGGTCGCCGGCCGACCTGAAGCTCGGCTACCGCACGTCGGCCTTGCGCGAGGGGGCGCTGAAAGGCGCACTCGTCGTCGACGCCACGATCAAGCTCGGGCGGGGGGACGGGGAGGAGGCCAGGCAGATGATGGCCAAGCTGACCCGCGAGCGCAACGAGACGCAGCCGATCAAGACCAAGAACTGCGGCAGCGTCTTCAAGAACCCGCAGGGCGACTCGGCCGGGCGTCTGGTGCAGGCCGCGGGATTAAAGGGTCTCCGCGAGGGCAGGGCGGTGGTGTCGACGCTGCACGGCAACTTCATCGTGAACGAGGGCGGTGCCACCGCGGCCGACGTCGCGAAGCTCATCGAGCGGGTGCGCACCGAGGTCCGGCGGCGATTCAACGTCGAGCTCGAGCCCGAGGTCGAGATGGTGGGGCGCTGGTGAAAATAGCTGTCCTTTGCGGTGGCCGTTCGGCCGAGCGTGAGGTGTCGCTGAAGTCGGGCGCCCAGGTGCAGCAGGCGCTCAGCGGCATGGGCCACGACGTGGTCGCGGTCGACATCGACCTCAAGACGTGGGACG
>Ga0073928_10007412_pt1 | contig 14256 bp, 23 predicted proteins | sample PaiPotPPA55metaG_FD_76969 | JGI IMG/M metagenome (GOLD analysis project Ga0073928, IMG submission 76969) | Iron sulfur acid spring bacterial and archeal communities from Banff, Canada, to study Microbial Dark Matter (Phase II) - Paint Pots PPA... ... | reverse complement strand
TTAGCCGCAAGAGTCGATTTGCCTGACCCACCACGACCCAAAATGACTACGCGTTTCACCTTGAAGCCTGTCCCGAAAATATAGCCTTCTCTGAATCGTCAAATTTCGCGAGCAGCGTCGGCACCCGTTGTGTAGCAGTTATTGGTTCTTGTTCGCCGTCACCTTGCGGCTTCGCCCCGCCTTGATCCGCGCTTCCCGCGTCCTGCCGTCCCCGAAGAGCTACCCTGACGACCGGACGCAACACCCGCTCTCTCGGCTGTGACTCCATCTCATAGAATGACTCGGAAAAGTCATCTGGACGATTTTGGAATCTCGGCTGTATTACTTAGGTAGAGGGCAAGTTGACGATCCGAGAACTCATGGAGGCACAGCGGAAGCGAGTTCGCTCCTGCAATCCAGCGGAGCGACTCGCAGCGGCACTGCTGATCCCCGCCGAGCTTTCCAGACGGCTGCGGCTGCTTGCGAAGTTTCCACACATCGCGAAAAATTTAGGACTGACTGTGCTCTCTGCATACCCACCGCTATCGTAACGGTTGAGGCCTCAAACATGGACAATACCAAGACGCCCGAAGTCCTCTCCGTCATCCCCTTGCCAACCTCGCAGGAGCGCAAGCGACGGGAGATCATGCTTGCGCGGGTGATGCTTGTCGCAATTGACATCGTTCTGGCAGGCGAGTCGCTTGGGCTGGAGACGGCCCGCGTTGGGTCGGTTTCCGGGGCGGTGCGTCTGGGTCCAGGTCGCGACGTACCGCCCATTTTTTGGCTCAGTTAAGGTTCGATACCGGATTTACCCGATATACGTCTCGGCAAAGTCGGTTCAAACTTTGATCGCCTCTTAGTTATAGCGATGAACCCGAAAGGACCGGTCCGACATTACCGGTCCTTTTTTTTCGTTCACTTACTGGACACGCCCGAGGGCGGGCCGGGCCGAATAAGCCGTCGAGGTCCTCGCCGGAAGGCAGCTCGATTTGCAGTTCTCCTAGAGTCTGGACTTCAATGGAGGCGGTCCACAACAATCGTGACTGATTCTCCTGGCTCAACCTCCGCCACCGAAACAATCCTGAACCCCTCCGCTGATACCACGTAAGACTCTCGCTTCAGGCCACCGTGTCGGACCTGATTCCTTGGCGGTTTGTTTCGGCGTATCTTAAAGCGAGCGGTTATCAGCCCAGGGGAACGCTTGATCAGAAAGCTGGTGAAAAGCGCATGGGCACAAATCATTGGCGCATCGTGATGGATTGCAAGACGCCCGGATGCAAGTCTGTGGTTGAATGGGCCGACGTGGGCGAGAAAAAAGATACACGCTCTATGAACACGATTCTCGAAAACATTGAAGTTCCGACTCCATGCTTCCTGACCTGTCCCAAGTGCCATCAACAGCACAAGTACACACCCAAGGATTTGCGCTGGCTTGAAGAACCCGCGGTTTTGGAGGGATAACAATGGAGTCAGACAGTGCGAACGGGTAAAATCCCGGCATGGACAAACTATACGTGCCGGTCACGGTCTGCACGGTTTGCCATACCCCTGGCAACAACATCGCGGCTGTTGGTCAACGATGTTCGAGGGTCTACAAGCAAGACGGAAAGCAGGACCGCTGTCAGGGAGTAGTGCAAAGCGCTATAGGCGAGAAGGATTGGGGAGAATGCCCATCCTGCAACGCAACCGGTTGGGAGGGCGCGTTAAGCAAACGCTGCACGCAGTGTGACGGCGCGGGCTGGATCTTCGTGCGAGTAACCCCGTGAGTGGAGTCCTCACGGCTTTTGGGGTAATTTCAATGCCCTACCTCTGCAATCGCCGCAGATGTAGTGTCTCACTGCGTATTTCCATAATCCTTCCACTTGCGGGAAACTCGTGCGGCAGAATCGACACGAGGGAATTGGCAAACCGTATTTGAAATGACCGATACACCAGACAGCATCCAATAGCGTTTGTGCTGGAGGATAACTATCGGGGCGTCCAATGGTCATGATTGCGCCTACTCGTCGCTATTGAAAAGCCGCTGGGCAGTCAGGCAATCCCGTAACGCTCGAGTATTTCGATGATTTTCGCCTCTGGTGGCATGTCGGCCGTTCGATAGATAAAGACATGGGCCTTTCCCTGAACCAGGCTCACTCCCATGCGCTTTCCGTCCTGATACCAGCCTGGAATGTGCTCGGCGTTTAGTTCGTTGAGCAGCGATTCCCACTCGATATGCTGGTTCAATGGAATTTCAGTGATGTCAATGGAGTCCCTCCGGATCGTGATGATCATCGGAGTCCCTCTTTGTCGCCGTCAAATAACCGCTGAGCCGTATTGTACTTCAACATGGAACGGCGTCGCCCGTCCCAGCCGTTTGTTTTACCTCGCGCGTCCGGGCAAACACGCCATAGTGACATCGGCAAAAGCTGGGAGCATACTCCTGGCTTCGAGCCCAGCGTAGAACCCTGCTCTCAGGTCTGAGGCCTTACCTGATGCCAGCTCCCGAGCAGAGAGTGGTGAATTGCCCGTGCGGAACAAGGTTGCTGCTTCGATGGACCTGGTCGATAAGATCGGCCATCTATCCAGTGCGCTGTCCCGATTGCGGCGCACAGCATCAACTTCATGCGACCCCGCCGATTGAGGTATATCGCCTCGACTCCCAGGGCAACTGGGAATACGTCACAACGATCAGTAGAGCGCAGTCCTAAGTGTTCGGAACTGCGCCTCCCGCGTCGCAACAATTCACTTTACATCTACGCCCAAGGGTTCAGAATCTGATTAATTCCCGGAAGCCCATTCGTGACGGAGGTGGGCGGATGTCTCTATATGACGGAGCTACAACTGTCGAACAATGGATTCATGACACAAGACGGTTACTATTTGAAGCAGAGCAATACGTAGACGCTAGCCTGTCGAGATGCCCTTACGAGAGCAATGCCAAATTAGGGCGAGCAAGAGAAACGGCTCGGCTGGTTGCAAGGGCGCTAACAACTCTAAATACGAAAGTCGCAAGCCTCAGGACCGCTATCGAAGTTCAACTGCAGGAGCAAGATTCTAGCGTATCCGCTCCGAGGGCTTGCGCCGGTGGAGGGAACAATGGCAGCCGTCCTTTCCTGGCGGGTGCGCTCGCATCTCCCAAGCGCTAGGGTTGCAGGCTCAGCGTCAGACCCTGAGAATGCGGGAGCAAGGGTTGCGGCGTTTGCTTGTGCCACGATGCAATTCCGTTGCGTCCGTTGGGTGAGGTCGCACATCTAAGTTGCATTATCGCAAGCGGAGCCCTGCCCGCGAATGCGGCCTCCTGTCCCCCCAAACAAGGGAGATCCGTTATGCGAAGGGCTGCAGCAGCAGCGACAACTCTCATGTTGGTCGCTTCACTGTGCTGGGCGCAAGAACAGTTCCCGACTGCTCAGCAGTCACCGGTGAAGTGGCAAGAAAGCTCTGATCTCAACGACGATCAGCTGATCAGCGTTCCGGCGGGTACGCACATCGCGCTCTCGCTCATCGTGCCCATCCACACCAAAACCGTGCGGCGCGGTGAGGCGGTCCACTTGGAGACGCAATCGCCGGTGATCGTCGATAATCAGGTTGCCATTCCTGCCAGAACCTACGTCGAAGGTGTGATCGACAAAATCAATAAGCAAGACTCCGCTTCTCACACGGGCGGATTGCAAATCCATTTCACCCGACTGATTTTTTCCAATGGCTATGAAGTCCGCCTGGACGGTGCCATTTTGCAGACCAAACTGGAGATCCCTGCGGTCGATCGCGCGGATGCATGCTGCGAGCGCGCGGATGCTATCGAGGCTCTTCAGTCGAGAGGCAGCGGCATGAGTCTCCCGCACCCGCGGTTGGCACCTCACGAGCACGGACACGGCCTGAAGAAGCCTAAGCCGCCACCACAACCACCGCCACCACCACCACCCCCACCACCGCCACCGCCTACACCCACTCCGACACCAACACCAACTCCGACACCAACACCAACACCGACACCAACACCAACACCGACACCAACACCAACACCCCCACCCACACCTACGCCAACTCCGACGCCGACGCCGACACCAACTCCAACGCCCACGATATCGACATCGGGGTCAAGCATAGGCACCGCCGTCGGTGTTGGAGTCGGAGCCCTCGCCGCCGCTGTGGGAGGAATCTTGTTCGCGCGCCACCACGGTGCCTACACGGTCATCGAATACGGCACGCAATTTGATATGGTCCTGCAAAAGCCGCTGTCACTCGATCCGCAAAGAGTCGGCTCAGCGACGGCAATGAGAGGAGTTTTCAGCGATAGGATTCCGGCGAGGTGGCATGAATGCGCGTCTACAAGTCTCTGACCAGCGAGTTCGCCAAATCCGAAGAGCTTAAATTTGGCGTATCTGCCGATTCAGAACTAGAACAAATTGCAAGCAGAAGCAGGCTTGGTCGTTGTGGCCCGTTGGCGACCGCCACGACTATGGCGCAGCCAGCAGGAGACGCGTGTGGTCCGATGTCTTGCTTGGCAGTGGTTCATCAGGCGAGAGCCCCAATGCTCGGGCCGCGCGATCGCCCGGAAGCTCGGCGTCAGTCACACGTACATCCAAAAGCTCTCGCGAGAGTTTGCTGCCGATCCTGAAGGGATGCTGGAAAAGGCCAGCCGCGTCGTGCGCCATCCTACCCACAGGCCGTGTCATTTTGCGAGGGCAATACACATGCGCACCTTCCTTGGAGGCATTCTTTTCGGTTGTGTGGTCGCGTCCGTCCAGGTCGCTAGGCCGCAAGCTGATAGTCCCCGAGAGACTATCAATGTCGGCTCAGACATGACCCTCGGAATGACGGAGGACACCGCGGTTAAGAGACTCTCGGAATCCGGATACAAACTCAAGAAGATCACACCACCTGACGGTCTGAGGGAAAAAGGCATCACAACTATGTGGGCCGTTCAAGAGAGCGGAGACAAGGGTCGGAATCTCGGAATTGTGCTGTTCTCTTCGGGGAAGTTGACATTTGCACAGCGGGATTTGCTTCCAGTCGAAGGTGATGATGTGCAGTTTGGCAGGCAACTGTACTTTGCGCTGCGCGACCTGGAATCTGAAGGGGACTTCCGTTGCACAATCAGCACTGAAAGCGCACAAGTACCGGAGTTCTCCCACAAGAGCGCTAAGGTAAAGTGCGGGAAGAAAGCACTTGTTATCGATCTCCGAAAATCCCAGAAACAATCCGAGGTCGTCCAACTGAACGAAGAGTTAGACGCCCGCTGAGACATTTCCAAACGGATCAATGTGGAAGCCCCCGGCCCTACCCTCCCTCGGCGAGCCAGCGGGGCCTTAATGCCGGTGTCGGAATACAAGGCGCTAGACGCTTTTACCAGAAAGCTTGTCGCGCTCCCGGCGCCAGATGGCCCGCAAAATCAAATAGAATCAAAGCTAGCCATCGAAGCCACCCGCGAAGCTGCGCTGTTTTGGCAAGGCTCACAATGGGCCTGTCCCCTCCGGGACAGGGTTTCCCCTCATGCCCAACGAGCAGGTGCTTAATTATGGCGTTGATGCTGTTGTGTTTCTCGCGGTTCAGTTCAGTATCTTCGCAAAATGACACGTCTCTGGACCTGCGAATTTTCTTCACCTCACGGAACAGATGGACAGCCTCGAGTTTCAAAGTCATGAGTTCTTCGCACATACATATGGCCCCGGCGACGGGCAATTCTACGATCCGGGTCCAGCAGAAACAACCGTACTTTCGTGCCCCGCTGGCTCCGACTCTTTTCGCTCGCTGTTCGCCATTTTGGGGATAGAAACAGGGCTATTTGGGCCTTTCGACCGGGGAGATAGAAGGTCGATGCCGGGTCAGTAGGAGCAGCCCGAAGCGGCCAGGATTTACCCCATCCGGTTGGAGCCATTCTTGCATCTTCAACAGCCCCGAGGGCATCGAGAGGTCTAAAAGGCGGGCAATCGCGACTGCTATGTCCGAAATGTTGGACAGTGCCTGGAAAACCCTTCGGTGCGCCTGAAAGAGACGACGGTCTGATACCTAAGTCTGGTACACGAGGTCTGTACGCTGGTACGTAGCTTCATGTCCGCAATTAGGACACTCAAACTCAGAACCGCCCACTGGAAAGTCTGGTTTTTCGGGCAAAAAGTAGTCTGGCGCGCTCGAATCATCAATCAGCGAATGAGTGAAAGGAAAACCGCACTGCTCGCACTTCAAGGTCCATCGCGCCATTAAACAAAATGCGCTCCTTATGCGCCGCGCGGAAATACGGGAAATCATCTAGCGTGGCTGAGTACGCCAACGCACAGAGGACAGAATGAAGGAAAAGTACACCTGGCAGGCCGCATATAGAGCCGCGATTTTGGAAACCGACAACGCCGCAATTCCGCTAAAAATCTACGAGGCACTAGCCGCCTTTGAGCAAAGACGACTCAGCGACCTTGAGCCTGGCAGCAAAGAAGACCGCGCCCTTGAAGACGCGGAGCGAGGGCTTCTGGCACTTAAGGCTAAGCGAATAGACCCATCTGGCACGCAATAGAAGCACTCGGAGCGAGCCTTGCACTCGGAGCGGGCCTTGAAGGATTATGCGTCGGAGCCTTTAGCCTTATCAGTCGAGGTTTCGCCGTCCAGCGGCTCGGCTAGGCGTTGGCGGTTCAAGGCGGATTGGAGATCGCTCGGTGCGTGAACAAAAGCGGGAACAGTTCAAAGAACTGTGTGAGCACGCCGAAGTTGTGGATGACCCCGAGAGGCTTGCCAAGATCGCCTCACAAATTGGTCGGATTCTCGAATCCGAAGTGGACGAATTGAAAAAACACTCCGCGAGGAAGTACGACTGTCCGTAATTGCGGACAGTTTCGGAGATTCCACACAGCAGACGAGCTCGTCTGGAACACGAGCGGTTGGAGGTCTCTTTCTATGGCCCATCCCGAACCGCTTACGCGCTCCAAGACTCACGTTCGCTGTGGTAGCCCTGACTGTGATTGGGGCGCACCGTTATCGAGTTTGAGTGACGGCCGTCTCGATCAATTCCGCGAGCATTGGCCGCGTATCTCGTAGAGACGCCATTCCTTCAACTTCGCGACAAATTTTATCCCTCCGGATAGAGAAGAAGCGTGCTGAAAAAATAATTTCTCGCGCCGAACAGGAAACGCTCTCAAGCGTTGTTCAATTCGCTATTCGGCTTGCCCTTGAACGAGATGAAGTGCATCGCGATAGAGAAAAGGAACCCAAAACAGTAACAGATCTTTTGAACCTCGCCTCTGGAAGAAACCGATTTCAGTCAGTTGCTCAGCCTTCGCAAGCGCATCTCCTTCTGGCACATGCCAGATCTTCGCCAGCGTTGGTGCGGTCTGTTGAGTCTTCTCGCCCTCTAGGTTGTTTAGCAGTGGCTTGAGCTTAGGGTGCTCGGCACAGAGTGTTTGTTCAAATCGTACTTTCGAGACTTCTGGTAGCGCAGCCTTAAAAGCGGCGCGATCAAACAATGCTTCTTCGGCGGGTTGCGACGCCCCCACTTCAAGGAGTTTGAGTTGCTGATCCCTCGCCGCAGACAAAAGGTGAATCAATTCTCGTGGTGCTGTGCTTCCGGTCCCATCTGCGGTGCGCGTCAATATCCAATCGAGGGCCGTGGACTTGCGCTCGCCGGCGTCGATTTGCGCAGGAAAGATGCGATAGAAGAGCTTCTCCTGCTCCGCGGAACTTGCCATGACCACTGATGAGTCCACTTTATAAAAATCACGAATCGCATCATTGTGCAAAAGTCTTCTAATAACGAGGTTCAAGAGGGACTTCTGATCCCAAGTGATCGTGATTGACTGAGTTATATGGCTCGCTTCTCTGAAACCCTCCGAAGTTATGCGGGACCAGATAACAACGCAGTGATTACAAAGAGACCGAAGTTGCGCAGGTCAAGCTTGCCCATCGTCCCGGGGAGCTGGGGCGTGCCGCTACTCGGCTCGGCGAGTCGGGTATCAACATCAACTACGGCTACTGTGGAACCGAAGCCAACAATAATGCCACCTTCCTGATCCTCGGAGTCGCAGAGGTGGGCAAGGCGGTGAAGATTCTGGAGCAAGCGGCTTCCGCTGCTGCCGCAACCTAGAGATTGCGTCTCCGGCAGGTCACGCCTACGCGGGGTTAGTGGTGGCCTGCCGGAGACCCTCTCGATCCGGCCTTTCCTCTAAAGGCCCGAGTCCCCAAAGGAGGGAGTTATGAACAAGCCGACAGAGAAGAGCCAACCAGAGACTGTCCCAGGCGCTCCCACAGGTGAAGAAATCGAATTGCGCGCATACCAGATCTACATCCAACGTGGCGGCGGTGATGGACACGAGGTGGAGGACTGGTTACAAGCGGAACGTGAGTTAGTCGAAAAATACGATAAACCGGTTCAAAGGGCGAAAGTGGCAGTTTAGTTGCGGCGCTGGAGTCAGTCTCACCAGGGAAGCAGACGGGACAGTCTTACACTATTCCGATGACCCGAGCCTGCGGCGCGAAACTCCGTTCCCTCCCCCAACGAGCAGCCGCATTCATCGAGCCGATGGAGTGTCTCGCGGTGGCGAAACTGCCCGAGCGAGGCGACGACTACGCGACCATCGTGAAGTCGGGCGATGACCATTGAACCGACATGGATTTGTTTCGCGCTACGTTGTCGGTAGAACTTCGGTAATCTGGGCTGGATTGATCGACGCCGTCACGTTGCCGTAGACGATCTGCACCTTCCGGCCTGCGGATTGGTTCGCAGGCGGACCCGGATGCGGGAGCCTACGCTGTAATCCATAATGTCAGTATACTCGCCCACTGTCCCTCCCAAGGGGAGGCCAGAACGATGTTAGCCTGCCTTTGCTGGACGCTTGACGCTCCTCGATCTGCATGCGATGCTCCCATCTCGAAGCCGCTCGCACGGAACAGCGTGCGCTACTGCGATACGCACCTCGCCGCGTGCCGGGATACAGCACGGTCCGAGCGAAGAAACTCAACAAGCCGCCTCACGGTCGCGCATCGGGAACTCTCGCTGCCCTGCCCTAAGGTCGAAAAAAGCAAAGGGCGAAATGAACCTCTGACCCACACTGACTTCGAAACAAAAATTAAGGGCGCATCAGTGGTTAAGACTGATGCGCCCTTCCTTTGAATTGCACCCAGGGAGTGGGAGCCGCTTGTCCAAACGGTCAGGACCCAACTGTCAAAACCACAATTCCGTCTCCGGGACGGTAAATTCTGAGACGCCTAATCAACCCTGTGTACGTCAGCAGCTCCTCAGCCAGGAGTTAATTTGACCGCCAATAGACCCGGGTGTATAAGCGTTTTTGGTACGGGTTCGATCGGCTTATGCCTGAAGCTGGAGCAGACGAGCATTGAGGCCAGACGCGCCATCAACTATTCGTGCCCTTCGCTTTGTCCGGGCACACTGGGCCGTGATCGTCGCGCTTTCCACGCTGATTCTCATCCCGTGCTATTGGCATCGCCGGATCGAAGCGGGCGACCTTGGAAGTCACACCTATAACGCTTGGCTGGCCGGGCTCATCGCCGAAGGCCGGGCCCCCGGATTGTATATCGCACCGCAATGGAACAACGTGATCGTAGATATAGCGCTTACCTCGCTGGGCAGGGCGTTCGGATTCATTGTCGCCGAAAGAATGGTGACTTCCGTGTGCGTGCTGATCTTCTTCTGGGGAGCTTTTGCGTTCATCGCCGCGTCCACCGCACGCTCACCGTGGTTCGTTGTACCTGCAATCGCGATGATTTCCTATGGATATATCTTCTATTCGGGTTTCTTGAATTTCTATCTCTCGCTCGGCTTGGCATTCTTATCCGCTGCGCTGTTTTGGCGCGGAACGCGAGCGGACTACATCCTCGGTGTTGCACTTGCAATTGTGACGCTGGCGGCTCATCCCATGGGATTCGGATTGTTGGTCAGCCTGGTGATCTACATTCGGCTCGCGGAGAGGACTAACGAATGGTATCGCTGGCTTGTGCCCGCTTCGGCATTTCTGGCGGTCCTCGGAGTGCATTTTTGTGTTCTTAGATTCAAGACGGCCGAATGGCGGGGTTCTCATTCCCTCTTGATGACGGGTGCGGATCAGCTCTATCTGTTCGGTCCACGGTACAGGCTTCTGGCCGGGGCCGTTCTGCTGATTGGCAGCATCTGCTTTGTTACTGCGGCGATCCAAGACTGGCGACAATTCTCCCCGCTTCCGAGGTTTCGCACGCCCTTTGAGCTATGGACCTTGTTGGTGTTCAGCGCGGCCATGCTGCCCGAAACAATCTGGCTGCCCCAATATGCTGCACCATTCAGTGCGATTGTTAGTCGGCTCACTTCCGTTACCGCCGTCCTTGGGTTGTGCGTTCTAAGTTCCGTCCGCCCACGCCATTGGATTCTGGCGGTACTGGCTGCTTGTGCCGCGCTTTTCTTTGCCTTCCAGTATCAAGACACAAGCCTCCTAAATAAGATGGAACAGCGAACCGAGACGCTAGTGAGCGGTTTACCGCCCTGGGAGCGCGTAACCTACACCCTTAGTCTGGGAGACCACAATAGAATCAACTCTCGTCACCTTGTCGACCGCGCTTGCATCGGAAGATGCTTTACATATTCGAACTACGAGCCTCGAACCGGGATGTTTCGCCTCCGCATGTCGCCGGGCAGCCCCGTTCTGTCCGACTCCCAACAGGCAGGACACGACATGGAGCAGGGCGAATATGTTGTTCGCGCAGAGGACCTTCCCATGGCGCAAATCTACCAGTTTGACGAAAAAGACCTAACCAAGCTAGGAATCCGCCAGCTGGTAGCGGGCGAGAAGAACGGCCGCCTCGGTTGGCGTCCGCCAAGCCCCTAAATCCAATCCTTCCGCTTACCTTTGTAATGCGCGGCGCGCCAGTTTCTCCCCAGGAACAAGTATTCGATTCCCGTGCCGAGAAAGGTGTCGAATCGCTTCCCGCGGAGTGTCGATCAAAAATCGCGTGGAGGCCACCTCCGCCAATGTCTGATTAACGCGCTTCCGGACAGTCTATAGAACATATACGCCCTAAAAGCGTTTACACCAAGAATCTGGCACGCAGTTGAACGGCACGCACACTTGCCTGATGTCACAAGGAGCGGAATTTCACCTCAAGGTCTCAAGCTTTTCCGGGAGTTAGCATGGATAACAAAAATGGCCGCCACGGCAAAGTGTGGCGGCCATCTCCATTTTCAGGTTGTTCGGGTGCTTACATTTTGATTGGCGATTTACTTAACGCCTCGCGAACTGAAACAACCGTGTGTTGTGATTGTCGCACCTATATGGCTTAATAAATAATGCTCGACACACAACACGCTCAAGCGCATTTCTTTTGTGCGAATGGTGTATTAAGCGGCTACCGCAGGTCGGGCACTTATGGGACTTTGCACTGAATCGGAACCGCATAAAAACTCTCGCGAGGATGGAAGGAAACTAGCATACAAATTAGGCAGACCGAAATCCGGTAGACGCTGTAGCCACTCTTCATCCAAGGTCAGGGCTTCCTGGGCGGCTTGATGGGCCCACCTGCCTTCGATGCCCGCAAGCTCGATTACATCGACCAGTTGCAAAGCAAAAAGCAGGCTCGCCAATGTCGAACCAAGATAGCGAACGTCGTGTTTATCCTCGCTTTGCCGCCCCGAAGGGGACGATCGTCGCTTGGCATAGGTTCAACAAAAGAGCGGTTTCGGCGGTGGACAACCTCGGCTTGGGCGGACTGTTCATCCGTACACCGGATCCACCGCCTGTTGGAACCTTCATTCAGCTGCTTATTGATGCGCCTACAGGTGAGGTACGCGCTCGTGCCGCTGTGCAAAGAAGTAGCCCCAAACAAGGTATGGGCGTGAAGTTCATCGCGATGGAACACGAACATCGGGCGCGATTCGCGGGATGGCTCAAAACTCTATCTTCCTGACGCTGCCGGTCAACCTTTGCGCGAGAGACTCGTTAATTGCTAGTTCTACTACGTGGGTACCAAATCTTTGACACTTTCGGTCTATGGAAAGACTCTGTGCGCTCCACTAATCTGCTAATGCCCCGTCAGGTTGCTCATGGTTCCACTCATCGTCGCTTTGTTGCTTGCTCTCCCCGTGACGGGTCAGGGCTGCCCGCACGAAGGCTCCGACCACCGGCTGCTTGGTCGCCTAGGCTGTCCGGTCCAGCGAAAGTTGACTATTGAACGCGCTCGCCCTCCCCGGACGATTTGGTCTTTTCATCTCCTGAAGGCTTCCGTAAAGATCGATCCGAAGCATCCTCACCTGTTGATCGAGTGGCCTGCGCGATCCCAAAGATGTGGCGGTTCCGGGTAGGCTACCGCTGGGACGCCAACGCGAAAGCCTATATTTTCCCGTCCCTCGCGCTAAAGAGGGTGGACGGACCGATGCACGAGTACCAAACGGACTCGCAACGTCGACCCAAGCCGACTTGAAGGGACACATCTAATGTGTGCGTATTGGGACGTCCGGGTGAGCCTCAACACAGTAAAGTTATTTCGCTAGCGCCAATTCAATCCTGCTTACGCTCTCTCAAGGCGACCGCGAACGGATCCGCGCGCAATTGGAGGCGGTGATGCACAAACGGTTCTTTCCGCTGCTCGTCCTGTTTCTGGGGAACCTCGTGCCGGTCGCCGCACAAATGCCCGCTCCACAAATCGTCCCAAGGCAAGACCGGATTGCGCCGCTAGTGGACGTGGTTCCAACGGCAACGGCACCGTTGCTCGCGGTGTCCCCCTTGCTGCCCGACAACCCTGAAAAATCCGCTATCCATTCCAGCTACCGGTTCGCGAGGGCTTACGAACGTGACCCGGGCCTGGAGGGTCTCGTCGAGAGTCTGTCGCCGATGCACGAGGTTAAGACTTTGATTCTCACGCAATCGCTCCTGCCGCTCGTCCAACTCTGGGGAGGACGTTTGCGGCTTGACGGCTTTGCGAGCACGCTTCACATGCAGAGCGTGCAGTTCGGTCCTTCAGCCGCTGGCGGACTTCGCCTTCCGCAACAAAACTATGCGGGCGGTCCGCGTTCGATGGATCTCTACGGCGTCAGTCTGAGTTTTCACTTTGGGCGGGACGCACAGGTAGGACACCCCACCCAGGCATGGCGGTCTCTGTCGCGGATTGCTGCCACCGTTCTAAATTGAAGTGTATGCTTCGGTCCCGATGTCATCTCTGAATTTACCCTTGGCCGACTGAGTTTTGACTCAAGGGCGTCCCCAGCTAGGTGCAATGTATGCGTCATATGCAGAGCGTTCCGTGGCAGGTGAAGATCGCTGCCAAGATCGTGCTGGCACGGCTGCCCGTATCGTATCATTTCTGGGAAAAAATCGGCCTTTTCAAGCAGGGAGGGATGGATCGCCCAGAATACGCCCTGCGGATATTTCGCCGGCATTTTGACGCGGCCAGCTTGACGGGAAAAGCAGATGGCTTTGTGGGCCTGGAGTTAGGGCCCGGTGATTCGCTGGACTCGGCGTTGATTGCCAAAACGTTCGGAGCTTCAAAGACCTTCCTAGTGGATGCCGAGTCCTGCGCGTCGACTGACCTCAGCGTTTACCGCCAGATGGAATCCTACCTGCGCCAGCTGGGCATGTACCCTCCCAACCTTGATCATTGCAGAACGATCGATGATGTAGCCGAGTCTTGCGGGGCGGAATACCTGACCGAAGGCCTAACCTCGCTAAGGAGGATCCCGTCGGCGTCCGTGGATTTTGTCTGGTCCAATGCCGTTCTGCCCTACGTGCGGCGCACCCAGTTCGTTGCCACCTTGCGGGAACTGCGGCGCGTTCAGCGCCCGGGCGGAGTAGCTTCGCACTGCGTTCCGATCAAAGACATTGTCGGGGGTAAGCTGAATAACCTGCGCTTCAGCGAGGGCATCTGGGAGTCTCCCTTTATGTCGAACTCCCGTTTCTACACGAACCGCCTGCGGTATTCAGAGCTCTTGCGGCTCTTTCGGGAGGCTGGATTCGAGCCGGAAGTCGTGCGCGAAATATGCTGGAAAACGTTGCCCATACCACGACGAAAAATGGCCAAGGAATTTGCCCTGCTCTCAGAAGAAGATCTGCAAGTTTCTGAGTTTGATGTCCTGCTCCACTGAAGAGTGGTCGGGCAGCCACATGCCCGGTTATCAATCCGTCTTGATGAGCCGATGGTGAATGGCGTACAGAGCGAGTTCTAGACGGTCAGAGACACCGAGTTTGTCAAAGATGTTGTGAACGTGATTCTTCACTGTTTGCTCGCTGATGAAGAGCTTTTCGGCAATTTCTTTGTTACGAAAGCCTTGGGCAACGTGCTGAACGATTTGCTTCTCGCGGTCACTGAGCAGCGATTTGCCGCGCTTTGATTCGGACT